>ENA-UOJE01001057-UOJE01001057.1-human-gut-metagenome-genome-assembly--contig:-C23-NODE-1057-length-26443-cov-6.787176_pt1 | contig 26443 bp, 18 predicted proteins | sample MGYA00242341_ERZ723888 | MGnify/ENA metagenome assembly ERZ723888 | reverse complement strand
GGATAATTATGGATTCTTACTCCGGTTGCCGGATAACAGTGGGTAATATTACATTCAATCATTACCATATTTTCTTTCTTGGCTGTACTTTGTTCACTGCCAGCTGTATAATTCCATTGTTGTTAGCAGGAAAAAACGTCGTGCATAACTATAAAATTGATAGTAAAAATAAATATGTCTAAGAAGAAAAAGATTTTCTTTTCAGCTTTTTTATTTCTTAACATAATAAAGCCGGTGAACAGGAGATTTCCCGCTCACCGGCTTTTCATATGCAAACCTGCTTGATTCATACAGCCGTTATACTTCCGGATCAGCAGAGAGACTTCAACGCTTCTTCGACTCTTGCAAGTTTGTCTTTCATTTCCGCAAGATGCGCTCTGGCATCCTCCACCACCTTCGGAGGAGCTTTGGCAAGGAATCCCTGATTGTTCAGTTTCGCCTCCGAACCCTTGATCCAGCCGAGGAGCTCCTTCTTCTGCTTGTTCAGCTTGGCAGTCTCCGCTTCAATGTCGATGACTCCCTTCAACGGCAGGTAGATTGCGCCTGCATTCACAAGGGCGGACGGAGCCCCGGAACCGTCTTCCGCCTTGTATTCCTCCATTGAAACCGTGACTTCCTCGGCATTCAGCATGAACTTGAGATTGGCAATCTCATCCGAGAGGAACTTTTCATGCGCCGCCGTTGCCGCTTTGATATAGTATTTTAATTTTTTACCCGGAGCAATATCATAAGAGACACGCAGGTTTCTGCCTGCCCTGACCATTTGGAACTTGTCTTCAACCAGATCGAGGATATCATCAATGTCATCCATGAGATCATCCAGTCCGAGTTCGTTGAACATCGTCGGATAGTGCGCATACATGATGCTTTCACTGTCTTTCAGGAAGTCCATCTGATGAGCCAGTTCCTCCGTGACGAAGGGCATGAAAGGATGCAGGAGGCGCAGAAGCTTCCAAAGGACGAAGTCAAGCACCGCAAGCGTCTGTTTTTTTGCCTCCGGGTCGCCGTAGAGACGCGGTTTGCAGGATTCGATGAACCAGTCGCAGAAGGTGCTCCAGACCATTTCATAGATTTCATGCGCCGCCTGATGGAACTTGAATCCCTCCAGCGCCTCTCTTGCCGCCTTGATCGTGCGGTTTGTCCATGCGAGAATCCACTTCTCATCGGGCGCGAGCTGTTTCGGGTCCATGCCTTCCAGCTTGCGGAAGTTGGCGGAAACGGGTCCCTGCATTCTGCGGAAGCGGCACGCATTCCAAAGCTTGTTCGCAAAATTGCGCCCGATTTCGCATTTTTCATTTGCATAACGAATATCCATGCCGACCGGAGCAATGTAGATGATCGAGAAACGCAGGGCGTCCGCACCATACTGCCCGATTACATCCAGCGGGTCGGGCGAGTTGCCGAGCGATTTGCTGAGCTTGCGCCCGAGATCGTCGCGGATGATGCTTGTGAAATAAACATTGCGGAACGGATGGGTTCCCTTGAATTCGTAGCCCGCCATGATCATGCGCGCAACCCAGAAGAAAATGATGTCCGGGCCGGTCACGAGATCGTTGGTCGGATAAAAGTATTTCTGTTCAGGCGTATCTTTGGGCCAGCCCATGATCGAGAACGGCCAGAGCCAGGAGCTGAACCATGTGTCGAGCACGTCTTCATCCTGACGCCATCCGTCGCCCTCCGGCGGATTCACGCCCACATAGACTTCGTTCCTGTCATTATACCATGCCGGAATGCGGTGCCCCCACCAGATCTGGCGGCTGATGCACCAGTCCTTGATGTTTTCCATCCAGTGGAAATAAGTCTTGGTCCAACGCTCCGGATAGAATTTGATCGTGCCGTTGCGGACCGCCTCGATTGCGGGTTTGGCGAGTTCGTCCATTTTGACGAACCACTGTTCGCTGAGCATGGGCTCGACAGGCACGCCCCCGCGCTCCGAGTAGCCGACCGCATGAACGAGATCCTCTATTTTGTCAAGCAGTCCGAGCTGTTCCATGTCCGCCACAATCTGTTTGCGGCATTCAAAACGGTCCATGCCTTTGTATTTGCCTGCGCGTTCATTCATCTTCGCATCCTTTGTGAACACGTTGATGAAGTCAAGATTATGGCGCAGACCGACCTCGAAGTCGTTCGGGTCGTGTGCGGGAGTGATCTTTACGCAGCCGGTTCCTTTTTCGGGATCGGCATGCTGGTCTTCAATGATCGGAATTTTACGGTCCGTGAGCGGAAGATCGACAGTTTTTCCGACAAGGTGCTTATATCTTGGATCGCCGACCGGCACCGCGACCGCGGTATCTCCGAGCATGGTTTCCGGACGGGTTGTGGCAACGACCAGAAAGCCGGAACCGTCGGACAACGGATATTTGAAGTGATAGAACTTGCCGTTTTCCTCCTTGTAGATGACTTCCTCATCGGAGAGCGCCGTTTTGGAAACGGGGCACCAGTTGATCATGCGCTTGCCGCGTTTGATATATCCCTTGTTGTACAGCTGTACAAAGACCTGTTTGACGGCGTCGCTGAGCCCTTCGTCCATGGTGAAACGCTCGCGCTCCCAGTCGCAGGATGTGCCGAGTTTGCGGAGCTGCCTGATGATGGTTCCGCCATACTGCTCGCGCCATGTCCAGACCCGTTTGACGAACTCCTCCCGTCCGAGTTCGTCGCGTCCGGTTCCCTCTTTTTCGCGGAGATATTTTTCGACGCGGCTTTCGGTTGCGATGCCGGCGTGGTCGGTTCCGGGGAACCAGCAGACTTCATCGCCTTCCATTCTGTGCCAGCGCGCGAGAATATCCTGAAGCGTATTGTTGAGAACATGCCCCATGGTCAGGATGCCGGTCACGTTCGGCGGGGGGATCACGATGGAATACGGTTTTTTATCGGGATTGGGCTTGCCGTGGAAAAGGCCGTTGTTTTCCCAGTAGGAATACCATTTTTCCTCGACGGCCGAGGATTCGTATGCTTTCGGCATCTCTGAGTCAGACATAATATCTCTCCGGAATAGTTGTGTTTACCAAAAAAATCATGAAACTACATAATATACTGCAACCCGTTCCGATTACAAATATTCCGACAGGAAAACAGGGAGGAACCGCGAGGCTGTGCCCGACTTTCCCCGTTACGAGGCGGAATCTTCATATTTCCGGCAGACGTCATCAATCGGGCCGATCGACTGCAAGCGTCCCTGCCGCAGGTAAACCGCCTTGTTGCAGAGCCGGCGGACCGCCTCCATATTGTGGCTGACAAACAGAATCGTGCGTCCCTGATTTTTTGAAATGTCATCCATTTTCCCGATACATTTTTTCTGGAATTCCGCATCGCCCACTGCCAGAACCTCGTCCACCAGCAGAATATCGGGTTCCAGATGCGCGGCGACGGCGAAGGCGAGCCTTACATACATGCCGCTGGAATATCGTTTCACGGGAGTGTCCAGGAATTGTTCGACACCGGAAAAATCCACGATTGCGTCGAACCGTTTTTTGATTTCCCTGCGTTTCATTCCGAGGATCGCCCCGTTCAGAAAGATGTTTTCCCGTCCGCTGAGCTCCGGATGAAATCCCGTCCCGACTTCGAGCAGACTTGCGACGCGGCCCCGCATGATGATCCTGCCTCTTGTCGGTTCCGTGATGCGGCAGAGGAGTTTCAGCAGGGTTGATTTCCCCGCGCCGTTCCGTCCGACGATGCCGACCCGGTCGCCTTTCCCGATTTCAAAGGAAACATCTTCCAGGGCATGAAAGACTTCTTCGGCATTTCCCTCTCCATCCGGTTTCAGCGGATGCCTGAGCCTTTTCAGCAGTCCGGTTCCGAATGCGTCATTGAGGAGCTCGACGAAAGTCCGTTCCCGGAGCCCCATGTTCCCTTTGCTGCGGGGAATCGTGTAGTATTTGTACAGATGTTCAATCTTTATGGCTGTATTCATTTTATTTCAGAAGTTCTTCCGGAACACCGATTAAAGTGATTTCTGCAATATTGAAAGGGAATGACAGGGCACGGACATGAAAATGATAAATTAACAACCACACTTTCAATAAGGGGTAAGTACCGAAGAATTCTTCCTGATTGTGATAAATGGAAAGACTTAACACCGGTCTGTATTTCAGAATTGTTTCGTGTGCTCCTTTCAGCATCTCAAGCCCCATTCCTTCAAGATCCGCTTTAATCAGTCCCACATTCAGTTGGTTTTTCTCTGTAAAATTGTCCAGTGTAATGAGATCGGCTTTTGTCTCTCCTGACTTTTTGAGATCATTGCCTCCGTCACCTTTGTCAGAGAAAAACAATGTGCCTGCTTTGGAATCCAGTCCGCAAGGCACCAACTCATATATTTCTTCCGGCACATGAGTCTTTTTCATAAGCTCAAGAAAATGCTGCTGATTTATCGGAGATGGCTCAAAGGCATAGATCTTTCGCGGATGATACTGTGAAAATACAAGCGTGGAATCACCATAACAGGCTCCGGCATCAATAAAATCCTTCCCTTGAATATAATTCAGGACTTGTTGCGGCATTTTATCTAATCCGTGATGATATACCAGCGATTCAGGAGCACACTCATTCTGAATGAGCTTGTATTTCTTTTTTATTTTTGAGAGTAGCAGAGGTGCTTTTTTTTGTTCTTCACGTTCTGCTTTTGTAAAAATCTTTGGATTTCCATGTCGATAAAAACAATTTCCCATCTCCTCTGGTATACTGGAATTACAGTATTCTTTCCATAAAAAATGTTTCAAAATCCTTTTTGATTCGGAATCCAAATCATGAAAGACAGACTCTATTTTTTTATTTCGTTCCTCTGGCAAATTGAAGAAACAGCCACCTGACGGATGAATCCGCCAGTCATGGACTAACACATTCGCAATGATAACCAGTTTTTCACCAAACGGAACCCGGGTGATAGATTTCGCCAAACAGTTAATGATGCTTTGTCTCATAGTAATGCCTTCTGCTCAGATATTTTTAATACCTCTGATATTGTTGAAAAAACCTGTTCCACCGAAATGGCGGAAATACAGGGATATGGTGTCCGCATATTGCACTCTGAGTTTGTACATCTGCATTGAAAACACCTTTGATCTTTGCAGAATATGGAGAAAATTCTTTTGCCCTCTACTTCCGAAGGATATGGAAAATATGCTCCGTAATCTTGACCGCCGCAAATAACAAAACTTAAAGTTTTAACCACTCCTGCAACATGAGCAGTCCCTGTATCGTTACTTACCAGAAAAATCCCATTTTTAATGACAGAAAACAACTCCATGATGCTTGTCTTTCCTGCGAGATTAATGATCTTTGAATGATGCTTGCAAATAGATTTTATTCTTTCATTTTTTGCATATTCTGACTTCATGCCGACTAGAACCGCCATCTTTCCTGTTGTCGAAATCAATAGATTAATCAGCTCTGCAAATTTTTCTTCCTCCCAGCATCTCTTTGTGTCACTTGCTCCTGTGCATATGACTATATAGTCTTTTGTATCCAACGGAAAATGTTGAATGGAAATATTAAAATTATTTCTTACGGATGGAAGTGGTAGTTTTAAATATTGCAAAATGGCATCATACCGTTCATAGATAGTCATATCCTTCATTGGGATCAGTTTTTCAAAATTATTATATTTTTGAAATGCTGTATTCCAATGTTCAAGGTATAATGTACATGATTTTTGAGGACGATAGGGCAGGAAAATATCTTTAGGATATGCCGCATTAATCACAATATCAAAGTGATAGCGACAATAGAATAAAGTCCTCAACAATAACCATTGCCATTTATTTTTATAGCATGGAAAACAAATAATGGAATCGACAATACCAAGTTGTTTTATAAATTTATGGTTCTGTTCCAGACAGCATATTGAAATATGGTAGTCTTTCGCTGGATAATGTGTTCTGATGATATCCGCATAGGGAATCCAAATGATTAAATCTCCTAACCCATCGTATTTCATAATCAGGATAGTTTTTCGGAAATGGAATAATTTTTTCCATGGCAAGGTTATATATTTCCGAACAAGACAAACTGTGATTAACAGTAGAACGGCATATTTATTATAATGTATCGTTATCATTATTTAGAAATAAAGCGTAACCTTAATGTTTTTATAAATGCATTTCCAAAGCGCCAACCAGCCTTAATAAGGCTGTCTGTTGCATAACGCCAATTACTATTGATTGATGCTTCAATTTCATATATCAGCATTTCTGCACGGACTTGATAAAAATAGGGCGTTTCTTTTAAAGCATTCCAATAAAATGCCTTTTCGACATCCGCAGATGAATTATGCCACGGTTTACCGATATAGTGGTAGATTTTTGCTTCCGGCATTTTCAGATGCCTTATTGGATAGTTCCATGCCTGGGCAACAGGCAGGATTTTTTCAGAAAGATAAAGATTCATCAGGTCCTGGTCCGGCAGCAGAAAATCTTCTCCGGCATGAGCACAGGCAGTTTTCAGCAGTTCCAGACCGGAGGAACGAATTGCTTTCAAGTCCATCAGAATCAAGCCGGAATTGAAATAATGCTCCGGATGCGGCAGATGGATCTGCCGGCAATATTCCTGAAGTCCGATGGATGCGTATTTACCATATAATTTTTCATTTTTCTGATAACTTTCCATCCAGTTATAATCCGGTACGGCGCCGAAGAAACGTCCATGAAGGTCTGTTTCATATAATTCTGAAATGTCACTGTTGACAAGCATATCGGAATCCAGATAGATACATTTGTCATACTGCCGGAAATGGAAGGGAATCAGCAGGCGATAATAGACAATCGGAGGGAAACGGTTTGTCCATGTCCGAAACTCCGTAGGGGAATCCAGCTTTTTGAAAACAAGTTCCAGATTTTCATATTGCGATAGAATTTTTCCGGTCAGTTTTTCATCTCTGGAACGTAGTGAACCGTCATGGAGAACATGAAAGAGAATCCGGTGTCTAGTATGTTTGAGAATGGAAAGGCATAAGGTGGTTGCGTGAGGCAGATACTTTCTGTCGCAGGCAACAAAGACCGGAATCGGTTCCGTGATTTTGCTTTCAAACTTTTCTCTCATACATCATCTTTTTTTATTATGCTTATTACTAATAGAAATAAAATGTACTGATGGAGATAGAAAGTCAAGCTTTTTTCGTAGAATATTTTCAACTTTTCATTTCAGCCGTAATAGTTTCTCGGAGGAATTTTTATGACCAACAGTGATAGAATCAAGGACGCATTACGGCTGTTGTGCTGGAGGAACAAGCGGGATTCGCAAAGCGCTTTTGCAAGAAAAGTGGGGCTGAATCAATCTTACATCAGCGGCATTATCAGCGGAAAAAAGACAAAACGCCTGCCTTTGGAGACGATGGAAAAACTGTTTCCCGATCTGGTGGTATTGCCGCTGGGAATGGATCACGGACGCCCGCCGGTGGAAAAGGAAATCATCGCAATCATGGAAAAACTGTCCGACGTGGACAAAGCGAAAGCGCTTGCCATGTTGTCGGCACATTTCCCTTATGCGATCAAAACCAAGATGCGGTCTGAATCATCCTGCCTTGCGGATCACGAAGAACCAGCCGTAGAGTAGAAATGCCACGGTCGGAGTCAGTCCGCCTACGATGGGAGGGACAATGCCCTGTTTGCCCAGAACAAGGAAGATTTCCGTCATGACCTGGTAGACCACGATCACGACGACAGCCGTGATGATGGAAAGAAAGATGCCGCCGCGTTCGTTCTTCGCCGCCATCGGAAGCGCCAGGAAAACGCAGAGGAAACAGACCGTCGGGAATGCGAGCCGGTAGTAGAGGATTGTCTCATACATGCCGCGCAGGGAAGCCACCATCGCCTTGTTGTCCGTCAGCATGTGGTAGATGGTCCATGAGGAGAGTTCCTCAGGCGGTTTGACGGCGTTGACGATGTCATCCGGTTTTTCGGGAATTTCCTCCGCGGAAATCCTGAGTTCCTCAATGTGCTCAGGGCTGCCGGGCAGGAAGAACCGTTTATTATAAGGAGTGCGGACTACTTTCTTGAAGACCCAGCCCTGACCGTCCACATATTTCGCCTCGGCGGCGCGGAGGTCCCAGTCCAGAACCTTTTTGCCGTCGTTGCCGGTATAATATTTCTTCAGGATGACTTCATGCTGAATTCCATCCTGATCGAAGTCCTGAAAGAGCCAGTCGCGGAGTTTGTCGCTGCTCCGGTACTGGAGCATTTTATACATGCGTTCGTCATACTTGGGATTTTTCAGTTTTTCAATCAGGATCGTGGACTGCTGTTCCGAGTAGGGGATCACCTGCTCGTTGAACCAGAAATTCACGAGCATGACGACAAATCCCACGCAGTAAATGGCGAAGCCGCAGCGCACCAGCGAGATCCCGGAGGAGCGCATGGCGGTGATTTCACGGTTTCTCCCGAAGTTCGCCAGCGTGTACATACACGCCAGCAGGACGGAGATCGGCAGGACGAAACGGATGTTTCCCGGCATTTTGTAGGCGAAATATTTGACGCCGAGCATAAAGGACGCCTTATGTTCGAGAAAATCTCCGAGATCGTTGAACACATCGCCGATCAGGAACAGGAAAATGAAAGCAAAAAGAAGAATCGAAAAAGGAATCATGAATTCCCTGAGAATATAGGAATCCAGAATCGGCAGGAAAAAGAAAGTTCTTTTTGCCTGTTCGTCCTGTGACTTTCTGATGATATTATTGGAATTTGCCATGACTCCGCTTTCGTTTCATTAATGCCTTACGGCAGGTTTTCATATGCTTTCAGAATCGCCGCTTCGGTTTCCGCCCAGCCGAGACACGGATCGGTGAGGGAGACGCCGGGGATGATCTTGCCTTTGGAGGTGATGTCCTGGCGGCCTGTCTTGATATAGCTTTCCAGCATCACGCCGCTGATCGCCGTCTGCCCCCCGCGGATCTGCTCTACGACGTCATCAAAAATTTTCGGCTGGTTCAGCGGGTTGCGCATGGAGTTTGCATGACTGCAGTCGATGATGATCGAAGGCGTAAGTTTCAGCTTCTTCATCAGCTCCACTGCGAATGCGACATTCTCCGAACCGTAGTTCGGCATATGCTGTCCGCCGCGCAGGACCACGTGCCCGAATTTATTGCCTTTCGTGCTGAACACTCCGGTGCGCCCGTCGTTGATGATGCCGAGGAAAGAGTGTTTCGCAAGCGCGGTGCGGATGGCGTCGATCGCCACATTGATGGAACCGTCCGTTGCATTCTTGAAGCCGACCGGCATGGAGAGCCCGCTGGCAAGCTGACGGTGGGTCTGGGACTCCACGGTTCTGGCTCCGATCGCCGCCCATGTGATGAGATCAGCGAAATACTGCGGCATGATCGGATCAAGGAATTCGGTCGCTGCGGGAAGTTCCATGCGGACCAGTTCCAGCAGGAGCTTGCGGGAAAGGCGGAGTCCTTTTTCAATATTGAAGGAGCTGTCGAGGTCGGGATCGTAAACCAGCCCTTTCCAGCCGAGCGTTGTGCGCGGCTTCTCAAAATAGGCGCGCATGATCAGCACCATTTTCGAGGAGACTTTCTGCTGAAGTTTTTTCAGCGCGGAGGCATATTCCAGCGCCGCGGGAATGCTGTCGATGGAGCAGGGGCCCGCGATGACGAGGATACGGCTGTCCTTGCGGAGAATGATGTTTTCAATTTCTTTTCTGAATCTGTAAATGGTATCCGTCTCCACGAAAGTCAGCGGGAGTTCCTCAAGAATCTCCTGCGGAGTGGGGAGCGGGTACTGCTTGGCGATATTTACGTTGTAAATCCGGCTTGTCGTCATTTGAACAATTCTTCCTTTACTGCATTCAATGCGATCTGGCGCTGGGAGCCGTCCGACATCTGTTTGAGAACGGCAGTCCCGCTGTCCAGCTCGGAATCTCCCACGATCAGAACCCTCGCCGCCTTCAGGCGGTCCGCGGAACGCATCTGGGACTTCATACTCTTTTCTTCGGCTTCGACGGCTGCATAGAGACCGTTGCGGCGCAATTCATAAGCAAGTTTCCAATTGAATGAAAGAGCGCGCGCGCCGAGAGAGATCAGATAGATATCCGGCGTCCGGACCGGCTCCGGCTTGATGCCGAGAGCTTCCCGGGCGATCAGCAGGCGTTCCACTCCCGCGGCGAAACCGACGCCGTGCACGGGTTTGTTGAAACCGGGCAGATTGAGTTCATAGCGTCCGCCGCCTGCAATTGCATTCTGAGCTCCGAGTCCGGAATGGGTGAGTTCGAAAACCGTATGCACGTAATAGTCGAGCCCGCGCACGAGACGGGGTTCCACTGCGAATTTGACGTTGAGAGAGGTCAGGATATCGCAGACCTGGTTGAAATAATCGCGGGAGGGCTGCGCAAACAGCGACGCCGCATCGGGTGCGGAAGCGATATGCGCCTGACACTCCGGCTGTTTACAATCAAGAATGCGCCAGACATTGCGTTCCAGCCTGCTTTTGCAGTCATCGCACATGGAATCAATGACCGGTTTGAAATGTTCGCGCAGAGCATCTTCCGCAGGTTTTCTGTCTTCCGGCACGCCGCGCGTATTGATCATGAGGTTGAAGCCGCCGACGCCGATCTCCTCAAGAAACTGCGTCAGGGACAAAATACACTCGGCGTCAAGGGCGGGAGCGACGCGTCCGGCGTTTTCCACGCCGATCTGATGGAACTGGCGGCGGCGCCCTGCGGCGGGTTTTTCCCCGCGGAACATGGGACCGATGTAGAATACACGGGTTTCCACACCGTTCATTGCATCGGTTCCGGAAAGGGCGCGCATCACGCCCGCGGTTCCCTCTGGGCGGAGCGTAAGACTGCGTCCGCCGCGATCCTCGAAAGTGTACATCTCCTTCTTCACGACTTCCGTTTCGTCTCCGAGTCCGCGCTGAAACACTTCCGTATATTCAAAAATGGGGGTGCGGATCTCTCCATACCCGTAAAGGCCGAATACACGGCGTGCGGCGTTTTCGATGGCGAGCCACGAATTTACCTCATCCGGGAAAATATCGCCTGTTCCCGGCGGCGGAGTCGAAATCTTGGACATGATACAATCTTTCTCTATTTCTGGGTCAACAACTTCAGGTGTTAAAAAAAAACGCCCTGCGGTAAAATAACAGCAAGGCGCATTTATATCAAGAGCTTAATAAAGAAATAAAGCAATTATTGAGAAACGAGTTTCGCAATGCGCTCTCTGAGTTCTTTCCCTGCTCTGAACTTGACGACGACACGTTCCGGAATCGCCACTGTCACTTCGGGCTTGTTCGGGTTGCGTCCCTTGCGGCTCTTGCGGACCTTGATTTCAAATACGCCGAAATTTCTCAGTTCGATGTTTCTTCCGGCAACCAGTTCCTCCGCGATATAATCCAGTGTCTTCTGAACGACATTCGCGACATCGCTCTGAATCAGATTGGTGTCCGCTGCGATTTTTACCACGATATCTCTTTTTGTCATTGATAACTCTCCAGAATAATTTTATTTTTATTCAGAATTTATAATAAGAACCCCAACCGGAAACCAGGAACGGTTCCATCCGCATTTTTTTTCAGCGTGCGCAAGCCTGTTTTCCGGCATTCCTAACTGCCTTGCCTGCAAACCTTAATGAAACTTCATAATCCCATTGAGATTGCGCTTTTTAAAATACTGCCTTATTATATAAATACAAATAAAAATGCTACTTTTTCAGGAAAATTTTCTCAAGGAGCATCTTCATAAAGCGCAGCTTCGAATCGGGATTTGTACCTGAGGGCAGACGCGGGATTTTTCCGTCCGGTTTCAGAATTTCATGCGCCCTTTCCAGAATGATTTTATCGTCGGCGCACGAGATCGAATCAAGGTTCGCAAGAATTCCGATGATCCGGATTCCGGCGCAGACAAACAGATTTTCAGCCGCGCGGGGGAGTCTGCCGAAACGGTCCTGCAGCTCCTGCCGGTAACTTTCGAGCACTGTCAGATCATTGATCATCGCCACGCGCCGGTAGGCGTCCAGGCGCAGGCGCGGCGAATTGATGTATTCTTCCGGAAACGCCGCCGGGATTTTGCCTTCGACCGTCGTCAGGGAGTAATCCACAAAGTCAATGAACACATTGCATTCTTTCTTCAGGGAAACTTCCACGCCTTTCAACCGCGAGGTTACGGTCCTGAGAAGCTGGCAGTAAAGATTGAAGCCGATCGCGTTGATGTGTCCGCTCTGCTCTGCGCCGAGGATATTTCCCGCGCCGCGGATCTCAAGGTCGCGCAGCGCAAGCTTGAATCCCGATCCGAGGTGGGTGTATTTGCGCATCGCCGCGATTCTCTTGCGGACGTTGCCCGTCAGAATGGAGTTGCGCGGCAGGAGCAGATAGGCATATGCCTGACGGCTCCAGCGCCCGACGCGTCCCCGGAGCTGGTAGAGTTCAGCGAGCCCGAACCTGTCGGCGCGTTCGATGATGATCGTGTTGGCATTCGGGATGTCAAGCCCGGACTCGATGATCGTGGTGCAGACCAGTACATCGGTCCTGCCTTCGATGAATGAGCTCATGACATCCTCCAGTTCCGTCTCATTCATCTGTCCGTGCCCGATTCCGAATTTCGCCTGCGGGACCAGCGCCTTCAGGCGTTCCGCCGTTTCGTCGATGGAGCCGACCCGGTTGTGAAGATAGTAAACCTGCCCGCCGCGCTGGAGTTCCCGCGTGATCGCCGCCGCCACGATGCTGTCGTCATACTGTGAAACGACGGTATGAACGGGAAGCCGCTGAACCGGAGCGCTCATGATCGTGCTCAGGTCCCGCATGCCGGACATCGAAAAATACAACGTTCTGGGAATCGGGGTTGCGGTCATGGTCAGTACATCCACCGTGGTCCGCAGGTTTTTGAGCTTTTCCTTGTGGACCACGCCGAACCGCTGTTCTTCGTCGACAACGACCAGCCCCAGATTCTTGAACTTGACGTCGCTTTGGAGAAGACGGTGCGTGCCGATGACGATATCGACTTTGCCTTCATTCATCCGTTCGACGATCATCGCCTGTTCACCTTTGGTTTTGAAGCGGCTCAGGGTTTCGATGATGAACGGGTATTCCGCAAACCGTTCCAGGAAATTGTAATAGTGCTGTTGTGCAAGAACGGTGGTCGGAACGAGAATCGCCGCCTGTTTTCCGGACATGACGCATTTGAAGATCGCCCGCATCGCGACCTCGGTTTTCCCGTAGCCGACATCGCCGCAGAGCAGACGGTCCATCGGGCGCGGCGACTCCATATCCCGCTTGATCTCCTCCGCGGCGCGGAGCTGGTCCCGGGTTTCGGTGAACGGAAAGGATTTTTCGAACAGTCTCTGCTGAAGATCGTCCTGCGGAAACGAACAGCCCTTTGCCTGGCAGCGCATTGCGTGGATCCGGAGCATGTCAAGTGCAAGCGACCGGACGGAGCCTGCGGCTTCGCTTTTGATTTTGTTCCATTTGGAGCTGCCGATCCTGCTGAGTCTGACGGTTCCTTTCTGTGAGCCGATATAACGTGAAACGCAGTGCGCCTGCCAGATCGGGACATAGACACGGGAATCGTTGTCGAACTCAAGGTCGAGCGCCTCATACGAACGGTCCTTTTCATGGATTGTTTTCAGACCGTGGTAGATACAGATGCCGTAGTTGATGTGAACCGCGTAATCCCCTTCCTCCATATCGGCGGACACCGCTTCTTCAATCGTGTCATGGACCTGTTCCCCGGTATCGTCTTCAATTTCCGGCACGATTGTCTTATGGGAGAGAAGACGCCGCGGCGAGGAGAAAAGTTCATACTCGGAAAAGAGTGCGAAATTCTCATCCGGCAGGAAAATCCCGCACGGTACCTCAGCCTGGATGCACTCAATGGATTCGAGAGAGTCAAGCCCTTCGTTCCTGAGCCAGTCCCTGAGACTGAGAAGATCGCCTTCGGTTCTTCCCGCGATGGAGATTTTGTAAGACTCGTCTGCAAGCTGCCGGATGAGGTTGGAACTGATCTGGCGCACCAGTTCGGAAAGATTCTCCTCGGCTCCCTGCGGAACCATGTGCAGGATGTGCCGGGAGGATGGGAACACGGGGCACTGCATGGCGGAATCCGGCGGCAGTTTGGCGCTTTCCGCCACATCGAGCAACTGTACCGCATTGCTCCAGAGGGGGTCCCTTTTCAGTTTTTCCCATTTGTCAAGAACCGGCGGATCGAAGAAGCGTTCGAGGCTTTTCCGGCTTTCCTCCGGGAAAACGCGCAGGATCATCGGTTGAAAGAGCCGGACATAATCGGTAAAGTCGCTTTTTCCGTCGGATTCGCCCTCCTCCTCCGAACCGGAACGCATGATGAGCTTATACTCGGAAATTTCCCTGACCGAACTCTGTGTTTCGGGGGTGAACTGCCGGATCGAGTCGATGGTATCGCCCCAGTATTCGATTCTCGCCGGATAATTCTGCGCCGGAGAGAAAATATCAATCAGGCCGCCTCTCCGCGAAAACTCTCCGGGCTGTGTGACTTCCGGTTCGTCGTCATAGTCCATCTCCACCAGCATTTCTGCGAGACGCCCGAGGGGAAGCTCCATTCCTTTTTTCAGGGTCAGTTCGGAACTGCGCATTTTTTCCGGCGGCGGGGCGGGTGACATTACGGCGGCGGAAGACGCCAGCAGAATGTCGGGAGGCGCGTGAAGTACGGTATTGAGCAGGGTCGCGCGGGGGATTTCCGCTTCCGCCAGCTTTTTGCCGCAGGAAGTTCCGTCCGGCAGAATTTCAATTCTTTTGCCGATGCCGAGTGTTTTTGCCCAGAGCTCCATTTCCGCTTTGACTTTTTCCCCCATGGCATAGCCGGGAAGTTCAATGAGTACGGGACGCTCCGCTTTGAGCGCGACGGCAAGCGTAGTCAGTGATATTACGCCTTCATCCACCAGGGAAACCGTGTTTCCCGTAACCCGGAACTGCTTCAACCACTGTTTTATGTGTTTTTCAAAGAAATTATTGTTCTGTGCCACTTGACAAATCGCTTTTCAGGTGTTATAATATAAACTTATTTGCACCGCAGACTCTGCTGTGCACTCTCGTTTCGCAGGTGGAGCATTGATCCTGTAAAATGAAAGCATACGTTATAATAAACGCAATAATGGAAAAGTCAATAGTGCTAAATGGCAAGGAGGCTGGTAAGCCGATGAAATCTTCATCTCTCTCTAAAAAGAAGAATGACGCGAAGAAAGTTTCCTCCGCAGGCGCTAAGACAGAAAAGAAATCTGTTCCGCAGCTCAAAACAAAAAACAGTAAAGAATCTCCGAAAAGCATGAAGTCTTCCGGCAGTAAAAAAGTCAGTCCTGTAAAAAAAACAGTTGTCTCAAAGAAAAATATCGAAAAAAAATCAAGTAAGCCTTCTGCAAAAATTCTGCCTGTGAAAAAAGCCGCGGTTCCTGTCAAAACAGCCGATCAAGATAAAAACAGAAAAGTTCCGGCGAAAACAGCGCCCGTAAAAGCGGTTGCGCCGGCGAAGTCTCTGAAATCCTCTGCAAAAGCGAAATCTGTTCCGGTGAAGGTTCCGGTGAAACCCGTTGCAAAACCTGTCCCGAAAGCTTCTGGAAAAGCAACGGCTAAAGCCAAAGTTCCTGTTAAGGCGGTTCCTGCGGAAACTGTGCCCGTCAGGCCTGTCGCGAAACCATCGGCAAAGACTCCTGTCAAGCCTGCCGTGAAGCCCGCGGCAAAAGTTCCGGTGAAACCCGTTGCGAAGCCTGTTGCCAAACCTGCGGCGAAATCTGTTCCGGTGAAAGAGGAAACGGTCAAACCTGTCCCGAAAGCATCCGCGAAGAAAGAACCGGAAGTCAAGGCAAAGAAAAGCGCAAAACCCGTTGCCGAAAAGACCAGGCAGCTTCCTGATAAGACCGATTATGCGCCTGCTACGTTGCAGGTGGTTCCCGAACCGGAACCTGCGGAGACTGCCGAAGCCGTGGAAAATGAAGCTGAACTTGATGAAGAGAAGAAAGATCAGTTGCCGGGCAGCAAAGTCGGCGTCGTCTCCAAAAACGACACGATGAAAGTTTATATGCAGGATATCGGGCAGATCTCTCTGGTTACGAAAGAGCAGGAGGTCGATCTTGCCGCGAAGATTCACGGCAATGATAATATGGCGCATGATGAAGCGCGCGCCACGCTGATCAAGGCGAATCTGCGTTTGGTTGTCAAGATTGCGCATGACTTCAAAGGGCTCGGGCTTCCGCTGCTGGACCTGATTTCCGAGGGCAATATCGGTCTGATGCGCGCCGTGGAGAAATTTGATCCCGCAAAAGGGGCGAAATTCAGTTCTTATGCCGCGTGGTGGATCAAACAGTCCATGCGCCGCGCTCTTGCGAATCAGAGCCGTATCATCCGTATTCCGGTGCAGTCCGCCGGCAAGATCAACAAGATCAAGTCGATCCGTATGAAACTTGCCGAGAAGCTCGGACGCGAGCCCACCGATGCGGAAATCGCAAAGGATCTGGATTACAGTGAAAGGACCGTTGCCGGGCTGCGCCTGGCGGATTTGAGAACCTTTTCACTGCATGACCCGATTCAGCAGGGCGAGGACGGAGAGTTTCAGGACATTATTCCCGACCGCGGAGCCATGACTCCCGACCGCATCCTGAGCGATGTGGAATCCGTCGGGCGTCTGGTTGACCTGCTCGGCGAGCTGGATGAACGGGAACGCATGATTCTGAAAATGCGTTTCGGTCTTGACGGCACCCGTTCCAGAACACTGGAAGAGGTCAGCCAGGAGATCGGCAGGACCCGTGAACGTGTCCGCCAGATTCAGAATCAGGCTTTGAGTAAACTTCGCGACCTGCTGGTCGATGAAGCCGGTTTTGCAAATGAATAAATCAGGAAAAGATATCTATCTCGGAAGGGGGTGAACACAATGGAAGCAACAGAAATTCGCATGAAGAAAGGCGAACCGATCGACAGAGCTCTTCGCCGACTCAAAAAGAAGCTTGACAAAGAAGGCACCCTCAAGGAACTTCGCAACAGAAGACACTTCGAGAAGCCCAGCGAAAAGAAACGCCGCTCACAGCGTCGTCGCGGCTGAGTTCAGCTTGAGTTTTGCAGAAGCAGCATCCGGCAGAACGGATGCTGCTTTTTTTATGCAGAAATTGCTGAAGCTTACGGAAGCGTGATTTTCCGGTAAGAGTGTGCCGGAATTTTCCCGGACTGTTTCTGATAGCTCCATTCCTGCTCACAGCCCGTATAATTTGCCAGAATCAGAGCCTTTTCTCCGTCCGGCGCTTTCCAGATGCTGTGGAGAATTACCGGAAGTGTCTTTACGATCACGGCGCTGTCTTTCTTTTTTGTGAAAATCATCCGTTTCATGAATTTCACCTCTTTTTTCCCGCATTGAAATCCTTCGGGGGAGAGCATGGCGCCGTCGAAAAGAAATTTTCTGTTTGCATGATAGAACTTCGCCGTTTCAAGAATGAAGCGGTAAGGTTCCCTGAATTCGGGATCTTCCTGTATTTTTCTGCTGAGATTGCAGACCATCGGCTGAACTCCCCATGCCACATCCCGCGCCAGCTCAATGAAAAACTGATCGGGATAGAGTCGATGCCACGGTTCCTCGCCCTGCCAGCGTTCCTTGTCCGGCCAAAGGGGGTCCCATGAGGGGATGCCGTCCGGCAGCGCATAACTGCCGAATACCGCCAGACTGCCGTGATAGATGGAGGTAAACAGAGGGACGAACTCCATGTTGCTGCCCATGCGTTCGGCAGACACCGTTCCGCAGGTGATGACGCTGTCGACAAGGTCCATATAAGCCTCATTGCTGCATTCCGTGGAGAGAGGGAAGCCCGGATTCTCCGCTTTCAGGCGCGTAAGCATATTCCGGAACCCCTCCACTCCTGCGGCGGAGTCTCCCCGCGGATGATGGTGTGCGGGATTGTAACACGGTGTGTAGCTCGCACAGCCGATCATGTCCAGATACTGGCCGTCGAGCCCGCTCTCCCGAAGGCGTCTTACAAGAACGGACATCTTATCCTGAAACTTCGGAGACTCCCCGCACATGTAACCGAGGCGATGATAGTTGAACTGATTAAACGCGACCGCGCGCGGATTTCCGTCCCGCAGGATGACAATGGATTCATCCCCGCCCTCCTTCCATGAGGCGCCGTCCATATCCCATGTCATGCCGTTGACGTAGACCTGTGTGAAAATTCCGTGTTTCCTGAGTTCCGCCACATCCGCCTTGAATTTTTCCTCCCCTTCACGCGGAGGCCAGAAGTCCGGATAATCCGTATCATACGGATTGTGATGCCACCAGTACCAGTCAAGCGCAACAGGAATTGAACCTGAATCTTCTTGAAGTTTCAGAACCGGAGGAACCACCTCTTCTGCGAGTCCTCTGTTCCAGACCCACATGCCGATGTGCCGGAGCGGATTTTCGTGTCTTCTGTTTACAGCCCAGCTCTGCCGCAGCGCCCATTTCTTATAAATCTGCCCTGCTTCGAACCATCCGCCCTGAAAGACCCCGATGCAGTTTTCATAAGGCAGGGCATATTCCTTTGCCGGCGTTTCGGAGTTGCCGATAAAATGAATGCAACTGTAAATCTGTTCTGTTTCCGTGATTTGATAACGTCCGCTTTTTGAACTGTGGCGGGTATCGCGGTGATCGAAATAAATCCCCGGTTCCTTCCCGTTCAGAAACGCCGCGAACTGCATGGAGCAATATGTCCCTTCCCATGCTTTTTCATTCAGCATCGCAGGATTCACGATCAACCCCATGTCACTGCCGCCCCAGAGAAAACCGGAATCTTTGCAACGAGGATATGTTACAATGGGGAAATGAATTTCCTCAATGAAAAGTGTCCCCTCATAACCGGAATAGGAGATTCTGCCGGCATACAGGCGATCTTCTTTTTCTTCCCATACAACCTTGACCTGGAAGTCCTGTCCATATGCAGGGTGCCCCGTCCAGATTTCAGTCTTACCGCCGCCGTTTTCCTCCTTGCGGTACTGGGTCATGTCTTCCGGAACCAGATCCTGCAATTCTCCGTGGAGAGTTCCGAGCCTGAATTTCCATTTGCTTTCAATGTTCCGTCCTGCGATGTCCATCCTGTTTCTCCGTTGAATTTGATTGTTGGATATGTGCCGTTTCCATGTTATTATACCGGAATAAAGCAGGAACTCAATGCCTGTTCGTGCCAAATAAATATTGTTTTTGTGCCATCGTTCTTGAAAACACCGGGCAGGCAGGGTAAGTTGAAAGAGGAAAAGGAGGAAATACCATGCCGGTCAGTTGTGTTGATCTGAGTAAGGTCAAACGCAGATTTCATCTGCCGTTTCCGCTGGAATCGGTGGGGATCATTGAGAATCATCCTTATATGTCGGTGGTTGTGAAAGGGAAACTGGAATTATGCGTCCGGGTTTCCTCGGATGCGGAACAGTCGCGGGAATGGTTTGATGACACCTGTTATACGGTGCGTTATCCGAATGTGGCTTTGAAGGTCCCGGATGTAACGCACTCCTTCACAGTGGATCACCCCCGGGACGCATTTTACTTCAAATTCGATCCTGCGCAGACGGATGCCATGAGACATGCCGGTTTCTTTGAACCTCCCTACTGCTGGGAGTTCCGTATGACACCGCAGGTCAACCGGATGCTCCGTGAGATGCGTGATCTGATGGTGCGCAGTACGGAGCCGGGGATTGCGGACCGTATGGATCTGCTTGCCATGTGTTTATTTGAGGAATTGCTCCTGATGCGTGATTCCACTCCGCAGGAAATGGAATATATGGATGCCCGGATCCACAGGATCGCCTCCTGTTTCCAACTGAATTTCTGCCGGGAGATCAATCTGGATGAGATCGCCGGAAGATACGGTTTTTCCCGCAGGAATTTTTACCGCTGCTGGAAGCGTTGTTTTCCGATGTCTCCAGCGGCGTATCTGCTGGAGCTCAAGCTCAGAGAGGCGGCACGCCTCCTGAAAGAAACGGCGATTCCAGTTTACCGTATCACTGTGGAATTGAAATTCCGGAACTCCGCTTATTTCTGCCTGTTGTTCCGGAAGAAATACGGGATGACTCCGCTGCAGTACAGGAAGAACGGAATTCCGGAAAAAGTAACCGAAAAATAAAAGAATTGAGTTCAGATTCATTTCGGGTTCGATACCCCGATCCGGGGAAAATGCCTTTCCGTTTTTTCATATCGCCGGTGAAAACCGATTTTTTCAATTTTTATATTTTTTCCCTTGCAAATCGGAAAACCGATGCCATTGTAAGAAATATAGAACTGTCAACCATATAATCAGGGGGGATTATCATGAATGATAAGATTAAAATCGCGTTTTTCGACACCAAGCCTTACGACCGGCTTTCGTTCGACAAAATCAAAGACAGATACGGATTCGAGATCAGTTACTTTGAATCGCGCCTGAAACCCGCTTCCGCAAAACTTGCCGACGGACATGATGTCGTCTGTGCATTCGTCAATGACGATCTCGGAGCGGAGACCATTGAGCTCTTAATCAAATACGGGGTCAAGCTCATTGCCATGCGCTGTGCCGGCTTCAACAACGTGGATCTCGGTGCCGCCTGCAAACGGCTGGATGTGGTCCGTGTTCCGAAATATTCTCCGTATGCGGTTGCGGAATATACGGTCGGGCTCCTGCTTTGCCTGAACCGGTGTCTGCACCGCGCATTCTGCCGTATCCGCGAGAATAATTTCTCGATCAACGGTTTTCTCGGTTTTGATGTGCACGGCAAAACGGTCGGCATCATCGGAACCGGCAAGATCGGGCAGACGTTTGCCGAAGTTCTTCAGGGGTTCGGCGTGAAGATTCTCGCCCATGACCCGTATCCGAACGAAAAGGCGGCGAAGGAGCTTCACATGGAGTATGTGCCGCTGGAACGGCTTTACCGGGAAAGCGATATTATTTCACTGCATTGCCCGCTGACTCCGGAAAACATGTATCTCATCAACCCGGAAAGCATCGCAATGATGAAAAAAGGGGTGATCATCCTCAATACCAGCCGCGGGAAACTGGTCGATACGCAGGCGCTGATCGATGCGCTCAAAGAAGGCAGAGTCGGCGGCGCTGGGCTTGACGTGTATGAGGAGGAGGCAGACTACTTTTTCGAGGACCGTTCGGACAAAGCCATTGCGGACGATGTACTGGCGCGGCTGATGACGTTCCCGAATGTTCTTGTGACTTCGCATCAGGCATTCTTCACGAAAGAAGCCATGAACAACATCGCGGAAATCACAATGGACAACATCCGTGACTTCGCCGAAGGCAAACCGTTGGAAAACGGCATTTGCAGGGACTGCAAAGATCATAACTGCGCCGGGCATAAATAATTAGTGGTCAGTGGTTAGTGATTAGTGGTTAGTGGTTAGTGGTTAGTGGTTAGTGGTCAGTGGTCAGTGGTCAGTGGCTGGTGGTCAGTGGCTGGTGATTGCAGGGAACACGACTGCGCCGGTCATAAATAATTAGTGGTCAGTGGCTAGTGGTCAGTGGCTAGTGATTGCAAAGATCATAACTGCGCCGGGTATAAATAAGCAATGACTGTGACCTGGCACGCATGATATGCTGCCGTGTCAGGTCTGTTTTTGCATCTCTTATTGATCGAACAGCGTCGGCTGGATATGGTCGGATTCCGGTTTTTCCTTTTTGTATTTCTGCCTTTGCTCGCGAATCATGTAACGCGATTTTGTGACGAGGGAAGGCTGTCCGGCTTCCGCAATGGAATTGTTTTCGAGATTTTCCAGAATATCCTGTGCCCGTGAAATGACTTCCGGAGGAAGCCCGGCGAGTTTAGCCACGTGAATGCCGTAACTCTTATCCGCTCCGCCGGGAATGATCTGGCGCAGGAAAATGATCTGTTCGCCGTATTCACGGACTGCGACATTGTAATTCTTGACCCCGCGGCGCGTGATCGCGAGCTCCGTCAATTCATGGTAATGTGTCGCGAACTGGGTTCTTGCGCGGCAGGACGGATGATCCAGCAGGAACTCCGCGACCGCCCACGCGATGGAAAGTCCGTCGAATGTGCTGGTACCGCGCCCGATTTCATCCAGAATGACAATGCTTTTTGAAGTTGCGTTGTTCAGGATATTGGCGGTTTCCACCATTTCCACCATGAAGGTGCTCTGGCCGCGCGCAATATCGTCGGAAGCGCCGACACGGGTGAAAATGCGATCCGCCACGCCGATGTGCGCACTGGAAGCGGGAATGAAGGAACCCATCTGCGCCATGATCGTAAGGAGCGCGGTCTGGCGGATGTATGTGGATTTTCCCGCCATATTCGGGCCTGTGATGATCATCATGCGGTTTTCGTCGCCGTCGAGAAGCGTGTCGTTGGGAATGAAGCGCTCTCCTTTCATTGCGCAGTCCAGCACGGGATGCCGCCCCGCCTGAATTTCCAGCAGATCGTCGTCCGCGACTTTCGGACGGCAGTAGGAGTAGCGCTGGGCGCAGTCCGCAAGGGCGCAGAGAACGTCGATTTCGGCAAGTGCGGCGGCGGTCAGCTGAATCTGCGGTGTAAATGTCCCGGCAAACTTGCGGAGTTCTTCAAAGAGCTGGATTTCCAGCGCCTTGGATTTGTCTTCGGAGCCGAGAATCTTGCTTTCCATCTCCTTGAGCCCCGGTGTGATGAAGCGTTCGCTGTTGACAAGCGTCTGTTTGCGGATGTAGTCGTCGGGGATGGACGCAAGATGTGTTTTTGTGACTTCAATGAAATAGCCGAATACGCGATTGTAGTTGATTTTCAAGGATTTGATGCCGCTGCGCTCCTGCTCTTTCGCCTGAAGCTCCGCCACCCACCGTTTGCCGTCCGTCGCGGCGGACCGGAATTCGTCGAGCTCCTTGTTGTATCCTTCGCGGATTACGCCGCCGTCGGAGACGGTCGCGGGCGGTTCATCGACGATGGCGGACAGGATCTTTTCGACCAGTTCTGGCATTTCGCAGATATTTTCCCGCAGGCGTTCGATCAGCGGCAGGTCATAGGACGAAAGCAGAGTGCGGACCGCCGGAACCATTTCAAGGCTGTTTGCGAGTGCGAGCATGTCGCGCGGGTTGATGTTGCCGACGTTGAGGCGTGCAATAATGCGTTCAAGGTCGCGCACCGCCCCCATGGTTTCGCGCAGCTCGGCAAGCGTCAGCGGATCGTCCTTGAGAAGCCCCACGACATCCTGACGTTCCACAATGCGATCCACGTTTTTCAAAGGCTTCAGCAGCCAGTCGCGCATCAGACGGCTCCCCATGGGGGTGTTGGTCCGGTCGAGCACATACAGCAGAGTATTTTCCTTTGACGCGCCGAACATCGGTTCGACGAGCTCCAGATTGCGCTGGCAGATCGGGTCAAGCGCGAGATAGTCCTCCGGGCTGTGAAACTTGAGGGAACGGATATGCACCACGTTGTGGCGCAGATTTTCCGAGGCGTAGTAAATGACGGCTCCCGCGGAACGTTCGGCGAGGGTGCGTCCGCGAAGCCCGAATCCGTCGAGAGTCATGACCTGGAACTGGCGTTTCAGGAGTTCTTCAGCGTTTTCAATGGAGAAAATCCAGTCGTCAAGCGGTGTCCAGAGAATGTGTTTCTGTGTATAAGGAAACGCTTTTTCCTCCTCCCATTGTCTCATGAGTGTTGCGGGGAGCAGGCATTCCCGCGCCTGAATACTGTAAAGCTGTGACTCCAGTTCTGCAAGCGAGTTCAGTTCCGTCGCCTTGAATTCCGCCGTGCTGATGTCCATCCATGCAAGCCCGTATTTGTCCTTGGAGGCGGTCAGTGCGCAGAGAAAGTTGTTTTTATGGGGATTCAGGACGGAAGAATCGAGCACGGTTCCGGGTGTGATGATGCGCGTGATGCCGCGCTTGACGATTCCTTTTGCAAGCGCGGGGTCTTCCAGTTGTTCGGCGATGGCGACCTTGACCCCCGCTTCAAGGAGTTTCGGCAGGTAACTGTCGAGGGCGTGATATGGAATACCGCACATCGGATAACCGGCGCGTTTCGTCAAAGTGATTTCGAGGATGGGACTCGCCTTGTGTGCATCCTCGTAAAACATTTCATAAAAGTCACCCATGCGGAACAGCAGAACGGCACCCTGCGGAGCCTCGGCTTTCATCTGCATATATTGCCGCATTGCGGGGGTAAGATTGGTTTCCTGCATGATTCTCCCGTCAGGTTGATTAAACAGAATACTATAACCTGTAAAAAAAAAGCGTCAAATCAACTTGAGACGAACTTTGTGGAAAATTAACGGGAAAATTCCTGAATCATGCCTGCGGACGCTCTCAATCCGTTTCATGAACCGGGCGTAAAGCGAACCAGCGGGTTGTGCCGGACTGCATGGGAAGCGTCAGGGTGTTGACTTTTCCGGCAATCGCTTTGCCGGTGGCAAGGTCTGTGACATTCGCGTTTTGTTTCCAGCGCAGAACCTTGTTTCCCGATGTCGCGGCGTGAATCATCAGGATACCGTTTCCGGCACAGGTGATATCTCCTGCGGGTCCGAACGGAGTGATATTCCCGATTCCGGCAAGCGTTCTCCAGAAATCAACGGTCAGCGCGCGTTCATCAGATCCCCCGATATAGACTGCGGTCCAGTCAGGGTGACGTTTGAGGGCAATCCCTGTCCGTTCGCTTCCCTCCAGCAGCGCAACCGTTGAGGCGGAAGGATCCTCCACGTGGAAGAGCGGTCCCCTGAACTGCTGAAGCCAGAGGGAGTTTCCGGGGATGCCGATCAAGTTCGCTCCGGGGATCCGGTCGGTACGGTAAGTGTAGCTGACAAGCTGTTCCGGGTTGGACCGGATTTTCATACCCGTCAGACGGCGCAGCGTTTCCTCCGGATTCCTGCCTGCGAAGCGTCCGGCGTCGCCTGAGAAAATCAAAATATTGCCGTCTCTCTGAAGATTCTTTTCAATCCACTGAATCTGTTTTTCCGTAAGCGAAGCCGCCGTCGGGAAATAATTGATCTTTGCCGGTCTCCTGCCCGGATGCTCCAGATCGGAAAGCAGGTAATTCATGAATGTCAGGCCGGAATAAGCCAGATTGCGGTTTGTTCTCGAATGCTGGAGAAAGTGGTCGAGACGATTCCGGTAAGTGAAGTAAGCCTGATAGAAGTTGTCTTGAAATACTGCGACCTGGACAGGAAACCGCATCCCGTTTCCTTCCGCCTGTCTTTCTGCGGCGCGAACCACCTCGCCGATGATCGGCGCGAACGGTCCGGACCATGTATAATGCCCTGTCTGACCGATTGTCATGAACCACCCGCTGACACCTGATGCAAACAGCGTGCCGAATGTTCGCCGGAGTTGTGCGAAGTGCCCCTCCACTCCCGGCGCCATTCCGAGCCACAACCGTCTTTCACGGTGGGGATTTCCGAGTATTCGTTGCGGAAGTCCACTTCTTCCAGGAACAGTTTTTTATGAAGCCGGATTGAACCGTGCGGCTGACCGCTGCTGAATGGGGTGCCTCCGGGCGCACGCTGCCGCAGGTAGGAGGGCAGGCAGATGAAACCGTCGAGATATTGTGTGCGGCAGAGCTCCCCTTTCGCCATGAGGGCGTTGTCCGGCGCATAAGTCAGAGCGAGAACCGGACGCCCGAATCCAGCTTTGATCTCTTTGGAAAGATGGTCGATCGTGCCGATGATCGCCTTGTGATATGCGCGGACTGTGTCGATCAGCCATTGATCGCCTTTTCCCGGATCCAGCATTGTCCGTTCCGGGCTCAGTTCCGCAGGCGACGGCAGGCGAATCGCCTCGAATGTGATTCCCGGATTTTTCCAAGTGTTGCGGAGCGCTGCAAGGTTGTTCCCATACTGTTTACGGATTTCCGATATGACGGCCAGGCGTGATCCCTCGGAATAATCCAGATTTTTGAAACTCCACGGATGTAGTGGCGGATACCACTGTCCGTCGGAACCGGCGGTGAAATGAATCCCGATTACAGCTTTTCCATAAAGCGATCCGGCAAGATGTTCTCCGAGTCTGCGCATGAATTTTCCCGCTTCACTGCGCAGGGCATCGGAAATAAAAGAATAAGCGAGCTCCGGTACATTGTTGAAGAACCGTCTGCCGCGTTCGCCTCCGCCGGTGATCCATGCGGATTCGGGATGATCTTTCGCAAAATTCCGGTATGCCATGCCGTAGAGACTGACAATGATTTTTGCATCGGGAGCGCGGGAAAGAAGTCTGGAAAGACAACGGTCGAGAACTGAAAAATCATATTGATCCGGCCCCGTCCAGATGGAGCCGGTCGGCTGCTCCCAGTTGTTGAGCGGAACTTTGGCGACCAGAATACCGGCGCCCTGTCTGCGGGCGGTTCCCGCCATTTCCGGATTCTGCGCATAGAACGGCACGAATGGCTCCTGCTTGCCGTTGATCAGCAGAACGGGGGACCCGTTCCGTATTGCAACGGACGCTTCAAGAGGTTTTTTCTTTGCCAGGATTTCAGACAGTCCGGTATCTGCCAGTCTTTCTTCCGATGCTTTTACAACTTTCCCTTTTAATTTTGCCTGAGGCGGCTTTTCACGGAAATCAAGGTCATCCCAGTAAACCTTTCCACTG
>ENA-UOJE01001055-UOJE01001055.1-human-gut-metagenome-genome-assembly--contig:-C23-NODE-1055-length-26457-cov-14.461935_pt1 | contig 26457 bp, 20 predicted proteins | sample MGYA00242341_ERZ723888 | MGnify/ENA metagenome assembly ERZ723888 | reverse complement strand
AGGCGGTGATCATGCAGCCGTCGATGTAGTTCCACTTGTTGGGCTTGCCGCTGCGCACCTTCTCGATGTTCCACATGGGTGCTTCGGCGCTGGAATTGGCGATCAGGTAGTCCACATAATCGCCCAGCATGGCGAGAATTTCTTCATGGGTCATGGTCTTAGTCCTCCTCAAAATGTCCGACGTTGGCAAAGCGCAGCCGTTCGCCCTCGTAGCCCTCAATTTTGACGTTGTGCAGGTCGATCTCCTTCACGTTCTCGGCGTAAATGGCCAGCTTCTTCACATGGGGGCGGTTGTCCGCCATGGCGGCCTGACCGGCCTCGGCGTTGGGGTCAAAGGTGATGGTGACATTCTTCATGGTCACCCGCTCGATGGGCTGTTCCGGCAGACCGTCGAAGTAGCAGCCCGCGAACTGGGCGTCGGTAGCCACGATGTTCTCCATGGTCAGGCTGCCCAGCTTCGGGGTGTACTCGTCCACCGGCATGGCGTCGCGGCACTGCACATAGGGGCCGTGGCCGTCCGGGTCGCAGAAGTAGAACATATTGATGACGAACGGAGCCTTGACGCCGCGCATCTCCACATTGCGGAACACCAGCCCGTCGATGACGGCGGTGTTGCCGCGGCCGCGGCGGGTCTTGACCCGCAGACCGCGGTCGGTGTGGTCCATCAGGCACTGGGTGACCACCATGTCCTTCACGCCGCCGCTCATCTCGCTGCCGATGACGATGCCGCCGTGGCCCTTGTCCAGCAGGCAGTTGCGGATGACGGTGTGCTCGCAGCTCTTTTTCAGCTTCATGCCCAGGAACACCTTGCTGGCCTTCATGGCAATGCAGTCGTCGCCCACGTGGATGTTCACGCCGATGATGCGGGTGTACTCACAGCTCTCGGGGTCAATGCCGTCGGTGTTGGGTGCGTTGTAGGGATTATTGATGTTGAAGTTGAGCAGGTCGAGGTGCTTGACGAAGATGGGGTGGATGGTCCAGGAGTAGCTGTTCTGCACCGTGATGCCGTGCAGGCAGACGTTCTCGCTGTCCACCATGGCCACGGCGCGGGGACGCCATGCAATGCGCTTGATCTTGGGGTTTACCCACCAGTCGCCGTTTTCGGCGTCGCAGTCCAGGGTGCCCTCACCGGTGACCACCACGTCGTGCACCTGCGTGATGTTCAAAAGGCCCGCAAAGCTGCTCAGCGGGTTGCCCTCCCAGCCGGTGAGGTAGTATTCATCCACCTCATTCTCGCTGGGGATGACGCCGGGCAGGATAGGGTAGTGGGTGCGGTCGTTATCGCCCAGCAGTACGGCACCCTTCTCAAGGTACAGGGTGGTGTTGCTCTTGAGGAACAGGCTGCAGGTGCGGTAGCGGCCTGCGGGCACATACACCGTGCCGCCCTTGGGGCAGGTGGAAAGAGCTGCCTGCAGCTTGCCGGTGTTGTCGGTGGTGCCGTCGGCCACCAGACCGTAGCGGGAGGCATCCACGAAGAAGGTCTCGGCTTCGGTGGTGAAGGTGCAGGAAAGGCTTTCGCCTTCAGCCTGCACACCGACGGTATACTCGGTGCCGGGCAGCAGACTGAACAGGGAGAACACATTGGTCTCGCAGGCGTCGTAGACGGTCTCGCCGTTCAGCGTGACGGTGAACGGGTGGGCCGGGCGGTAGCACAGGCCGTTTTCCAGCTCGAAAACGGCGCTGCGCGTCATGGAACGAATGAGCGACAGATTCATGAGAGAACCTCCTGATGGTTTTGTCTTGCCCAAATGGGCTGAGCATGGTATGATGAAAGAAAAGGCTTTCGCGAGGAACTATGAAAACAGAACGTGAAAAAATCACCGGGAAGGTTGCGGCGGCTGCTCTGCGGCTGGCCGGGGAACCCTACACGCTGGAACCCGGGGAGGAAAACTGCTATCTGCTGCTGGTGTATGAGGGCAGCGTTCAGCTGGAATACGGCGGCGAGACGATGCTGGTGAACCCCGGCAGCGCGGTGCTGCTTGGCCCGGGCGGCGGCAGGCTGCTGCCCCAGGGCAGTGCGGCGGCCGAACTGGTGGGCTGCCATTTCCCGCTGGAGGTGCTGCACGAGCTGCGCAGTGCGGCCGGGCGGGACTACACCCGGCGGTTTGCGTCCGGCCAGCGCACCGTGCTGTACGGCCCGGTGCAGTGGTTCAGCCGCCTGCGCACCCTGCTGGAAATGATGCGCAGCGCCGGTACGGAGCAGGATGACCCCGGCCCGCTGTACCTGCTGCTGATCCTGCACTATGTGGAGCAGGAGTGCATCGCCGAGAGCAGCGCCGCAGCCCGGCCCCGCAACGAGACGGTGGAGCAGATCTGCGCCTACCTTTCTGCCAACTACCAGCAGAAGTTTTCCCTCACCGAGGTGGCGGCCCGGTTCTATATCTCGCCCTATTACCTCAGCCGCCTGTTCCGGCGGGTGACGGGCCAGTCCATTGTGGACTACATCAACAACCGCCGCATCGAGGCCGCGCAGAAGCTGCTGGAGAACACCGAGCTTTCCATCAGCGCGGTGGCCGAGCAGACCGGCTTTGCCAGCGCAGCCCACTTCCGCCGCGTGTTCCGCGAGGTGATGGGCACCGGCCCGCTGCAGTACCGGAAAGGACATAAGAAGAAATGATGTATTCCGCCGTGGGCGGAACATGATGTGTTCTCTTTGAGAACATGATGTGCTTCGCAATGATGAGCCGCTTCGCGGCAATGTGCCGCAAGGCACACATCATCTGCCGCAGGCAGACATCATGGCCCGCAGGGCTGCATCATGTTTCACGCAGTGAAATACATCATAACAAAACACCCCCTGCGCCAACGGGATACGGCACAGGGGGTGTTTCGTCAGTTTTAGGGGATCTTACGCCGTGCAGGGCAGGGGCTTAGCCCTTGACAGCACCGGCAGAGATGCCTTCCACGAACTGGTCCTGTGCGCAGAAGAAGACGATCAGCTGCGGCAGGATGGAGATCAGAGACAGCGCAAGGATCTTGTTCCAGGCAAAACCGGTATCACCGTCCATGGACAGCTTCACGAACAGGGACATGGGGTACTTGCCGGGGGTGCTGACGTAAAGCAGCGGGCCCATGAAGTCGTTGCAGCTCCACATGAACTGGAACAGTGCGCAGGACACCAGAGCGGGGCCCAGCATGGGCACGATGACCTTGTACAGGGTCTGGAAGGAGGAGCAGCCGTCGATGGCTGCGGCCTCGTCCAGGTCACGCGGGACATTGCGCATGAACTGGATCAGCTGGTAGACGAAGTAGGTCTCAGTAGCAAAAGCGCAGTGGACCCAGATAGCCAGGTAGAAGGGGCTGTCCAGCCAGCCGAACTTGTTGTACAGCAGGTACTGCGGCACGTTCAGAACGACCTGGGGCAGGAACAGGGTGGCCAGCATGATGTTGAACAGCAGCTTGCGGCCGGGGAAGTCGAAACGGCCAAAGCCGTAAGCTGCGATGCAGGCGGACACCACCGTGCAGATCACCTTGGGCAGAACGTAGCTGTAGGTGTTGAGCATGGCCTGCAGGATGTTGATGGAGCCGCCGAAGTTGTTCAGCGCACCGCGGTAGCCGTCCAGAGTGGGGTTCTTGATCCACAGGCCGATGCCTGCAAAGATCTCGCTGTTGTCCTTGAAGGTGGCGCTGATCATCCACAGCAGGGGATAGATCATAATCAGGCCGACCAGGATCAGGACGAAATACTTGAAGAAGGTTGCGATTTTATTCGATGCTTTCATTCCCATACTGGTCACCTTACCTTTCATCCGAGTAGTAGACCCACTTCTTCTGGCTGGTAAATGCGATGATCGTCAGGATGCAGACGATGATGAACATGATCCATGCCAGGGCGGATGCCATACCCATGTCATAAGACTTGAATGCGTAGTTGTAAACCAGCAGAGAGATCAGCGTGGTGGAACCACGGGGGCCGCCGTTGGTGATGATGTAGGGGCCATTGAACTCCTGGAAAGCCTGGCAGATCTGGGTGACCAGGTTGTAGAAGATGATGGGGGTGATCATCGGAACGGTGATGGAGAAGAACTGACGCCACTTGCCGGCACCGTCGATGGTAGCGGCTTCGTACAGGTCTGCAGGCACGCCCTTCAGAGCGGCCAGGAACAGCACCATGGCGGAACCGAACTGCCAGATGCGCAGGAAGCAGATGATCCACAGTGCGTAGCTGGGGTCAGACAGCCACTCCGGACCCTTGAACAGGCCAAAGCTGACAAAGCGCAGCACGGTGTTCAGCAGGCCGTCCTTGCTGAAGACAGCCTTCCACAGCACGGCGATAGCCACAGAGCCGCCCAGAATGGAGGGGATGTAGTACACGGTGCGGAACAGGTTCACGCATGCGATCTTGAAGTTCAGGATGTATGCGATGAACAGCGCGAAGATCAGCTTCAGGGGCACGGTGATGAAGGCGTACTTGAAGGTGATGATCAGGGCCTTGGTGATCTTGGTGGTGGTGAATGCGGTGATGTAGTTGGCCAGACCGACAAAATGTACATCCTTGGCGAAGAAGTTCATATCGGTGAAGCTGTAGTACAGCGACTGGCCGAACGGAACTGCCTTGAAGACGACGAAGCCGATGATCCAGGGGATCAGATAAAACAGACCCTGGTATTTATCCAGCCATTTCTGGAACGGGGTACGCCCAACAGCAGGCGCCTTGCTTTCTTTCATCTGGGAAATCCTCCTTTTTAAGGAATTTCGGAGTATGAGACAGACACAAACCAGATACAGCTTTGTCAAAAATTTGTAATATATCTCTGACAAAAAAGGGGCATCTGCCGGTTGGGCGGCAGGTGCCCCTTGTATCGGTCAAAGGGTGCCCTTTATGTACGATCTTTTACCGCACACAGCGGCACACGAAGCGGGGACTTAGCCGATGGTGTAGCCAACACCCTCCATGCCTTCCAGCAGGGCGCTGACAGCGCTTTCGGGGGTCTCATCGCCGTAGTCGATGCTGTCGAACACTTCCTGATAGATGCCGGTGCCGGAAGCCTTCAGGTCGTTGTTCTCGAACAGGGGATCCAGCTTGTTGGTGGTGAAGGCCATGACCTTGCTGTTTGCATCAGCGACCAGGTCCTTCACAGCGCCTGCAGCCTGAGCAGCAGCCAGACCAGCCTTGGAAGCGGGGATGCCGCACTCGGAACCCATAATGGAAGCACCCTTCTCCTCGTTCAGCAGGAAGTTGATCAGGGTTGCGGACTCAGCAACGTACTGGCTGGTCTTGGTGATGGCCAGGCCCATGGAGACCTTGGAGAAGCCGCCGTTGAAATCGCCGAACTTGATCTCCTCGCCGACGGTGAAGCCGTCCTTGTTGTCGTCGTCCAGAGCGGAAGCGTACTTGGAAGCAGCGGAATCCCACTCGAAGATGCCAGCGATCTTACCGGTGATCCACTCGTTGGACTGGTGGGTAGCGGTATCGGAGTTTGCAGAGTAGTAATCCTTCAGGTTCATCATGACGTGGTCATCGACCAGGCTCTTGATGAAGTTCAGGCCCTCAACGATCTCATCCTCGCTGTAGTTCAGGGTGGAGGTGGTGGAATCAGCCCAGTCCTTGCCGTACTTGGACTCGAGGTAGAAGACCATCAGGATCATACGGTCGTATGCGCCCAGGTGCATGGGATAGTAGTCATTGCCCAGCTTCTCCTGGAAAGCCTTGCCGGCGGCCTTCAGGTCGTCCAGAGTCTTGGGAACTTCGGTGATGCCAGCCTTGTTGAAGGTGGTCATGTTCCAGAAGAAGATACGGCCGGTCATGGAAACAGGCACGCACTGCTGAGCGTTTGCGACGGTGCAGGCATCCAGAGCAGCCTGGTCGAACTGGGTCAGATCCAAGAAGTTGGTGGTGGTGTTCAGGTCCACGAACTTGCTGCCGTCGGCAGAGTAGTTGTACAGCCAGTTCCAGTTGACCTGGCAGACATCCTGTGCGTTGCCTGCGATGAAGGCAGCAGCCATCTTCTCCTCCCAGCCGGACCATGCGGCGAAGGTGGGCTCGATGGTGATGTTGTCGTGCTCAGACTCGAACTCCTTGATGGCGTTCTGGTAAGCAGCGTGACGGCTGTCACCGCCCCACCAGCTGATGGTCATGGAAACAGGGCCATCGGTCAGGGCCAGGCTGTCATCTGCGGAAGCAGCGGGAGCAGAAGCCACGGAAGAAGCGGTGGAAGAAGCTGCGGTGTTGCCGCCGCAAGCGGACAGCAGGCCGGCAGCGCCCACAGCGCCGGTAGCCAGCAGGAAGTTACGACGAGAAATTGCCATGCTCATTTTTGTTCTCCTCCTAAAATGTAAAAACATCATCTGTGAACGGGGGTTCTGCACACACCCCGTTGTATACAATTATGATAGCAAAAGCCCGCGCAAAAAGAAAGATGCAAATTGCAGATTTGCAGGACAAAAACGAACAAATATTGCTCTTGTTTTTGAACGGGAATTGACGCCTTTGCTGAAATGAATAAACTTCCGCTGAAAAACTGTGCAACTTGTATACTTCGCTGTTTTGCATAGAAAAAACGCCCTCTGCGCAGGCGGAACAGCGATTTTGCAATAAATTTGTAAACATTTCCGCGCGGAGTTCTGCCTGGTTGGATACATTGTAAAAGAACAACAAAGAGAATCTTCATTTTTTTGTTCAAAAAGCAACTGATATATCAATAGTGCAAAAAATGCACTCTCTGATATATCAATCTGAAGCGGGACATGCTTGCACGCGCACTTTCCCCGCATCTGCTGCCGAAAAAAGTGCAAAAAAGGCCGCCGCATCTTTCAATGCAACAGCCTTGTATACAAGAACGAGACGAAAAAGAATGTGAGATTACGCGTTTTCTGACGCATTCCCGGTTTTTGCGGCGTAGAAGGCGCGCTTTGCCTTGAAGTAGCACTGCGGGCACATGCTGACATACTGCACGTCGTTCTCCAGGTCGATGGCCACCTGCTCACCCTCAAAGACGAACCGGCCGTTCACCTTGCGGCAGTTGCAGATGGCTTTGCGCCCGCAGGTGCAGATGGTCTTCATCTCCTCGATGGTGTGGGCCAGCTCCAGCAGGCGGGTGGAGCCGGGGAAGCCCTTGAGCGAGAAATCCGCCCGCAGGCCGTAGCAGATCACCGGGATGTTCAGGTCCACCGTCACCATGAACAGCTGTTCGGCCTGCTCCGGGGTGAAGAACTGGCTCTCGTCGCACAGCACGCAGGCCAGCGGCTTTTCGCCCGCGGCGGCTTTTTGCACGGCGTCGAACACGTTCAGCTGGGGCGGGATGAGCAGGTCGGCCTTGCGGCGCACGCCCAGGCGGCTGACCAGTTCGTCGCCGCCCTTGGTGTCCACCTGCGGCTTCAGGATCAGCACCCGCATGCCCTGCTCCTCGTAGTTGTGGGCCACCTGCATCAGGGCGGTGCTTTTGCCGCTGTTCATTGCGCCATAGCGGAAATACAGTTTTGCCATGTTCGATCTTCTCCTTACAGAAGAAAAGACTGCTGCTCTTTGTGCAGCAGTCTTTTCTGTTATTACTACAATAGGTATGGCTCAGTCCTGATTGCGCAGGCGGTAGCCCAGGCTCATCAGGCTGTCGCCCAGGTGGACGTTCTCCACCACCACGTCGGGGTAGGGCACCGACAGGTCGTAGTGGGAGAAGTTCCAGAAGCCTTCGATGCCCAGATCCACCAGGCGGCCGCTGACCTGCTCGGCCCCGTCGCGGGGCACGCACAGCACGGCGACTTTGGGCTGGTGCTCGGCACAGAAGGCCTCCAGCTCGTCGATGTGGCGGATCTGGATGCCGCTGATCTCCTTGCCCACTTCGCTCTGGGCCACATCAAAGGCGGCGATGAGCCGGTAGCCGTTGGTGTCGGTGGTGATAAAGCGGCTCACGGCCTTGCCCAGACGGCCGCAGCCGATCAGGATGGTGGGTAGCAGGTCGCCGTTGCCGAACAGCAGCGTTTCCAGGATGGACAGAAGATTCTCCACCGAGTAGCCGATGCCCTGGCGGCCGTTCACGTCGCCGATGCAGTTGAAATCCTGCCGCACCTGGGAAGCCGTGGTGCCCATCTGGGCGGCCAGCTCCCGGGAGGAAATGCTGGTGATGCCTTCTGCCTGCAGAGAGCGCAGATAGCGGTAATATTTGGGAAGACGCTTGATCACGGGAAGGGAAGCTTTTGCGGGTGTGGTCATGGGTGATACTTTCTCCTTTCAACCCCGAAAATGCGGCACTGCTTCTGGTCTGCTGTTCAGAACGCAGGCGTGGGGAACATACGGAATCGTCTTATCATTTACAATCAATCATATAAAGTATACCGCACTGTTGTTCAATGTCAAATATTTATCAGAAAAAATTTCTGAAAAAACCTGAATCTTTATTCTTTCTTGGGGATGCATAGCCGGCCCCTGCGCGGGGAAAGCTGGCAGAAAACGATCCGCACAAGGAGGAAGCCTATGGCAGACAAGGCACAGCCGGACGAGCACCGGCAGCAAAAAGAGGATATTGAGGATTTTGGCACCGTCGCCCTCACGCAGGGGGCCCATGTCATCCACTGCCTGACCGTCATCGGCCAGGTGGAGGGCCACAGCGAGGCACCCCAGGGCCAGAAGACCACGAAGTACGAGCACGTCATCCCGCAACTGGTGGCCGTGCAGGAGGACCCCCGCATCGAGGGGCTTCTGGTGCTGCTGAACACGGTGGGCGGCGATGTGGAAGCGGGCCTTGCACTGGCTGAGCTGATCGCCAGCGTATCCAAGCCCAGCGCAACGCTGGTGCTGGGCGGCGGGCACTCCATCGGCATCCCGCTGGCGGTGAGCGCGCGCCGCAGCTTCATCGTGCCCACGGCCACCATGACGGTGCACCCGGTGCGTCATTCCGGGGTGATTTTGGGAGTCCCGCAGACTATGCGCAGCTTTGAGCAGATGCAACAGCGCATCACCGGCTTCGTAGCGGCCCACAGCGGCATGAGCGAGAAGCGCTACACCGAGCTGATGCTCCACACCGGTGAGCTGGTGATGGACATGGGCACCGTGCTGGACGGCCGCCGCGCCGTGAAGGAAAAGCTCATCGACGAGCTGGGCGGGCTGTCGGAGGCGCTGCAGTGGCTGTATGGGGAGATCGAGAGGAAATAACACAACAATAGGTTTGCCATTTTTCCTTCTGCGTGGTACAATAATATAATCTGATATTATGTCTTTCACAAATGTGGGGAAGCGAGAAGAATGGCAACAAAAAAACGAAAATCCACCGCGCGGCGCGCAGCATCGCGGAAAAAGCAGGCACAGCAGCGGCTCCCGGCCGGGCTGGGCACCCTGTTCGCGGGCCTGCTGCTGGTCGTGCTGGCCTTTGTGCAGGGCGACTCGGTCTGGCGGGCGCTGCACGACGTGCTGTTCGGCCTGTTTGGCTGCGGCAGTTTTGTGCTGGGCGCAGCGGTGTGCTGCCTGGCCGTGCAGTACACCCGGGGCGAAGACCTGCTGCCCAAAATTTTCAAGCTGGTGCTGGGGCTCATCTTTGCCAGCGGCACGGTCATCGTGTTTTCCGGCATCCAGCCGCAGGGCCTTTCGGCCTTCCAGATGGCGGCGGCCTGCTACGAAAACGGCGTGAGCGCCTGGCTGGGCGGCGGCGCACTGGGCGCTGTGCTGGGCGGCAGCCTGCTGCTGCTCTGCGGCCGCCCCGCCGCGAACCTCATCATGCTGGTGCTGGCGCTGTGCGTCAGCCTGTACATTTTTGACCGGACCCCGGCCGAGGTCTGGCAGTGGCTGTGTGCCGTGTTCGGCGGTGCCCGCGCCCGGGGCGCAGCCCTTGCACAGCAGAGCGCCGAGCGCCGTGCCGAGCGCGCTGCCGCCCACGCCGCAGAGGCCGAAGACGAGCCCGACGAGGGCTCTGAAGATGAGGAGGCTGAGGACGAGCCGGAGGATACCGGCTTCCGTCTGGGCCTGCCGGACTGGCTCAGCGGCATCCGCAGCTGGGGCCACAAGGTGACCGAGGAGATGGAAGCCGAGGATGAGGGCGCAGCCCCGCAGCCCGCCCCGGCCCAGCCTGTTGCGCAGCCGGAACCGGAAACACCGGTCATCACGCCGGTAAAGGTGAGTGCGCCCCGGCCCCGTGCGGCCTTTGACGTGGACCTTGGCCCCGACCACACCGAGGTGAAGGAAGGCGGCAGTGAACCTATTGAGCCGCTCATCGTCGGGCCCGGCGGCACCTTTGGACAGGACCCGCTGCGCCCGGCCCGGAAGCCCGCGCCGCAGCCCATCGTGCCGGACGCCGTGGAGACGGATGCGGCTGATTTCTTTGCGAAACCCGCAGAACCGGCCCAGCCTACGGCAGAGAGCTTTGACACCCCGGTCATGACGCCGGTGATGCCGACGATCCAGCCGGAAGCTCCGGCAGAGCCGTCTGCACCGGATGCCGTGGAGATGCCGGAAACGGCTGCCATCCAGCCTGCCGTCCCGGCGGCACAGGGGCATGTCAGCGCTGAAAACGCCGTGGCCATGCGCAGTGCACCCGACGCCGACGGCTGGATCAGCATCACGGCCGAACCGGTGGAGGAAAAAGATATCAGCTCCCTGGTCGCTGCCGCCATGGAAAAGCCCGCGGCCTCGGAGCAGGCGGCAGCGCAGACCCCGGTGGAAGACGCCGAACCGGTGGACACCTTCCAGTATCAGTACCCGCCCATCGAGCTGTTTGAGCGCTCGCCGGACGAAAGCGACCCCACCGCCCAGGACGAGCTGAAAGCCAACGCCCAGAAGCTGGTGGACACGCTGGAGAGCTTCGGCGTGCGTACCCGTGTGCTGGATATCTCGCGCGGCCCGGCCGTTACCCGATACGAGGTGCAGCCCATGGCGGGCGTGAAGATCAGCCGCATCACCTCGCTGGCCGATGATATTGCCCTGAACCTTGCCGTGGCCGATGTGCGTATGGAAGCGCCCATCCCCGGCAAGCCCGCCGTGGGCATCGAGGTGCCCAACCACAAGCGGCAGGCGGTGTATATCCGCAGCGTGTTCGAGAGCCAGAGCTTTCTGCGCATGTCCTCGCCGCTGGGCATCGCCCTCGGCAAGGACATCGCCGGTGTGGCACAAGTGGCCGACCTGTGCAAGATGCCGCATCTGCTGATCGCGGGCAGCACCGGCAGCGGTAAGTCCGTCTGCGTCAACAGCATCATCATGAGTCTGGTGTTCCGCTCCAGCCCGGAGGACGTCAAGCTGCTGCTCATCGACCCCAAGGTGGTGGAGCTGGCCGAGTATAACGGCATCCCGCACCTGCTGATGCCGGTGGTCACCGAGCCGAAAAAGGCCGCCGGTGCGCTGGGCAGTGCCGTGCAGGAGATGGAGCGCCGCTACCGCATGTTTGCGGAAAACAACGTCCGCGACATCAAGTCCTTCAACAAGCTGGCCGCCGAGCGGCCGGACCTCGAAAAAATGCCCTACATCGCCATTGTCATCGACGAGCTGGCCGATCTGATGATGGTGGTGGGCAAGGACGTGGAAGATTCCATCTGCCGCATCGCCCAGAAGGCCCGTGCCGCCGGTATGCACCTGATCGTGGCCACCCAGCGCCCCAGCGTGGATGTCATCACCGGCCTGATCAAGGCCAACATCCCCAGCCGCATCGCCTTTGCCGTGTCCAGTCAGGTGGACAGCCGCACCATTCTGGATGGTGCCGGTGCCGAAAAACTGCTGGGTCAGGGCGATATGCTGTTCATGCCCGTGGGTGCCCCCAAGCCCACCCGCATTCAGGGTACCTTCGTGCGGGATGAGGAAATCAGCCGCGTGCTGGACTTCATCAAGTCCAGTGCCACGGTGCAGTACGACGAGGCCATGATCGAGGCCATGGAAAAGCACGCCATTCAGGACGGCAAGAAGGGCAGCAGCGGTGCGGACTCCGACGAGGACTCGGACAGCGACCCGATGTTCAAGCAGGCCGTGGAGGTGGTCATCGACGCCGGACAGGCTTCCACCAGCCTTCTGCAGCGCCGCTGCAAGCTGGGCTATGCCCGCGCCGCCCGCATCATGGACGAGATGGAGCAGAAGGGCGTCATCGGCCCCTACGAGGGTGCCAAGCCCCGCGCGGTGCTCATCAGCCGCCAGCAGTGGCTGGAAATGCAGATGAACCAGCCGGATGAATAAATAAAAAGGAGCATTATGGACACTTCTTCCCCAAAGATCTACACTGAATTTCTTCCCATCAGCCGGGCCGACATGGAAGCCCGCGGGTGGGACCAGCTGGACTTCGTGGTGGTGGGCGGTGACGCCTATGTGGACCACCCCAGCTTTGGCACCGCCATCATCAGCCGCCTGCTGGAAGCCGAGGGCTACAAGGTGGGCGTGCTGGCCCAGCCCCGCTACACCGACTGCGAGGACTTCAAGCGGTTCGGCAAGCCGAAGTACGGCTTTTTCATCGGCGGCGGCAACGTGGACAGCATGGTCAGCCACTACTCAGTGGCCAAAATTCCGCGTGCCGAAGACGAATACTCCCCCGGCGGCAAGGGCGGTGCCCGCCCGGACCGCAGCGCCACCGTGTACACGAAGCTTGCCAAGGAAGCCTACCCTGACCTGCCCGTCATTCTGGGCGGTCTGGAAGCAAGCCTGCGCCGCTTTGCCCATTACGACTACTGGATGGACACCGTGCTGCCCAGCATCGCCGAAAGCTCCGGAGCGGATATCATCAGCTTCGGCATGGGTGAACATCAAACAGTCGAGATCGCCCGCCGCCTTGCCGCCGGGGAGCCGGTGGAGCACATCACCGATGTGAACGGCACCTGCTACCTGACTGATTTTGACCACCTGCCGGAGCGCTATGTGGAGTGCGCAGGCTACAAAAAGGTGGCCAGCGACAAGGTGGCCTATGCCAAGGCCTGCCGCATCCAAATGGACAATCAGGACGTGGTCAGCGGTCAGATCATCGTGCAGAAGCAGAGCGAGAAGTACCTTGTGCAGAACATCCCGGCAAAGCCGCTGGTGCGCTGGGAGCTGGATAAGGTCTATGCCCTGCCCTACACCCGCCGTTATCACCCCATCTACGAGGCCATGGGTGGCGTGCCCGCCATCCGCGAGGTGCAGTTCTCCATCATCCAGAACCGCGGTTGCTTCGGCGGCTGCAACTTCTGCGCCATCCAGCTGCATCAGGGCCGCCGCGTCACAAGCCGCAGTGCGGACAGCATCGTGGAAGAAGCCGAGCGCATGACCCACGAGCCGGATTTCAAGGGCTACATCCACGACATCGGCGGTCCCACCGCCAACTTCCGGTTCCCCTCCTGCCGCGAGCAGATGCTGCGCGGCATGTGCAATGGCGGCAAGCACTGCCTTGCCCCCACCACCTGCTCCCACATGATCGTGGATCACAGCGACTACCTCAAAATTTTGCGCCGTGTGCGGGAACTGCCCGGCGTGAAGAAAGTGTTCATCCGCAGCGGCATCCGTTTCGATTACCTTATGGCTGACCCGGACGATACTTTCTTTAAAGAACTGGTGGAGTACCACGTCTCCGGCCAGCTGAAGGTGGCCCCGGAGCACTGCGCGCCCAACACGCTGGCCTACATGGGCAAGCCGCCCATCGAGACCTTTAATAAATTCAAGGATAAGTTCTACGAGCTCAGCAAGAAGGCGGGCAAAAAGCAGTACCTGGTGCCCTACCTCATGTCCAGCCATCCGGGCAGCACCCTGAAGGACGCCGTCTATCTGGCCGAGTACCTCTATAAAAATCATATGCGCCCGGAGCAGGTGCAGGATTTCTATCCCACCCCCGGCACCGTGAGCACCTGCATGTTCTATACCGGCCTTGACCCCTACACCCTCAAGCCCGTGTTCGTGGAAAAGACCCCCGAGGGCAAGGCCCTGCAGCGTGCGCTGCTGCAGTACTATGAGCCCCGCAACGCCGAAAAAGTGGTCAAGGCCCTCAAGCTGACCCACCGCGAGGACCTCATCCCGCTGCTGGTGCCCGCTGAGGGCCGCCGCGCCGTGCAGCACTCTGCCCGCCGGGCCGAAGCCGCTGACGTGACCATCCACAATGACGGCACTTACACCGTCCGCCCGCAGAAGGGCCATAACGGCAAGCCCGCCCACGGCCAGAGCCGCTCTGCCGCCCCGGCGGGCCGTCAGCCCAGCCCCGGTGCACGCTTTGCGCCCCACTCGGCACCCGCGCATAAACCGAAAAACAATCAACAGAAAGAGAATACAACGTGGAAAACTTCGAAAAAGAAAAAGTAAACCGGCCGAAAAAGGGCCTGTGGCAGCGCCTTGCCGCGCTGACCGCTGCCGCTGCGCTGGCACTGGGCCTTGCAGCCTGTGATGCCTCAGCCATAACGCCGGGCGGCAGTGCGGATGTCGTCCCGAACCCGTCTTCTGCCGCATCCACGGCGGACACCGTGGATGCACCCTTTGAGATGCACTTCATCGACGTGGGGCAGGCCCTCAGCGTGCTGGTGGAGTGCGACGGGCAGTACATGCTCTACGACGGCGGCAATGTGGACGACGGTAGTCTCGTCGTCTCCTACCTGCAGAGCCAGGGTGTGGAGCAGCTGGAATACGTCTTCTGCTCCCACGCCCACGAAGACCACGTGGGCGGTCTGGCCGCTGCGCTGGCCTACTTCCCGGCGTACCACGTGTACAGCCCGGTGACCGAGGCATCCACCAAGTGCTTCAAAGATTTTGTCAAGTACACCCAGCAGCAGGGCCTGCAGGTGGAAGTGCCCGCCGTGGGCACCACCTGGCCGCTGGGCGGGGCGACCGTGACCATGGTGGGCCCGGTGGCGCAGTACAGCGACACCAACGATACCTCCATCGTGCTGCGCATCGAGTACGGCTCCACCAGCTTCCTGCTCACCGGCGACATGGAAAAGACCGCTGAGACCGACCTTGTGAACAGCGGTGTCAACCTCCGGGCCGATGTGCTGCAGGTGGGCCACCACGGTTCCAGCACCAGCACGGGCTATCTGTTCCTGAACTCTGTCCTGCCCGAGATGGCGGTCATCTCCTGCGGCGTGAACAACAAGTACGGCCACCCCCACGAGGAGACCTTGAGCATCCTGCGGGATGCGGGCGTGGACGTCTACCGCACCGACCTGCAGGGCACCATCACCATTGGTTCGGACGGCCAGAACTACACCGTGGGCACTGAGCACTTTGCAGAGGACGCCCAGCTGAACCCCACCGACCCGGCGGCGTCCAGCACGGCCCAGCAGGCGTACATCGGCAATGTGAACAGCAAAAAGTTCCACCTGCCCAGCTGTTCGAACCTGCCGGCAGAGAAGAATCAGATCTTGTTCTCCAGCTATGACGAAGCCGTGGAAGCAGGGTATACGCCCTGTTCCAGCTGCATCAAATAAAAGAAGCAAAAAGCTTTCCCATTCGGGAAAGCTTTTTGCTTCTTCGGTCGGCTGCGGGATTGATAAAATCCCACAGGTGCGGTATACTTAAGACCACTTTATTTCAAAAAAGCAGGGAGGTGCGGCGAATGATCGGAGCACCGCAGCCGCTGGTGCTGGAAAAGCCGGCGGCCATTGATACGGCGCAGGCCGCACGCTACTTCGGTGCGCGGGGTACGCCGGACGAAAGCACGATGGCACTGCTCGAAAAATGCGCCGTGCCGCTGCTGGCGGTAGCGACGCCCCGGGCCGTCTGGCTGGAAGCCGATGTGGACGCGCTGGCCGAGGCGGGCATCCTGCGCGGCGGCGATGTGATGAAGCATCTGGAAGGCTGCCCGCAGGCGCTTTTGCTGGCGGTGACCTTAGGCCCGGCCGTGGACGCTCAGATCCGCTGCGCCGGGGTGGGCGATATCGCGGCGGGTGTTGCGTCCGACGCACTGGGCAGTGCACTGGCCGAACAGGCCGCCGAAGCTGCCGAAGCCGAGCTGCGCCAGTGGGCCGCCAAAGAGGGAAAGTATCTCACCGGGCGCTTTTCGCCGGGCTACGGCGACTGGGACATTGCGGTGCAGCCGCTGGTGGCAAACGCGCTGGACACGGTGCGCCGGGCAGGGCTGTGCGTCACCGATACCAACCTGATGACCCCGCGCAAGAGCGTGACGGCCATTCTGGGCGTCAGCGACCACCCGGTAAAGGGAAAACTGGCCGGGTGCGGCCACTGTGTGCTGCGCACCCGTTGTGAATACAGAAAGAGGGGAAAGACCTGTGCAAGCGAGTGAACTTTTCAAGCAGAGCAACACCATCCTGCTGGATGGCGGCATGGGCACCATGCTGCAGGCTTCGGGCCTGAAGCTGGGTGCCAAGCCGGAGGAACTGAACATCACGAACCCGGAGCTCATTGAGAGCATCCACGCCAAATATGCGGCCGCTGGCAGCCGCATCGTCAACGCCAACACCTTCGGCGCGTCGGCCCACAAGCTGGCGGGCAGTGCCTACAGTCTGGAGGAGATCATTGCGGCGGGCATTGCCAACTGCAAGCGCGCCTGCGCACCCTACGGTGCTCTGACCACGCTGGACGTTGGCCCGCTGGGCGAACTGCTGGAACCCAGCGGAACGCTGGCCTTTGAGGACGCGGTGAACGAGTATGCCCGCATCGTGCGGGCAGGCGTTGCCGCCGGGGCCGACCTCATTTTCTTTGAGACCTTCACCGATCTCTACGAGCTGAAAGCCGCCCTGCTGGCCGCGAAGGAAAACAGCGACCTGCCCGTTCTGGCCAGCATGAGTTTTGAAGCGGGCGGCCGCACCTTTACCGGCTGCACCGTGGAGAGCTTCGGCGTCACAGCCCGGGGTCTTGGAGCCAACGCAGTGGGCATCAACTGCTCACTGGGCCCCAAGGAGATCTACCCCATGGCAAAGCGGCTGGCCGAGGCCGTGCCCGGCGACTTCCCGGTCTTCGTCAAGCCCAACGCGGGTCTGCCCCGCGCCGACGGCAGCGGCTACGACATCACCCCGCAGCTGTTCGCCATGGAGATGAAGCCTTACCGCGACCTGCATCTGTTCGCGGCGGGCGGCTGCTGCGGTACCACGCCGGACTTTATCAAGCTGCTGAACGGCGTGTTCGCAGGCTGCGTGCCGGGCCGTCCGGCCCACAAGATGCCCTCGGTGCTGTGCAGCCCGGTGGATTTCGTTAATGTGGACGGCATCACGGTGGTGGGTGAGCGCATCAACCCCACCGGCAAAAAGCGCTTCCAGCAGGCATTGCGGGAAGGCGACATGAACTATATTCTCGAGCAGGCCGTCAGCCAGGTGGAAGCCGGGGCCCAGGTGCTGGACGTGAATGTGGGCGCACCCGGTGTGGACGAGCCTGCCATGATGCCGAAAGTCGTCAAAGCCCTGCAGAGCGTCACCAGCCTGCCGTTGCAGCTGGATTCCTCCAATGTGCAGGCGCTGGAAAACGGCCTGCGGGTCTACAACGGCAAGCCCATCGTCAACTCCACCAACGGCGAGCAGGAAAAGCTGGACGCCATCCTGCCCCTGTGCAAGAAATACGGCGCGGCCATCGTGGGCCTTGCCATCGACGAGCGCGGCATCCTGCCTGCCGCCGAGGACCGCGTGGCCATCGCCCGCCGCATCACCGAAGCAGCCCTCGCCGCCGGCATCCCGCGGGAGGATATCTACATCGACTGCCTTACCCTGACCGCCAGCGCCCAGCAGAAGGACGTGCTGGCCACCGTGCAGGCACTGGAAGCCTGCAAAAAGGAGCTGGGCGTGCGCACCATTCTGGGCGTGTCGAACATCAGCTTCGGCCTGCCCTGCCGCCCCTATCTGAACACCACCTTCCTCACCATGGCCATGTACGCAGGACTCGACCTTGCCATCATGAACCCCTCCAGCGAGGAGATGATGGCGGCGGTGTACGCCTACAACGTGCTGACCAACCGCGACGAGCAGAGCACGAAGTACATCGAGCGCTACGCCAGCCGCGTGCCTGCGTCGGTGGCTCTCAAGCAGGCTGCACAGGCTGCCCCGGCGGCTTCGGCAGCGGCATCCGGCGAGAGCGCAGAGCTCACCGGCCCCTATGCCCCGCTGATGAAGGCAGTGGAGAAGGGCCTGAAGGGTGACGCCGCTGCCCAGACCCGCGCCCTGCTGGAAACAAAGCAGCCGCTGGACGTGGTGGACGAAGCGCTGATCCCGGCGCTGGACATCGTGGGTGCCAAGTACGAGAAGGGGACCCTGTTCCTGCCGCAGCTGCTGCAGGCGGCCAGCGCCGCCCAGAGCGCCTTTGAGGAGATCAAGACCGCCATCGCCAAAAAGGGCGAGGGCAGTGCCAGCAAGGGCCGCATCGTGCTGGCCACTGTCAAGGGCGACGTGCACGACATCGGCAAGAACATCGTCAAGGTCATCCTGGAAAACTACGGCTTCGAGGTGCTCGACCTGGGCCGCGATGTGCCGGTGGAGACGGTGGTGAACACCGTGCGCGAAAAGGATGTGCATCTGGTAGGCCTTTCCGCCCTGATGACCACCACCCTCAAGAGCATGGAGGAGACCATTGCCGCTCTGCACGAGGCAAAGCTCGACTGCAAGATCATGGTGGGCGGCGCGGTGCTCACGCCGGAGTACGCCGAGAAGATCGGCGCCGACTGGTACGCCAAGGACGCCAAGCGCAGCGCCGACATCGCCAAGGAATTTTTTGGGGCGCAGTAAGCAGCAATAGGCGCAGGCCAACAGGGAGCTTTCTCCGCGAACAGCCCGGGACTCCAGTCCCGCCCCAACGCTTACGCGCCGGGGCCCCACCCCCAGGTCATTCGCCGGAGAAACTCCCTGCCGTCCTGCCCGGCACACCGCCCTTTTTATCACAGCAGAATCTATTTGCAAATTGTTCAAAAACTCCACAAAGAAATGCCACGATTGTCTGGTAACATAAGGGTGCAGTCAGGGAGATGCAAAGACACCTCCCAAAAGCCAACAAGGGCTTTCACCTGCGGGGGCCGGTGCAGCAGCACGACCCAGCAGGTACTTATGAAAACACTGTCCCCCGTCCCATGCCAGGCAATCGCCCGGGCGGCGGACAGACTACCAAATCCCTCCTGATCTGCCGCAAAGTTCGGGAGTTTCCATACCGCAGCCAGCACCGCTTTATCCTCCTTTCCACGGTGCTGGCTGCTTTTGTTTTGTCTGAAGAAAATGATTTAGAATAGCCGCCGCGTGCGCTCTGGCTATTTTCAGCGGAAATTTTATGATAGTTTGCCCCTCGGAAAATCTGCGGATTTTCCGAGGGGCTTTTTCACGAGAAGGGCTGAAAGCGAAAAAACTTCGTTTAAATAAAAAGCTCCCCCTTTCGGGATCGACTTCCCCCGGCCGGGGGAAGATGGCGAAGCCAAAAAGGGGAGCACCTGTCGAGCGAATGCGAGACTGAGAGGGTTATACAGTTCGTTTTACTTCTTTGCAGTTCGACAATCTGTTGCTGATTTTGTCCGTCAGCAGGGAGCCGAGGGCCCCGGCGGCAAGGCCCAGCGCGATGCCGCCCAGAATATCAGTGGGGAAGTGGACGTAGAGGTACAGCCGGGTGAAGCCGATGAAAGTTGCCAGCAGCAGGGCAAGTGTGCCCAGCTTCCGGTTCTGGAACCACAGGGCAAATGCCGCCGCAAAACCCGACGCCGTGTGCCCGGAGGGGAAGGACCAGCCGTGCGGCCGGGCCACGAGGGTGAGCATCTCTGGCCGGATGTCGCAGGGCCGGGGCCGGGCGAACAGCGGCTTCAGGATAAAGTGCCCGGAGACCATGTACAGGCACAGTGCCAGCGCCATGGCAAAGCCTGCCTTGCGGGTGCGCCGGAAGGCCAGCAGCACTGCCGTGAATGCAATCCAGAGCTCGCCGTGGGCACCGGCGGCATCGAAGAACACAGCCAGCGCATCCAGCACCGGGCAGCGCAGGGCTTGCAGGGCATCCAGAATGGTAAATTCAAAGGGCATCGCGTTTGCCTCCCGTCTTGTCTTTCTGTTTTTATGGTAGCACAGCGGGTGGTGCAGAACAAGGACGAGACTTGTACAAAGAAGAAAGAAATGTTAAACTGAAGATAAACAGGGCTGGAAAAACCGAAATTTTGCAATAAACAGATAAAATAATACAAAGAGGAACACAAAATGAAGCGGGAGAAGAAGGCAAAGCAGGATCACGGCACCGTGTTCAGCACGCTGTGCATGGTGCTGTTCGGCGCGGCGCTGGGCATTTTTGCGGGCAAAGATCTGTTCGAGATCGTGGAGGGTGTTTCCTTCGGGGAGTACCTGCTGCATGTCGCCTGGCTCATCGTAATGATGACGGCGGCGTTCTACCTGCAGACCATCCTGCACGAGGGCGGGCACCTGGTGTGCGGCCTGCTGACGGGCTACCGGTTCGTGTCCTTCCGCATCGGCAGCTGGATGGTGCAGCGGGAAAACGGACGCCTGCGCTTCCACCGCTACACGCTGGCGGGCACGGCCGGGCAATGCCTGCTGGCCCCGCCGGAATTGACAAACGGGAAAATGCCCTATAAACTCTACAATCTGGGCGGCGTGCTGGCGAACCTGCTTGCGGTGGCGCTGGCGGGCGCGCTGATCGCGCCGTGCCGGAACGTCTGGGGCGCAAGGGTGCTGTTTGAAATGCTCTGCGTTACCGGCCTTGGCACGGCGCTGACCAACGGCATCCCGCTGCGGGTGCAGGGCGTGGCCAACGACGGGGCCAACGCCCGGGATCTGGGCAAGGACCCGGCTGCGCTGCGGGCGTTCTGGGTGCAGTTGAGCATGAATGCCCGGCAGGCCGAGGGCGTGCCCCTGCGGGAGATGCCGGAGGAATGGTTCGCGCTGCCGGATGGCGGGCTGGACAACATCATGCTGGCTTCGCAGGCTGTGCTGCACGCGAACCGTCTGATGAGTGAGCAGCGCTTTGCCGAGACGGCGCAGTGCATCGACGCGCTGCTGCAGGGGGATACGGCCATCCTGTCGCTGCACCGGAAGCTGCTGCTGTGCGACCGGCTCACCTGTGCACTGCTCACCGGCGAGGACGCCGCGCCCTGGCTTGTGCGCTGGAACAGCAAGGAGATGAAGGCGTTCCGCAAACAGATGCGCAGCTTCCTGAGCGTGCAGCGCACGGAATATCTGGCGGCCCTGCTGGCGGAAAGGGATGCTGCCAAGGCGGAAGTTTTCCACCGGAAATTCGAGCAGCGTGCAAAGACCTACCCCTATGCCGCCGAGGCGGCAGACGAGCGGGCGCTGGTGGAGTTGGGCGCACAAATGGCATAAAAAGACCCCTGCGGTGCTGGCCGCAGGGGTCTTTTGCATCATCAGAGAAGTTTGTCCAGCGTTGGGTAGCTGTCGATGGCACCATGCTGCTGCACGCTGATGCCGCAGAACTTGTTGGAGAAAGCGAGGTATTCGTTCAGCTTGGTTTTGCTCAGCTTCGCCAGCTTTTCCAGCGTTACGCCGTCGCGGGAAAGCTGCCACAGGAAGGAGCCGATGAAGCCGTCGCCTGCGCCGGTGGTGTCTACGGCCTTCACCTTCTGGCAGGGGGCAAAGCCGTGGGCCGTGCGGGTGTAGGCGTGGGCACCATCGCTGCCGCAGGTGTAGAGCACCAGCTGCACATCGCCCACAAACAGCTGCGGCAGGGCCGTTTCCATGTCCGCCGTGCCGGTGAGAAACTCCAGTTCTTCGTCCGAGATCTTCAGGATGTTTGCAAGCGGCATAAACTGCAGCACGGTCTCGCGCAGCATGTCGCGGTCTGGCCAGAGGGGAAAGCGCAGGTTCGGGTCAAAGCTGACGATGGCTCCGGCCTCCCGTGCGGCGCTGATGGCAGCTAAGTGGGCGTGGCGCATGGGGCTGTCCACCAGCGAGACGCTGCAGAAGTGCAGGGCAAAGGCGTCGGCGAACCAGGCCGGGTCGATCTGCTCCGGTGCATACAGCAGATCTGCCGATGGTTTGCGGTAGAAGCTGAAGGTGCGGTTGCCGTCTTCCTCCAGGCTGACGAAGGCCAGGGCCGTGTTGGCCTTGTCGGTGAAAGCCAAGTGAGAAAGGTCGATGCCGCAGGCTTCCAGCTCCCGGGCGATCTTGTGGCCGAAGGGGTCGTCGCCCAGCTGGCTCAGAAAGGCGCTTTTGCCGCCAAGCCGCGTAAACGCCGCGCAGACGTTGGCCGGTGCGCCGCCGGTGCGCGGGCTGAAGGACGGCACCTCGTCAAAGGAGCAGCCCACCTTGGATGGGATCATATCAATGAGTGCTTCGCCGATGGAAAAGAGCGTATCGCCGGGCATAGAGAACCTCCGAAAATCTTTTTATAAACTGTAGACCAGCGCATCCGTGCCGCTGATCTTCACCGCAACATCCCCAGCTGCGGGGTAGTACCGGGTGCTGAACACGGCCGCGCCGTCGTTCAGGAAAATTTCCAGCGAGGAACGGTCGCCCACCACCCGCACGCTGCGGCAGGGAGCAGAAAGTTTTGTGCGGCGCTGGGTGCGGCCGCTTGCCTGTGCAGGGTCGGTGAACTGCAGAACACAGGTGCTGTCCTGTTCAGTATACACCAGCTCCACGCCATGCGCAACGGTGAGGGCAAAGTCTCCGGCGGGCGCGGCGGTCAGGTCGAAGCAGGGGGAGAGGGATGCTTCCTCACCGTTCCGCAGTGTCAGGGCTGCGGCGCTGCGGCGGGCGTCCAGCTCCGGCACCGGGGTCTGCAGCAGAGTGCCGTTTTCGCCCTTCGTCAGCAGGCGCGGCACGGTAAAACAGTGCTGCCAGCCGTGGGCCACCGTGGGTGCGTTGCCGTAGTCGGCGTCGGGCATGCCCATCCAGCCGATCTGGATGCGGCGGCCGTTTTCGTCCACAAAGCTCTGAGGTGCGTAGTAGTCAAAGCCGAAGTCTGCTTCGTGGAATTCGCCCAGCGTGCAGTGGGCGCGCCAGTCGCCGTACACGGCAAAGTAACCGCAGCCGTAGATGTTCTGGCACTGGATGCCCTGCGGCGACACGGCCAGATACCACTGGCCGTCGAGGCAGAACAGGTCCGGGCACTCCCACATGTAGCCGAATGGCTCCGGCGTGGTGAGGGTATTGATGTGGTTCCAGTGTAGCTTGTCGGTGCTTTCCAGCACCAGCACTTCGCCCTTATCTTCCAGCGTGCGGGCACCCAGCACCATATAATACTTGCCCTCGTAGGCGAACACTTTCGGGTCCCGCACATGGCAGGTGAGCCCGGCGGGGTAGTCCTTGTTGTACAAAAGGCACTGCTTGCTGGCCACAGTCTTGCCGTCGTGGCTGACGGCAAGGCAGACGTTGTGCCCGCGGCCCTGTTTGATGTAGTCGAAGTCGCCGGGGTGCTTCACGTTGCCGGTATAGTAGAGGTACATCTCGGTGCCCTCGATGAGCGCTGAGCCGGAGTAGACGCCGTGGCAGTCAAAGGGCTCGTCCGGGTAGAGCATGACGGGCAGCGGTTCCCAGTGCAGCAGGTCTTTGCTCACCGCGTGGCCCCAGTGCTTCACGCCGCCGGTCACGTCGAAGGGGCCGTACTGGAAAAAGGCGTGGTATTGCCCGCCGTAGACGCACAGGCCGTTGGGGTCGTTCAGCCAGCCCACCGGCGGCTGCAGATGGAACTGCTGGCGGTGGGGGTCGGCTTCCACATTGGCCTTGCCGAGGGACTCCACCAGAGGGACAAGCTTTTTCAGATCGCGCTGGAGTGCATTCATGCCTTGACCTCCTCAGGCTTCCAGATGACCCAGGTCACGGCGAAGGACACGCCGAAGGAAATTGCCATCATGATGATGTACTGCAGGGGCATGTGCAGGTGCAGCAGCACGCCGAAGATACCGGTGACGCCAGTACCGGTAGCGCCCAGCCCCACGATGCTGGCGTACAGAGCGCCGCAGGCACCGCCGGCCAGACCGCCGAGGAAAGGCTTGAAGTAGCGCAGGTTCACGCCGAAGATGGCGGGCTCGGTGATGCCCATGCAGGCAGACAGAGCAGAGGGCAGGGCCATGGACTTGACCTTGGTGTCCTTGGTTTTCAGGGCGACGGCCAGAGCGGCACCGCCCTGGGCAACGTTGGCGGCACTTGCCAGCGGCAGCCAGTAGGTGTAGCCGTAGCGGGCCAGCTGGCCCAGGTCGATCAGGGTGTACATGTGGTGGATACCGGCGACCACGGTGATGGCATACAGGCCGCCCATGATGAAGGAGCCGATGCCGTAGGGCATGGTGATTAGGGCCTGCACGCCGGTGATGATGCTGTTTTCCAGTTTGGTGAAGACGGGGCCGATGGCGGCGAGGGTCAGGTAGCCGGTGACGAACACGGAGACCAGCGGGGTGACGAACAGGTCAAACATGGCGGGCACGACCTTGTGCAGACGCTTTTCGATCTGGCACATGAGCCACACGGCGATGATGACCGGGATGACATGGCCCTGATAGCCCACCAGCGGCACCGAGTACAGGCCGCCGAACACCGGCTGCATCACGTTGACGCCGTTCGAGACGGTCCAGGCGTTCTGCAGGTCGGGATGGATCATGATCATGCCAATGACCGCACCCAGATACGGGTTGCCGCCGAACACCTTGGCCGCCGAGTAGGCGATGAGGATGGGCAGGAAGGTGTAGGCCGTGTTGGAGAACAGCTTTGCAAAGACATACACCGAGCCGGTGGTGTCGATGTTCAGGAAGCCGTTGTTCACCATGAAGTTCAGCGCTTCCATGATGCCCATGAGGAAGCCGGACGCCACGATGGCCGGGATGATGGGCACGAAGATGTCGCCCAGGGTCTTGATGGCCCGCTGATACCACGGTGCCTTGGCGGCAGCGGCCTGCTTCACGTCCTCTTTGGTGCCGCCCTCGATGCCGGCCAGCTGGATGAACTCGTCGTAGACCTTGTTCACCGTGCCGGTGCCGAAGATGATCTGCAGCTGGCCCTGCGCCTCAAAGACGCCCTTTGCGCCTTCGGCGTTTTCCAGCTCCTGCTTGTTGACTTTGCTGTTGTCCGCAATGACCAGACGCAGGCGGGTGGCGCAATGCGCTGCCGAAACGATGTTCTCTTTGCCGCCGATGCAGTCCAGAACCTGCTGTGCCGCGTGTTTGTAATCCATAGCTTTCTCCTTTTCCTGAATGTGGGTGGGCAATTTGCTTGAAATCGGTTTCACTGACATTATTATACGCTGAACAGCAAATTATTTCCATTCGCAGGGGGCATAAAATTGGGACTGGTTCTGTTATTGATTTCACATGGTTTCATATGGCATATGGGTAAAAGTGCTTTGCCGGGCGGGGAAAATTTGTGCTTTTCCAGCTGGCGCGATGCTCCCGCAGGGAGCCAACGCCAGCAGATGCCGTTTGCCGTTACGGCCCCTCCCGTGAAAAAGTAAATTAGAAAAATCTGCAGATTTTTCTAATTTACAAATATAAAAATATTTTTTCCGCTTAATTTGGCCAGAGCGCAGCGGTGGCCATTCTAATCGTTGGTACTCTCCCTGCATACTAGTTCAAACCCCAGCATCTGGCTGCGGGGCACGGCGTGCGGGTCGGCCAGCAGGTCCATCAGAAGGGCGGCGGCATCGCGCCCGGCGGTCTTGTAGTGCAGGTGGGCACTCGTCAGCGGCACAAAGGCATTGCGCCCCACCTTGCTGTCGCCCACCGAGGCGATCATGACATCTTCCGGGATGCGGATGCCGTGCTCCCGGCAGTACTGCATCGCCCCCAGCGCAATGGCGTCGGTGGCGCAGAACAGGCAGTCGATGTGCGGGTTCCGCGCCAAAAGCTTTGCAGCCTGTTCGTAGCCGGATTCCTGGCTGAACTTTGCCACAGCCATCCGTTCCGGGTGCAAGGGCAGCCCGGCGGCTTTCAGGGCCGCTTCAAAGCCGGCCCGCCGCTGCTGGCCCGCACACTTGTCCAGCAGGGTCACGCCGATGTAGCCCGGGGCCCGGCGGCCTTTTGCCAGCATGTGGGCCGTGGCAGCCTGCGCCGCGCCCGCGTCGTCGTGGTACACCGAGCAGCAGCCGGGAAAGTTCTGGCCTAAGATCACGATGGGCACATGCAGATGCTCCAGCAGGGTTTTGTGCTCCGGGGTGTAGAGTGCTGCAATGAGAATGATGCCGTCTACCGTATGCTGGCGCAGGGTGTCCAGCGCCTGCAGTTCTTTTTTGGTGTCGTTGGCGGTGTTGATGAGCAGCAGCTGATAGCCGGATTCTTCCAGCACGCTGCCGATGCCTTCCACCATGCGGGGGCAGCTGTCGCTGGAGAGCTTGGGCAGGATGACGCCCACCTGCCGGGTGCGGCGGGTGCGCAGCATCTGGGCCTGCATACTGGGGCGGTAGCCGGTGGCCTCCACAGCCGTTTCGATCTGGGCGCGCTTTTCGGCGCTGAGGTAGCCGCCGTTGAAGTAGCGGCTCACCGCCGCCTTGGAGACCCCGGCATATTGGGCAAACTCGGTGATGTTCATAAAAGCAACCTCTTAAAATATGCGGAAAGAATATTTTTATAATTTGTAAATCCGAAACGACTGCGGTCGTTTCGGATTTACTTTTTCACGGGAAGGACCGTAACGGCAAACGGCATTTGCTGCTGTCGGTCTTGCGACCGTCGCGCAGCGACTTCAAACGGCGGAACACAAAAAATCCTCTAGCGAAGCGATTTGGATTTTTTGTATGGAGCC
>ENA-UOJE01001047-UOJE01001047.1-human-gut-metagenome-genome-assembly--contig:-C23-NODE-1047-length-26596-cov-28.399194_pt1 | contig 26596 bp, 17 predicted proteins | sample MGYA00242341_ERZ723888 | MGnify/ENA metagenome assembly ERZ723888 | reverse complement strand
AGGAAAGGCAAAATTTTTTACACTTCTATTACTTCTTTATCACACATAAGCAAAGTCCCAAGGCATCAAGCAGCTGATGGCAGGCGGCGGGGTGGCGCTGATTGGCACCACCCTTGTTCCGCTGCTGTCCGGTCTGTTCGGGTGAACAAAGCACCATCTTTCACCCGCTTCCGGAGGATAACGGAAGCGGGTTCCGCAGGAGGGATGTCCTTTGAATTTCATCTGGGATAAAATTACGGAATGGCTGAAAGGACTGCTGGTCAGCGGCATCATCAGCAACCTGTCCGGACTGTTTGATGCCATCAACACCCGCGTGGGCGAGGCGGCGGCGGTCGTCGGCACAACGCCGCAGGCATGGCACGGCGGCATCTTCCAGATGATTCGCAGCCTGTCGGAAAACGTCGTTGTACCGATTGCAGGCATTATTCTGACCTTCATCATGTGCTTGGAACTGATTCAGATGCTCATTGACCGCAACAGCCTGCATGACTTTGACACCTTCCTTTTCTTCAAGTGGATTTTCAAAACCTTCGCCGCGGTGCTGATTGTTACCAACACATGGAATATCGTGATGGCGGTTTTCGATGTTGCGCAGAACGTCGTCAGTCAGGCATCGGGCATCATCATCGGCGATACCGCGCTGGATGCCGCTGCTTTGCTCGGAGACATGGAGCAGGCGCTGATGGCAATGGAAATCGGCCCGCTGTTCGGGCTGTGGTTTCAGTCCTCGCTGATGGGCATCTTGGCGTGGGTGCTGAGCATCTGCATCTTCATCGTCATATATGGGCGTATGATTGAGATTTATATGGTCACATCCATTGCGCCGATTCCGATGGCGACGATGGTAAATCGGGAATGGGGGCAGATGGGCAGCAACTATCTGCGGTCGCTCTTTGCGCTGGGTTTTCAGGCATTCCTCATCATGGTCTGCGTCGCGATTTATGCGGTACTCGTGCAGGGCATCAGCGCCGGCGGCGACATCGGCACCGCCTTGTGGACGTGCATCGGCTACACGGTGCTGCTGTGCTTCACGCTCTTCAAAACCAGCAGCGTCGCGAAGTCCGTGTTCAATGCCCGCTGACCGCTCATCCCAAAACAGTAGCAGAGGTTTCTGGGAACAGCTTATCCACATGGCATCCACAAGCAATCCACAAGAAATCCACAGACACTGCAAAGACTGTGGAAAACAGCGGCGCAGGAAGCAAAACCTATGCGCCGCAGGAAGGAGCAATAGGCAATGGCATATGTCTCGATTCCTAAGGACTTGTCGCGCGTCAAGTCCAAGTTTCTTTTCAACCTGACGAAGCGTCAGGTCGTCTGTTTCGGGCTGGGGGCGCTGACAGGCGTTCCCGCCTTCTTTCTGGCGAAGGATGCGCTGGGTGTCAGCCCTTCGGTGCTGCTCATGATGCTGCTCATGCTGCCGTTTTTTCTGCTGGCGATGTTTGAACGGCATGGGCAGCCGCTGGAAGTGCTGATTCGGCATTTCATTCAGGCGCGATTCGTGCGTCCGCGCATCCGCGTCTGGCAGAACGACAATTTCTATCAAACGATTGAGCGGAGTATCCGCAATCAGCAGGAGGTGCAGAAGATTCTTCGTGGCAAACAAAGACAAAATCAGACTGACAAGGGCTGAAAAAAGGCAGCTGCAGGCACTCATGCGCAGCCGTCAGCAGCGGAAGAAACCGCCGCATTCCGTGCAGGAGACGATTCCGTATGAACGCATGTGGCCGGATGGCATCTGCCGCGTCAGCCCAAGTTACTACACTAAGACTGTGCAGTTCTGGGACATCAACTATCAGCTGGCGCAGAACGAAGATAAAAGCGCCATCTTCGAGGGCTGGTGCGACTTCCTGAACGCCTTTGACAGCAGCGTACACTTGCAGCTCTCGTTTCTGAACTTGACAGCGAATGCGGATGCCGTTGAGCAGCGCATTCTGCTTCCCGACAAGGCGGACGGCTTCGACGCAATCCGCCGCGAATACACGGAAATGCTGCAAAACCAGCTTGCCAAGGGCAGCAACGGGCTGAGCAAACGAAAGTACCTGACTTTCGGCGTGGAATCGGAAAACTACCGGACGGCAAAGCCGCGTCTGGAGCGCATTGAGACGGATTTGCTCAATCACTTCAAGCGCCTTGGGGCGGCAGCTGCTCCATTGGATGGCAGAGAGCGCTTGAAGCTGATGTACGACATGTTTCATCTGGATGCGCAGACACCGTTCCTGTTTGACTGGAAATGGCTTGCCCCCACCGGACTGCGCACGAAGGACTTTATCGTTCCCTCTTCCTTCAAATTCGGGGAGCGGCAGCGTTTCGGCATGGGCAGCAAAGTGAGCGCGGTCAGCTTCTTCTCCATTCTTGCGTCCGAACTCAATGACCGCTGTCTGGCGGAGTTTCTCGCAATGGATTCCTCCCTTGTGGTGAGCTTTCACTTGCAGGCGATTGACCAGACCGCAGCCATCAAGGACATTAAGCATAAGCTCACGGCGCTGGATCAAATGAAGATTGATGAGCAGAAAAAAGCTGTCCGCGCCGGATATGACATGGAAATTCTGCCGTCTGATTTGGCTGCTTACGGCGGCGAAGCAAAAAAGCTGCTGGAAGAATTGCAGAACCGCAACGAGCGCTTCTTCTTGGCGACACTGCTGGTGATGAACACGGCGGACAACCACCATCAGCTGGATTTGGACGTGAAGCAGGCGCAGAGCATTGCTTTGCAGCACAACTGTCAGCTGATTCCGCTGGACTACCAGCAGGAGGATGGCATGGTATCCTGCCTGCCGCTGGGCGAGAACCAAATCCAGATTCAGCGCGGACTCACCACTTCGGCGGCGGCGGTCTTTATGCCGTTTACGACGCAGGAACTGTGTCAAAACGGCGCAGAAGCGCTGTACTACGGCTTGAATGCGCTGTCCAACAACCTGATTATGGTGGATCGGAAGCAGCTGAAAAATCCCAACGGGCTGATTCTGGGTACACCCGGTTCAGGCAAATCCTTCTCCGCCAAGCGCGAAATGAGCAATGTCATGCTGGTCACGGACGATGATGTCATCATCTGCGACCCCGAAGGTGAATATGCACCGCTTGTTGCGCAGTTCGGCGGTCAGGTCATTCAAATTTCGCCGACCAGCACCAATTACATCAATCCGATGGAAATCAATCTGAATTACAGCGACGATGACAACCCGCTGTCGCTGAAATCGGATTTCATTCTGTCCTTGTGCGAGCTGATTGTCGGCGGGCGGGACGGTTTGCAGCCCATTGAGAAAACGGTGATTGATCGTGCTGTCCACATTGTGTATCAGCCGTACCTGAATGACCCGCAGCCGGAAAACGTGCCGATTCTGGAAGATTTGTACAACGCGCTTCGTCAGCAGACGGAGAAGGAAGCGCAGACGCTGGCAACGGCGCTTGAAATCTATGTGACGGGCTCGCTGAATGTGTTCAACCACCGCACGAATGTGGATGTCAACAGCCGCATGGTCTGCTATGACATCAAGGAGCTGGGAAAGCAGCTGAAAAAACTCGGTATGCTGATTGTGCAGGATCAGGTCTGGGGGCGCGTGACGGCAAACCGCAGTGAAGGCAAGTCCACCCGGTATTACATGGATGAGTTTCACCTGCTGCTTCGCGAGGAGCAGACCGCTGCTTATTCCGTTGAAATCTGGAAGCGATTCCGCAAGTGGGGCGGCATCCCGACGGGCATTACGCAGAACGTCAAGGATTTGCTGGCCAGTCAGGAAGTCGAGAACATTCTGGAAAACTCCGACTTCATCTGCATGTTGAATCAGGCATCCGGCGACCGGGAGATTCTGGCGAAGAAGTTAGGCATTTCGCCGTATCAGCTTTCCTACGTCACGCAGAGCGGCGAGGGCGAAGGGCTGCTGTTCTACGGCAATGTGATTCTTCCATTTCAGGATCACTTCCCGAAGAATACCCTGCTGTACAAGGTGATGACCACCAAACTGTCGGACAAGGCAGTGCAGAATGAATATTAAACACAGGAGGTGCATTCCATGACATATGGTTTGGTGCTTGGCAGCTGCATTTTCTGCACCGTGCTGACGCTGGCAGTGTACGCGCTGCTGCGTGCGGCAGCGGAAGCAGACCACGGGAGCGAGGAAGCGTATCAGCGGATGCAGCATAAGGAAGGGAGACACTGATGGAAAAGAGGCGCAATCGCGGCGCATCCCGCTTGCAGTTCAGCAAGGACGAGCAGACGAAGGCAGTACGCGCCGGTCAGCCTAAAAGCAGTCATTTGCCGCTGCTTCACCAAGGTATTCATGCAGCCCATGCCCAACTCCATCATCAGGCGGCAGAAGCCAATGAAGATGAGAACAGCGCTGTGCAAGCCGCGCTGACAGCAGACGACATGCAGGAAGAAGCGTTCCGGGCGGCGGCGCACGCGGGGAAAGCCCCCAAGCGGCACAATGCCCGCTGGCAGCAGAAACGCGCCATCCGGCAGGAGTATGCAGCCGCAAAATCTTCCCGCAGGCCAGCCAATCGCACTGCCCCCGCACCGAAAGCAGCAGCAAATGCAGTTCCCAAAGCCGAAAACATCAAGAAAAGGCTGCGCCAGACGTTTGCCCGCCATCCGACGGCTTGGGCGGTGCTTGCGCTGGCGGCGCTGCTCCTTGCGGTGATGAGCAGCCTGCAATCCTGTACGCCGCTGGCGCAGTCGGTGCTGGAATCCATCGTGATTGGCACTTATCCGGCGGAGGAAGCGGACGTAAAAGCGGCGGAAAGCGCGTATGCCGGCATGGAAAGGCAGCTCAAAGAGGAAATGAGCAACTATGCCCGCCATCATCCGGAATATGATGAAGTGCAGGTGGATGCAGACGAAATTTGGCACGATCCCTATGTGCTGATTGCCATCATCTCCGCCTGCTTCGATGGACAGGACTGGACGCTGGAAACCGCTATGCCGGTGCTGGACAAATACTTCAAGCTCCAGTACATCGTGACAGAATCCGTAACGAAAGAAACACGATACCGCATGGAAACCGAGCAGCGCTACAACCCGGAAACAGAACGCTTGGAGATGGTGACGGTTCGCGTGCCGTATGCTTATACAGTCTGTCATGTGCGGCTGGAAAACAGGAATCTGTCGCACCTGCCCGTTGTCAGCATGAGCCATCACACGATGGGCATGTACGCGCTGTACATGGCAACGCACGGCAACATGGAGGGCATTTTCCACGGCAATCCTTACGCTGTCCCGCTCAAAGCCCCCATGCTGTACGACATTCCCGACGAGACGCTCGCAAGCAGCCCGACTTTCGCCGCACTCATGGCGGAGACGGAAAAATACATCGGCTATCCATATGTCTGGGGCGGCGCGTCACCCGAAACCAGCTTCGACTGTTCGGGCTTCGTCAGCTATGTATTCACCAATTCCGGCGTATACAATACGGGCAGACTGGGCACAAAAGGACTGCGGAGCTTGTGCCGGAATATCCCGGTGGCGCAGGCAGAACCGGGCGACGTGGTGTTCTTTGAAGGCACGATGGGCGACGGCGTGGATGGCATTACGCACTGCGGCATTTATGTCGGCAATGGTATGATGATCCACTGCGGAAGTCCCATTGGTTACGCGAATTTGAACGATGTTTACTGGAAAAGTCACTTTCATTCGTTTGGGCGGATGCCCGGTCTGTAATTTTCGGGGAGTCCAGCGCATGGGCTCCCTTTTTCCTACCTATTTTATCCACATTTGAAAGGAGAACAATATGCAGAGAAACATGAACCGTTCGATTCCCGCAGGGGAAGCAATGGATATTGCCAAGCAGGTGCTGCTTGCGATGCTGATGCTGATTCTGCTGTCTGTGCTGATTCCGGCGCGGGCAGAAGAAGCAGTATCCCCGATGATTGTCAGTGAGATGGCGGACAGCACCGAATATCCTGCGCTGGAAGCGGATATTCCCGTCATCACCTCGGAGGGCAAAAGCAATGTGAAAATTGCAGGGGTCAAGTCGAAAAACAAGCTGGTGCGCTACACCATCCCGGAAACGCTGCTCCGGGCGGACGAAAACTTTCTGGCGCTGATGGTGGAAGCGGAAAAGTACATCGGCTATCCGTATGTATACGGCGGCAGCAAGCCGTCCACCGGGTTTGACTGCTCCGGCTTCGTGTGCTGGGTATTCCGCCAATCGGGGGTCTATGATACCGGGCGGCTGGGTGCAAAAGGGCTGTATTCGCTCTGCACGGATGTCAGCCGGGACGAGGCGCGCCCCGGCGACTTGGTATTCTTCACGAAAACGATGGGTGCAGACGTGAAGGGCATCACCCATGTGGGCATTTATGTCGGCAATAACATGATGCTTCACGCGGGCGACCCGGTTGGTTTTGCGGATTTGCAGAGCGACAAATGGGCGAAGAAAATCTATGCCTTTGGCAGACTGCCCGTTCAGCAGGGAGCGCAGGCGAATGAGTGAACCCAAGAAACGCTATCCCGCAGACCGCATCAAGCTCCATGCCCTGCTGGATAAGAAGGAAAATGAGCTGCGCCGATTAACCGAAGAGGTCAATCAGCTGCGTGCGCGCGTGAAAGAAGCAGACCGCACTGCCATCAATGCCACCTGCGAGCTGTATGCGCTGACGCCGGAAATGCTCTCGGCGTTCCTCCGCACGAAATTCGACACGCAGGACAATGCCACTGAAATCCCCGCTGCCTCCCAATTGCCCGAAGGAGAAAATGAATGAAGCGAAAATGGAAACAATGGACAGCCTTCCTCTGCCTGCTGATGCTGCTGGCGGCGAGCCTGCATCTTGCGCGGGCGGAAAGCGCGCCGGCGCAGGAAGAATGCGCTCCGTACCGCATTGTGCTGACAGCCCCCGGCGGCTGGAACCGCAGCAACAGCGCTGTCATCACGGTGAACGTGAAGGATGAGCAGAATCTCGGCTGGTACCAAATGGCGTATCGGATGAACGACGGCGACTGGACGGACTGCGAGCAGCTGTTTGACAAGAGCAAGGCGGAAATCGCGGTGCATGAGAACGGCATGTTTACCTTTCGCATCACCGACCCACACGGGCATACGTTTGAAGAAAGCACCCGCGTCGCTGTCATTGACCGAAGCGCACCGACTGTGCAGGCAAGCATCACCGGGACGACCTTGCAGGTAGAAGTGCAGGACGACCTCTCCGGCGTGGCAGGTGTGCAGGTCAACAGCATGCTTTTCACCGAGCAGCAGGCAGGGAGCATCATCCGGATTGCGCTGGATGATACGCTGGCGCGGTACGACACGCTGTTCATCCGCGCTTTCGACTATGCCGGAAACTTCTCCGAGCCTGTGCTGCTCAATAATCCCTGCTACGAAGATAACTCGCGGGTGACGGCTGCACCGACCAATTCGCCGAAACCGACAAAGCAGCCTAACGAGACAAAGCAGCCTAATTCTACGGCGGAAATTACCGCCCAGCCGACGGCAACGAAGCGTCCGAACGGGCTGGGCGGCTCGCTGATTTACGTCAACGAAGAAACTGCACCGACAGCAGCGCCGACGCAAGCGCCGTCCCCGACACCAGTCATCCAGTACGTTCCTATCGGACCGGGAATGCCCTACAAGGCGGACGGCAATGCCCATACGCTGGATGTGTTGTACAGCGCTGCGACCAACAAACAGTTTATCACCCTGCAAAGCAAGAACGGCAGCACCTTCTACCTCGTTATCGACTACGACAAGCCCATTGACGAAGCGGCGGAAATGTACGAGACATACTTCCTCAATCTGGTAGACGAGCGGGATTTGCTGGCGCTGCTGTCCGACGAAGAGAAGGAGGAACTGCCGACCCCGTCGCCTGAAATCATCTATGTAACGCCTGTTCCCACGACCGTACCGATGCCAACTGCCGTGCCAGCTGTGCCGGAAAAGGCGGGCAGCTCCGACCGAATGACGGCAGTGCTTGCGCTGGGCGCTATCCTGCTGCTGGGCGGCGCGGGTGCTTTTGTGCTGGTGAAGTACCGCAGAAACAGCGCGCGTCATCGGGCAGACAACGATTTTATGCTGGATGACGACGATGAAAGTGCCGAATAAGGAGGAGCCGCATGGAGTTGTATATCGCAGAAAAGCCCAGCGTGGGGCGCACCATTGCCAGCGTCATCGGCGCAAATGAGCGAAGAGACGGCTATTGGGAGGGAAACGGCAGGATGGTCAGCTGGTGCATCGGACATCTGGTAGCGCTGGCGATGCCGGAAGCGTACCGCAGCGATTATCAGCGCTGGCGTTACAGCGATTTGCCCATTCTGCCCGAAAAGTGGCAGTACACCGTCGTTGCGGAGACGAAAAAGCAGTTTGAGCTTCTTCGCCGCCTGATGCATGACAGCCGCGTGACGAGCCTTGTCTGCGCGACCGACGCAGGACGCGAAGGCGAGCTGATTTTCCGGCTGGTCTATGCAATGGCAGACTGCCGAAAAGAGGTGCGCCGCCTCTGGATTTCCTCGATGGAAGAAAGTGCGATTCGCCAAGCCCTTTGCCGGATGAAGCCCATGCGCGACTATGACAATCTTTATCGGGCGGCGCTGTGCCGCGCGCAGGCGGATTGGCTGATTGGCATCAACGCCACGCGCCTGTATTCGCTGCTGTATGGGCGGCCGCTTCCGACGGGGCGCGTCATGAGCCCGGCGCTGGCGATGCTGGTGCAGCGGGAAGCGGCGATTGCTGACTTTCAATCCACCCCGTTCTTTGCCGTAAAGCTCGAAACTGACCCGCTTGCCGCAAAGTCGGAACGCATGGATAGCCTGACCGAAGCCCGTGCCCTGCTGGAATGCTGCAATCGCGCGCCGTATGCAGTGGTGCAGAAGATTGCACGCAGGCAGCGCAGCGAGCATCCGCCGCTGCTGTATGATTTGACCACGCTTCAGCAGGATGCCAACCGGCTGTTTGGCTTCACTGCCCAGCAGACGCTGGATTACGCCCAGAGTCTGTACGAGAAGCAGCTGCTGACCTACCCGCGCACGGACAGCCGGTATCTGACGCAGGACATGCAGGAGAAACTGCCGGAACTGGCTGCCCGCGTGTGCCGTGCGCTACCTTTCGCATCCGCCTTGGAACTGCACCCGCATCCCGAACGGGTTGTGGATGACAGCAAAGTCAGCGACCACCCCGCCATTATTCCAACCGCCGCAATGCCCGCTCAGGAGCAGCGCATCAATGCCCTGACGACCGGCGAACGCGATTTGCTTCACCTCGTCTGCACCCGCCTGCTGTGCGCGCTGGAAGAACCTTTCGTGTATGAAGAAACAGCCGTCATGCTGGTGTGCGGTGCGCATGAATTTGGGACGAAGGGCAGGCGGATTACCCGGATGGGATGGAAGAGCATTTGGTACACCTTCCGCGGAAGCCTTGGCGGACGGATGAACGAAGAGGAGAAGATGCAGGAAAACGTCATCTCGGCTGACCTTGCAGAAGGTGCAAAACTGCCGATTCTCCGTGTATCCATTGAGGAAGGAAAGACCACCCCGCCGCCGCATCACACCGAAGGCACGCTGCTGCACGCAATGGAAACCGCCGGTGCAGCGGACATCCCCGAAAATGCGGAGCGGAAAGGCATCGGCACACCTGCCACCCGTGCCGCCATTTTGGAGAAACTGATTGAAACGAAGCTGATTGAGCGCGTCGGGGAAAAGCGGAAGAAGGTGCTTGTGCCGACGACCAAGGGGAAAGCCCTTGCCGCGGTTCTGCCGGAAAGTCTGCGTTCGCCCCTGCTGACATCTGCATGGGAGCAGCGCTTGCAGCAAATTGAACAGGGTGCGGAGAAGCCCGAAGATTTCATGCGGGATATTCAGGCTTTTGTCAAAGAGCTGATGGTGAATCCGCAGCGCGCTGAACATGCGGAGACGCTGTTTCCGCCGCTCCGGGAGAAAATCGGCAGCTGCCCGAAATGCGGTGCGGCGATCACGGAGCATCCCCAAGGGTATCTGTGCGAAAACCGTATCTGCGGATTTGCACTCTGGAAAAAGGGCGGTATCCTTGCCCATGCGGAAACGCCCCTGACCGCCGCTGAAGCAAAGACACTGCTGACAAAGGGGGCTGTCCGCAAAACCGGTTTGCACTCCACCCGCACCAACGCTCGCTATGATGCCGTGCTGCATCTTGATTTCGGCAAGGATGGCAGGGCAATCCTGCGCCCGCGCTTTGACTGATGAAAGGATGATGAAGATGAAGAAACTCATGGCGCTCCTGCTTGCGCTGCTGACCTGTTTTGCTGCTGCCTTGGCGGATACTGCCAGCGCACCGGACATTCCGCAGGGAACGCTGAATGCCGAGGTAACGCCGTTTACGCCGGGGCAGACCTACGCAGTGTATTCCGCGCCGGACAGCAGAAGCATCCGCGGTGCGAAGGGACGCGCGCGGGTCAGCACCAACGGCTGGATTCAGGTGTTCGGTGCGGAAGGCGACTGGCTGCTGGTGCAGTATGCCATCACCCCGGAGCACTGCCGCATCGGGTATATTGACAGGAACGCACTGCCCCAAGATGTGGTTGTTCCCGCGCTGACGCTGGAAGCCGTACCCGCCATCGTCAGCTATGATGTTTCCGTAACGGATGACCCGCTGATGAGCCAGACGCCGCTGACCCGCCTGACGGAAAACACCAGCGTAACGGCGCTTGCGAGCATGGGCGACTGGACGTACATCGAAGCGGGTACGGGCAAGAGCCGCTTCCGCGGGTTCGTCCCCACCGAGTGTCTGCTGGGAACAGTTACCGACACCCGCGAGGCGAACCGCGCCATCCTCGGCAGCTGGAAACTGTATGCGGGCAGCTCCGTGGATGCGGAACAGATTACCTTCCTTGCGGATGGCAGCATGACGGGCTGTGCTGTGCTGGCAGACGGGACGCGCGCTGATTTCTGCGGCACATGGGAGATTCAGGAATACGATACCCGCCGCGAACGCTACTGGAACGATTCGGAGTTTGAATTGACGCTTTCGCGCGGCAGCACTGCGGAACAGTATGGGCTGCGGATTTGCCGCCGGATGACGGCGGATGGCGGATATAAGTACGCACTGATCCTCTCCGACGGCACAAAGGAAAGCAGCATGGTACTGGAATAACGGAGGTGCGATTTCTCCCAAACGACAGCCGCCCTCCCGATTTTTCCGGAAGGGCGGCTGGGGTCAGTTCCATTCAGGCTGCGTCAAAAAGTCGCGGATGTTTCGGTGCTTGATGCCGTCGCGGCTCATGTCAAGCTCGTCCATCGACACCACATATTTGGGGAAGTTGTCCGGCACGGAAGCGTAAACGCCAAATTCCCGCTGAATCGTCTCTTCGGAAGCCAGCAGATAGCATACCTGCACATAGAGCTTTTCGTGCTGCTTCTGCCCGACGAAATCAATCTCCCGGCTGCCGATTTTACCGACGGTGACGGTGTAGCCGCGGCGCAGCAGCTCCATGTAGACGATGTTTTCAAGAATGAGGTTGATGTCCTTCATGTTCCCGCCGAACACCGCTTCCCGCAAGCCGTGGTCTGCCATATAGTATTTCTCGTTCGTCGCGAGAATCTGCTTGCCTTGCAAATCCTCCCGATTGACCTGATAAAACAGGTACGCTTCGGTGCAGTATTTGATGTAATTCAGCACCGTTTCGGGCGCAACCGTGCGGTGTTCGCTTTTCAGAAACTTCGCAATGGATGTGGATGCGAACGTTGTGCCGATATTGCCGATGACATACGCCACAATGCGGGCAAGCAAATCCACATCGCGGATTTTGTTGCGCCTGACCACATCGTTGAGGACGACCGAATTGTAGATGTCATGCAGATACTGCCTGCATGGTTCGGGCGCATAGCGGAGATTGGCAAGGTAGGGCATCCCGCCCAGCGTCAGGTACTGCTGAAAAGCTGCCGCGTCTGATGCACCGGGTTCAACCGTTCGGTAGAGTTCGAGAAATTCAGCAAAAGAGAAGGGGTAAATGGTAAATTCCACATAGCGCCCGCCCAGCACGGTCGCCAGTTCGCCGGACAGCAGCTTGGCGTTGGAGCCGGTGATGTAAATGTCGCAGTCCAGCTCAATGCGGAAGGAGTTAATGGCTTTTTCCCACTGCGCAACTTCCTGAATCTCGTCAAAAAACAGGTAGACTTTGCCCTCGATGGCGGCTGCCTGTTTCAGCACCTCGTCGTGCAGCGCCTGTGCCGTGCAGAGGTGCGCATTGCTCATGACCTCGAAGTTAAACGAAATCATCTGCACATCCTGAACGCCTGACGCTTTCAGCTCGTCCTGGATGAGATTCAGCATGACGGACTTGCCGCAGCGCCGGATGCCGGTCATCACCTTCACCAAATCTGTCCCGATAAACGGGCGGATACGCTTCATATACATTTCCCGCTGAATCATGCGGCACAGCCTCCCTTCGATGATACACATAGTATGGCACATCTGCGAAGAAAAATCAAGCAGAATCAAAAGACTTTTTCAGCTATAACTGAAAAACTTCATCTTCGACGCAGAAAAGTCACTTACAGATTATCCACCTGTTCATTTCCTGTGCCGAAGCACTCATCCCACCAAAACAAAAAGAACGAAATGGAGCGATAAAAACAATGATGTACCTAAATCAGCTGATGCGTTCCCAGCGCCTGACCAAGGCGGAACTTTCCCGGCAGAGCGGCATTCCGGAAACTACCCTGCGCGATTTGCTCAGCGGCAGCGTGCGGCTGGAGAACTGCAAGGCGGGCACGATTCTCCGCCTTGCGCGCGCCTTCCATGTTTCCGTTGAGGAACTCCTGATGCACGGCGGCGAACACCCTGCGGATTATCCGGAGCATCGTGCGCAGTCCGTGCCGGAGGACGAGCAGACGGCGCTCTGCGCGCTGCTTCATGCCCTCTCGCAGCTGCTGCCCGATTCCTGATGACCGCGCAGATGGTGGACTGCATCGGACTGCTTGCACAGCAGGAATGCCCGCGCTGCCGGCAGGGATTCTGCACGGAAACGGACGAGCGCTGCCGCCTGATAGAGCAGGACGAACGCAGCTTCCAAGCCGGAAGCCTCGACTGCGCCTATTTTGCTGACTGCGTAATGCCCGCCGACTGGACGCTGACCGACCTTGCCGCCTACGCGCTGTGGTATGCAGCCGGCGCAGATTGACGCAGAGGAGAAAAACATGCAGACAAAAGTACAAGCCTATGTGCAGCTGGCGGACGAAACATCGCTGAAAATCACAGGCAATTACCTTGACTGGTTGTCGTTCCTGACCACGGCATCAAGGCTCTATAAATATCCCTATCACGACCAGCTGATGATTTATGCGCAGCGCCCGGATGCAAGCGCCTGTGCCGCGTATGAGCTCTGGAACGGCACTATGCACCGCTACATCCGGCGCGGCGCAAAGGGCATTGCCCTGCTGAACCCCACCGCCAACGGAATGCGCATCCGGTATATCTTTGACGTGTCGGACACGGGGACGCGGGCAGATTCGCGGAATGTAGACGTGTGGCAGCTGACGGAAGCGGCAGAACCGGCTGTCCGCAAGATGCTGGCAAAAGAATTTTCTGCGGATGCGTCGATGCGCCTTTCCTCGCAGATTGACCAGCTTGCCGAGCGTCAAGCGCTTGCCTACTGGAACGAACACCGCCGCGATATCCTCGACAGTGTTGACGATTCGGCATTATCGGAGTACGATGATTTTGCGGCGGGGGCATCCTTCCGAAAAGCAGCGGCGGCAAGCATCTCGGCTGTCATCCAGACCCGATGCGGACTGGAGCCGGAGCTGCTGCGGGAGGATTTTCAAGAGGTCATGGACTGGAACACGCCCGCAGCCGCGGCGGAACTGGGCACGGCAGTCAGCACGATTGCCGAGCAGGTTCTCCGCCAGATAGAAAGAACCGTCCGAAATGCGGAAAGGAGCATGGAACATGAGCGAACTGAAGTACACACAGCACGGGGATTGCCTGCTGCCGGAAATGGAACTGACCGAAGAGGAACAGCAGCCGCTGGGCAAGTACGGGATGATGCGCCAGCAGTATCTGGCGAGCGAGCGTCCGGGGCTGTATACGCGGCTGCTCCTGAGCGGCCGACTGATGACGCACCTGCACGAAATCGAGCAGAGCGCGCAGAATCGGCTGAACAGCCTGATGCACACCCTGCCGAAGCAGAGCGGCGTGACCGAGGACATGAAGGCGGAGAACCCGATGCGCTGGGCGGCGCAGATGAACAGCCTGAAACATCAGGCGGAGGAAATGATTCTTTCGGAGCTGATTTACAGCTAAGCGGTTATACGCCGCAGCTGGAGCAGATGAGTTTCTTCCTGCCGACAGAAAACGAGCAGATTCAGCTGGTGGACAATTTTGAGGCGGAGAGTGCGCAGGCACCCTTCGCTTTTTCTGTGCCGCAGGAAGTGGTGGATGAGTTTCTGCGCAGCGGCAGCAATACGGCTGACCATCGGATGAAGGTCACGGCGGACTTTGCCAAGCAGCTTTCGCCTGAAACCATTGCCCAGCGCCTTCCGCGGATTTATCACGGCGGATTCGGCATGATGTACATGGGCAAACCGTACAGCGCGTGGTATGACGAAAGAGGCATTCGGATTGCCAGCGGGAAAAGCGCCCGCGATGTACCGAATGCGCAGCGGATTGCATGGGCGGATGCCGCACGGCGCATCGGGGAGCTGCTGGAATCCGGCGAATTTCTGGGGATGATGGAGCTGGCACAGACCCCGGTGCATGAGCGGACAATGGCAGCGCAGGGGCTTTGGTACATGTACCACGACATGGCGGAGGACGGCAAAGGCTATTTTCCCTCCATGAAGAGTATTCGCGGAAGCAGCTTCCCCGAAGAAACAGCGCGGCTGACGGAGCAGCTTGCCAACCCGGAATTTCTGTCAAGGCTGACAGCAGAAGCAGTGCAGTTTGCGGAAGATGTGCGGGAAAATCGGAACCTCCTGCGATTCCCCTTCCACAACCCGGAGACTATCCTGAACACGCTCAAAGAGCTGGCGTTTCCGCGGCGCGACTATGACTCCCTGCTTGCCCAAGTTCCCAAACCGGACGGCTTCATCACGGAGGATGAAATCGACGATACGCTCAGCAGCGGCGGCAATATGTCGGGCGGCAAACGGCGCATCTACCAGTATTTCACCGAAACGACTGCACGCTCGATGACCGAAAAAGCGAATTTCCTCAAAGACGAGTATGGCATAGGCGGGCGTTCTCCTGCGGTATCCGGTGCGGATGGCAGCAATGAAGCGCATGACAGCAAGGGCATTGTGCTGCAAAAAAACGCCTGCACGCCTGTCAAAATGCAGTGGACGAAGGCGGCGGCGCGCATTGACACGCTGATTCGCCAGGGGCAGTATCTGACGAAGGATGCAATGGCCGATTTTGGCAGGCAGGAAGCTGCCGAAGGTGCCCTCCCAAAGGAAACAGCGCCGGATGCGAACGAGGAAAATCGGGCGGAGCAAGGCGAAGAAGCAGACGAACCTGTTTCTGCCGAAGAAAGCGCCGCGTCTGCTGATGCCGCTGAAAATCCAGCATCATCCGAAACGGCTGCCTATGCGGTTGGCGATACGGTCTATCTGGACGGCACGCCCTTTGTGATCGAGGCAAAAAGCGCGTTCAGCGTTCAGCTGCGCGACCCGTCACAGCGCTATCCCATTTTCCGGGCGGAAAGTCTGCCGCGCTTCGAGCGGCTGCTGGCAGCGGACGAACGGAATGCACATTTCCTGCCAGCAGCAGAAACCGCGCTGCGGAATATCGTGCTTGATTTGTCCGCCAGCGCATCCGAACAGCGCGAACCAGCGCCCGAACCGCCAGCGGCAGAAAACTTCCGCATTACGGATGAACATTTGGGAGAAGGCAGTGCAAAAGCGAAATTCAGTGCGAACATCGAAGCCATTTCCGTGCTGAAGATGGTCGAAAGCGAGCAGCGTTCGGCATCGCCGCAGGAACAGGAAGTCCTGTCCCGCTATGTGGGCTGGGGCGGCTTGCCGCAAGCCTTTGACGAACACAGCGAAGCATGGCGCAGCGAATACAGCGCGCTGAAATCCCTGCTGACACAGGAAGAATACGAAGCTGCCCGTGCATCCACCCTGAATGCGCATTACACCAGCCCGACCGTTATCCGTGCCATTTATGCGGCGGTGGAACAGCTGGGATTTCGGTCGGGCAACGTGCTGGAACCCAGCTGCGGCGTGGGCAATTTCTTCGGGATGCTGCCGGACAGCATGAAGGAAAGCCGCCTGTACGGGGTGGAGCTGGACAGCATCACGGGACGCATTGCCCAGCAGCTGTATCCCAAGGCGCACATCACCATTGCAGGCTTTGAAACGACTGACCGCAGGGATTTCTTTGACCTTGCCATCGGCAATGTGCCGTTTGGGGCGTATCAGGTGCAGGACAAAGCCTTTGCCCGCCACAATTTCCTGATTCACGATTACTTTTTTGGTGCGACTCGTTCCTAAGTGAAAAGCTTAGGTGCAAATTTTGAAAGGCAGGTGAACCAGAATATTTGCAAACTAACAATTCGATTGGTGGAATGATGGGGTAACGCCCTGAAACGCCATCCTTAATACTCCGACTGGCTCTGCTCAAAAGGCAGATGTTCAGAAGCTCGGTGAAGTCGGCAGAGAGCTACCGTCTTGCGGCTGTGTGAACACCGCAACGAAAGCTGTCCAGCGGTGGATGGTGTAGCCTATATGCCGGAGGTCTACAAAATATCTATGGTGAGAATGACCGTAAAAAGTCTGACGAATCCTCGAATGTAAGGGTCTATAAGTAGGCTGTATAGAAATGTGCAGTTATCCAAACGGATAGTATGTGGGGAAAAGTAAAAATCGAAGATATGAAATTCCCTATGCCGTTACAGGCGGTATCAAGCATACAGGCTTAGAGAGGACACCTACGGATATATGTATAGATAGAATTGTTGGAACGAGGAAAGCAGAAAAGCTAACCAATGGTTAGTAAACGCAGGAAATCATAACTGCGTGAGTTTTCTGTGAGAGCGATGGCACGACCGTTGATGTTTCTGTAATGTAAACGGAGGAACAGCCATTAGCCGTTTATGATTTTCAAATAATAACAAAGTAAACATTCACAGCTTCGAGTATGACAAAGAAAATCAAATCCGAAAGGAGGAGATGCCTGTGACAACTACGAAGCAGAAAAAGAACTCAAAACTACGCTATTTGGAGTATTACGACCTGCAAGATACGCTTGATATGTTGTATGCGGATAGTGGACGAAGAAAGATTTTCAATAATCTTATGCCGCTTATCGAGAGCGAGGAAAATATTCGCCTTGCATATCGTAACATTAAACGCAATTCTGGAAGCAATACAAGCGGAGTAGACAAACTGACGATTAAGGATATTGAAAAGATACCCGAAACGAGGTTTGTTGAAATTGTGAGAAAGAAACTCCAATGGTATAAACCCAAAGCAGTTAGGAGAGTTGAAATTCCAAAGCCCAACGGAAAGCTAAGACCGCTGGGTATCCCTGCAATATGGGATAGGATAGTCCAACAATGTATTCTCCAAATTCTTGAACCTATCTGTGAAGCTAAATTTAGTGACAGAAGTAACGGATTTCGACCTAACAGGTCGGCAGAACACGCTATCGCACAAGCCTATGCGTTTATGCAAAAATCACACCTGCACTATGTTGTGGACATTGATATTAAAGGCTTCTTTGATAATGTCAGTCACAGCAAGCTGATGAAACAGATGTGGAATATGGGGATACAGGATAAGAAATTGCTATGTGTAATAAAAGAAATGCTGAAGGCTCCGATTGTTTTACCCAATGGAGAAACAATTTATCCGCAAAAAGGAACACCGCAAGGTGGAATCCTATCACCACTTCTTTCTAATATTGTTCTGAATGAATTGGATTGGTGGATAGCGAGCCAGTGGGAAAAGCAACCTGCTCACAATATTCGTGACCATATCACAAAAACAGGTGCTACTCACAGAGGTCGAGCCTATGACGCATTCCGCAAGTCTGGTCTAAAAGAAATGCACATGGTTAGGTATGCAGACGATTTTAAGATATTCTGCTCAAACCGAAAGGACGCAAAAAGAGCGTATGAAGCAACAAAAGCGTGGCTTCATGACCGTTTGAAGTTAGAGGTAAGTGAAGAAAAATCTAAAATCGTAAATTTGAAAAAGGGCTATTCGGAATTTCTGGGTTTTAAACTCACTCTTATGAAAAAAGGTGCGTCCTATGTTGTCAAATCACATATCTGTGATAAGGCAAAAAGGCGAGAAACGGACAAGCTGAAAGGTCAAATCAAAAAGATAGCACATCCCAAAAACGATGAGGAACGAGTAACCCTCATCAATGAGTACAACGCTATGATTATGGGTATGCACAACTATTTTCAGATTGCGACCTGTGTAAGTTCGGATTTTGCAGACATGGGACGAGAAGTTGATGTTGTGAAATTAAGCCAATTAAAGCGAAAGGCACTTTCCACAAAGGGAGATTACAAAGGGTTTTCGTTCATTGAAAAGAAATACGGAAAAAGCAAACAAATCCGTTTTTACAGCGGAAAGCCTTTGGTTCCTGTGGGATATATCAAGCACAAGAATCCCATGTGGAAGAAAAAATCGGTGTGTAAATACACCCCAGAGGGTAGACAGAAAATTCATAAAAATCTTGGCATAGACACCAATACTATGCTCCTACTTATGAGAACAAAGGAAGTTGGTAGAAGTGTTGAGTATATGGATAACCGAATTTCTCTCTATGTGGCACAATACGGAAAATGTGCAATAACAGGACAAATACTGGCGTTGCATGAAATTCATTGTCACCACAAAAAGCCTGTCAGTCAAGGTGGAAATGATAGATACGAAAACTTGATTATTTTGCACAAGGATATACACCGATTGCTACACGCAACAAAAGAAACAACAATCAAAGCTTACCTTTCACAACTGCAACTCACCTACAAACAGAAGGCAAAGCTGAACAAGCTACGCCAACTGGCAAATTTGCAAGCTATCTAATATTAAAATGAGTTTCTTTACTGCTCGAACATTGTAAGTTTACTTTAGTTAATACCGAATCATAAACGGTGGAACGCCGTGTGCGGTGAAAGTCGCACGCACGGTGTGGAGCGGGGGAAAAGGTGGAAAGCGGTGCTGACGCACCGCTCAGACCTTACCTATCGCTATCGAAAACGCTGGAACAGGTGCGTCCCGGCGGCGTAATTGCCTACATCACTTCCAAGGGGACGATGGACAAGCAGAATCCGGCAGTGCGCCGGTACATTGCAGAGCGTGCCGAGCTGTTAGGCGCGATTCGGCTGCCGAACACAGCGTTCAAGGCGAATGCCGGTACGGAAGTCACGTCGGACATCCTCTTTTTGCAGAAACGCGAGCGCCCGCTGACAGTCGAACCCGATTGGGTGCATCTGGGACAGACGGCAGACGGCATTCCGGTCAACAGGTATTTCGCAGCGCATCCTGAAATGATGCTGGGGACAATGGTGCGTGAACCCAATCTTTACGGCAACGAGAATGAAACCGCGTGCATTCCGCTGGAAGGGGCAGTGCTTTCCGAGCAGCTGACCGAGGCGGTGCAGCATATCCGCGGCGAATATCAGGCAGCAGAACTGCCGAATGAGCTGGAAGGTGAAGCGGCGGCAGACACGATTCCAGCTGACCCCAATGTGAAAAATTACGCCTTCACAATGGTGGATGGCGAGGTATATTACCGCACCAACTCTGCTATGGTCAGGCAGAAATTGCCCTTGCCTGCACTGGAGCGCATCCGCGGTATGATTGACCTCCGGCAGCAGGTGAACGACCTCATTCAGGCGCAGCTGGACAATGCGGATGATGCCGCCCTTGCGCCGATACAGGCACGGCTGAATCAGCAGTACGATGCGTTTACGGCAAAGTACGGGCTCATCAACGCCCGCAGCAATGCCAACGCGTTTTCGAGCGATTCTTCCTATTATCTGCTCTGCTCGCTGGAAGTCCTCAATGAGCAGGGCGGATTGGCACGCAAGGCGGATATGTTCACCAAGCGGACAATTCGCCAGCAGACGACCATTACGCACGTCGATACAGCGGCGGAAGCGCTGGCAGTCTCCATTGCGGAGAAAGCGCGGGTTGACCTGCCCTACATGGCGCAGCTGACGGGCATTGAGCCGGAACAGCTGAACAAGGAATTGAACGGCGTTATTTTCCCGGTTCCGAATCAAGACATCTATGTGACCGCCGACGAATATCTGTCGGGCAATGTGCGGCAGAAACTGCGGGAGGCAATGCAGGCAGCAGTGCAAAATCCCCTGTATCTTCCCAATGTAACTGCCCTGAAAGCCGCACAGCCCAAGGATTTGGATGCTTCCGAAATCGACGTGCGGCTGGGGGCAACGTGGCTGGACAAGTCGGTGATTCAGGACTTCATGCTCGAAACCTTCGCGCCGCCGATGTATCTGCATCGGGTGATTCATGTGAACTACTCTGAATATACGGCGGAATGGAACATTTCGGGGAAATCTGCGGTATCCGAGAGCAGCGTGACCGCGTATGTGACGTATGGTACAAGGCGGGCAAACGCCTATCGGATTTTGGAGGACACGCTGAATCTGCGGGATGTCCGCATCTATGATATGGTCACTGGCCCGGATGGAAAGGAGCGGCGCGTCCTCAACCAGAAGGAAACGACGCTGGCGCAGCAGAAGCAGCAGGCCATCAAGGCGGTGTTCCGTGAGTGGATTTGGAAAGACCCGAACCGGCGCGAAACGCTGGTGGCGCAGTATAACGAGCTGTTCAACGCCACCCGTCCCCGTGAGTACGACGGGCAACACATCACCTTCGGCGGCATGACTCCGGATATTCAGCTTCGCGAGCATCAGCGGAACGCCGTTGCACACATCCTGTACGGCGGCAATACGCTGCTGGCGCACGAAGTGGGGGCAGGGAAAAGTGCGACACGTTCGTAACTGAAAAGGTTACGCACAAGTCAGCTAACAATAGAATCGGGAACTGGAAAGGAGTCCCTGAAAAGACTTGGAGAACTAATATTCCGATAGGTGGAATGATGGGGTAACGCCCTGAAACGCCTACCTTATAAACTGCGATATGCGGCAGTCCTCTGTAACAAGGATTGCGGTATAACGCTCGCTAAAGTCGGCGGAAATGCACCCAAACGGATTATGCCGTGGAAAGTGTCCCAGAGGTGGGATATGTGCATGATACGCCGGAGGTCTATAAACTGCCTATGGTCAGAATGTCATGGATGACTGACGAAATCCCGAATGTACGGGTCTAAAAGGCGCAGGAGCAGAAATGCTCCTTTCCGATTACGGAAGTATGTGAGGATGAGTAAGAATTTTTACTATGAAAGTCCTTGCGGTGTTACAGGCACCGCCCAGTATACAGGCTCAGAGGGACACCTAAGGGCAGATATGTACAGATAGGAATATTGGAACGTGGAAAGGCTGGAACACGGAGCCAGTTACAGGCTATGAGGTGTTGGATTGGAAAGCGCATTGCGTATAACAATCCTTTATCCAGCTGAGAGAGATGGCACAGTACCGTTGAAGCCGTGGAAACACGGTGGAGGGATGGCCATTAGTCGTCAGCAATCAATAAATTGAAAACTATACAGACACAAAGGTTCGAGTATGACTAAGAAAAGCGAAATCCCCCATACAAGGAGGAAAGTACCTGACTTTGGCAAACAAGAAGAAACCCTTGAAGAAACAAAAAATCCGCAATTCCGAATACTACGATATGCAGCTCGCTCTTGACGAATTGTATGCCGCAAGTGTCAAGGGGCAACGGTTCTGCAATCTGGTGGAACTAATAAAACGCCCCGAAAACATCAAGCTGGCCTACAGAAATATCCGAAAGAACAGCGGCAGTCGAACGGCGGGTGTGGATAATAAGACAATAAGCGATTTGAACAAATGGAACGAAAATGCTCTGGTCGCCCATGTTCAGCGCAAGCTGGACTGGTATGTTCCTAATGCTGTCCGCAGAGTTGAGATACCAAAGGACAACGGGAAAACCCGTCCCCTCGGAATACCCACGATTATGGACAGGCTCATTCAGCAATGTATTCTGCAAGTATTAGAACCTATCTGTGAAGCAAAATTCTTCAAACGAAGCAATGGTTTCAGACCAAACCACAGTGCAGAAAATGCCATTGCCCAAGCGGAGAGAATGATACAGAACGTCGGTTGCCACTATGTCATTGATATAGATATCAAGTCTTTCTTTGACAATGTGAACCACGGAAAACTGCTGAAGCAGATGTGGACACTCGGAATTAGGGATAAAAAGCTGCTGTCTATCATTTCTGCCATGCTAAAGGCAGAAGTGGCTGGAATCGGTTTTCCCGAAAAGGGTACGCCACAGGGCGGTATCATTTCCCCACTGTTGTCAAACATCGTCCTGAATGAACTGGATTGGTGGATTGTCAGCCAGTGGGAGGAAATGCCCACCCAAAGGAACTATGTACACAGAATCTATGCGAATGGAACTCCCGACAAAAGCAGTACCATCCGAACCCTGCGCAACTACACGAATCTGAAAGAGTGCTATGTTGTCCGCTATGCAGATGATTTCAAAATCTTCTGTAAAAAGCGGTCAGATGCAGTCAAGCTGTTCGAGGCTACGAAACAATGGCTTTTAGATCGTCTGGGACTGGAAATCAGCCCAGAGAAATCAAAGATCGTAAATCTGAAACGCCATTACTCTGAATTTCTTGGCTTTAAGCTGAAAGTTCGAACAAAAGGAAAGTTCGAACAAAAGGAAAGAAGCCAGATGGACAACCAAGGTATGTAGTAGAAGCGCATATCAAGGATAAAGCATTGCAGAAAATCCGGGAGAAAAGCAAGGAAATTATTGGGCAGATACGGCAGACCTATGACCCAGGAATGGAATATCGTCTGATACAGAAATACAACTCCTATGTCATGGGCGTTCATAACTATTACAGCATTGCAACCCATGTGAATATTGACTTTCACAAAATCGCTTTCGATGTCAAAAAGAGCCTTTACAACAGATTGAAGCACAGACTGCAAAAGAAAGGTCAAATCACAAACAGGTATATCAAGGAGAAATACGGCACAAGCCGGGAGGTGCGTTATCTGAATGGTCATGCCATCGTCCCGATTGCCTATGTTCAGCATAGAGTACCTATGGATAAGAAAAGTCGGGTAAACAAGTACACGCCAGAAGGACGGGTTGAGATTCATAAGAATCTTGCTGGTATCAATATGGCAGTACTCTATCATCTGATGAACAATCCATGCGGTAAGCAAAGTGTGGAATACAACGATAACCGCATTGCGCTCTATGTTGCACAGAAAGGAAAATGTGCCGTCTCCGGTGTGGAACTGGAAGCAAAGCAAGTGGACTGTCACCACAAAAAGCCATTGGTGCTTGGGGGCAATGACAGCTACCAAAACCTGATTATTGTCTCCGCTGTGGTTCACATTCTCATTCATTCCAGTAATGAGCGCACCATCCGAAAATATCTGAAAGTGCTAAACCTGGATAAAAAGCAGTTGGCAAAGCTCAATAAACTTCGTGTGATGGCAGAAATGCAGGAACTCGTTTTCTAAAGGGCAAATCTGTTTGATGTATAGATTGTCATAAAAAGTGCTGACGATGGAAAGCCGTGTGATGGGAAACTGTCACGCACGGTTTGGAGCGGGGGAAAATCTGGAGGAACGGATATGCAGCCTGCGGCTGCATATCCTGCCCAAAGGATTACCTATCGCTATCCTACGAGATGGTCGCCGCCGCCATGGAGAGCAAGCGCCTGGGACTATGCAGCAAAAGCATGTTCGTCGTGCCCAATCATCTTACAGAGCAGTGGGCGTCGGAATTCCTGCGGCTGTATCCCTCGGCCAAAATCCTCGTCACGACAAAGAAGGATTTCGAGAAGAACAACCGCCGGCGGTTCTGCTCCCGCATCGCTACCGGGGATTATGACGCGATCATTATCGGGCACAGTCAGTTCGAGAAAATCCCCATGTCCAAGGAACGTCAGGAGCGTCTGCTGCAGGAGCAGATTCAGGAAATCACGGACGGCATCCAGGAGCTGAAATTCATGCGCGGTGAGCAGTTCACCATCAAGCAGATGGAACGCACCCGCAAGCAGCTGGAAGGAAGACTCCGGAAGCTGCAGGCAGAGGAGCGAAAGGATGACGTCGTCACCTTTGAGGAGCTGGGTGTGGATCGGCTTTTTGTGGACGAAGCGCACGGGTACAAGAATCTGTTTCTCACCACAAAAATGCGCAATGTAGCCGGCCTTTCCACCTCTGAGGCGCAGAAGTCCACGGATATGTTCCTGAAATGCCGGTACATGGACGAGCTGACCGCCGGACGCGGCGTAGTATTCGCCACCGGCACCCCTGTCAGCAATTCCATGACGGAAATGTACACCATGCAGCGGTATTTGCAGTACGACACGCTGAAAAAGCAGAACATGACGCACTTTGACGCCTGGGCTTCCACCTTCGGCGAGACCACTACGGCGATTGAGCTGGCCCCGGAGGGCTATACTTTAGTAGGACGATAAATAATGCGTTCCTAAATTGAAAATAGGTTATCAAAGTCGGTTTCAGAACTTCAAAAATTTTTTTGATTTTTTTGAAAAACAGTTCCGCTTTGTACCCCTATTTTCTCCTATTAGCAGAGGGAGTAATTCCTGTAATGCTAAATCAGATTACATAAAGAAAGGAGGATAAGAGAATGTCAAGGACTTCAAAGATTACAGCACTCTATGAGCGTTTATCAAGAGATGATGACCTCAATGGTGAGTCAAATTCAATAACCAACCAAAAGAAATACTTGGAAGATTATGCTCGCAGAAATGGGTTCACGAATATTCGCCATTTTACTGACGATGGTTTTTCGGGTGTGAATTTCAATCGCCCGAGTTTTCAGGAGTTGATTAAGGAAGTAGAAGCAGGAAATGTCGCAACGATTATTGTTAAGGATATGAGCCGATTAGGGCGAAACTATCTGCAAGTCGGTTTTTATACGGAAGTTCTGTTCCCACAGAAAGATGTCCGTTTCCTTGCGATAAATAACAGTATCGACAGCAATAATGCTTCTGACAATGACTTTGCCCCATTTTTGAATATAATGAACGAATGGTACGCAAAAGACACAAGCAATAAAATCAAGGCTGTGTTTGACGCCCGTATGAAAGACGGAAAGCGTTGTAGCGGTTCAATTCCCTATGGATATAACCGATTAGCAACCGACAAACAAACGCTTGTCGTTGACCCTGTGGCTTCTGCGGTGGTAAAGCGTATCTTTTTGCTTGCCAACGAGGGCAAAAGTCCGAGAGCAATCGCTGAATTGCTTACCGAAGAAAAGGTTTTAATTCCGGCTGCACACGCAAAGGAATATCACCCCGAACAGTATAACGGAACAAAGTTTTCAGACCCGTATCTTTGGGGAATGTCAACCATAAGAGCGATTTTAAGCAGACAGGAATATCTCGGTCATACTGTTTTGCGTAAATCGGTCAGCACCAATTTCAAACTGCACAAAAGAAAGAATACCGATGAAGATGAACAGTATGTATTTTATAATACGCACGAGCCTATCATCACGCAGGAACTTTGGGACAGCGTTCAGAAGCGAAAGAAACGAGCAAACAGAACAGCCACAAAAGGTACGCATAGCAACCGTTTAAGCGGTTATCTGTACTGTGCAGATTGTGGAAGAAGAATGACCCTGCAAACGCATTACAGTAAAAAAGACCGTTCGGTGCAGTATTCTTACCGTTGCGGCGGATATGCAAGCAAAGTAAACTCCTGCTCTGCCCATTCAATTAGTGCTGATAATGTTGAAACCTTGATATTATCGGCTGTAAAACGATTATCAAGATTTGTTCTGAATGACGAAGAAGCCTTTGCAAAGGAACTTCAAGCACTTTGGAATGAAAAGCAGACAGAAAAGCCAAAGCACAATAAATCGGAATTGCACCGTTTTCAGAAGCGATACGATGAATTGTCTAAACTTATTCGTGGCTTGTATGAAAATCTTGTTTCGGGATTACTGCCCGAAAGACAGTATAAGCAACTGATGAAGCAGTACGATGACGAACAGGCTGAGCTGGAAACGAAGATTGAGGAAATGGAAAAGGAACTTACCGAAGAAAAAGTAAATGCTGTTGATATTAAGCATTTCATTTCTTTAATTCGCAAGTGCAAAGAGCCGACAGAAATTTCCGATTTGATGTTTGCTGAACTCATTGACAAGATTGTGGTTTATGAAGCAGAGGGTGTGGGAAAAGCAAGGACACAAAAGGTTGATATTTACTTCAACTATGTCGGGCAGGTCGATATTGCCTATACAGAAGAAGAACTTGCTGAAATAAAGGCACAGGAAGAACAGATTGAGATGGAACGCTTGGCAAAACAGCGTGAGCGTGAAAAAGCCTACCGAGAGAAGCGAAAGGCGAAAAAACTCGCTGAAAACGGTGGAGAAATCGTCAAGACAAAGATATGTCCTCACTGTCAAAAAGAGTTTGTGCCTACAAGTAACCGACAGATATTCTGTTCAAAAGATTGTTGCTATCAGGCAAGGCAGGACAAGACAAAAGCCGACAGAGAAGCTGAAAAAGGAAATCATTATTATCGTCAGCGTGTCTGTGCTGTGTGTGGCAGTACCTACTGG
>ENA-UOJE01001043-UOJE01001043.1-human-gut-metagenome-genome-assembly--contig:-C23-NODE-1043-length-26696-cov-8.052926_pt1 | contig 26696 bp, 25 predicted proteins | sample MGYA00242341_ERZ723888 | MGnify/ENA metagenome assembly ERZ723888 | reverse complement strand
AAAAAAAGCTGCGGATGTTCAGTATGAAAAGCCGCAGCTTTATATTTTTCTATTCAATGTCTGCTGAATTGGACAGCAAATATCATTTCACCGAGGACTTATGGGTCATCAGCCACCGGGCCAAAATCAGCAGCCCCACGGCGACGGCGGCATCCACAATGATAGAGCCCAATCCGAAGGACACGGTGGCGAGAGCCGCAGGATCATTGGTGCTGCCTCCGATTTGCAGAATAGAAGAAAGAGTGGTTTCAAAGGTCAGCGCCGCCCCCTGCCCGGAGAACCGCAGGCCCAAGGGAATAAAGAAGAGACCTGCCATCTCCAGCAAACCAACGATCGTATTAGCAGCGAAGAAAAATACCACCGATAGAACGATATTGTTCTTAATGAAAGGCCGAGTGTTAGCTAAGGTAACCGCAGCGAAAATCTCACCGATCATCGCGGCCATTTGCACCAACGCCGCTATCGCGATATAAATCATCATCGGCACGAACATGTCGCCGAATGCGCTGACGAGCATATTCCACAGCGTCTGTCCGTCGACCAGATATAAGAAACCCGCTACTGCCAAAATCGTCCCTGTGACGCCAACCAGCAGCAGAACATAGGCCATGATAGCCTTAGACGCGATCAGGCGTCCCTTGCTCACCGGCAGGGTCTGCATCAGATACCCCTCCGCGCCGAAAAGGTTCTTATGAAAGCGTACCACTGCAATCGCCATAGCTGCAAAGATAACCGAGATACCGGCGATCAGCAGCACCGCCGCCATACCTCCCAGCAGCTGCTGGACCTTCAATTGCTTGAACAGCAATCCCAGCAGAAAGGACAGCGCCATCACCAGATAAAAGATTCCCATCACCGTAAAACCGGAGCGGAAATCGTACTTCAGCAGTTTTTTCAGCATCTGAATACCTCCCGAAAATAAGCATCCAGGGATTTTCCCGTTTTTTCCCGGATGGCGTCAGCACTGTCCGCGGCTATCAACTGGCCGTAACTCATCATGATCACATCATCGAAAATCCGCTCCACGTCGTAGATCAGATGGGTGGAAAGCATCACGGTGGAATTCTCACTGTAGTTGTTCAATATAATATCCAGAATAGAATCCCGCGCCGCCGGATCGATGCCGCTGAGAGGCTCATCCAGAATGTATAGTTTAGCCGCCCGGGACATCACCAGAATCAGCTGCAGCTTCTCCTGCATTCCCTTGGACATGGATTTCAGCCGCATCCCCTCATCCAGATGAAAGGTACCCAGCATCTCTTTGGCCTTGGCGGCGTCGAAATCCTGATAAAAATCGCTGAACATATTCAAAGCGTCGCCGGCCTTCATCCAATCGCTGAGATAGGTCTTTTCCGGCAGATAGGACAATATGGATTTGGTGTAAATTCCCGGCCGCTGGCCGTCGATCAGCACCTCTCCCGTATAGTCATTGATGAGTCCCGTCAAAATCTTGAACAAGGTGGTTTTGCCGCAGCCGTTGGGTCCCATCACCCCCACGATGCGGCCCCTGCCCACCGTCAGGTTCAAATCCTGCAGCACCGGCCCGCGGTCGTACGCTTTGTGCAAATGCCGGATGTCGATTAAAGTTTCCATCTTCCCTCCATGTCCTTTCCGAGGCCGTCGGAATATCTGCTCCCGTGTCCTCCTGTCAATGTTTCCCGGATCATTCTCCGTCCGGGTCTTTCGTGTGCCGTGACAGCAGCTTGCACCGCACCTCTTCTCCGCTGTATCCCAGCCGGCGCATTCGGGTGAGAAAGCGGGATATCAGCTCCTCCGCCATCTGCTCTCGGATCTCTTCAATCAGGCGGCTGTCACGAGTGATAAAGCGGCCGGCCGTACGTTCGCTGAAGAGGAGACCCTCCCGCTCCAGTTCGGACAGCGCTCGCTGCATGGTATTGGGATTGACGCCGAACTCCAGCGCCAATTCCCGCACGGCAGGAATGCGCTCCCCCGACTTCCATTCCCCCGATACGATTCGCTGTTTGATCTTTTCCATAATCTGGAGATAAATCGGGATATTGGAATCGTACTGGTTGCCTTCAAACAACTTCCCGTCTCCTTTCTTGTATTATTGTATTATTAACCTAATACAATAATACACTATTTTTCTTGCTTGTCAAGAGGTGTTGACGTAAAAAAACAGGAGAGACAACCTTGTCTCTCCTGTTTTTTGCATCATTCCGGAAGAATTCCGGCAGGAAGATCTTTCGCGGGAAGCCACTTAAGAACGGTCCTGGGATATTCCTCTGTTTCATCCTTTATCTCTATTCTCACCGCATACAGCGGCTCGCTGGCAAAATAAGCGCTGCGCAGCTTGGGCAGCAGCGCCGCCGTCTGCTCCGGCGAAAGCTGGATGGGCGTAGCATCTTCGATACTACTCAATGCAATTCCCCAGCCTTCTCCATTATATTTCTGGTAAATCCCCCACCTCATGTTGTCCTTCGTGAGATTATAAGAATAAAGGGTCACGCTTTCCGGTTCGGGCTGCTCCGTCTGCGTCGCTAATCCCCGCTTTTCCAGGAAATCCAGAGTCCGGGAATAAGCGTCGGTGAGCGGGAAGGTGGCGCGCCTGTAGCTTCCGAACTGCAGTATCATGCGGGCATCCTTTTCAGGAAAATAGCGGTCCTCCAGGCTCTGCGCCTGATAATCCGCTTCCAGGCATGCCACCAGTTCCCTTCGCTCCATGGCCTCCAGTTCTAAAATCTGTTCATGCTGAAAATAGCCATCATAAAGGACGAACTCGTTTTCACTCTGCAGAAACTCCGCAAACCTTTCCTTGATACAAGCGGTCATCGCTTCGGTTTTATCCAATTTCAGCAGCTGCTCCAATGTCTCAAGGGTATTCACATCATAAACTCGCCGTATGACCCGTCCATCCTTTAGGGTATAAATGATATCCAGTGGAATGGAAACCGCTGTTTCTTTATACGGCTGGGCGATTTTCCCGTTCGGCACCGGCCGCCCCTGATCCGCCATTGCTCTGTGCAGACCGGTTATCACCGCCAGATCTTCGGGGCTGGTATAAGTGATTCGCCTGACAGAAAAGGCATCTGCATTGCGCCGCCATACCATTTCCATCAACTCCGTATCGCCGCTATAGCCAATCTCTGCTTTCTCGATGCTATCCACTGCAGGAATCCGCTGAGAGAAACCCAGTCCTCCAGTAGCGAGGATGATGCCGATGAGCAATACACCGCCTGCTGAGACCGCCAACGACGGCCACCTCTGCTTGATCCAGGCGATTCCCCGAAAACCGGCGATACCAATCAGAAGGAAAACCGCCCCGTAAACCAAAATTCCCAGCAGCAGCCGCAGAGGCGTGCTCAGTCCCAGGCCCCATATTAGACCGCAGCCGTATAGTCCGCCCAGCAAGGCGGTAGCGATCACCAGGCCCCGGCATTGGCCGGTGAATCCGGTCTGTTCTCCCTTTCTCCGCAGGAACAGCCGCCAGGCCAGCAGCGCCCCCGCCGCCGTTACCAACAGCCAAACAAGCACTTTCCACCAACCAAGCTCCGGCCACTCCATCACACCGTTATAAGAGCCAACACTTGATTTTTCAGCAATATCCATTGCCGGAAAGGTCAGCGGCCCGAAAAAAACCGACCATTCAAAAAGGCTGGTGTTATATCCCGGAAAGAAAACGCTTTGATGAAAAACAACGGAGGAGGTGGCGGCGTCCAGGACATTGCCGTAACCGTCCACTGCTGAACCCGGCAGCAGCGCCCGGGCAAAGGTACCGGCAATCCAACCCAACAGATGAGGCGCAGACAGCCAAATTCCCGTATAAACCGCCGCTTCCGACAAGGTGCCGCACATAGTGATAACCGCCGCGGTAAGGGTAAATGGGACCATCATCGCCAGATAAGAGAGGCAGAGAAGATAGAGGAAGGTACGGAACAGCTCCCAGCACGCCTGCGTAAATAACAGATTGATTGTCAAACTCGCCAGCATAGCAGGCAGCAGGCTGACGAACAGAATGCCCGCTCCCAGAAAATACCGAATCGCAAATAATCTGCTTCGACCGATGCCTAGGGTGAAATAAGCGCAGAGCGCCGGGCTGCGGAAAAGAAAATAGAATAATCCCAGCGCCGTCAGGATACCCATAGCAGGCAGCGCCGCCCACGCGGTCAGAGCACCATAGGGGGTGAAAAAGGCCGCATTTCCTTCCAGCAGATGATTTTGGAAGCCCTTTTCCAGCAGCCATCCGGGGATCACCGCCAGCAGAATCACCCCGAAAGCGGCGGGCAGCAGCCAGAATTGCCGCAGGGTGGACCATACCGCATGGGATGACACGCTTCGTTTAGAAGAGCCCTGTGAGGTCATAGCGCTTCTCCTCCATTTCATACAGAAATACCTCTTCCAAGGAAAGGGGAAAGGATTCCAGCAGTACCGGTTCCAGCGCTCGCAGCGCCGCCTCCGCAGTCTCTTCATCCCCCCGGATCATCAGGGAGATCACCCCGCCGTCTTGGCTGAACCGGCGATAATCCAATCCATGGAACTGCTCTTCCTTCACCGGCTGCCGGAAAACCAACCGATATTTGCGAATGTCCCGTCCGATGTCATCCATCGAGCAGTCAAAGGCCACCTTCTTCTCATTCAAAATGACGATATGGTCGCAGAGATTTTCCAACTCCGGCAGATTGTGAGAGGCCAGCAGCACACAGGCTTCCTTTTCCGCAATGTACTCCATCAGAATACGGCGTACCAGATTGCGCTTGGAGGGATCCAATCCGTCGAAGGTTTCATCCAGCAACAAATAATGCGGCTGGCAGGCCAAGGCAATAGCTAGGTACGCCTGCCGCTGCATTCCTTTGGAAAAGCGCTGTATCCGTGTCTTTTCCTCCAGATCAAAGAGCTTCAGCAATTTATGATAAGTATCGGCGCTCCAAGTCGGATAATAACCGCTGTAAAACGCCGCCATGCTCCGCAATGTTGCCTGGGGCAGGCAATAAAACACATCCGGCAGCAGGAAAATCTCCTGCCGGGTCTTTTCTTCATCGGTGCTGAGCTTACCGTCAAATAAAAAGCAACCTTTATCCGGTCGATAAATAGACGCTGCTATTTTCAACAGGGTAGTCTTCCCAGCGCCATTATATCCTACCAATCCACAGATAGAGCCGTCCTCCACTGTGAAGGAAACATTCTCTACCGCTGTAAAACCATCAAAGGATTTGGTGATCCCGTCGCATACCAGCATCTCAAGTTTCCCGCCTTTCTTCCTGTAGTTTTCGCCCATAAACCTCTTGCAGAACTATCCCGGCCTCCTCCAATGGTATGCCGGCGGCTCGGGCAGTCAGCGCCCCTTCTCGGAACATTTCCAACGCCCGTTGGCGCAGGCTGCGGTTCTCCAGAGCGTTTTCCGCCACAAAACACCCTCTTCCCGCCAAGGAATAGATGACTCCCGCGCTTTCCAACTCTCCGAATGCTTTCTTCACCGTGTTGAAATTCAAGTCCAGTTCAGCGGCCAACGCCCGAATGGAGGGCAGCTGATCATGGGGCTTCAGCGAACCCACTGCAATCAATTCCATGATCTGTGTCTTGATCTGCTCATAAATCGCTGTTTTGCTGCGGTAATCGATTACCAGCAAACTATCGCCCCCTAAGTGTGCTATTAGTGATATCACAGTTAAATTATAGCGGCTTATTTTTTCATTGTCAACCTTCTCAAGTAAGCTTAAGAATTTTTCCTTTTATCTTCTTGACAATAACCAATCTTTCCATTAAAATACAAATAGTCCGTTTTCGGACTATTTGGAGGAACGATGATGAAAAACTCTCATCTTCGGCAGCAGCTGCGTACATACAATGCCATTTATAAAGAAACAGATGCGCTTTATAGTGAACTGGCACGGCGCAGCGGTCTATCGGATTGCGCCTTTTGGCTGCTGTATTCCCTGCGGGATACCGAGGGAATCTGCCGGCAGAAAGATATCTGCGGCCAATGGACCTTAAGCAAGCAAACAGTGAATTCTGCGCTCAAAGGACTGGAAAGTCAGGGCTTGATTATCCTGGAACCGGAGGCTGACAACGCCAAAAGTAAGCGGATTCTCCTTACCGATAAAGGGAACCGTTTCGCTGAACAACATATTGATCCGGTATTCGAACTGGAGCAGCGGGTTCTCCATCGAATGGGTGAAGCGGCAGTAGAAACGATGCTGGATACCAACCGCTGTTATCTGGATCTGTTTCGGGAGGAAATTCACGACAGATCTGGGGCTGATGAGAAAAAACATCTGCCTGATAACCCCAGATGAATGGCCTCAGCCAACCGGCGGCTGCAGCGCATGAATCCGGATTTTTAGGAATGCGTATCCGGTTTTCTGTCCGGCTATTATGATGAGAAGGAATGATTGCGAATATGGAAAACAGGAGGAGAAATCTCTGCCGTTACATACTCCCCACTGTGGCAAGCTCCTGCTGCAATTTTTTATATGTAGTGGTGGACGGTATCTTTGTAGGCCAGGGCGTGGGAATCGATGCTCTGGGCGCCGTGAATATCGCCATGCCCTTTACCATTATTATTACCGCCCTGGCGATGCTGATGAGCATCGGCGGCGTCACGGTTACCGCCATTCGTCTGGGCCGCGGCGATCAGGAGGGGGCCAACAGCGCCTTTCTTCACGCCGTGGTTATATCCGCGGCAATCGGCGCGCTGCTGATGGCGACGGGTATGCTTTTCTCCCGGCAGATAGCCGCTGTCAGCGGCTCCAATGAAACTTTTCTGGAGCTGACCGCCGACTATATCTTTCATTACAGCGCCTTTTCCCTGCCATTTGTTTTCAGCATCAGCCTGCAGGGATTTGTTCGGAATGACGGCTCTCCGCTGTTGGTGAGCGTGGCGGTCATCACCGGCGCAGCGACCAATATTTTTCTGGATTGGCTGTTTGTCTTCCCGCTTCAATGGGGAATTAAAGGTGCCGCCGTCGCCTCCGGTTTAGGCCAGGTATCCGGGTTGCTGATTCTGCTGATCCATTTTATCCGCAAAAAAGGCGTTCTTCGCTTTAAAAAATTCCGGCTCTCGCCGCCGCTGTTCTGGAAAATCTTCAAGCGCGGTCTGCCAGAGATGATTTCCCAGTTTGGTACGCCGGTGACGACCATGTGGATGAATCAGGTGCTGATTAAGGTATTGGGGGATATGGCGGTGTCCGCCTTCAGTGTGCTGTCTTATCTGACCTCCTTATCCATGGGTATCTTCTTCGGCGTATCCGGAGGATTGCAGCCCTTAATCGGACAAAGCTACGGTAAGAAGGATGAAGCTTCTCTGCGCTGGTATTTTCGGGCGGGGTTGCTGATCAATCTGGCCGGAGGCGTGGGAATGTATCTGTTATTCCTGGCATTCGGTGGTCCCATCTGCTTCCTGTTCAATTCGGATCCCCAACTGATCAGCGCCGCAACTGAGGCGCTGCCTCAGTTCGGCTGGGCCTTCCTCTTTATCTCCCAGAACCTGATTATATCTGCTTATCTCTATTCCACCAAACGCACAGCCCAAGCGATTTTCGCCGCTGTCTGCCGTTGTCTGATTCTCAACACCCTGGTGATTCTGCTGCTGCCCCTTCTATTCGGCGGCGGGATCATCTGGCAGACGGTGGGCATCGCCGAGGCGTTGAGCCCTCTGAACGAAAAGGATTCGTCTTCAGATAACCCAAACACAGTCAAGGCCGCCCGTTTTCACGGGCGGCCTTGGTGCTATGGATTTTTTCGTCTACTCATGGATGATATCTCCATTGTTGAACTGAAACAAATCTCCCTGTGCATTTTCTAAATAGAGAGTCAAAAAGTCATCGCTTATACCATAAAGGAATAAGCCTTTAAAACTTCTTTCCATCTCTTTTCTCTCCTGTTCAGAAAAATGGGTCAATAAACAGTAACTCCTGTCGCAGCGCCGTATCCATAGCCTTTGGTACTCTTCCTGATTGACTATACGATTGGACAGGTGGGCAACAGTATATAATCCGAATCGGCGGCACCAATCAATATTCCTTTCATACAATCTCTTCCCGATAGCACCGGCAACCATTTCATCTCTGTCGTAAACAACCTGAATATGAGATATTCCATATTGAAGGGCAACATAAGCCCTGCTGTGTCCGTCGGTAAGAGTATAGCGCCCATTTCCAAAGTCATGGACAGGCAAAGGCTCCAGTTTTTCTTGATCCTCCGGGCAAAACCATGTTTTTACTTTTCTAATCTTTTCTTCACTTAAGTATAACTGACTGATACCCAATTCAACCAAACTATAGGAACATATGCCATCAAAACACATGGCTTTCCCTCCTTCGCATTCAGCCGTTCTGCCTTTCATCGGCTGTCTGCAAATTCGTCTGCTGTTTTTCCCGGATTCCCCGTTCTCGCTCCCGATAACGAATCGGGGAAAGTCCATACTGCCGCCGGAACAACCGGGAAAAATAAGCAGGGTCCTCCAATCCCACAGTCTCTCCCACTTCAGCTATCGGCCGGTCGGTGGTTTCCAGCAGCTGTACCGCATGGGACAGACGTATTTCATTGAGATAGGCTATAGGCGAGCAGCCGAAATAACATTGAAACCGCCGAAACAAAGTGGGAACAGAAAAGGAGAAGTGCTTCGCTATTTCCTCCACCGTCAATTTCTCCGCATAATGCTGGCGGATATATCTTTTGATTTCATTTCGCGTTCCATCTTGTATCTCGGTCGGCGTTCCCTCCTCCAGCAGGATATCCAGTAAAGCATACACCCCCGCCAATCTGTGACAGAGTCCACGCTCTCTGTCAGCCGCCTGCAGCAGCCACCGGTAAACCGCCTCATTCCGCCCGGAAGGCAATATCTGCGGAAAGTCGTACAGATCATCCAAGCGCTGCCGGCCGTTGACCGTTACATCTAAAAAGATCCAATGGGCTCGCATTCGCCCGCTTTGAGGATCCACCCGATGCGTGATATCCTGAAGCCGGTCGGCGGGCGCAACAAATACACCCAATGGACCGGTGGACCGGGGGAGAGCGTCGTCCAGGCCAAAATTGTAAGAGCCTTCCAGGGCCTGTACCACCGACAGCACCGGCAGCCGTTTGCGATGATGCAGGCCGTCTTCCGTCGTACATAGTCCCGCCGTTTCAAAATAAGAAACCTCCACTGTTTCCAAATTCATTGCGCCGCCCGCCTCTCTATTCCATTTGATAGAATTATACAAGTTATTTAGAGTTTTATCAATGGTCCGGTCGTCCTTCTTTTCTTATACTGTGATCAAAAGGCTCCAAGATGATGAAGGAAGGCGTTGCTGATGGAATTTTACACTGTATCCAAAGAAAAGCGGCCGGTTCGGCTGTGCGAAGAAACCCGGCAATTCGCCTGGGATTCTCTCCATGGCCGGTACGGAGATGAATCCCGGCAGACACCGGCGGTTTTAATGGATGATATCCCTGGTTTCGAATCCTATTCCCCCTATGCCCGGCACGACGCCGCCATCCGCCGTATTGCTGAACAAGCGCCGCTGCGCATCTGCCCCGCTGAACGGGTTTCCGGCGCGGCCACGCTGGGTATGGGGATCAATCATCTGATTCCCGCAACCTTTCAGGGAGAAGCCCTATTCAGCAGCGTCAGCCATGTGACCCCCGGATTCGATAAGGTGGTGCGCCAGGGTCTCGGCGTCACAGAGGCCGCAGTAAAGCGGCGGCTGAAGGAGGATGTGCTTTCTCCGGAGCAGCGCGAGCTGCTGGAAAGCATGGAATCGGTGCTGGAATCTTTACGCATCTGGCGTGAACGATATTTACAAGTTCTGGGGCCGGATAAATCCGCCGTGCGCTCTGCTTTGATGCGGGTTCCTTTTGAACCTGCGGGCAATTTTTTCGAAGCGGTGCAAAGTCTGTGGTTCACCTTTGCCTTTACCCGGCTGTGCGGCAACTGGCCCGGTATCGGCCGTATCGATGAGATGTTGGGAGACTATCTGCGCCGGGATCTGGAGGCGGGAGTTCTCACCTTGGACGAAGCCCGGGAGATACTGGCCGGCCTGTTTATCAAAGGCTGCGAGTGGATCCGCAGCGATACCCCGCCGGGCAGCGGAGATGCCCAGCATTATCAGAACATCGTCCTTTCCGGTGTGAATACGGACGGCCAAGATGTCACCAATGAGGTCACCTATCTGGTGCTGGATATCGTGGAAGAGCTGGGGATCAGTGATTTTCCCATCACCGTGCGTCTCAATGAGCACACGCCCCGCCGGCTGCTGGATAAAATTTCCCAGGTAATGCGTCACGGCGGCGGAGTGGTTGCCGTTTACAATGAAACGCTGATTCTGGACAGCTTGACCCGCTTTGGCTATTCCCCTGCCGAAGCCCGCCGTTTTGCCAACGACGGCTGCTGGGAGGTTCAGGTCCCCGGCAAGACTTTTTTCACCTATATCCCCTTCGATGCTTTGCGGATTCTGCTGGAGGATACCCTGCATCTCGACAGCACCCCCGCCCATTACGATTCCTTTGACGCGCTGTATGCCGCCTTTTCAGATCATCTGCGCCAGCGGGTGGAAGCTATCTGCCGGCGTGAAGCGGAAATCTTTCTTCAGCCCGCCTCCGGAGGCGGATGGGAATGGAAACCCTCTGTGCCCTGTACGATGATCTCTCTGCTCACCGAGGGCTGTATGGAATCCGGACGTTCCTATTTTTCCGGCGGCCCGGTTTACAAAGTAGTGTCCCCTCACATCGGCGGCGCACCGGATGTAGGCAACAGTCTTCAGGCCATTGATCAGTTGGTTTTCCGGGAGAAAAAGATCTCCTTTGATGAGCTGATGCAGGCATTGCAGCACAACTGGGAGGGATACGAGGAGCTGCGGCGATATGCCGGCAGCCATTGTCCCTGCTATGGCAATGATGACGACAAAGCGGATGCTTACACCGTCCGGGTGCTGAATGATTTTGCCGCTGTCACCGCATCGATGAAGGATCGCCTTTCTGTTCCCATCCTGTTCCCGCCAGGAGTCAGCACCTTTGGGCGGCAGATCGAATGGGCTTCTTATCGAGCGGCCGTCCCCTTCGGCAGAAAAAAGGGGGAAGTTCTGTCCGGCAACGCCTCTCCCACCCCCGGCACTGAGATGGAGGGGGCTACCGCCGTCGTTCGTTCTTATTGCAAGACGAATCTGCTTGCTTTGCCCTGCGGCGCGGCGTTGGATCTCAAGCTGCACCCCACCTCTGTGGAAGGCGAAAACGGCGTGGAGGCACTGGTTGGACTCCTGAGAGGATTTGTCCGGCTGGGAGGCTTCTTTATGCAGCCGGATATCATGGACGCGGAAATCCTGCGACAGGCCCAGGCGCATCCGGAAGATTATCGCACCCTGTCGGTACGGGTTTCCGGATGGAACGCCCGCTTCGTTACTCTGGATCGGGAATGGCAAAATATGGTGATCAACCAGACCGCCGGCGAGATTTAAACACCAGATCATTCCCGAAAGGAGGATATCCGTGATTTTGCCAGTGACAAAAGTTCAGCGTTTCTCCACCCACGACGGCCCGGGGATCCGCACAACCGTGTTTCTCAAGGGCTGTCCCCTGCGCTGCCGCTGGTGCCATAATCCCGAAACCCAATCTCCCCTTCCTCAGATTCTCTATTCAGCCCAGCTATGCCTCGGCTGCGGAGCCTGCGCAGCAGTCTGTCCGGTAGGCGCCCACACGATGGACGGCGATATCCACCGATTCGAGGGCAGCCGATGCACCGGCTGTATGCGCTGCCCAGCCGTTTGCCCCGCAGGAGCTATTGAAAGCGCCGCCGTCCTCATGGACACAAGGGAAATTCTGAAAATCGTGGAACGAGATGCCGCCTTCTATGGTAGCGACGGCGGTTTTACCCTTTCAGGGGGCGAACCGCTTTTTCATGGGGAAGCCAGTTTGCAGCTACTCCGCCACGCCAAAGAAGCGGGGCTGCACACAGCGGTGGAAACCTGCGGTTATTTTTCGGAAGAACTGCTGCCTTCTCTGGCAGCATCGGCTGACCTGCTGCTGTGGGATTTCAAGGACAGCGATGACAGGCGGCATCGGGCCTATACCGGCGTTTCCAACATCCCCATACTGCACAATCTGCGGCGGGCGGATGATCTGGGGTGCGCCATCCGGCTGCGCTGCATCCTGGTAAAGGGAGTGAATATGGATCCCCTGCATTACCAGGCCATCGCTGAAACTGCCGCCTCCCTAAAGAACTGTCAAGAGGTTCAGCTGCTGCCCTATCACGCTTTGGGCGGTTCTAAAAATGTGCAGCTGGGTTATGCGGACAACAGCCGCAAGGATTGGATTCCTTCTATGGAGGGACTGCGCCAGGCGGAAGCGTTTCTCCATACACAAGGCATCACTCTGCTGTCTACGGGCGGTTAAATATGGTCACAAAATTAACAGCGGAACGGCGAAAAAATTCCGCCGTTCCGCTGTGTTCATGCTCAGCGTCACCAGTCGTGTCTCATTCATCGTTACCCATCGATTGATAAAAGAATACAGATTAACGCAACTATATCAAATGCTTATTCCGCCAGCCGCCGGTGAACAGACGGACAGCAAAAACAATCAGCCGCACCAGCCAGTCGATGGTCATCGCCACCCAAACTCCTAGCACCCCCATCTGCAGATAATCCACCAGCAGATAGCTGAAACCGATACGGAATATCCACATGGAAAGCACCGACACCAGCATGGTGAAACGCACGTCGCCGGCAGCCCGCAGGCCGTTGGGCAGCACGAAAGAAGCGGGCCACATAAGCAGACAGGTGACACCGTGATAAATCAGCAGCTGCCGAGCCAGACCGGCGGTTTCCGGAAGCAGGTTGAAGCAGCCGACGATGGGAGCGACAAAAATCACCTCCAGGATACACAACACGCTCATGGAGGCATACGCCAGCCCTGTCAGCCGCAGGGTGTAACGCTTGGCCTGATCCTGCTCCCCTGCGCCTATGCACTGCCCCACCACTGTAATCATGGCCAGCCCAATAGCGGCCCCGGGAATCTGCGGCAGCGCCGCAACGGTGTTAGCCACCGCATTGGCAGAAATAGAAACCGTCCCCAAGGCGGTGATCAGCCGCTGCACCAAAATTTTGCCAATCTGAAACATTCCGTTCTCCAAACCGTTGGGAATCCCTACTCCCAAAATCTGTTTGATCATATGAGGATGAAATCCCAGATGTATCAAAGAATCCAATCGAATCAGCTGATGGCGGAACCGCAACAGCGCCAGCATAATCACCGCTCCCACAAAACGGGATACTAGGGAGGCGATGGCCGCACCGGCAACTCCCATTTTCACACCGTAGATCAGCAGGGCATTGCCCCCGATATTCAGCAGGTTCATCAGCAAGGAGGTAAGCATGGATACCCGGGAATTTCCCATGGCGCGAAAAAGAGCGGCGCCGGCGTTATACATTGCCAGAAAGGGATAAGACAGCGCCGACCAGAAAAAGTATGTTTCTGAATTGCTCATCACATCCGCCTCTGCTTCGCCGAACACCAGATGGAGAATACCACGGTTTGCAATGAGACAAAGGCCCATCACCAGCAAGGAAATCCCCGCCGTCACCAGTACCAGCTGTTTAGCCGCTTTGTTGGCTTGTTCATGATCCTGCCGCCCGATGTATTGAGATGCCAGGATGGCGCCGCCTGTGGCCAAAGCGGAAAAAATGTTGATCAGCAATACGTTGATGGAATCCACCAGGGATACCCCCGCTACCGCCGCTTCACCGCAGCTGGTGACCATAACCGTATCCGCCATGCCGATGGCAACCGCCAGAAACTGCTCCACAATCAGCGGCCAAATCAGCCGCGCCAGTTGTTTTTTGCTGAACATGCTTTGCCTCTGCCCTTTCAAGGCGCCTGAACACGCCCTTAACATATCCCCTATTCTGCGCCTTTCCGCGTAAAATGGCAATACTTTTTCCGGTCATTTTTTCGGCTGAACCGGGTTTTCCTGCGGATTATCCAGAAAACGGCGATTCTAGAGGACAGTCCTTGGCGAATAAAGAGACCGGATTTTTAGCCGATCTATCTGTTTTCTCACCTCACACTGCCATCACCTCGCTCAATATTTTTCGGCCATTTCCTTCCAGATCATAAAAACACGGCTGATGGCAGCGGGATTAACCCGAGCCTTCAGCCGTTTCTTTACATATAGGTCATCAGCCAAGGTATACGAAACACACAGCGTCAATTGCGAACAGAGCGAGCAGACGTACGAAATTCGGCGCTTTTCAAATAACCAATGTTAATATTTCAAAATCCAGCGCCGCCTGCCGCCGTCACTGTAACATGGGTACATACGCAGATTTCCTGCACGTCGATCAGCGAGTGTCCCACCTTTGCCATCACCGGTTCCACCCGGCTGGTAATGATCAGTTCACCTGCGGCGCCCCGACGCCGCGCCTCGGCGACAGCTTCCTCTTCCGCCGTCTTTAGAGCGATTTTGATCGCTTCCTCTTCCTCAACAGCAGTGAAATGCTGCTGAGAGGTATAAATCCGGAATTGATCCTGACCGGACTCGCTGATAAAGGGCTCAATCTCCGCCGTCACCGCGGCAGCGATATGTCCTACCAGCGCGCCCAAAGCATTGGCCACAGCCGCTTCAGGCGGGATAATGCAGCGTGTCCCCAGCTTTTCTGCTACCTGAGGCAGAAACAGATGGGTGGGTGCTCCGATCCCCACTAAAACAGCCGATGTTTCCAGAGACAGCCGCAGCAGACTCTTCCCCTGATCATGACTGCGATCCCAGCTGTCGCGAATCAGCCGATTCAGTCCGGGTCCCTGTCCCCCTTTATACGCTGGGTTCTCATTTTCCAGTAAAATGTGTACCAACTGCTCGTATAAGGTGCGCTTTATCTGATCGAATACCATCCGGCCGAAGACCTCTGGCTCCATTTCCAGCCGTTGCGCCAGATAAGCCACTGCAGCTGATGCAGCCTGCCGATCAAAGGCTGCGTAGTCACCCAGCACATGCATCACATCGGTAGGCGTAACACCACAGCGCAGCACCACGCCCTCCCGCTCCAAACGGCGGGTGTCCAACGTATATGTATCCCCATGAACCGCCTCTGCCAGCCGGTCAATCCGCAGTGCACCGTCCCGCAGAGCTTCGCAGATGCGATACTCTCGGTCGGTATAGCCCTCCCGTCCGGCGAGGTCCCTCACCAAGCAAAAGAATTCCTGAAGCGGGCAGGCGGATGTTCGCCCGGACCGGGCCAATTCTTTCAGTTCCTCCCGTATCCAAGGCCACCGAACAGCAGCGGAACAAAGGGGCATCACCCGTTCCGGGCCGATGGACACGCCCCCTTGTCCATCCAGCCGTACCACACTGTCGCCGCCCAAACCGATGGTATGAATATCCACCGATTTCACAAAAGTACGCCATTGGCCGATGGTGACGCCGTCACTCACTTTTACCGGTATGCCGCCCCGCACCAAGGCAATATCGGTAGTGGTACCGCCCATATCCACGACTAGGCAGTCCGGGCAGCCCGCCAGATGCATGCCCGCCATCACGCTGGCCGCAGGGCCGCAGAGTATGGTCTCCACCGGCCGCTCCCTGGAGAAGGATTCCGACATCAGGCTGCCATCGCTGCGCACCACCACCATGGGCGCGTGAATCTCCCGTTCCATCAGCGTCCGGTCCACTGCCTGCAGGAAGGTGTCGATCACTGGAAGAAGCCGGGCGTTGAGCAGCGTGCTGGCACCGCGGCGGATATAATTGCGGTCCCAAAACAACTCATGGCCGCCAATGACTCGGACACCGCTCTCCTTTAAAATCTCCTGCGCCTGTTTCTCCAGTGCCGGATTCCTGATGCCCTGATAGGACACCACTGCCGCTGCCTCCAAGCCTTTCAGAAAAGCGGCGCTCTCCTGCCGAAAACGCTCCCAATCCGGCTCCCGCCGCACGGTCCCGTCCTCCGCCAGCTCCGCATCCAGAAAATAGATATGATCCGCTGAAGGCAAACCATATTGATTGCCATTCTTTTCTACAACCTGCCGGTCGCCGCCGATGAGAATCAGCCCCGCCCGACCGCCTTTGTTTTCCACACAAGCGTTGGTGGCCAGGGTTGTGGACAGCGCCACCCGCTCCGTCCGCCGCAGCAATTCCACTGGCAGCTGATCCAGCGCCGCGCTGATGCCCAGGGCCAAATCTTCCTTAGTGGTGAGAGATTTGGCTCCCGCCAAAATCCGCCGCTGGGTAAAATCATAGAGGACGGCATCTGTGCAGGTGCCGCCCGTATCGATTCCCAATCCGATTCCCATATCGATTCCTCCGAAACACTGTCAAACTACCATCTGATACCATGCGCTCTTTGAACTTGGTCTCTTCTCTTATTAGTATACTGCAGGACAGGGGAATAGGATTGTAGGATGTATGCTTTTTTAGCAATTTATTCTGATTTTCAATGGAGAAACACTTCCACTGTCAATATTCGATCCCCTGCCGGGCATCCACACCCTTTTCCATAGGATGACGGATATTCCGCATCTCCGTGATATAATCTGCCATGTCCGTCAGCCACTGCGGCGGTTCCCGTCCGGTGACCACCAGCTCCAGCGCCTCTGGCTTATGCTGCAGTGCCCAGGAAACCATCCCTTCGTCAATGGTGCCGGTATTGAGGGCCGCTGCCAGCTCATCTAGGATCAGCAGCGTTTTTTCCCCGGCTCCGCATCGCTCCACCGCCTGCCGGAACACCTCGTTGTGCCGCAATGTCAACCGTTCCAGTTCTCCGCTGGAAAGCTCCCAGGTAAAACCGAAGGGTTCCCGTACACGCAGCACTGTGATACCCAGCTGCTCCAGCATAGACAGCTCCGCCGTGTCGCTGCTTTTGAGGAACTGGGCAGCAATCACGGTATAGCCCGCTCCAGCAGCCCGCAGCCCCAGTCCTAACGCCGCCGTGGTTTTTCCCTTACCGTCACCACAGTAGATATGCGTCAATCCCCGCATATTTTCTCATCCTTTCTCATTCGCCATATGCTTCACACACATCTATGAATTGGATCAGCGGCGGCGACAAAAATTTATTCTTATGGTAAATTATGCTGAACTCCCTGGATAAATCCATATCCTCGATATCCACCATCCGCAGCAATCCTTTGTCCGCAGCGCCATATGCCGCACGGCGAGAGACCACCGATAACCCCTGTCCTTCCACCACCGCATTGAGAATCGCATCTGCGCTCTGACAGGACCACTTGGCTTCCACCTGAATTCCCAACGGCCGCAAACGGCTTTCAAACAATTCCCGGGTGGCGCTGCTGCACTCCCGCATCACAAAGGGCTGATCAGCCAGTTCCCGAGGAAAAACAGATTTTCTCTTTGCAAATGGATGCCGCATGGGAACAATCAGCACCAATTCATCCCGAATCACCGGTCGCTCCAAAAGATCGGGACTTTTCACCTTCCCCTCCATCAGCGCCACGTCCAGCAGACTTTTCGTCACCATTTCTTCAATACGCATAGTGTTGTCCACCGTCACCCGGATGTGACTTTCTGGATGTTGAGTTTCAAAACAGTTCACCAGTTCCGGCATCACACTGCTGCCCACCGTAATGGTAGCTCCTACACGCAGTACAGGGTTTGCCGAAGTCTCTCGCATACGCTGGTCCATCTCATCGAAAAGAGATAGGATGTGACGGGCATATTCCAGCATCTGTGCTCCCTCGGGAGTCAGATAAAGACGGCGGGAAAGGCGCTCGAACACGCGAATCCCATAACTATTCTCAATATCCGCTATTGCCTGGCTAACCGTTGGCTGGGTGATAAATAATTCTTTCGCAGCAGCACTCATCTGCCCTGTGTCCGCCGCCGCAATGAAAATTTGCAAATGCCGGATCGTCATGCCGTCCCGCCCTCCCTTCCAAACTCCATACGTTACTGCCTCTATGATACCCAATCCATTACTGGAAAGCAAGCCGGAAGGAAATATTTCCCTTTTGACGACCACATTTTGTGCCGGTATTCTCAAAACAATGCATCGGGTGTATAATAATCAGAAAAAATATTAGGGAGGCTTCCATGAAGGAGAATAAATACGATGACGAGGTTTTCTTTGCTAAATATAGTCAAATGCTGCGAAGCAGGGTAGGCCTGAAAGGGGCGGGAGAATGGGAAACCCTGCAGCCTCTGCTGCCTTCCTTTACCGGTAAACGGGTACTGGATTTGGGCTGCGGCTATGGATGGCACGCTGTATATGCAGCCGAAGAAGGCGCCACGGAGGTTATCGCCACCGATATTTCAGAAAAGATGCTGGAGCAAGCGGAGAAACGCAATCCTCATCCGCGTATCCGGTATTGCTTAGAGGCTTTCGAGGATGCCTGCTATCCGGCAGAATCCTTTGATGTCATTCTCTGTTCGCTGATGATTCATTATCTGGATTCCTTCAACAACTTTCTGATGAAAGCTCATCGTTGGCTCAAACCCGGCGGTATTCTGGCCTTCACGGTGGAACACCCAATTTTCACCGCTTATGGCACTCAGGATTGGATCTACGATGAAAAAGGAGAAATCCTTTATTTCCCTGTGGATAATTATTTTCGGGAAGGCCGACGGCAGGCACATTTTTTGGGAGAAGAGGTATTAAAATACCATCGAACCCTTACTACCTATCTGGATACTTTGCTGCAGAACAGCTTCCGTTTGCTGCGCGTAGTGGAGCCTCAGCCTTCGGAAACCATGATTCAGAAAGTACCCGGAATGGAGGATGAGCTCCGCCGCCCCATGATGCTGATCGTCACCGCACAAAAGGAGACATAACTGCAGGGTTATCCGGTACAATTTAGCAGGAGTTGCTGCGTAAAAACCCATATCCACCTCCTTAAAAATGCCTGTTCAGCACCTTCAACAGGATGATAAATAATTTTTACGACCATGGTACCAGCAAAACACTGTCATACTGAGCATACTTCGTATATAACCGCCTGCATCAGTTTTGTTCTTTATTCGGTGAACTGTCATGGAAAAACAGCAAAACCACTGTGCAAATTTTTTATTGCACAGTGGTTTCGTATGTGGTGATGGATTATTGTTTTTGATCCCTATCGGTAAGCGCTGCCAAGGATTTTTTAAACTGAAATGCAAACAGAAAAGCGGTGAAGGTAACAGCCAGGAAATCAGCTACCGGCTCCGCCAGATAAACCGCCATGGTTTTATCTGCAGAGAAAATGAGCGGCAGGATATAAATCAACGGGATCAGCAAGATAAATTTCCGCATTACCGCTACTAAGATAGATGCTTTCGCATTGCCCAGGGACGTAAAGGTCATCTGGCAGGCCATCTGGATGCCGAACAGCAACATACAAGCCATGTAAATTCGCAGTGCTGTTTTAGTAAAATCCAGAAGCGCATCATCTGTGGTAAACATAGCGGCAAAACCTTGAGGAAAAAGCATCACGCAAAGCCAAAGCAAGGTGGAATAGCAGAGGCTGGCTTTCAGCAGCAGCTTAAAAGCACCCTTCACCCTATTCCCATTTCCCGCACCGTAGTTATAGCTAATAATCGGCTGGGCACCTTGTCCCAGTCCCTGCAGAGGCAGCATGGCGAACTGCATGACGCTGGTTAGAATTGTCATTGCGCCAACAGCAATGTCCCCGCCATATTCCCGCAGAGATGTGTTAAAGCAAACCGAAATAATGCTTTCGCTGGCCTGCATGATAAAAACAGACAGCCCCAGCGCCATACAGGGAAAAACAATTTTCGGCTGTAGTTTCAAATAAGTTTTTTTAATTTTTAAAAAGGTCTTTTTCCCAAACAGAAACACCAATACCCAGATACAGGACATAGCCTGGGAAATAATCGTCGCCAAAGCCGCACCCTGCACGCCCATATGGAATCCGAAGATAAAGATAGGATCAAGAATGATGTTGGCAACCGCACCGATCAGCACGGACAACATACCGGTTTTAGCAAATCCCTGAGCAGTAATAAAAGCGTTCATACCCAAGGTCATCTGCACAAAAACGGTGCCGGCAGCATAAACGTTCATATAGCTGACGCCGTATTCGATGGTGTTTTGGGTAGCGCCAAAAGCCATGAGAAAATCCCGGTTCCAGATCAGCAGAACCGCTGTCAGGATAATGGAAATCATAATTTGCAGAACAAAGCAGTTCCCCAGGGTTTTCTCCGCGGATTCATGATCTCCCTTGCCCATGAAGATGGACGCCTTAGGGGCACCACCATAACCGGCAAACGCCGCAAAAGCCGTTACTATCATAATCAGCGGCATACAGACACCGACGCCCGTCAGCGCCATAGCCCCAATATCCGGAATATGGCCGATGTAAATACGGTCCACAATATTGTAAAGCATATTGATAACCTGCGCCGTTACAGTGGGAAGAGCTAGTTTCATCAGCAGCCTGCCGATTGGCTCTTTGCCCAAAAAATCCTTATCATCCGTCATTTCGTATCGCTTCTTTCCATAGCGTTCTTAGCATTTTCCATGATTCTGCCGTTAACCTTCTCAAAAAAAGCTATTTCTTCCGTTGAAAATCCGCGGAACACTTCTTCATGAAACTGTTGCCGGATCGTATCCATATCTCTGGTAATCGGGTCGGCGGCAGGCAGCAGGGATAAATGGATTTTCCTCCGATCCGCATTATCCTGCCGCCGCTGAAGAAGGGATTTTCGGATTAAGGCTTCCACCGCCTGGGATACGTTTCCCTTTGCCAGCATACGCAGTTCCACAATATCTCCGGCAGTATCCTTGCTAGGATTATTGTAGAGAAAGCTGATAATATTGGCTTCTATCAGTGACAGCTGGTATTGTTGGCATACCCCCTTGAGCATGCTGTCATACAGCTTGATAATGCGGCGGAGGGTTACCAAAAAATCGGTTGTTCGCGCCATATGTCATACCTCCTTCTTCAATAATAAAAACGCCATATGGTTTTTTAAAAAACTGTTCTATTAAGAAACAATTATACACACAAGTATTGGACTGTCAAGGTATCCTTCATTTGTTAACAATTTATTTATGGATAAAGAATCTGATAAGCACAGTAAAATCGCGCCGTACCATTCTGTTGATGAAGGGGCACTCCAAAAAGCAACATATTTTATACCGCCCGCTGTACTCTCCCAAATTTCCAGATGCAAACAGGCTCTCCGGAAAAACGGAGAGCCTGTTTGCAGTGTATGCAACGCAAAAAGACGTACGCAAAAAATAGTTTTTATGCTGAGGCCAGCGCCTTTCCCAATGCCAGACAGGCAGCCCTTGCCTCATCATCCGGCGCCTCGTTGCAGATCACGCTGTCGCTCACCAAAGCTGCACCGTCGTTCCTGCAGATTTCTTCCCAGCTTCTCATCCATTCACCGTCTCCCCAACCATATGAGCCAAAGAGCCCGATTCTTCTATTTGGCAGCTTGGCCTCACAGCTCTTGAACATCGGTTCAAATTCGCTTTCCTCCAGCTGCTCCGCTCCCATGGAAGGGCAGCCGAAGCCTATTGCGTCATACTGCTCCATCATTTCGGCGCGGAAATCTTCCGCTGAAATAATGCTTACCTCCGCACTAGCTTCTTCCGCTCCCTGCGCCACCAGATGCGCCATTTTTTCCGTATTGCCGGTACCGCTCCAATACACAACCGCAATTTTACTCATAAATAGTTCTCCCGTTCTATGATATTTTGATAAACATCAGCAAGCTACCGCCAGCTGGCGGACACTTTTGCCCTGCAGCCAAAGGCGGGTGTAAATATCCCTGCATTTCTTATACCTGGCAAAGACTTTTATCGTCTCGCATTCATTGACATAAACCTTCCAGCAGCCGGTACATTTGCTGTTGCGGCCTGCATTTTGGATAAAGCCTTCCACATCACCCAATGGATAACCAAGGAAAATACCGATCTCATGGGGAAAATCCTGAAGAGCTTTTAGGCGTTCCTTCAGCCGTTCCAGCGCATAACCCGCCTGCATATGGCAATACCCGTAAGCGGCAAGGAATTCGGCTACGCCGGGCTTTCGCAGATCCGCCTGCAGCCGGGCCATGCGGCAAACATATATTAGCGCATTTTCCTCCGTCTGCCGCAATACCAGCAGAGTAATCCCTTTGTCTCCCAGTCGGTGGTTCCACGCCGAGAGTTGTTCCTGCAAATTTATCGAAACAAGCCGAATGCTGAATAAGCTGGCGGTTTTTATGGAAGCCAGCGTGGGCGAACAATGTTCAATCAGATATTTTTCCAGCAAATCCAGTTGGATCACCTTCTTTATTCTGAGTTAGTTTAAACTAACCATTTAAAAAATACCATGTCTACTTTCCCTTGTCAAGAGGGATTTTATCAATCAGCCGGAAAATTTGTATCCACTCCGGCTCATGATGAAATTTCGCCCATCAGGCACCAATCCTGACTTTGTCTTTGCAGTTCCACCATATGTTGGAAAACACCCTGTCCACGCAGCAGCTCCTCAGACGTTCCTTGTTCGGCAACCCGGCCGTTGGACAGCACAACGATTTTATCCGCACCGGCTACTGTACGCATACGGTGGGCAATCACCAGAACGGTTTTATCCTGAATCAATCTGGACAATGCCGTTTGAATCAGGGTTTCATTTTCCACGTCCAGAGATGCTGTGGCCTCGTCCAGCAGCACGATGGGTGCGTCTTTCAGAAATGCCCGGGCAATGGAAATCCGCTGCCTCTCGCCGCCAGAAAGTTCACAGCCGTTTTCGCCGATGCGGCTATGCCATTTATCCGGCAGCTTTTCGATAAAGTCGCAGCAGTTGGCAAGCTTAGCCGCCGCTATCACCTCCTCATCCGTGGCTTCTTTTCTGCCGATACGAATATTTTCCAGCACCGTATTGTTAAATAAGGTAACATCCTGAAATACAATGGCGTATAGGGACAGCAGCTTTTCCGGATCCACCAGGGATACATTCACTCCACCGACGGTTATCTTACCCTTATCCGCATCCCAAAAGCGCGCCGCAAGCCGAGAAACGGTAGTCTTTCCCCCTCCGGAAGGGCCTACCAACGCCGTGACTTCCCCTTGTCTGGCAATAAAGGAAACATCCTCTAAAACAGTATCGCCGTCATGATAAGAAAAACCTACATGATCGAAAACAATGTCACAGCCCCGATTATGCAGCTGCGTGTTTCCCTCCTGTACCGGATGATCAAGGATTTCATTCATCCGGGCTACATTGGTCCGGGTGGAAATGACAGCGGCAAGATTTTGCAAAGCCGACTGCAGCGGATCATACAGCCGGGACGCCACCAGCAGGAACAGAAAAAAGGTGAGGATATCCAGTGAACCATCTACCAGAAGGATGGAGCCGGCCAGTGCAACACTTGCAATACCCAGTTTCAGAATCAGAGAGGCGGAAACAACAAATACCGCAGTGCCCAGTTCCGAAAGAATGGCGCGTTTTTCCACCGCCCGGATTTTCTGATCCAAACCTGTGAGATAAGTCTGCTCAAAATTGTTGGATTTCAGATCCCGTATGGTTTCCAGACATTCCTGAATGCCGTCGGCACAGGCTATTTTCGCGCTCATCTGTTTTTGATTCAGGCGATCCTGCATCTTGAAAGACAAAAAGACAATGGCAAACGACACCGGCACTACCCAAAGCGCCGCCAGCGCCATTCGCCAGTCGAAGATAAACAGACTGACTGCGACCAGTACAGTGGAAATAATGGAGCCGATCAGCTCCGGAATAAAGTGGGAAAAAGATTGCTCCAGAAAAGTACAGTCCGTCATAATGGTACTGGTGAGGTCTGCCAGATCTTTTTTACCGAAGAAGGACAACGGCAGCCGGCGCAGTTTTTCTGCCAGAGAAATCCGGCGGACACCGCTCTCCGTATAAGTGGCGAAATAGGTGGCATTGTATTGGAACCAGGTGGCGGCAAAGATCAGCGCCAGGCAAAGGATACAGCCACCGATATACAAATAAATATGGCCGGACGGGATGCTTCCTTTCAGCAAATCTCCTACCAGCCAGTAAAGCATTCCCACCGGAAACATCAGCGCAATGTTCTGCAGTATACAGGCAATGCAGCCTTTTACAAGATCCTTGGCACCCTGCCGGGACAGAGCGAATGCCCTTTGAATTTTCTCAATCATACCATTGCCGCCTTTCCAACCTTCCACTGTACGGAGGTCTGATAATTTTCCCACATGGAGCGATACAGCCCTTCTCGGGCAACCAATGCAGTGTGGCTCCCCCTTTGTGCTACGCGCCCGTCTTTCAGCACAAAAATCTCATCCGCGTTTACTACTGTAGACAGACGGTGAGCGATCATAATCACGGTTTTATCCTGAGCAAGGCGGCTAAAGGCTTCCTGCACCTTGCTTTCATTGTCGGGATCTGCGAAAGCGGTGGCCTCGTCTAAAATTACAATAGGCGCATTTTTCAGCATCACTCGGGCAATAGCCAGACGCTGCTGTTCACCGCCGGATAGAAACACACCCTTTTCGCCGATTACCGTATCGACGCCTTTGGGCAGCTTTTCGATAATGTCCAGGCACTGGGCAGCTTCCAGCGCCTGCATCACCTCTTCACGAGAAGCACTAGGCTGCGCCATGCGGACGTTTTCCAAAACCGAGGCTTTGATCATCCGGCTGTCCTGGAAAACAAAGGAGATCGTCTCCATAAGCTGTTTTTGGGGGATCTGGCGGACATCCACACCGCCCACCAACACTCGGCCGTTCTGCACGTCAAAGAAGCGGGAAATGATGTTTGCGAGCGTTGTCTTACCACCGCCGGAAGGACCGACAAAGGCTACAGTTCTGCCAGCAGGAATTTTCAAGGTAACGTTATGCAGCGCATCCTGCTGACCGTCGTAGCTGAAACAAACGCTCTCCAGTTCCACCGAAGAATCCTTCAGCACAGCGGTATGGCTGCAGTCAGGCAGCGGCTTTATCTTCAGCACACTGTCAATTCGCTCCAAAGCATCCGCCACAATCATGGCATTTTCGCTCTGAAACATAATTTTGGTCAGCGTCACCGTGATAACCGGGGTAATGATAATATAAAAAATCAGATTCAGCAGAAAGGTGGCGGTGATGTCTCCGGATGTGAAGATCAGTCCAGCGGCGATTAAAAAAACAAAAACGCTGTTTATAGCTGTGGTATAAATCAGCATGGGCATACGCAGCTGCTTAGTATAGGCGATAACCCATTTTCCGTAGCTGTCGATGGCATTTTTAAAGCGTTTGAAAGAGAAAACCGTTTGACCAAAGGTTTTCACCACCGGAATCCCCCGCATATACTCCACAGCTTCGTTGGACATATCATCCAGCGCATTCTGATATTCCTTCATCTTCTGCTGCATCTTTACGCCGGTCATACTCATCATAATGAGAAAGGCCAGAACCACCGGAATCAGGCTCAACAGACCCAGACGCCAGTCAAAAACCAGCAGCAGCGCCAACAGCCCCGCCGGCGTGGCGATAGCGCCGGCTTTGTCTGGCAACTGATGAGCCAGGTAGGTTTCCGTTGCGCCACTGGATTCATTGACGATCCTGCGCAGTTTGCCGCTGCCAAAGCTGTCCATAAAGCCCATTGGCAGGGTAACAATATGATGCATGGCAGCTCGGCGGATATTGGCCGCTATGCGGAAAGCGGCAATATGAGAACACATCAGGGCAGCGATATATATTGCCAGCGTCAGCGCTGCGAACAGCACCGCCATCCAGCCATCGCGCACCAGTTTCTCCGCCCTTGAAAAATCCGGCGCAGTATTCAGCACTTCCCGAATGATACGCCAGATGTACCAAAAAGGTACCAACGCTACCAGTGCGCTGACCGCGGACAACACCCATGAAGCTATCGTCAGGTACTTGTGCCGTCCCGCATACCCCATCAGCCTTCTCAGATTGGATTCTTTTTTCACTTTGACTCCTCCCTTTCATTCACGAGGCAGTAATTTCTTGGAAAGGTTTCAGTCCACTGCCGAAACCGATTCCCTTACCAGCAGATTAGTTAGTACAAACTAACCGATCTGCAAAAAAACATAGGGCCCTACAGCCCCATGATTTTTTGCCATCCAGCCGTGTAAAACTCCCGCAGTTCTTGTACATAACGTTTTGAATGCTCAATTGGCATATCATGTACCACGATCTCAAAAAAACCGGAAAACATCCCGCTGATGAGAATATGCTCCAACTGGCTGTCGATCTCCCTGACCGAGCGCCCCATCCTTTTGAGAACATCCAGAAAACGATGGGTACCCTCTCTTTCGATTTCCACCATCGTGTGCACAAAATGCTCATACTCCGTGCCCTCTGCGCAGCACAGAATCAGTTTAAACGCATCAAAATGCCGGTAGATATAATTTACCATCCAGTCCATGCAGTCGCCGGAGATTTCACCCATTTGATCCGGCTGCTTATCCGGCGGCAGGCTGGAAAAAATCTCTTGTGCCTGGGTAAAACGGGATAGGAGCATACGGGCCGGTTCCTCCACCAAAGCACTGAACAAATCTCCCTTGCTGCTGAAATAGCCATAAAACGCACCGGTGGTAACGCCGGCCTGACGGACAATCCTGCGCAGCGAAGCCGACTGAAAGCCTTTATCGAGGAATTCATTTTTGCCTGCGTCCAGAATAGCCTCTCTGGTAGTCAGATTCATGTGTCCCAATTACCCGCCTCCATAACACTATAATATAACGCTGTTATATTATAGCAATTTTAATAGCTGCTGTCAATATTTTTTATAGGCGAAAGCACTTTTAGCACCTATACCCACTGAAAAATTCGTAAGGTATTTTTAATTGGTACCGGGGTTTGCCTGCTCCTTTCCTACTT
>ENA-UOJE01001033-UOJE01001033.1-human-gut-metagenome-genome-assembly--contig:-C23-NODE-1033-length-26903-cov-12.156213_pt1 | contig 26903 bp, 25 predicted proteins | sample MGYA00242341_ERZ723888 | MGnify/ENA metagenome assembly ERZ723888 | reverse complement strand
AAAGTCAAGGGAAACGCGGCGCAATTCGACAAACGCTTTTCACAGGCTTTTCTTAAGGCAACACCGCACAATTGCGTCTGCGAGTCTCAGCCGTCTTTTTGCTCCACTTCCGCAGTTCCGAAAATGGGAAATACATACAGTATTCCTCCATTTTCGGAACTTTGAATTGGAACAAAAATCCTGCCTGAGACTTCTTGCCGAATTGTGCGGTGCTGCCTTAAGGAAAAGATTTGGGAAAACTCCGCGATTCCGGATTGCTTTTTTCGCCGCGGCGTGCTACCATACTCATACGGAAAATATTCAGCCCGAAAAGGAGAAAGACCATGTTTTACAAAAACGCGCGAATTTTTACTCCTGATTTCCGGTTCCGTACCGGTGCCTTTGAGGTGCGGAACGGCCTGTTCGGCGAAATTCTCCCCGAAAACGTCCCCGCTGACGCCGTTGACTTAAACGGTGCCACCGTTATCCCCGGCCTGATCGACGTCCACAGCCACGGCAACTCCGGCGCGGACTTCTCCGACGGCGATTACGAGGGACTCAAGCGGATGGCCGCTTTCTATGCCAAGTGCGGCGTGACCTCCTTTGCCCCCGCCTCCATGACCCTGCCCTACGACGTGCTGGAAAAAGCCTTCGCCACCGCGAAGCAGCTCCACGCCGAAGCCCCCGAGGGACTGTCCCGTCTCATGGGCATCCAGATGGAGGGACCCTACTTCTCCTACAAGAAGCGCGGCGCACAGAACCCCGACTACCTGAAGGACCCGGATTTTGAGGGCTTCAAGAAGCTGTACGAGGGCTGCGGCGGTCTTGTCCGCATCGTGGATGTCGCGCCCGAACTGCCCGGCGCGGCGGAATTTGTCGCCAAGGCCAAGGAGCTGTGTACCGTCTCCATCGCCCACACCGATTCCGACTATGACCACGCCAGAGCCGCCATCGACGCCGGTGTCACCCACCTGACCCACCTGTACAACGCCATGCCCCCCATCCACCACCGCAACCCCGGCGTCATTCCCGCCGCGGTGGAGACCCCGGGCGTTCAGGCTGAGATCATTTGCGACGGTTACCATATCCACCCCGCTTCCGTCCGTCTCGCCTTCACCATGTTCCGTGACCGGATGGTGCTGATCTCCGATTCCGGCCGCTGCGCCGGTGAGCCGGAGGGAACCAGGTTCCAGCTGGGCGGTCAGGACGCGTGGCTTCGCGGCGGCGTGGCCAAGCTGGCCGACGGCACCATCGCCTGCTCTGCTACCAACCTGTGGACCTGCCTGCAAAACGTCCTAAAGTGGAACGTCCCCGAGGAAGAGGCCATCCGCGCGGCGACCTTCAACCCCGCCAAGGCCATCGGCGCGGCGGACAAGGTCGGCACCATCGAGACCGGCAAGCTGGCGGACTTCGTTGTCACCAACGCGGATTACACCCAGAAGCGGGTGTTCATCGGCGGAAAAGAAATCTGATTCTGTGCGCACACTTTTGGAAGGCTCCCCTAAATGGGGGAGCCTTCCCAGCCCTGTCTGATACTGAACTCCAATTAAAATCTTAGAGCCTATCTGAAAACCGTCAACACGCCCAAACAGCGGGTCTTTTCCGCCTGCTGTGCACCATTTTCCCTTGCAATACACAAAGTATTCCCGCGGAAAAATGGCTTCATCAGGCGAAAAATCCCTCGCTGTTGGTCATATTTCCGGTTTTCAGATAGACCCTAAAAAAAGATTTTAATTGCCTGAAGGGCATGGCGTTCATATGAGACTTGTTTTGTGATTTCTTTCCTTATAAATCACAAAACAGGCAGTGCCTTCCTGATTAAAATTAAGATTTTAATCAGGAAATAATATGAAAAATTCTGATTTGAGGTTTTTATGCATCATCGTTACATCGGAGACAAGGCGTTTTACCGCCGGGTCTTTGGGGTAGCCGTCCCCATTATCATCCAGAACGGCATCACCAACTTTGTGTCCCTGCTGGACAACATCATGGTCGGGCAGGTCGGCACCGTTCCCATGAGCGGCGTTTCCATCGTCAACGGCCTGCTGTTCGTATTCAACCTGTGCGTCTTCGGCGCAAGCTCCGGCGCGGGTATCTTCACCGCCCAGTTCTACGGCTCCAAGGATGACGAGGGCATCCGCCACACCTTCCGGTTTAAGTTCCTGATCTGTATCGTCATCTCTTTGGTGGGCGCGGCTATTTTCCTGCTGGGCGGCTCTCAGCTGATCGGGCTTTACCTTACCGGCGAGGGCGACGCCGCCACTGCCGCCGGGGCGCTGGATCACGGCCTTAAATATCTGGCCATCATGCTCTGGGGCTTTTTGCCCTTCGCCCTGACCAACACCTATTCCAGCACCCTCCGGGAGACCGGGGAGACTTTCATTCCCATGCTGGGCGGCATTGCGGCGGTGTTCGTGAATCTGGTGCTGAACTACATCCTGATCTTCGGCAAATTCGGCGCGCCGGAAATGGGCGTGGAGGGCGCGGCCATCGCCACGGTCATTTCCCGGTACGTGGAGCTTGCCATCGTGGCGGGGTGGACGCATTCCCACAAAGCCCGAAACGCCTTTATCGTAGGCGCTTACCGTTCCATGTACATCCCCGGCAAGCTGCTGAGATCCATCACCATCAAGGGTATGCCCCTGCTGGTCAACGAATTCCTCTGGTCCAGCGGCATGGCCGTCCTGAGCCAGTGCTACTCCACCTGCGGGCTGGACGTGGTGCCTGCCATGAACATTTGCAGCACCCTGTTCAATCTGGGGAGCGTCGTCTATCTTTCCATGGGCAATTCCGTTGGCATTATCATGGGGCAGATGCTGGGCGCGGGGCACTCGGAGGAGGACGTGCGGGACACCAACCGGAAGCTCATCGCCGTGTCCATTGCGTCGGGCGTCGTGTTCGGCGGCCTGATGGCGGCGGTTTCCGAGGCGTTCCCCGGCATCTACAACACCACCGACGCCGTGCGGCATCTGGCGGCGCAGCTGATCTGGATCTCCGCCGTGATGATGCCCTTCGGCTCCTATCTCAACGCCACCTATTTCACCCTCCGTTCCGGCGGACAGACCTTCGTGACGTTCCTGTTTGACAGCTGCTTCATGTGGGTGTTCTGCGTGCCCCTGGCCTTCTGCCTGAGCCGGTTTACGAACCTGCCCATTCTGCCGCTGTACGCTATCTGTCAGGCTACCGACTTCATCAAGTGCGTCATTGGTACGGTCATGCTGAAGCAGGGCAAGTGGATTCAGAATCTGACGGTCTGATTCATAGTCAAAGCCGACAGCGGTTTTCGCTGTCGGCTTTTCCAATATGGGGTTTACTTATGCAGGAAAGAGAACAGGCCCTTTTTTTCGTAAGGCGCGGAGCTGATGCCGCCCACCTGATAGCCGGTGGCGTTGATCGTCTCCCGGAGCTTACCCTCATCCAGCGGCTCGTCGGACAGAATGACGGTCTCGCCCTTCACGTGGGAGGAGGTAACCTTTTTGACGTTCAGCGCGCTGCGGACGGCGTCGTTCACATGGGCTTCGCACATGGAACAGGCCATACCGGATACCTGCACAGTCGTTTGAATCATAATAACCCTTCTTTCTGAAAGTTTAACCATATTATAGCACAGCATTGGGTTAGCGTCAACTAACCTGATGAAAAATGACTGTGCTTGCGCAGCCCGCCGAAATCTGTTATACTGAGCCTGAAAGGAAGTGTTTTCCCGTGCGGTGCGATTGTCATATTCACATGGTTCTGGACGGCGCGGACTGGAAGCGGGCGATTGCCCGGCATTCCGGTGGCGTGGATGAAGTCTGGGTTCGCCGGGTGCTGGAAACTTACCAAAAGCTGGGCTTTGCCTACCTCCGTGACGGCGGCGACCGCTGGGGCGTGGGGGCGAAAGCCCGGTCGCTGGCGGGGGAGTACGGCATCACCTACCGCACGCCGTTGTCTCCGCTGTGCGCGCAGGGTCACTACGGCGGATTTATTGGGGAAAAGTATGAAAATCTATCCCAGTATGCCGCTATGGTTTCCCAAAAGCGGGCGGACGGCGCGGATTTTATCAAAATCATGATCTCCGGTCTGATGGATTTTGATCGCTTCGGTGTGCTGACCGAGGACGGCCTTCCCCCGGAAACCATCCGGGAGCTGATCCATATTGCCCACGAGGAAGGCTTTGCCGTAATGGCCCACGCCAACGGCGCCCGGACGGTGGAAGCCGCGGCGCTGGCCGGGGTGGATTCCGTGGAACACGGCGCGTATCTGGACACGGACGCCCTCCGCGCCATGCGCGAAAACGGAACGGTGTGGGTGCCTACGCTGTCCACCATTGGGAATCTGCGGGGAACGGGACGCTTTGACGAAGCCGCTGTAGCAGCGATTCTGGAAAGCGCCATGGAAAATGTGGCCGCCTTTGCGTCCATGGGCGGCCTGATCGCCCCCGGAACCGACGCCGGGGCGTGGGCAGTTCCCCACGGAAGCCTGTCGGAGTACGCGCTGCTGGAGCAGGTATTGGGGGAGAATGCAGAAAATGTACTGAGCCGCGGCGTAGCGGAGATTCAGCGGAAATTTTGACATACGATTCTACGGAGGGTGCTATATGGAATACTTCACGTACAATACGTGGTCTTACTCTTGTTAGCAGAAGTCCACAAATTTCCCATAAAATTTTCTGTCCCGGACTGTGCTGTCAGCACGGTCCGGGACGGTTGCTTTTTTACACGCTTTTTTTGCTCCTGCGGGGAATATCTTACGTTTTGGTTGGGTAGTATGATTCTAAATCCCCTACTATGGTGCCGGGGTCTCCGGTGAAGGCGGAAAGAACTTCTATCGGTATCCCGTGCTCTCTGGCAAGCTCCACACTGCGGTCGTGGAGCACCTGCGCGCCATTCTCGATCAGCGTCATCATTTTCGCATAACTGATCTGCCCGAAACGGGTGGCGTCGGAGTAAATTCTGGGGTCCCGGTCATAGACGCCGTCCACGTCTGTGAAGATCTGACAGCGGTCGGCCTTCAGCCATGCCGCCAGAGCTACCGCCGTGGTGTCCGAACCGCCGCGCCCCAACGTGGTGATGTCCCCCTCGGGATCGACGCCCTGAAAGCCTGCCACGACCACGATCTTTCCCGCGTCCAGCTGCCGGCGGATGCGGGCGACGTCGATATTTTGTATCCGGGCGTTGCCGTGGACGCCGTCGGTCCGGATGCCCGCCTGCCAGCCGGTGAGACTGACGGCGCTGTAACCCATAGCCCCGATGGCCATGGTCATCAGCCCTGCCGACATCTGCTCCCCGGCGGCAAGATATGCGTCCATCTCCCGGGCGGAGCCCCGGCGGTTTACCTGAGTGGCCTTTTCGATGAGCATATCCGTGGTATCCCCCTGAGCGGAAACCACCACGACGACCTGATTTCCCTGCCGGGCCAGCCCCGTGACCCTACGAGCCGCGGCGCGCAGGCGCGACATTCCCGCAAGGGACGTTCCTCCGTATTTCTGCACGATGAGCATATCGCACCCCTCCCGATTCATCGTATGTCAGGGATGGGCGAAGTGTGACGAAGGCAGCACCGCGCAATTGCGTCTGCGAGTCTCAGCCGTCTTTTTGCCCCACTTCCGCAGTTTCAAAAATGGGAAATACATACAGTATTCCTCCATTTTTGAAACTTTGAATTGGAACAAAAATCCTGGCTGAGACTTCTTGCCGAATTGCACGGTGCTGCCTGAAGAAAACCGCCGCAGAAAACAGCGGCGGCGGTTTTGCAATTCAGAATATGGGGTTATCCGGCCAGCACGTCGGCCTTCAGCACGCCCTGAATGGCGGAGAGGCGGTTCATCAGTTCCTCCAGCGTCATGGTCAGGTCGATGGTCTCCGCAGAGATGGTCACGACCGCCGTACCGTTTGTGGGGACGATGGAATTGATGGTGCTGATATTGGCGCCGGCGTCGGCAAAGACGCCCAGGATCTCGGACAAGAGTCCCTGCTCATCGTGGAGCAGCAGCTGGAAGGTGATGATGCGGCCGGTCATCATGCTCTGGAAGGGCAGCACGGCGTCCCGGTACTTGTAGAACGCGCTGCGGCTGATGTCGGTCATGCGGGTGGCTTCGTTGACGGTGGACGCTTCGCCGGTGGAAAGCAGACGCTTTGCCTCCGCTACCTTCAGGAAAACCTCCGGCAGGGCGGAAGACTCCACAATATAGTATTTGGGTTTGGTCGACATGTCGGACCTCCTTAAAACTGGTTCAATTTGTGTGTGACAGAACAACACCTGTTTCTCCACAATGTATTGTAACATACTTTTCTTAGAATGCAACCCCATATTATCAGAGTTTTTGTCGGAAAGGAGAAATCTTTTTGCGTCCCGCAGTGAAAAAAAGCATATCCGTGCTGGCGGCGCTTTTTGCCGTGTGGCTGGCTGCCCGTTTTCTTCTGCCGCTGTGCTTCCCCTTTCTGCTGGGGGCGCTGCTGGCCTTCGCGGCGGAGCCGATGGTGGGCTTCCTCCAGAAACGGCGGGTTCCACGGTGTGTGTGCTCCGGCATCGGCGTCAGCATGGCCTTCTGTTTTCTTGCCATGCTGGTGCTGATTCTCTGCGCCTTTGCTCTGCGGGAGCTGCGAAGGGTGGCGGGGGTGCTGCCCGATCTGGAGGATACGGCAAAATCCGGCATCGGCCTGCTGCAAAGCTGGCTGCTGGAGCTGGCGTCCCACACGCCCCAGAGCGTGCAGCCCCTGCTCAGCGAGAACGTGACCTCCTTCTTCTCCAATGGAACATCTCTGCTGGACAAGGTCATCCGGTATATTCTGGGGCTGGCGGGAAACATTCTGAGCCACATTCCCGACGGCGCGCTGAGTTTGGGAACGGCGGTGATCTCCTCCTTCCTGATCTCCGCCCGGCTGCCGAAGATCAAAAGCTGGCTGAAAAAACGTCTGCCCGAGGAAAAGCTCAAGCCCGCCGCGGACGCCCTGAAGCGTATGAAAAATGCCGTGGGCGGGTGGCTGACGGCGCAGCTCAAGCTGATGGGCGTGACCTTTACCATTCTGACGCTGGGGTTCGTGGTGCTGCGGATCGCCTACGCCCCACTGTGGGCGCTGGTGGTCGCGCTGGTGGACGCGCTGCCCGTGCTGGGTACCGGCACCGTGCTGGTACCATGGGCGGTGATCTGCTTTTTGCAGGGGGAGGGCGCGAGGGCAATCGGCCTGCTGGGCGTTTATGCCGTGGTCACCCTGTCCCGCTCCATGCTGGAGCCGAAGCTGGTGGGGCGGCATCTGGGGCTTGACCCCCTGGTGACGCTGATGGCGCTGTACGTCGGCTACAAGCTCTGGGGCGTGGGCGGCATGATCTTTGCCCCTCTGCTCGCCGTGACCATCATGCAGGTCACGCCGGGGCGGGAGCGGGGAGATACCCCTGAAATCCCTTAAACAAGAAAATTCCCAACTGCCTATTGTACATCCCGTTCATTTTTGCTATAATATGAGGAAAATGTTATTACTGGATGTGCATGAATCGTGAAATACGGAATTTGGAAGGTGTCCCAGCTGGAGGCGGGGGCTGTCAACGCATTGGTTGGCAGCGGCTACGCTCCGCTGGCCGCCATTGTGCTGGCCTCCCGGGGGATCGGGGATGATCGACAGGCCAGAGCTTACTTAGACTGCAACGCGCCCCTGCTTGACCCCTTTTTGATGACGGATATGGACAAGGCTGCCGGCCGGGTGGGACTTGCCATGTCCCGGGGTGAGAAGATCGCCGTGTTCGGCGACTACGACGTAGACGGCATCACCGCCACCTGTTTGCTGACGGATTTTCTCCGCCGCCACGGCGCGGATGTGGTGAGCTACATTCCCGGCCGTCTGGAGGAGGGCTACGGCCTGAATCCCATCGCCATTCACCAGCTCCACGCCGAGGGCGTCAAGTTGATCGTCACCGTGGACTGCGGCATCACCGCCGTCAATGAGGCGGAGCTGTGTAAGCAGCTGGGCATTGATCTCGTCATCACCGACCATCATGAGTGCAAGCAGACGCTGCCCGCCGCGGTTGCTGTGGTGGACCCCCACCGCTGCGATGGCGGCTATCCCCATAAGAATCTCTCCGGCGTGGGCGTGGCCTTCAAGCTGGCTTCCGCCCTGTGCGGCTCTCAGGAAACGGTGCTGGAAGAATACGCCGACATGGTATGCCTCGGCACCGTGGCGGATGTGATGCCCCTGCAGGGGGAGAACCGGGTGTTCGTGGCGAGAGGTCTGGAATCTCTGGCGCATACCAAGCGCCCAGGCATCGCGGCGCTGATGGCGGAGTGCGGCTGCGCCCCGGAGACCGTCAGCGCGTCCTCCATCGGCTTCATGCTGGCGCCCCGCATCAACGCCGCCGGACGGATGGGACAGATCGATCTTGCGGTGGAGCTGTTTCTCACCGACGACCCGGACAAGGCCGCCGAGGCCGCCCGGGGACTGTGCGAGCTGAACCGGCAGCGGCAGGCCGTGGAGTCGGAAATTTACCGGCAGGCCGTGTCCATGCTGCCCATGGGCAAGCCCCCGGAGGCCATCGTGCTGGCGGATGAAAGCTGGCATCAGGGCGTGGTGGGCATCGTGGCCAGCCGCATTGCCGAGGAATACGCCTGCCCCACCTTCCTGATCTGTCTGGACGGCGAGCACGGCAAAGCCAGCTCCCGCAGCCACGGGGGCTTCAACCTGTTTGCCTCCCTGAGCGCCCTGTCTCCGCTGCTGGAAAGCTACGGCGGCCATGAGCTGGCCGCGGGCTTTACCATTTCCCGCGCCAACATTCCGGAATTCCGCCGCCAGATCTGCGCGCTGGCCGCCCAGTATTACACCGACGACGTGCCGAGGACGGTTCTGGATGTGGACTGCGCCGTTTCCCCGGAGCTGCTGACCCTGCACAATGTGGACTCCCTGCAAATGCTGGAGCCCTGCGGCAACGGCTGCCCCAAGCCGGTGCTGATGATGAAGAATCTGACCATCGACCGCATCAGCATGGTGGGCGGCGGACGGCATATGCGCCTGCGCCTGTGCAGCGGACATACGTACCTGAACGCCATCTATTTTTCCGCCAATCCCCAGACGGTGTCCATCCAGCCGGGGGACTTAGTGGACGTGGCCTTTACCCCTCAGGTGAACGAATTCCGGGGGACGCGCACCGTGCAGATGAATGTCATCGACATCCGCCCCAGCTGCAGCGCCGAGTGCCTGCCCGACGCCGCGCCTTACCGGGATATGCAGCGGGGAAATCTGACCTCCGGCGAGGCCGCGGCACTGCTGCCTGACCGGAAGATGCTGGCGCTGGTGTGGCGGTATCTGGACGCCGCGAACCCTGTGCAGGAGTCACCCATGTGCCTGTGCCGCAAGATCGTCCGCTGGTCGGGACAACCGTTGAATCTGGGGCAGATGCTCACCTGTCTGGATATTTTCCGGGACGTGGGACTGCTCACCGTCCAGCGGCAGCATAAATATGTTTCCATCCGGCTGACCCCCGGAGAAGGAAAGGCCGACCTGAGCCGAAGCCAGACCATGCAGCGGCTGCTGCACGCGAAAGAGAGCTGAACCAAAATGGAATCCTTTGAAGAACATTACGCGTCTATGTGTGACGCAATCAAAAAGCACCTGCCTGGCGCGGACATGGCGCTCATCGACCGTGCCGTGGATTACGCCAACCAGAAGCACAAGCTGCAAAAACGGAAGGACGGTTCCCCCTACATCATCCACCCGCTGGCGGTCGCCCAGATCGTGGCGGAGATGGGGCTGGACTGCGACGCCATTCTGGGCGCCCTGCTCCACGACTGCATCGAGGACACCGACGCTTCCCACGAGGACATCGAAAAAATCTTCGGCCCCACCGTGGCGGAGCTGGTGGAGGGCGTCACAAAGCTGACCCGGGCAAACTTCTCCTCCTCCGAGCAGGCGCAGATGGAGAATCTGCGCAAGATGTTCATGGCCATGAGCAAGGACATCCGGGTGGTGCTGATCAAAATCGCCGACCGGCTCCACAACATGCGCACCATGCAGTACCAGACGCCGGAAAAGCAGATTCAGAAGTGCCGGGAGACAATGGACGTCTACGCGCCCCTTGCCCACCGCCTTGGTATGCAGAAGATCAAGTGGGAGCTGGAGGATACCGCTCTGCGCTACCTCGCGCCCATGGAGTATAACGAGATCATGTCCTACCTTCAGGCCCACAAGGAGAAGGACGAGGCCTTTATGCGCACCATCCAGGACAAGATCACCCAGCGCCTGACCTCCGTAGGCATCCACAACACCACCTACGGACGGATCAAGCACGTCTACTCCATCTACCGCAAGATGCTCGCCCAGGGCAAGACCATTGACGAGCTGTACGACATTTACGCTTTCCGGGTCATTGTGGACACCATCCCCGACTGCTATAACGTGCTGGGACACGTCCACGACCTGTTCAGCCTGGTGCCGGGACGGTTCAAGGACTATATCTCCACGCCCAAGCCCAACATGTACCAGTCCCTGCACACCACCGTCATCGGCTCTCAGGGCATTCCCTTCGAGGTGCAGATCCGCACATGGCAGATGCACGAGACCGCCGAATACGGTATCGCCGCCCACTGGAAGTACAAGCAGGGCACCGGCACGGGTACGGAGAAGGACTTCGAGTGGGTGCGCCGCCTGCTGGAAAGCCAGCAGGATTCCGACGCGGAAGAGTTCGTCCAGTCCATGAAGATCGACATGTTCGACGACGAGGTGTTCGTCTACACCCCCAAGGGACGGATCGTCTCCCTGCCCGCCGGTTCCACGCCCATCGATTTTGCCTACGCCATCCATTCCGGCGTGGGAAATTCCATGATCGGCGCGAAGGTGAATAACCGCATCGCCAACATCGACACCACCCTGAAAAACGGCGATATTGTGGAGGTGCTGACCTCCAAATCCGCCAAAGGCCCCAGCCGGGACTGGCTGACCATCTGCAAGAGCAATCAGGCCAGAACCAAGATCAAGCAGTGGTTCAAGAAGGAGAAGCGGGAAGAGAACATCGTCCACGGCAAGGCGTCCTTTGAGTCGGAAATGAAGCGGGTGGGGCTGCCCCTCACCGCTGCCACCGACCCGGAGCTGGAAGCTCAGCTCCTAAAAAAGCTGTCCTTCGACACCTGGGACGATATGTTCGCCGCCATCGGCTACGGCGGACTGACCGCCGCCAAGGCCGTCGGCCGCATCCGGGACGATATCAACAAGGCGCTGAAGCAGCAGACCGCGGAAAAGCTGCCCCAAAGCCCCCTGCGCTTCCGCCCCGATTCCGAAGCGGTCACCCAGAACCGCCACGCGGTCAACGGCGTCATTGTGGAGGACATCGATTCCTGCATGATCAAGTTCGCCAAATGCTGCACCCCCGTCCCCGGCGACCCCATTGTGGGGTTCATCACCAAGGGCTTCGGCGTCAGCATCCACCGGGCGGACTGCCCCAACGCCCAGAACCGGGAAGACCCCCGTCAGGCCGCCCGCTGGGTGCGCGTCCGCTGGGCGACCCAGGAGGAGCAGCCCTTCGAGACGACATTGGAGCTGGACTGCATCACCCGGGACGGGCTGATTCTGGACGTGGCCATGGTGCTGTCCACCGCCCGTGTCCGGGTCAAGGAAATGAGCGGCAAAGACCTGCCCGGCGGCCGCAGCGCCATCACCATCCGGTTTGAAGTCAAGGACGTGGCGGAGCTGGAATCCGTGCGGACGAAGCTGCTGAACATCCGGGACGTGGTCGGCTCCCGCAGAGGACAGAATTAAGGAGAGAGACGCTATGCGCGCTGTACTGACAAGAGTCAATTCCGCCTCCGTCGCCATTGACGGCCAGGTGGTGGGAAAAATCGGAAAAGGCTTCCTCATCCTTCTCGGTGTCGGCCCCGACGATACCGAAAAGGAATGCCGGTATCTGGCGGAAAAAGCGCTGGGACTCCGGATTTTTACCGACGAAAACGACAAAATGAATCTGGGACTGGACGCGGTGGGCGGCGAGGTGCTGGTAGTCAGCCAGTTCACCCTCTACGGCAACTGCCGCAAAGGGCGCCGCCCCAGCTTTACCGACGCCGCGAACCCGGAACTGGGGGAGCGGCTGTATGAACAGTTCCTTGCCGACTGCGCCAGTCTGGGGTATCCCCCTCAGCACGGCCGCTTCGGCGCGGATATGAAGGTGGAGTCCATTAACGACGGCCCCGTGACCCTGATTCTGGACACGGAGCAGCTGATGGACACCCCCAGAAGAAAATAGGTGATCGTATGCTGAACATTCACACGCTGACCCTTGGGGATTACGGAACCAACTGCTACATCGTCCACGACAGTGCGTCGAAGACCTGCTGTGTCATCGACCCCGGCTACACCCCGGAAAAGGTGCTGGGCGAGGTGAACGCGCTGGGGCTGACCGTGGAAGCGATCCTGCTGACCCACGGACATTTTGACCATGTGGGCGGCGTAAAGGAGATCGCCGCCGAGACCGGCTGCGACGTCTATCTCTGCGCCGACGAGCTGACCCTGCCGCCCCAGATGACGGCGGGGCCGCTCTACTATACCAAAACCTACGACGAGGGGGACACCCTGCACCTCGCGGGGCTGACGATCTCCGTTATCCGCACCCCCGGCCATACCCCCGGCTCCGTGTGCCTGCTCATTGGCGACGCCATGTTCTCCGGGGATACCCTGTTCGCCGGTTCCTGCGGCCGTACCGATTTTCCCGGGGGCAGCGATGCGGCCATGCGGGCTTCTCTGCGCCGTCTGGCGGGGCTTTCCACCGACTACCGGGTCTACCCCGGCCACGGCATGGATACGACGCTGGCGGAGGAAAAGCGGTATAACCCCTATCTACGATAATCGAGGTTCTTATGAAACTGACACTACACGGTCATGACGACCGCTATGCCGTGGAGCAGTTACAGCTGTCCCTGTTTCCCGACAACACGGAAGGGGAGGCGGTTTCGTCCCTCCACCGGGGAAAGGTCTGGCTTACCGCAGCCACGAAAATCACCGTGAACGGCGTGACCGCCACAGCCACCCGGCGGATCAAGGCGGCGGACGAAACCGTCCGTCTGCGCCGCCGGGCATTGCAGCAGAGCTATTATCTGGCCGCGAAACAGCTGCTGCCCGTTACGCCCCCATGGGGCGCACTGGCCGGCGTCCGACCCACGAAAATCACTACCAAGCATCTGCTGGGGGGCGGCACACCCAAGTCCGCAGACGAGCTGCTGCGGGACGTGTATTACGTCACCGACGACCGCCGCAGGCTGGCCGTCGACTGCTCGGTCTCCACAGTCCGGGCGGTGAATATGCTGCAGCCCAGCGATCTGTCGCTGTACGTCGGCATTCCCTTCTGCCCCACCCGCTGCACCTATTGCAGCTTCGTCAGCCGCACCATCGGCAGGAAAACGGAACTGCTGGAACCCTATCTGCGGGCGCTGGAACAGGAAATTGCGGTCACGGGCAGACTTCTGGCGCAGTCCGGGAGAACCGTCCGCACCCTCTACATCGGCGGCGGCACCCCCACGACTCTTTCCGCCCCTCAGATGGAGCGCCTGCTGCGCGTCATCCGGGACAATTTCGATCTGTCCCGGTGCGTGGAATTCACCGTAGAGGGCGGCCGCCCGGATACGCTGGATTTGGAGAAGCTTCAAGTTATCCGTTCCGGCGGCGCTGACCGCATGAGCATCAACCCCCAGACCATGGAGGACGCCGTCTTACGCGCCTGCGGGCGGCCCCACAAGGCGGCGGATGTGCTTCGCGCCTACGGCGAAGCGGCGGATGCAGGTTTCAGTGCCATCAATATGGATTTGATTGCGGGCCTTCCCGCGGACAGCACGGCGGGCTTCCGCCGCAGTCTGGACGCCGTGGCGACTTTGAACCCCGCCAACATCACCGTCCACGCCCTCGCCCTGAAAAAAGGAGCCGACCTGTTTGAAAAGCGGGAGAATCTCCCCTCCGCCGGGGACGTCGCCGAAATGGTCGCCTACGCGGAGCAGACCCTCCGTGCGCTGGGCTACAAGCCCTATTACCTCTACCGCCAGAAATACATGTCCGGCAGCTTCGAGAATGTGGGCTGGAGCCGGGACAATCTGGACTGCCTGTACAACATCTACATGATGGAGGAAGTGCATACCATCCTCTCTTTGGGGGGCGGGGGCATGAACAAGGTAAACCTCCCCGACGGCACTCTCCGCCGGTTCCATAACCCCAAATTCCCCGAACAGTACATCGAAATGCTCCCGGGCGTGCTGGAGCAGAAGCAGGCGCTGTTCCGTCTCATGGCGGATGGGGCAAAATAACGCCCACGCTATACGAAAGGAAGTGTGCCAATTTGGACACCCTCATTTCCAATGTTACAGCCGTGACCATGAATCCCCGGATGGAGGTCATTTTCGGCGCTTATATCGGCATCGAGGACGGGAAGATCGTCTCCATTGAGCGAAAGCCCCCTGCCGAAGCGCCCAAGGCCATTGTGGACGGCACCGGCATGGTGGCCATTCCCGGCCTTATCAACTGCCACACCCATCTGGCGACTGCCAGTCTGCGGTGCTTCACCGATGATCTGGGCAACACCGAAGCCCTTCAGGCGCTGCTGCAAAAGGAAGCGAAAATGGACTCCCGCAGCGCTAAAGCGGCGGCATCTCTCGCCATCGCCGAGTGCCTGCGCTTCGGCGTGACCTCGGTTTCCGACCTGTATTACTACCCCAACGCCACCGCCGAGGCCGTGGCGGAATCCGGCATCAAGGCCAATCTGGCGCTGTCCAGCTATCGCTTCATCGACGAAAACGAGGACTTCGACTTCGAGACCGACGAGCAGTGCCGGGAGCTGGTAAAGGTCACGGAGAAGTGGAACGGCTTCGACGGCGGCCGTATCAAAATTGACGCCGGGATCTACGCCGAGTACATCAGCAACTACAGGCTCTGGGAAGGTCTGGTGGGCTACGCCGCGGAGCAGAATCTGGGAATGCAGCTGCATCTTGCGGAGACCCAGAGCGAAGTGGACTCCTGTCTGGAGCGCACCGGCATGAACCCCGGCGAGCTGTTAAACTGCCACAATGTTTTCAGCCGCCCCACCACCGCCGCGGGCTGTACATATTTAACGGAGGACGAGCGTAAACTGCTGGGGAAGAAGGGCGTCTGCGCCGTAGCGACCCCCGTGTCCGCCTACAAAAACGGCCAGTCCTCCACCCCTATTCTGGAATCCGTCAAGGCGGGGATGAACGTAGCCCTCGGCACCGGCGGCGCAATCGAGTGCGGCAACTTGGACATGTTTGAGGTCATGCGCTTTGCCGCCATGTCCGCCCGGAAGGAAAGCGGCAATCCCGCCGCCTTCCCGTCTCCCGCCGCCCTGATGATGGCGACTGTCTCCGGTGCGCAGGCGCAGAGACGCGCTAAGGAATGCGGAATGCTTCAGGTTGGCATGGACGCGGATATCGCGCTCATCGACTTTTCCGCCCCCCATCTGATCCCCTGCCACAATGTTCTGAACGGTCTCGTCTGGTCTGCCAAAGGCGGCGACGTGGCCATGACCATGGTGCGGGGCAAAATCCTCTACGAAAACGGCTGCTTCCCCACCATCGACATGAAGAAGGTCGTGGAGGAACTGACCGAATACGCCATCCCCCGGCTGTTTGAAGAAACGAAGTGACCCCGCATTTCCCCGCAGAAAGGATGAAACCATGTCTGATATGCAAAAAAAGCAGAATTTTCTTCAGGGCACCGCGCTGCTCGCAATGGCAACGGCCATTGTCAAGGTCATCGGCGCTCTGTACAAAATTCCCCTCAACGCCATCATCGGCGAGCAGGGCTTCGGCTACTTCAACACAGCCTACGACATCTATAACGTACTGCTGATGATCTCCACCGCCGGGCTGCCCGTTGCCATGAGCCGGATGATCTCTCAGGCCAGTTCCCTTGACCATTACAATCAGGTGCGCCGGATTTACCATACCGCACGGGGTATTTTTCTGGCGCTGGGCATCGCGGGCAGTCTGCTGATGACGGTGTTCTGCCGCCAGCTGGCCGCCTTCCAGAACCAGCCCGACGCATGGGCGGCCATCGGCTGCCTTGGCCCCTGCGTGCTGCTGATTTGTGTCATGAGCACCTACCGTGGCTTCTTCCAGGGGCAGGGGAACATGCTGCCCACCTCCGTTTCTCAGGTGCTGGAGGCCGTGGTGAAGCTGATCGTGGGTATGGGCGCGGCGCTGGCGATCCTGAAAATGACCAACGAAATCCCTCTGGCTGCGGGCGGCGCAATTCTGGGCGTCACGGCAAGCTGCCTTGTTTCGGCGATCTATCTGTTCGGCCGCTTCCGGAAGAGCTACGCTCTTCTGCCCCGGACGGAGGAAGAGCCCCGCTCCTACCGGGAGACCGCCCGGGGGCTGCTGGCCATTGCCATTCCCATCACCTTCGGCTCCGCCGCCTTGCAGCTGATGACCATGCTGGAAACCAAAATTTACATGGGGCAGCTGCTGAATCTGGGCTACACCCAGTCCTCTGCCGACACCATGCGGGGCGTTTACGGTATGTGCCTGACCATTTTCAACATGCCCTGCGCCTTCATCACCCCCATTACCATCAGTATCATTCCCGCCATCACTTCCCACCTGACCCTCTGCGGCGATGATGAAGCCAAGGCCACGGAGGAATCCGCTGTGCGGATCACCGGGCTGATCGCCATGCCCTGTGCCTTTGGCCTTGCCCTGCTGGCCGAGCCGATTACCGCTCTGCTGGGGGGATATTCCGGCGGGAATCTGGCAATGGCGACCCGGCTGATGACGGTTCTGGGCTTTACCATCATCTTTAACGCTTTGGTGCTGGTCTCCACGGCCATCATGCAGGCCCACGGCCACGCCGGTCGGCCGGTCATCAACATGCTCATCGGCGGCGTTGTGAATCTGGTGGCGGTGTACGTGCTGGCGGGAATGCCGCTTATCAACATTCTGGGTACGCCTATCGGCCTGCTGATGGGCTATGTGGTCATCAGTATCCTGAACATCCTGTCCATGCGCCGCCTGCTGCCGAAGCCGCCCACGATCCTGCCGAACCTTCTGCGTTCCTTCTTCGCCGCGGCGGTGATGGGCGTTCTCGCCTGGGGCGCACTGTGGGCGCTGAAAGCCATCGGCGTGCGGGAGATCGGCACAGGCCGTCTGATTCTGTGCGCCGTGCCGGTTCTGGTGGGCGTCGTCAGCTATTTCTTTACCGCCATAAAGTTCAAAGTCATCACCCATGAGGACTGTCTGCTGCTGCCAAAAGGCGAAAAAATCGCAAAAATCCTGAAGCTGTGAGTTTTTTTGAAAAATCTCTTGCAATTTGGGTAGAATTATGTTAATCTAAACAACGCTTTCAAAATATTTTCACTTTCAGAAAAGAGGATATAAACATGAACAAAACCGAACTGATTGCTGCCGCCGCCGAGGGCGCCGGCCTGACCAAGAAGGACACCGAGCGGGTCATCAACGCCGCCATTGACGCCGTTACCGCGGCTCTGGTAAAGGGCGACAAGGTGCAGGTCTCCGGCTTCGGCACCTTCGAGACCAAGGAGCGGGAAGCCCGCGTTGGCCGCAACCCCCACACCAAGGAAGCCATCGAGATCCCCGCTACCCGCGTTCCCGCCTTCAAGGCAAGCAAGGCTCTGAAGGACAACGTTGCAAAGTAAGCGATGCGGCTTGACAAGTATCTCAAAGTCTCCCGCCTGATCAAGCGCCGGACGGTCGCTAATGAAGCCTGCGACAACGGCCGCATCAGCGTCAACGGCCGCGTGGTCAAGGCCGGTTACGACGTAAAGGTCGGGGACAAAATCGAGATTTCCATGGGCGCCCGGACGGTGACCGTGGAGGTTCTTCAGGTAGCGGAAACCGTCCGCAAGGACGATGCCGCCGCCATGTATAAGGAAGTATAAGAATTCACCGCCGTGAAACGTTCGTTTCACGGCGGTGAAGTTTTGTGCGTTCTTGCAAAGCCCTCCCGTGTATGTTATACTGGAATGACACGGAAATGATGGAGGGAACGCTATGAAAATCGAACATGCCGCGCTGTATGTGAACGATTTGGAAAAGGCGCGCAGCTTCTTTGTGAACTATCTGGGCGCAGAATCAAACGACGGCTATCACAATCCGAGGACGGGTTTCCGGTCGTATTTTCTGTCCTTTGACGGCAGCGCGCGGCTTGAGATCATGAATAAGCCGGAACTGGCAGATTCCCCCAAAGAACCCGCCCGCACCGGATACGCGCACATTGCGTTCAGCACAGGCAGCAGGGAAGCGGTGGATGCACTGACCGCAAGGCTGAAAGCCGACGGCTACGAAGTCACCAGCGGCCCCCGCACAACAGGAGACGGCTATTACGAAAGCTGCATCGCCGCGGTCGAGGGCAATCTGATCGAGCTTACGGTCTAAGCAAAAGGGGATTTTCTATGAAAATACAATGCGTGTGGGAACACAATGGCGGCGACAGTATCCTGTATTCTGCCAATTTTGTCGGCGCGTTTACAAGAGGGAAATCGAAAGATGAAGCTGTTCGAAAAATGCCGTCCGAAATCCTGTCCTACCTGGCGTGGAAGGGCGACGCTCCCCCGGACGCTCTGGAGCCGGAGATCGTTCAGGAAAAGGCGTCGTCGCTTACCGTCTCCGACGCGGACTCGGATGTGCTTTTTAACGACGAGAAAGCGCCGCTGACTGCGGCGGAATACGAAGCGCTGAAATCCCTTGCCATGAAATCCGCGCGGGACTTTCTGGCGCTGTACAGGTCAATACCGGATAAAGACAAAAGCGCCCTGCCGCCCAGAGCCACCTTCTACGGCGAGATTCCCCGCACGGCGCGGGAAATGTATAAACATACAAAGAACGTGAATACCTACTACTTTGGCGAGATCGGCGTTCAGGCGGACAATAACGGAACCATTGCGGAATGCAGAGAACGCGGGTTTGCCCTGCTGGAGCGGCAGCGGGATTTTCTGGAGAATCAGGTTTTTCTCGGAAGCTACGACGAGGAATGGTCGCTGCGAAAGGTGTTGCGCAGATTCATCTGGCACGACAGAATTCACGCCAAGGCAATGTACCGGATGGCGCTGAAAACCTTCGGAACCGGCGCTGTGCCGAACATATTCTCCTTTCCGGACAAATGAAACGGGCAATGCCCCTGAATTTACGGTCACGCCGGGCGTGCATATCGGCAACCTGACAAAGATCGGGAACATTCAGGATTGACCAAAAAACGGGACATGACTGCCTTGCGGTGGGTCATGTCCCGGTTTGGTCTTCTTCCCTATGATCGTGAAATGTTCTGCGCCTGTTCCCCCAGCAGACGGGCCAGCAGAACGCACTCCTCCCGGCTCAAATCCGCAAGGTGCTGGAACACAATGCCGAAATCCCCGTCCACCGTCCGCACCGTATACTCCGTCACTGCACGCCGGGCGCAGTGATACCGCTTTTCCAGCGCCTTCGCTGCCGGCTCCTCCGGAACGGCGATCTGCGCGGTTTTTCCGCCCCCACCGCCGGACAGCCGCCCGATCCCCCGCAGACAGGCAAGCATCTCCATCTGCGTATCGTGCAGATGCCGAAGCTGCTCCCGTCCTCTGCCGGAAAACTGTCCGGCCAGCTTCCGATAAACCGCCGCCGCTTCCATTGCCTCCAGTTCCATCGGCCGGAGATTCCCCCGGGGAGGCTCCGACTGCCCCAGTACTCGCTGCCATACCTGCTGCTCCACATCCCGGTTCATAACACCGCCCCCCAAAAAATCACATAGCTCTGTTCCCAGTATAGCGTCCCGAAAAGAAAAAGTGTCAAAAAAGTTTTTCAAAAGGGCTTCCTTTTTTCGCTCATATGTGCTACAATAAATAAAAAAGACGTTTAGGCGACCCATGGAGGAAATGCTTATGCCCAGAACCAGCGACAAAGCACAGTTGATTATGGATTATGTCAACCAATTTATTCAGGAGAACGGCTATTCCCCCTCCGTCCGGGAGATCGGCGCGGCAGTTGGTCTGCGCTCCACCGCCTCCGTCAGCTACCATTTGCAGGCATTGCAGGAGAAGGGGCTGCTCCAGTCCCCCGGCGCTAAGGGGCGCAAACGGGCGCTGGTCACCGGTGCGCGCCCGGGGCAGATTCCAATCGTGGGTGTCGTCACGGCAGGCGTGCCCATTCTGGCGGTGGAAAATCAGGAGGGCACCATGCCATGGAATGACCCGGGGTGCTTTGCTCTGCGGGTTCGGGGCGACAGCATGATCAACGCCGGTATCCTCAGCGGGGACAAGGTGGTCGTCCGCCCCCAGCCCTCCGCCGACGACGGGCAGATCGTGGTTGCCCGGATCGAGGACGAGGCCACGGTCAAGCGTCTGCGCCGCCGGAACGGCCAGATCTGGCTCATGCCGGAAAATGACAATTACAGCCCTATCGACGGCACCAACGCGGAGATCATCGGCATCGTCAAGGCCGTGGTACGGGAGTATTGAGGAAAAAGTCCGCGCCACGCGAAAAAAAGTTCTTGACAAACGTACACAAATGATGTATAAATGGCATAACATAAATTGAAACCAACGAAGCGGAAGTAAAGCTGCAAGGCGCATCCACAGAGAGTTCTGCATAGCTGAGAGCAGAGCGAAGAGCGGGGCAGCAAATGGGCCGCCGAGGGCAGAGGGAAATGGGGGACCAGAGTATCTTCTGACGCATTGCCAGCGTTAACGGGCAGACGGCGTGTTGGCGCCGTGCAGAGCGGTCGGATTTCCGGCAAACAAGGTGGTACCGCAGAAATTGTTTTTTCTGTCCTTGTTCCCTTAGGGGAACAAGGATTTTTTATTTTACACGGAAAGGAGAAATGCCTCATGTACGCTCCAGGCAGACGATGGCGACCCCAGCAAGAACCCACAAACCCATCCAACAATTATTTTACTATCAAAAAGGAGTATTTTATTATGAAAAAGGTTATTTCTCTGGTTCTGTCCGTTATGATGATGCTCACCATGTTCGCCGGATGCAAGGCTTCCGGCACTGCCGAAACCGTCGCCCCCACTGCCGCCTCCACTTCCTCGACGGCCGCCGAAACCTCTGCCGATACCACCCCTGCAGCACAGGAATTCAACGTCGCCATTGTCCAGCAGCTGGATCACGCTTCTCTGGATGAGATCCGCACCGCCATCGTCGCCCAGCTTCAGACGCTGGCCGAGGAAAAGGGCGTCAAGGTCAACATTCAGGAGTTCAACGGCCAGAATGACGCCACCGTCCTGAACCAGATCGGCGCGCAGGTGGTAGGCGATGGCGTTGACCTCATCATCCCCATCGCAACTCTCGCCGCCCAGTGCATGGTCACCGCCGCCGACGGCACCGACATCCCCATTGTGTACGCCGCTATTTCCGACCCCGAAGCCGCCGGTCTCACCGGACTGGATAACGTCACCGGCACCTCCGACGCCCTGAACACCGCCTTCATTCTGGACATGATGCTGGCCGCCAACCCCGACATCAAGACCGTCGGCCTGCTGTACTCCAACTCCGAAGCCAACTCCACCACCCCCATCGCGGAAGCCAAGGCTTACCTTCAGGAAAAGCAGATCGACTTCGTGGAAAAGACCGGCAACACCAGCGGCGAGATCGTAGAAGCCGCCGCTTCCATGGTCGGCCGTGTGGACGCGGTCTTCACCCCCACCGATAACGTGGTCATGGCTGCTGAAGTCACCGTCGCCGAGACCCTGAACGAGGCGGGCATCCCCCACTACACCGGCGCGGATTCCTTCGTAGCCGCCGGAGCCTTTGCCACCTGCGGCGTCAACTACACCGAGCTCGGCACCTACACCGCCGACATGGCTATGGACATCCTGCTGGGCGGCGCAGTTCCTGAATTCCACGTGATGGACGGCGGCATCATCACCGTCAACACCGAGACCGCCGCTATTCTGGGCATTGACTACAGCGTCTTCTCCTCCATGGCAAATACCGTGGTAGAGGTCAAGACCGGCGAATAAACTGGCAAAGAAAAACCACACACAATCGGGAGGGGCAACGCCCCTCCCAACCATGCTGTTTTTAGAAGGAGGGGTCAACCATGATCTCAACCGCCGTTATCATGAGTGCGCTGGAGCTGGGCTGTATTTACGCATTGGTCGCTTTGGCGCTGTTTCTCAGCTTCCGGATATTGAACATCGCCGATATGACCACCGACGGCGCGTTCACTCTGGGCTGTGCCGTGTCCGCTACCATCGCCGTGGCGGGACACCCTCTGCTGGCGCTTCCCGCCGCCATGGCCGCGGGCGCCTGCGCCGGATTCATCACGGCCTTTTTGCAGACGAAGCTGAAAATCCCCTCTATTCTCGCCGGTATCATCACCAATACCGGGCTGTATACCGTGAATCTGGCGGTGATGGGCTTTTCCTCCAACGTCAATATGGTGAAGGCCGGTACGATGTTCTCTCTGGTGAAGCCCTATCTTGGAAGCTTCTACAAACTGATCCCCGCGGCGGTGCTGACTGTCGCCGTCGGGATATTGCTGACGCTGTTCCTGAAAACCCGGCTGGGGCTTTCCATCCGCGCCACCGGGGATAACCCGGACATGGTGCGGGCATCCTCTATTAACACGGCCTTTACCGTCACCGTGGGACTGTGTCTGTCCAACGCCATGACCGCCCTCAGCGGCGCGGTGCTGGCGCAGTACCAGAAGACCGCCGACATCAACCTCGGCACCGGCATGGTCATCATCGGCCTGGCTTCCCTGATCATCGGCGAGACCCTGATGCCCAGAGGCAAGACATGGATGAAGGCGCTGGGGGCGATCCTCGGCTCCATTCTCTACCGCTTCATCATCGCCATTGCCCTGCGGCTCGACCTGCCCAGCGAATGCCTGAAGCTGATCTCCGCGGTCATTGTGGCACTGGCCATCGGCCTGCCGGCCATTAAGTCCGCAGTCCGTCCCGCAACAAAAGGAGGGAAAGCCTGATGTTACAGATCAGTCACATTTCCAAAACCTTCAACCCCGGCACCGTCAACGAGAAAAAAGCCCTGAACGGCGTTGACCTGCACTTAGGCAGCGGCGATTTTGTCACCATTCTTGGCTCCAACGGCGCGGGCAAATCCACCCTGTTCGGCGCGATCGCCGGTTCGTTCGTGGTGGACGAGGGAACCATCCGTCTGGACGGGCAGAATATCACCAGTCTTCCGGATTATAAGCGCAGCAAGTTCATCGGCCGGCTCTTTCAGGACCCCCTGAAAGGCACCGCGCCCAGCATGACCATCGAGGAAAATCTGGCGCTGGCCTATCTGCGGGCGTCGGAAAAACGGTCGCCCTTCTCCGTGGTCACGGCGAAGGACCGCGCCGGATTCCGGGAAAAGCTGGCGCAGCTGGAGCTGGGGCTGGAAGACCGGATGGATCACCCGGTGGGTCTGCTGTCCGGCGGTCAGCGTCAGGCGCTGACGCTGCTGATGGCGACGCTGGTGACGCCCAAGCTGCTGCTTCTGGACGAACACACTGCCGCCCTTGACCCCGCCACGGCGGAGAAGGTACTGGCTCTGACGAAAAAGATTGTGGCGGAGAACCACATCACCTGCCTGATGATTACCCACAATATCCCCTCGGCGCTGTCCCTGGGCAACCGCACCATTATGATGAACAACGGCCGGATCGTTCTGGAGCTGGCGGGCGCAGAGCGGGAGAACATGACCACGGAGCAGCTATTGAAGGTGTTCCACGAGCAGGGTGTCAGCAATGACCGCATTCTGTTCAGCGCGGAATCATGAACACGAACGGCGTGACCGCAAAGGTCACGCCGTTTCGTTACGGCAACATCGCAAAATTAAAGAACTGTTTACAGCCCCGCCCCTTTTCTTTGGAGTAAAATGTGGTAAAATAGAAAAAACAGGAGGGAAGACCATGGGCTGCTGTGTGATTTTCTGCGCCGCGGAGTTTGACGCGCCGGCGCGGCCGCTGGAAAAAGACGACTACATCCTCGCCGCCGACGGCGGCTTGAAACATACCCGAAAGCTGGGAATTGAGCCAAACGAGATCATCGGGGACTTTGACTCTCTGGGCTTCACCCCGCCGGGCGCTGAAGTGTTCCCGGTGGAAAAGGACGACACCGACGCCATGCTCGCTGTCCGCCGGGGGCTGGAGCTGGGGTATCGGGAGTTCGTGCTTTACGGAAGTCTGGACGGCCCCCGGCTTGACCACACCGTGGCCAATTTCCAGACGCTGCAATTTCTCGCCGACCGGGGCGCCGTGGGCTATCTTGTGGGAAACCGGTCGATCGTCACCGTCGTCAAAAATGGCAGCATTGCCTTCCCGGCGGGATTGCACGGAAACCTGTCCGTCTTCTGCATGGGCGCGGATGCCCGGGGCGTGACAGAGCGGGGGCTGTATTACGCTCTGGAAGACGGCGTACTTACCAGCGGTTTTCCTCTGGGCGTCAGCAACCATTTTACCGGCGAACCGGCGCACATTTCGGTGAAGGACGGCAGCCTGCTTGTCGTCTGGGACAAGGCCGCCGGTTTCCCCGAACCGGCCAAATAAGCAGGAGGCACGCTCCATGGAAGAAAGAGATTTAATACCAGAAATTGACCCTACGCTGGGGCTGACTGACGAACAGGTCCAGTCGCGCACTCCCGCGGGGAAGCCGGTCTATTCCGGTAAAAGCGAAAAAGAAATCGTTCTGACCCACTGCTTCACCTTTTTTAACCTGATTTTCGTGGTTCTGGCCGTGATGCTCATCATCGGCGGCTCCAGCCCCCTGAACATGGGCTTTCTGGTGGTGGCGGTGATCAATACGGTCATCGGCATTATTCAGGAAATTCGCGCCAAACGGGCGGTGGAGCGACTGACGCTGGTGGCGGAGCGTCCCGTAACCGTCATCCGGAACGGGACGAAGCAGGAAATCTCCCCGGAGGCCATCGTCAAGGACGATATCGCCGAATTTGCCTCCGGCGACACCCTCCCCGCCGACGGCATCTTACGCAGCGGGGAAATGTGGGTGGACGAGTCGCTGCTCACCGGCGAGGCCGACGCGGTGACGAAAACCCCCGGAGATGAAGTCAAGTCCGGCTCGGCCATTCTCTCCGGCCGTGGGCGGGTGCAGTTTACCGCCGTGGGCGGGGATTCCTTCGCCGCCCAGCTTTCCCGGGAAGCCCAGAAAAACCCCGGCGCGAAAAAGTCGGAAATGATGCGCTCTCTGGACAGGCTAATCCTTTTCGTGGGCATCGCGCTGGTGCCGGTGGGCATTATCCTGTTCTATCAGGAGTTCTGCGTCCTGAAACTGGGACTGGAAAGCAGCGTGGAGGGCACCGTCGCGGCGCTGGTGGGGATGATCCCCGAGGGGCTGTATCTGCTGACCTCCATCGCCATGGCGGCGTCGGCGGTGAAGCTGAGCCGGAAAAAGGTGCTGGTGCAGGACATGAACTGCATCGAGACCCTGGCGCGGGTGGATGTGCTGTGCGTGGACAAAACCGGCACCATCACCGAGCCGGATATGGAAGTGGAAAATGTCGTTCCCCTGTCCGACGGGAATCCTGAATATCTGGAAGCCGTCCTCACCGCCATGTACGGCGCGTCAGAGCCGGACAACGCCACGGGCAAGGCCATTCACGAGCTGTTTGACGGCGAAACCGACTGGGTCTGCGAAAAGCGCATCCCCTTCTCCCCGGAGACCAAGTGGAGCGGGGCGGTGTTCGCGGGGCAGGGCGCGTTTCTGGTGGGCGCGCCGGAATTCATTCTGGCGCAGCGGTTTGAAGAATACCGGGACACCGTGGACGGCTGGGCGGAGCAGGGCTGCCGCGTGCTGCTGGCCGCCCGGTATGACGGCGACCCCGTCCCCGGCGCATTGGACCCGGCGCTGGTAGCGCCCCTTGCGCTGATTCTGCTCAGCGGCCGCATCCGGGAGCAGGCGGCTGAGACCTTCGGTTATTTTGACCGTCAGGGCGTGACCGTGAAGGTCATATCCGGCGACAATCCCCACACCGCCAGCCTGATTGCCGCCCGGGCGGGCATTCCCGGGACTGAGCGCTATATTGACACCTCCACACTGGAAAACGACGAGGACTTCTCCCAGGCGGTGTCGGAAAACACGGTTTTCGGCCGGGTGACGCCAGAGAAAAAGCGCCGCCTTGTGGCGGCGCTGCAAAAGCAGGGGCACACCGTGGCCATGACCGGCGACGGCGTCAACGATTTGCTTGCCATGAAGCAGGCGGACTGCTCCATTGCCTTCAGCTCCGGCGCGCAGGCTGCCAGCCAGCTGGGCAGTCTCGTGCTGCTGAACAACGACTTTGCCGCCATGCCCGGCATCGTCGCGGAGGGGCGGCGGGTCATCAACAACATTCAGAGAGCGGCTACGCTGTTCCTTGTGAAGAATATTTTCTCCCTGTTCCTGTCGGTGATCTCCCTGTTCACGGACTGGCCGTACCCCTTGCAGCCCATGCACTTAACCGTGATCTCCGCGCTGACCATCGGCATTCCCTCGTTCTTCCTCGCCATGGAGCCGAATTACGACCGGGTGACCGGGCATTTTCTCCGGGGCGTTCTGCGCCGGGCGTTCCCCGGCGGGCTGACCAACGTGTTTGCCGTGCTGGTGTGTCAGGCGTTTATGGTGGTTTTTGACCTCCCGGCGGCGTCCATCGCCACGGTGTGCGCGGGTATCCTCGCGGTTGTGGGCATGATGGTGCTGTTTCAGGTGTGTAAGCCCTTCGGCGCGTTCCGGAGGATCGTGTGGGGCGCCATGCTGGTGTGTCTCATCGTCGTGTTCACCTGTCTCGGGGAGCTGTTCGAGCTGCGCTCCGGCACGGTGCAGACGAACCTTCTGATGCTGACGCTGCTGCTCATGACGCCTACGGTATTTTTCGCCATGCAGCGCCTGTTCGACTGGGGTGAAAAATTCATCCGCCGCGTCTTCCGCAGGGAAACGGCGTGAGGGGACTTGACCCATCTCTGCGCTATCCGTTTCGTGGTTTCAGCAGGCTGACAAATCGGAATTTGTGAGGGTAATTATGATAAATTTTTTGAATGATATAAGGA
>ENA-UOJE01001020-UOJE01001020.1-human-gut-metagenome-genome-assembly--contig:-C23-NODE-1020-length-27201-cov-9.063435_pt1 | contig 27201 bp, 22 predicted proteins | sample MGYA00242341_ERZ723888 | MGnify/ENA metagenome assembly ERZ723888 | reverse complement strand
CTTTATATGTTATTTTGCATAATATCATTATATGATAGCCTCATTTATATGTAAATATATAGTTCTTCTAATTATGAATCTTGAGTTTTGTTGATGTTTATCACTCTGCTTTGTTCGCTTACTCTTGGACAATGGGTAAATACGTTATCCTTTCTATATTGGCTCGTGGCCGTTATTGCTGAAATCCGCCTTGCGCTGTTGTGTTTTAAGCCTTGTATGTATCAGGACATGAAAGTATACTGCCGGAGCGGGCAAGGTGTTTTTCTCTCGATTCCGGTTCCCTTACAGGCAAGGCTCCCGGCCAAACGTCTCATCCCTTCTCTTCCCACCATCCTGCAAAAATTGACGAAGGAGGCGGACAATCGCCGCATTTTGTGCTATACTGGAAAAAATCAGAGATTTTCTCTTTGAAGAATGCCGGTCGGCTTGAACAGCCTCCTGCGGCTTTGCCGCACTGACATTCTTCCGGTGGCGGCGTAATCATAAACCGGCTGTGTCTTCGCGTTTGCCCATCGGCAAACGCCCAATCTTTGTGGTATAGGACAGGCGGCTGCTGGGAGGCGGAGGACAAATGCTGAATTTTTACAACCTATCTGACAAAGAATTTGCCCGTTTATCCCGGGATATTCTGCAAAAGATCACCGGCCGGAAGCTTTACCTGACCGACATGCCCGGGGACAGGGGCGTGGATTTTGCCGACGACCGGCTTCATCCCCATATCGTCGGGCAAGCAAAGCACGCCGCCGGCACCCGTACGGATCAGCTAATACGGCTGCTGCGCCTGGAAGCGGAAAAAATCGCCCAAATCCGGCCGGACTGCTATTATCTCTTTCTCACCAAAGAACTCCCGTCCAGGCGGCTGCAGGAAATCCTGGAGATTTTTGAGCCCTATACCTCCCTTTCACAGGAAAACATCTTCACCCTGCGGGTGCTGGATGATCTGCTGCAAACCCCGGAATACGAAGATATCCTCCGGGACTATCCCGCTCTGTGGGATTTCTCCACCCAGGTTCTGCACAAGCTGCTCAACGGAAGCGTTTCCTTCGATACCGGCGAGCTGTTGGAAAAAGCGAAGGATTATACCCAGGCCTTTGTTCCCACCGCCTTATACGCCCAATGCGTCGCCGCCTTGGAGGAAAGCCGCATCGTCTGCATTCAGGGGAATCCGGGAACCGGTAAATCCGCCACTTCGGAGATGGCGGCCCTGGATTTCATCCTCAGAGGATACCGGCTGTTTTACAGTTCGGATAATCACATACCTTCGCTGAAAGCCGCTCTGCAGGCAGACGATGCCAAGGAGCTTCTGCTGCTGGACGATTTTCTAGGACAGCTCACCTATGAAGCCGATCCTCGGGAGATCCGGCAGCTGCTGTCTCTGCTGCGGCATATCCGCCGCAATGACAACAAGTGCGTCATTTTGAACTCCCGCATCACCATTCTGCAGGAAACCTATCGGCGCTTCCCGGAGCTGGAGCATTTTTTCAGCCAGATCCCGATTTTAGACTCCGCCGGCCTGACCGGTTACGAGAAGGCTCGGATTCTGAAGAATCATCTGGAAATGAACTGCCGAGACCGGAAGGATATCCTGTCCTACCTCGCCCAGGATCAGCGCAGCCTCTCCATCGTCCGTCACCGCAACTACAATCCCCGGCTGATCCAGCAGCTGACCCGGCCCGCTCCCCAAGAGCCTCCCGCCGTCTTTTACAGCCGTTTTCTCCTTTCCCTGGAACATCCCAAGGACATATGGAAAAATGAATTCGAGGAAACCTTGAAACCGGTGGACCGGGCGTTTTTAACCACCCTCTATTCCCTCACCAACACCCAGGTGGAAGCCTCGGTGCTGCAGGAATGCCTGGACGCCCGGCTGAGGGCCATGCCCGATATGGACACCACCGTGAACCACTTCGAAAACGTGCTGGCCCGGCTGCACCGCTCCATGATCCATCTGACTGTGGGAGAAAAGCGGATGATTAGGGCGGCCAATCCCTCGGTCAACGATTTTCTCGCCGATTATCTGGAGAACAACCGGCTGGAACGGGAAGAAATCGTCCGGTGCGCCCTATATCTGGATCAGCTGCTGAAAATCGGCGGCGGGGGCTGGCTGCGCCCTCTTTCCCCGGAAATCGCCGCGCTGTTGGAGGAAAAGGTCCGGGATCGCTCCATTCTGGACATGCGGTGCTTACAGGACGCTTCCGAGCTGGTGAACATCCTGCTGTGGTTCGGCGTGGCGGAGGGCTTGCAGCTGGACGCAGACTACGCGGCGCGGATCACTGCTGCCATCAAGAGAGGTTATCTCCCCCACATCACCCCCTTCCGAATGGACAGCTGTGAGAACTACCTGCTGCCTTTGCTGCGGGAACCGCTTTACAGCCATTACCAGATGGACAGCCTGCTGCAGGATTCGGAATTCCTGGACGGCCTGATCCGGTGTGCCGACGGCGATATCGCCTCCTACACCGCCGTAACCAACGCTGTGTGGAGGATTATGGAGGAAAGGGGCATCCCCGGCGGCTGCCGGGACTACTTCCGCCGGCAGGCTTTGGCGCAGTTTGAAATAACTGCCCTGAACCATTGCATAGAGCCGGACGAATATGCGGAAAAGATATATGATCGCACCGCTTACCGCGCGGAATTTCCGGATACTTTTGCCTGTGAAGAGGATCTGGTGGATTTTTGCGAGTTTGACCTGTATTATTTTCTCCAAGAGGATATCCGTGCTGGCTATGCGGATTATCTGGAGGAATGGATACGGGAGGGATATGACGCCCTTTCCTATGTGGGAGATTTTGCATATGAAGCGGATAAAGAAGTACTGCTGATAGACCGGGAGTTCGATTTCAGCCCCGCCATTAAGGGCATGATGGACGATGTGCTTCGGGAGAACCTGTCCCAAGCCGCCTACGATCAGTATTGGGGGCAAAGAAGAGAAGCCTCCTATGCCATGGATATCGAGCGGAAGCTGTATCAGCCTGCCGATGGAGAAGATCATCATATCCAGGAAATGTTTTCCGGCTGGCGGTGAAAGAACGCACCGTCGAGGCGGCTATATCCCCACCTGCGACCACGGCGTGCCTGAGGAGGTATCCTTCGAAAACTATCTGCATTTCCGCCGCCGGGTGGCGGAATACGCCTGAGCCGTATAGAAATCTTACCGGAAACTCACAGAGGGTTGCTGCAAAATGAATCATTTTGCAGCAACCCCTTTTTACGTTTTTTCCCTCTGCCCCCGTCCGGTCCGGGCCTCCCTGCGGAAATCCGGGATAGAGCCGCCGTTTCTCCCGGGCTACGTTTCCCCCTCGCCCATCCTTCGCCTTCCCCGCTCCTCGTGGGCTTCCAGATCCCCAATCCGGTGATTGATCACCTTGATCTGCTCCTCCACCACCGGCAGGCGGCGGGCATAGTGATTATGCTCCTCCACCCTGTTTTCCAGCTGCCGCAGCCGGTAGTTGGTCAGCTTGGAGGATACCAGCACCCCGCTCAGACTGCCGCCCAGCGTCCCTACCAGAGCGATCAGCGCCACTATGATTTCGCTGTCCATCTTCCCACCTCACTCCTCGGGCGGATCCCACCGTCTGTTATCTGCGCACATTTTGTTAACAAAAGTTAATCGAGTCACATCAACCGCCCCACCATCTTTCTGCAGCATACCACATCGGCAGTATAACATTCCATATCATCCCCAGACTTTTTTCCGCACCCTCCGGCCCCTGGATACTTCCCCCTTGTCAACCGACAGGCAGCGTCACGGCCTCAAGGGCGTCGGCGTGAATCCGGCTGACCTGCATGGTGCTGTAATGCATGGCCTGAGCCACCTTTTCCCAGGTCATCCCCTCGATATACCGGTACTGCAGCACCTCCCGCCGCCGGCTGTCCTGAATCCCCGCCACGGCTTCCTCCACCTGCAGCCGCAGCGCCGCCTGTTCCCCAATCTCCTGGTCCAGCAGCCGCTGGATCACCCCGATTCTCTCCCGGATCTCCTGCCGCCGGAGCGCGTCCCGCAGTCCCTTTTCCGTGGAGGGGAGGCCATCCTCCCAGAGCGCCGGCTGTTCGCCGGAGACATCCTGCGGCTGGGAAAGCAGAGCGGCCTTCCGCCGCCAGCGTTCCTGCTCCGCTGTCAGGGCGGCGATCCGCCGCTCCGCATTCTTGTACCGGCCGAGAAACGCCTTTTTTTCCTCCGCCGTTTTTGCGGCCGGAGTCACCCTTTTCGCCTGTAAACCCGGCGCAGGCCGCTCCAGCCGTTGCGGAACCAGCGAAGCCATCCGGCGCTCTCCGTATCCTCGGGAGGAGGCGGGAGAACCGGCAGGGGCATATTCCCCGCCGCCCGCCGGATATAGGGACACCGCCGGGAGCATACCTCTCCTGTCAGCCACTCGCAGCCGTTCTTCAAACATATCCATCTATCCATCCTTCCTTTCCTCCCAATCCCTGTTCTTTCCGGTTTCCCCGGCGCCATCCGCGGTACCCTTTCCTCCTGCGTCCGCCGCCCGCAGGCAGCAGCCCAGCAGCAGTCCCAGGCAGGCGGAAAGCGCCGCCGTGCCTGCCAGCATACCGGCCAGTATCCCCCATGGCAACGTGAGCATCCCATCTCCTTCCAGTTTCTTTCGCCCGTGTTCCCGCATCCATCCCTGCTTTATGCTTTTGTTCGCGTGCGCGCGGGGGGCTCTCTCCTTTACTTTACTGTTCTTTTCTTTCCTTTCCCTTTCCTTTAGGGGTGGATAACCCGGGTTTCGCCCCCTGATAACCCGGGTTTTCCGGGGAAAAACGCCATTTTGGGGCGCAGGGGACCAGACCGGCTCCCTCTTTTTCTTTGAGAGCCAGCATATTGCTGTGACGGATCCATTTTTCTCCCCGGATTGATCCCGCTGTAATCCCGTCCTCCACGGATAGCTTGTGGTGTCACAACCCCGTCCGCAAGCACAGGCTGACCGTCCCTCCGACGATATCGGACCCAACGCCGCCGCCGGCCACCCATCGGCAGTCCGCCGCATCGGCGCAGCTCCACGAGAACCCTATTCCGAGGGTTTACGGATCCTTTTTCCCCGCCCGGGTCAATCCTCACCGCCCGGACAACCGCCCTTTTCCCCGGCTCCGATTCAGCTTTCGGCTTGGGCCGGGACTGAGGAGGACGCTGCTGAGCTTCCGCAGCGCTCCTTCAGCCGCCGGGCGCAGCGCTGCAAACCGATGATCCGCCGCTCACAGGCCGCCAGTTCCTCCTCCCGGCCATATCCCCAGGCGTTCCGGTCCTGCAGATCCCGCAGAATCTCCGTGGCAACCTGCAGCTCTGTGATTCGCTTCTCCATCGCTTCCAGCAAGATTCCCTCATCCGTCATGATTTCCCGCTTCATTTCCCTATCACCATCCTTTGTTGCAGTATTCCAGTTGTCCCGCGCCTTCCGGCGCTCCCCTCTCCTCACCTGCCACACCCTCCCCATCCCTCCCGTAGGATTCTCCCACCTGCGGACCGCTCCCCCACAATGCCTCGTGGCCTTTATTCACACGCTTGATTCTTAAAATCGCCGTCCCCGAAAAAATTTTTCCTTCTCCGGTTGCAATGGCAGGCGATCTGTGGTAATATAGAGGCAATGCATCAAACTAATGTTCTTCTGATGATCAAAAGGAGGCAATCTCATGGAGATTGGCGAAAAATCATCCGGTATCCTTTTGCAAACCGGAAGAAGGCCAACGGGCGGGCTGCCCGCACGTCATGGGAAATACGCTCGGCTTGAGACACCGCCGCATCCCTCCCGCCGCCCCGCCTGATCCTGCTATCGCCTCTTTCCGGCATTCCCGGCGGATTCCATAAGGCAGAAAATGCTTGTCTTTTTCGACATTCCGTGATATGCTTAGTTTGCTAAGAATACAGCAGGATGATAGGATGTGTCTTATCGCCATCAGCTTAGTTATCTAAGCTGCATTCTTATAATATCACAGATTTCTATGTCGGTCAAGCCTGTTTTACAAAGTTTTCTAAGTTTATGGAATCACTCTACAAGGCGGGGTAAATTATGGATACATTTGACAGAATCGAACAGCTGCTCCGGGAACGAGGGATGAAGCAGGCGGATCTGGCCCGGGCTACCGGGATTTCCACCGGGCTGATTTCCCAGTGGAAAAACCGCTCCCAGCAGCCATCCTCCCGGAAGCTGCAGCTGATCGCGGATTATTTTGGGGTGACGGTGGACGCCCTGCTGGGCGGCGGCGAGGCGGCCGGCGCCGGGCAGGATGCCGGAAAAGAGACGGCCGTCACGGTATACGACGAGCAGGACAACGTGATCCGGCTGGATGAGGAGACCCTGCAGATCATCGATTCCCTGCGCACCCGGCCGGATATGAAGATGCTCTTTTCCGTCTCCGCCAAAGCCACGCCGGAGGATATTATCAAGACGGTGAAAATCATCGAAGCACTGAGAGATGAAAGTGAAGGACAATGACAGACCATGACGGATTACTGCATTCGGTACATCGAGCTGCCCTATGCCTCCAAGGGCGTCACCGTCCAGGATGCTGCGGGGTTCTATAACATCTATATCAACAGCCTGCTGTCCTATGATGAACAGAAAAAAGCGGTGGCCCACGAACTGGCCCATGTTTTTCGGGAGGATTTCGATCCGGCCAAATCCCTGGAGCTGGTGGAGCGCTACCGCCCCGCCCTGCCCCGGGAGAAGCCGGCCCCCCGCCCTCTTCCCCCGGCCGCGGCCTCCGCGTCTTCTTCCCCGCCGCCGGTTCCCGCAGTTCCCGCAGCGCCGTCTTCCTCTCCCTCGCCTGTTTCTTCTCTTTTACCGGACATCCGGGAAATCACCACTGTTGGCCAATTGATCCGGCTGATGACCGAGCTGGAAATGGAAAAGCGGGGGCGGCCCATCCCCTGTTCATCCCTTTCGCAGACCTCTATTGATATCTTTCGAGATTAGATTTAACATCCGTTAACTCAGATCGTTCCCGCCGGTGAAAAACTAAAAAGGAGATGTCCCTCATGAAAAAAATCGCTTCTCTTTTTCTCTGCGCCTTTCTTCTCCTGACCGCCGCAGGGTGTGCCTCCCATTCCAATCCCTTTTCTTCCGAAAAGAAGCTTTTTTCCTCCGACGGCATGGAAATCACTCTGACCAAAGCCTTCCGCAAAACTTCCGTGGATGGATATACTGTCTGTTATGACTCCTCCAAGGTTGCCGTATTCGCCTTAAAAGAAGCTTTTTCCCTGGCGGAAGGGTTGGAAGAAATGACCCTGGATGATTATAGGGAACTGGTATTGCAGGCCAATGAATCGAAGAATCCGCAGCGCGGGGAAGACATCGATTCGATTCAAACAATGGTGTACAATTTCTACAACCAGGAGAAAAATACGGAATACCGTTATCTTTCCGCCATGTACAAAGCCGCCGACGCCTTCTGGCTGGTACAGTTCGCCTGCGAAAAAGACATATTCGATGAATACCAGCCCCATTTTGTGGAGGCGGCCAAAAGCGTCGCTTTCCCTGAGAATGATAAACCATAATGACCGATCTTTCATAAGAGAAAAGCAGCCGCGGATTGGAGAAGATTTCCACTCTTCCACCAATCCACGGCTGCTTTCTCGTTTTAAATACCAACAATTGTTTTTTAAACTTCCTGCTTTTCCCATTCCATCCAAAATCGGACTCCTCCGGGGATATTCTCACACCCGCAGGCAGCCCCCGCCTGCTCCAGATATTCCCGGGCAATGGCAAGCCCCAGCCCGGCGCCGCCATCCACCCGGCTGCGACCCTCGTCTCCCCGGTAGAATCGCTCCCATAGGTGCGGCAGCTGCTCCGGTGGGATGGCCGGGCCGTCGTTTTCCACCCAAACCCTGGTCTTCGCCCCCTGTTGTTCCGCCGATATCCGAATTTCCCCGCAGGGAACCACATGCCTCACCGCATTGCTGAGAAAATTGGACAAAGCGAAATCCGCCGCGGTCCGGTCAGCGATAAGCTCTTGTTCTCCCGCCAATACCCGGATCCGGACCTGCTTCTCCTCCGCCGTACCCTGCACGGCGGAGGCCCTACTCTCCGCCCATTCCCGAATGAAGAAGCGCTCAGGCCGGGGATGAAAATCCCCGCCTTCCATCCGGGATAGTCGCAGCATATCCTGCACCAGCCCGTCCAGCCGGTCGGCCTCCCGGATAATCCCCTCCAGATACCGGCCGGTTTTCTCCGGATGAATCCTCTCCCGCAACGCCTCGCCGTATCCCCGGATCACCGCCAGGGGATTTTTCAGCTCATGCGCCACCGCATCGGTGAACCGTTTTCGCTCCTCCTCCAACCGCAGCCGCCGGGCTTCCACCGCCTTCAGCCGCCGGGTGAGAAGTCCCGCCGCCAGCAGCATGGGCAGCAGACAAAGCAGATACAGCGGCAGCAGGCTCTTAACCGCTTCCTCCAAGGGATAAAACTGCAGGCCGTAGCTGAGAATCGTTTCGCCGAACACCGCACCGATTCCGGATAATTGTGTCCGGAGCAGTCCTCCCTTCGCCTCCCCGCCCAGGGTACCCGTTTGATCCAGCCAATGTTCCCTGGCGGTCTGCTCCAGATCCCGGCAGACGTCGAACCTCTGCCGGGTGAAGGGATCCTCCAGCCGCCGGTTAGAGGTCCATTCCAAGCTCACCTGGCCGAAAACGGGCTGGAACACCGTAGGATCCCCACGGCCTTCGTTTTCCAAGATCGTTTCCCCCGTCACTTCGCCCTCCGGGATGCTGCCCACCCCCTGCTGAATACCGATCCCTCGGGCCAATACAATCTTAACGGGTGTTATCATTCCATCCTCATCATACCCGATGATCTGCATACCGCCGGTGTTGCCGTAACCCCAATCCTTCATCAGTTCGGCAAATTCTTCAGGCTCCATATAATCGTCCAGCCGGACACACCGAAGCATGGGTCGACGAACCTCCCCGGTCTCCCCGTCCACGGCGTTGAGATCCTCAAAGAAAAGAGTGTTGCCCGTGTCCGCCAGCAGACGGCCCTCCTCCTCCCAAACCGCTGCCCGCAGATAAATACCGCTGTTCATGGCGTCCTGCCGGATACTGCCCAACGCCTGATGGAGATAGGGACGTTCATCCCCCGTTATGGGAACCCATTCCCCAGCCGGGGTCTGCGCCACGCTTCTCAAGACGCCAGCCAGCCGGCTGGTATCCTCACGAGCGGCCTCGGTCATGATTTTTTTCTTTTCCAGCGCCTGAAAAAAGGTCAGCAGCAGCATGGCGCAGAGGTAAAAAGCCGTAAAACTCAGAAAAACACCGATCTGCCGCCGTCCGTTACCGCCATCTCTTCTTTTCATCTGCCGTCGCCCTTCCTTTCGCGTGCCCCAGCCTCTTGGATCCGCTCATCCCGGAAGTCGTCCCGGAAGCTGTATCCTGCCTTGATGACGGTGCGGATGCAGCGGCGGTAAGGCCCTAAGGCGGCCCGCAGCCGCTTGATGTGGGTATCCACTGCCCGGTCGCTGCCGTCGAATTCCAGCCCCCACAGATGCTCCACCAACTGATCCCGGCTGAGCACCCGGCCCCGATTGAGCATCAAATACAACAGCAGCTCATATTCCATAGGCGCCAGTGAAAGCGCCTGTCCTCCGGCCAGCGCCCGCCGCCGATCCGGCTCCAGCCGGATGCCGCCGGCCTCCACTGCCTCGCCCCGAACCGTACCCCGGCCTCGGCGGAGCAGGGCCTGGATCTTCGCCAACAGCACCGGCAGGGAAAAGGGCTTCACCACATAATCATCAGCCCCCAGGCCGTAGCCGGTAAGCTGATCTCTTTCCGCGCCCCGGGCGGTGAGAAAAATCACCGGTACGGCCTCCTCCTGCCGCAGCCGCCGCAGCACGGAAAAACCGTCCAGGCCGGGCATCATCACGTCCAGCAGAATCAAGTCGAAGCCTTCCCTTTCCTGCATCCACAGCGCCTCTTCCCCGTCTGCCGCCTCAGCGATCTCGTATCCCTTAGCGGTGAGATAATCCCGAAGAATCTCCCGCAGCGCCGCCTCGTCCTCCACAATCAGCACCCTGTTCATTCCGCAGCCTCCTTTGCCTGTCTTGCTCCCAGCATACCCGGCGGATGTGTACTCTGTATGTCGCCCCCCTAAAACCGCGCCAAACGGCAAAGGGGCTGTTGCAAAATGAAACATTTTGCAACAGCCCTCTAAAAAACGCTTGCGTTTTCCAAACACGAAACCGCGCTTCTCCAGTTTCTGCGTATATTCATACATTGAGCAAACAGCCCCCAGGCTGTTGTTTATCCGCTGTCTCGCTTTTCAGCCCTCGTCCGCCGCGGGGACGGGCGGCTCCGCCGCTTCCCCAGCCTGCGCCTCCGGCTCCGGCTGGCTGGCCTGGATCCGTTTGTAGATCACCCGGGCCAGCACCCCCAAAAAGGCCAGATAGGCAATCGCCACATGGGAGCGTTCCACTGTGACGTTCTGCAGCAGGAAGGGTTGATAAGCCAGCAGGGTCAGCAGCTGGGTGGACAGCACCACCCAAAAATATTTTTTGTAGCACAGGAAGAGCAGCAGGGCAAAAATATCCGCCGGGAAGGCGTACCGCTCGTGCATGTAAGGCAGAAAATAAGGGATCAGCAGCAGCACGAACACTGACAGCAGCAGCCCCAGCTCCCAGGTAAGCCGGAAGCGGTTCTGAAAAAGGTAATAAAACAGGAAGCCCAGCAGCGCAAAAGTCAGCAGCACCGCTCCCTGGGACATATACTCCAGATATTTATTGCCCACCAGACAATAAATATTGGGAAAATTATAGGTCAGATCCCGGGTGTAGGTGCCCATCTGATTAAAATAGATCTTCATCACATCCAAGAATCCCCGTCCGGCGATCAAGGCGGGAATCACGCTCACCAGATAACAAGCGGGGATCAGGAACAGATAGGGGAACTTCAGCTTTCCCTTGAGCCAGTAGATCAGCAGCACCGGGATAAAGAAAACGGCCTGGAGCTTGAAGCAGAAGGCGATTCCCAGCGCCGCACAGCCGCCGGCCTGCCGTCCCCGGTGCACCAGATCCAGGGAAAGAATCATAAACAGGGTATAAATGATATCGCACTGTGCCCAAACCGCGCCGTTGAGCACCACCGAGGGCAGAAAAAGCAGGGCGCCCCAGGCCGCAGTGGCCCTGTAAAAGGAGTGGGAGAAGCGATAAACAATAGCGAAGAGCAGTCCCGCCGCCACAAAATCAAAGAGGACGGTCAGCAGCTTGATGGCGGCCAGACTATCCAGCGGCAGAAAGGTAAAGAGGGTGAAAAAGTACATGTATAGGGGCGAATAATCGCCGATGTTCTGCCCCAAGGCGGACCAGCCCATCCCCTTGATCTGGTCGTACCAGGGCTTGAGGAAGTTGACGTAATCCCCCGATACGGTCTCCCGTAAGGAAAACCGCAGGGCTACGGCGGCGACGGTGACGCAGATAAAGAAAAAAATGTCCACCACCCGGCATTCCAGCCTTCGGAACAGCTTAACCTTGGAATTCATATATTCCAGAAAATAACTGTCGTTCATCTCCTCAACCTTTCCTTTTTCTTCCGCATCCTTTGCCCGGAGAAATCCAGCCGCTCACGGGCACACCCCGCCGGAAGATCCGCCGCAGGAATTCATGTGAAGCATTGACACCGGATGGCTGCATAAGGGATTCTTCAAGGGGCTGTTGCAAGATATTTTTCCGCCAAAGTTCAGCGGTTGCCGATGGCAAACGCCGAGACACAGCCGGCGAAATCCGATATTCTTTCTTTTCGGGCTGTATGCATGGAACCGCCAAAGTTCGGCGGTTGCCGACGGCAAACGCCGAGACACAGCCGCTCAAATCCGATATCCTCCCTTTGGGGGCTGTGTCCATTGTACCATAATCTGCCGCGTATGTCGACCGATATTCTGATAAACTCCAAGCTTCCTTAAAAAAAGAAGCTGCCGTAAAAGCGGAGCTGCAGCCCATTGAGAATCCACAGCGCCGCCAGGGGCAGCGCGAGAAACAGCAGCAGCGCCAGGCAGAGCCGCAGCAAGCTCCGCCGCTGCTCCCGGCAGAGAACCGCCCTCGCCCCGGCCAAAATCAGCAGCAGCAAAAGCGGCAGCGCCAACAGAAAGGGGGGAGAATGCAACCCCCAAGCCTCCAGCCACATAGGCAAAATGCAGAAGATCATCACTGCAACAGCCAAGGCTAAAGACAATACTGCCACCGATATCCGCCGCATCCTCCGGTCCAGCTTCTCGCCGCGGATCATCCTCCAATATACCAAGAATCCCGCGGCAGCCGTTAACAGTGGGAATCCCAGCCAGCGCAGCAGCACAGAGGCGGTGAAATAAGGCCCGAAATCCATCGTAAAATCCACAGACGCTTCCCTCCCGCCGCTTTATTTCCAGTCCCGTATCCTTCTTCATCCGCCGGATTGACACCCTCTAGACACGTCCCGCCATAGTCCATCACAAGCGTCAATGTGTATATAACTATACACTATTTACTATTTGTAAACAACGTGTGCCTTCACAGCGATTGCCGTCCAAACCTGTCCCGGTTCCCCCCTCATCCAAACATGAGGGGACAGAATATGGTTCTTCCTTTGTTTCCCCTCAAAACCCGGCGAAGAATTACAACTATATGTAATATATATTTCATAATCAACAAACAGGAATGCTTGAGAGACGGTTTTACCAATCCCGACTATTTCCCGTTTCCTCCTCCCACTTCCGGCGATTCAGCAGCAGCACAGCCAGCATGCCACTCCAAAACACCAGGGCGATCAGCACATACATATACTTCCATGCCGACCATCCCGGCTTCCCTTCCCGGCTGGTTAGGATCAGCATGGGAAGGGAAGCCCCCGACTGCAGGGTGGGATAAAGAACGCAAAACAGCAGCAGGGAGATTCTCAGCCGCCTCCGGTGAATTTCCGATTTCCATAAAAGGCTGACGCCAACCAAAGCGGACCACCAGGACAGGGCAAGCCACAGATAGGCGTCCCAAAAGGCGTCGCTTCTGGCCGTGGGGAAGATTTTGTAAGGAGGCAGCTTCGTCCACAGCAGATCCGTGCAGACAATCAGTACCATCACAAAAAGGAGGTACAGCAGCAGATGAACGGGAATATTCACCGCCCAATGACGCTTTCTGGCGGGCAAAGCGCCTGCCAGACGCAGGCAGAGGGAAGCCGCGTCTATGAGCAGCGCGGCAAGGATCATGGTAAAAATTGCAACCATTCTGGTTAGTTCAGGATAAAACAGATCCGGCATCGTCTCACACTCCCCCTTGCCGCTCCCGGGCCTCGGCATCCCATCCGCGAGGACATTCATCCACCAATGACGCGGCGATGATTTTGCTGTCGAGATATTTTGGCGTGCTGAAAGGAATACAGCCAGACAATAGGAAATGGAACCATTATTCAAAATAGCTGCACGATTGTAAATTCCATCAATTATTCTACTCTTCGTAAAAAACGATCTCTATATCCCATTCCACGCGCCGTTTTAGAAGCTGCAAAATGGAGATTCACCGCTTGAAACAGTGGAATCACAGTGAACCCTCCTTTATCGTTTCTTGAAACTTCTTGTCCAATATACTATTTTTATTATATTCCTGCCGCATTCTTATGTAAATTGTTGTTTTATACAAGAAAGCCACGAGACTGTGTGAATTTCCATCACCCAATCCCCGCGGCTTTTATTCTGCCAGCTCAGGTCGACAAGTTACGCCTCATCCCAATTCAAACCATGCTTGCTGCCATCATAATCCATATAATAGAAATACCAGTTGTCCTCTATTTTTTCGGTGGCGTAAAAAACGCTCCCCCCTGTCTCACGATAATAATAGCTGTTGCTATAGGGGCCCTCTTGCAGCGGTATGGAAGAGGAAAACCAGTTGATAAGTACCGGCTGATCATCCGGCACAAAGTAGATTCCCCAATATTGTCCACCGGTCAGGCCCTGGGCGTCGACCAAAAATTCGATGGCAGTTTTTTCGCCGCTGCAATGCCATGATATGGAATGCACATTGCGAATTTCCGTCCCCTCCACTGAGGCACTGGCGGTACCGTCCTCTGTTATCTGTATAAACTCCTGTTTCCGCTTTTCAAACAGCTTCACGCATTTTTCTTTTGCCTCCATGTAAGCCGTATCCCCGGTCAGCTGCCCAAACGGCATAAGAAAAGTCAGCAGCGCAGCGAAAACTATCCCCACTATTACCAAGATCGTCACCAAAAAATACGGCCATATTCGTCCCGGTTTTCCATTTGTCCCATCACCTGAACCGTCCTTTTCCATATCCGCTTTCAGTTCATGGGAATAAACATATTTCTTCACGCTGCTCCTCCCATATCTCGTTTAGGAGTATCCATATATTTGTAACAGATCGGCCGGTTTTCCTCATCATGTGGACCCACTGTTTTGTATACCCTCCAAAATTCCGGTCGCATCATAGCAAATTTCCCGATCATTTATAACGTCTAAACACTTCCAATAGATGATTGTATCTCCATTTTCATCTTCCTCTCGAAAGATAACACTACTCCAAATTAATTGGCATGGTAAATCAAAATAAAAGCAAACTGGATTATCATAATAGGTATCGGTATCAATCTCCAGATCCTCCCAATATTTCCCGGAACCATTCAAGCGCAATGATATCATATCTGCAATGATCTGAGCGTCTTCGATAACAATAGGTTCACCCGCAGCGGTTATGGAACCATCAAAATTGGTTTTATCCCTTTTTATCTCTATCTTGTAAACGTCATACCGAAAAATTGGCTCCTGAGCATTTTTGTTCATGATAAGAAATCCTGTCGGCGAATCGGATCCCCAAAAACTGCCTTCTGTCCTATATAAATAATCACTTTCGGGTAACCCTTTCAGCGCATAGATATTGTCCAGCATTTTATCTTCAGGGTGCCCAAGGCCTTTCCCCTTCTTTTGTGCGCTATACATAGGCGCATCAATAAATTCGGAAGGCACGTCATACCAGAAATACCCGCAGCCGCATAACGAGATCAGCAAGCAGCATAAAAGCAGCAGGATGAATTGTCTCATTAAAATTCCCCCCTTTTTGAAGATAGCATAAAGACGGCTTGCCAGTTAAAGTGGCCGGCAAACCGACCCTCATGCAGACGAGCGGATTATATTTTTCTATTGCTGCCGCCAGATATTTTCTGGTAGACGAAAAGTCTGTAAACGACGTATTCCCGCCGATCGGATAATTGACTGAATAATAGGAACGATTATCCAGCGTAAAAAATTTTTCATTGGGCAAGAGCTCATACAGCGATGAGATATTAACAGCCATTAATTTCAGCAGAGAGATTCGTCCTGTGGATCCGTATCCGCAGTGACCGGCGGCGTCAGGCAAAACAGCATTGCCAGCACCGAAACCACGCTCAGCCATCTTCTCAACCGTTTTTTCATATTCCTGCCCCTTCCTTCACTATACTCTATTTGTTTTCATAAAACAATAGGAATGAAACTTGCGGCAATCCATCCGCCGTTCTTCCATCACCCTCTCTCTTTCAATCCTATTATCAGCCGCATATCTCTCACTATTGCACATTATCATTATATTATAGCCATATTATTTTGTAAATTACTATTATAAACAAAAAGCCGCGGGAATTGTGTGAATCTTCATCACCCAATCCCCGCGGCCTCTATTCCGCCTGTTTCCCGCTAATTAATGTCTGCTGAACAACTAAAAAGCGCAGCTGTACAGCGGCTTTAACAGCGCTTTTCCGTTGTTCAAGTGCAGGTTCTTTGAAGCAAAAGCGTAAAAAAACTTCCACTTTGATTTCAGCCGTTTCCCGGCTGAAATCAAAGACAGACGGCAATCAATGCGCACTGACCGCAGGAATCCTTGATTCCTGCGGATTTACGGAGCGTAAAACGCCCCGTAAATATAAAGCCGTTCGCAGACGGCTTTATTCAGTAAGCATTATTTATGCTCTATTCTCCATATTCCGACCGTTTCACCCGGCCCTCCCGATCCAGATACACCGTCTGATCCCCGCCAACCTGATTCCGGGTGTAAAAATGCACCCTCCAGCACTCTGCCGCCGGATCATAAACAGCCTCCGCGCTGTCATAGGAAACCGTGACCGCTTCCTTGGCCTGCTCAATAGCCCAAGCCTGGCCGGCATCGCCCGCCGGCTCAAAGGGCACCTGAAATTCCACCCGAAAGGGACCGCCGGCATGCTCTTCCGTTTCCAGCCGGTAGGTTCCCGGCCGGGAGAGATCCCAGTATTCCAACGAGTAGGTTTTGTCGGCCTCACCGCCGTCGGGAACAAGCCAGGCGATGCTGTTGAAAAGGGCCTCGGTTCCCGGCTTGAGACAGTCCACCCATGCCCCCGCCTCCCAGCGGGTGATCCGGAAGGCTTCACCGAAGGCGAATTCCCGGCCGGAGCGGTTGATCCACTGGGTCTCCAGCCCTTTATCTCCCAGGCCAGTAACCCGCAAAGTCACCCCCTGGACGGTGGATTCCCGACCGTTTACCAGCTCAAACTCCGCCCATATCCGGCGGGTGTCTTTCTCTTCAATGGGGATATCCTTATCAAAAAAGAAATCGGTTTCCAGCCGGTATTTCCCCGTCCGGGAGAGATCGAAATGAGCGGATACCGCATAAGTGTGCTCTCGGGTCTGCCCCGCCGCTACCGGCAGACCGATGGAGGTAAACACCAGCTCCCGGTCCGGCCGCCGACAGCTGACCCAGCCATCCTCCTCCCAGCGATAAAGGATAAAGGGTTCGCCGAAGGTGGTATCCTGCCGGGTGCCGTTTTTCCATTCCACGGTGATGGTCTGGTCCTTTCCGGCCAGATCACAGCCGATGATCCGCATCTCCATTCCGGAAACGTCGCTTCCGGCTGCGCCGGGGAGCAGATTGCCCACCCGTTCTCCCGCCGAGGTGGCGGCGGCCAGGGGATTGGTGAGGAAGAAAACCGCCGCCGCGGCAATGGCGGCAACCGCCGCGGTCATGGCCCACATCGTGGGCCGGCGATAATCCAGCACATTTTTAATCCGCTGCTTCACCCCCACCTCTCCGAAGGCCAGGGGGCAAACCGGCAGCCGCCGCTGCTCCGCAGCGCAGCGGAGCAGGGCCTGGGAATAGGTCCGGCGCATCTCCGGAGCCGCCTGCCGGATCACCCGCTCGTCGCAGCAAAGCTCGATATCCCGGCAGAAGCAGATATACGCAGCCCACACCAGGGGATGGAACCAATACACCGCCAGGAAAAGATAGCCCGCCAGCTTGAGCCAGGGGTCCTTCCGGCGGATATGAGCCTGCTCATGGGCGATCACCGCCGTCTCGTCCTCCGCCACCAGGGAAAAGGGCAAGTAAATCCGGGGCCGGAACAGCCCCAGCACAAAGGGCGCGCCCGGCGCGTCCGTCTGCCAGATATTCTCCCGCAGCCGTACGGCGTCCGCCACCCGGCAGCGCAGGCGGATATATCCCAACAGCCCGGCCCCGGCCAGCGCCAGCATCCCCGCCAGCCACACCAGGGAGGCGATGAACACTACGATCTGCATCGGATTGGCGCTGGTCACCGGCTCGGGGGCAAACGCCCCGGAAAGCAGCGGATTCACCGCCTGATTCACCAGCGGAATACCGCTGTCAATGGCCGGGGACTGATCGACTATAATCGTCTGAGGCACCGTCTCCCCGCTGGGGATCAGGCTGAGGACGCTTTCCAGGGAAAAGGGGCAGGCCAGGCGGAAGGCCACCAGTCCCCATAGCAGGAGACGGACGGCTTTGGGCGCCCTGCGCAGAATCAGCCGCAGCAGCAGCACGGCCAGAATCAGATACCCCGCCGCGATGCTCATGTTCAGCAGCTGGAGAAACAGCGCTTCCATCTCCTCATCCCTTCCTCTCTCCGCCCGTTTCCGGCGGCGCATATGCGTCGATCATCCGGCGGATCTCCGCCGCCTCTTCGGGGGTCAGCGCCTGCCGCCGGGCGAAGGCGGCGATAAAGCCGGGCAGGGAGCCGCCGAAATTCTTCTCCAAAAACTCCCGGCTCTCCGCCTCCCGCACCTCTTGCCTCGATAACAGGGAGTTGTTCTGCGCGTTGTGGGTTTTCAGCACCCCCCTGTTGGCGTTCCGACGGATGACGGTATAGGTGGTGGGCTTCTTCCAACCCAGCCGCTGGGCGCACAAGCGTACCAGTTCGGTGCTGTTTACCGGCTCATTCTCCCAAAGAATCTCACAGAACCGGTATTCGCTTTCAAAAATCCGGGGCGTTTCCATAGTCCGTCCTCCTATTGGTTGAACGCATTAAACCTTACAGGTTTAGTTTAACGCGTTCAACCTATTCTGTCAACCCCCTGAATCAAAAATTACCAGCGGCCAGCCAGCCCCTCTCCGGCCATGCTCTTTTGGGACGCGCTTCAGTCATACAGAAATTCGTATTCCGGCAGCGCCTGCCAGGCCGCTGAGGATTCCAGCCGCTGCACAATCGCTTGACAGCCGCTGAGGAAGCGCTGGCCGCTGGGATTCTTCGCCCTGTATCCCAGGGAGATCTCCCGGCAGGCGATGGTTTTCTCTCCGCCCGCCGCCCGCACCGTCAGGATCAGGGTCATGGAGGGACTGGAAGCCATCTGCCCCTTATGGGGATCGTAGTTGTCGGGGTACCGGAACACCCCGATCCGGCAGATCTCCCGCCACACCGCCTCCAGCTCCTCCCGCTCCAGGAAATAGGTGGCGGTATATTCTTCCGGCCGGGTGGCGTCGGAGGCTTTTACCAGCCTGCCGGTGGCGCTGTCGTAGGAACTGACGCCGTAGCAGCCCCAGGTCAGGGAAAAACGGAAATCCGCCGGCATCTCTCCCGCCGCTATTTCCCCTACCGTCCGCCTCGTCTCCACCCCTCCGCCGCTTTCCGGCGGATTTCCGCTGCCGCAGCCCGCCGCCCACACAGCCGGAAGCAGCAGAGCCAAAGTCAGCGCCAGGTATCTTTTCCCTTTTTTCATCTTTCTTCCCTCCCGCACAGAAATAGAACCTCTACCTCTATAACCAGGGAAGAAAGGAAAACATTACAACAGAAGCGGACGCCCTGAAAGGACGTCCGCTTCTGTTTCTCTTTATTCCGTTTATCCTGTTATCGTCAGCCGGCAGGCATCGTCCCGCACCGCCAGCCGGTCCAGATTCTCCTGGGTGATCCGCTCGCCGCCCGCGCTGACATTTTCCAGCACCGCCTCCAGGCTGCAGCCCTGCTCCCGCATCTTGAACTGAGCCAGCATCTCCGCGGTATAGGCGATATTCCGAAACTCCACGCCGGTGATTTGGCAGCCCTGCAGCTGGGGGTTATAGATACAGCAGTTGACGGCCCGGCCCATATCCCGGAAAATCTCGATGTCCTCGAACACCACGTTGGAAATGGCCGCCCCGGTTTCCTCCACCACGATCACCAGCCCGCCCAGCCGGTCGTTGTCCCAGGTGGCGTCCCGATAGAGGATGGCGCAGTCCCGGAAGGCCACATTGGAAATGGGCCTGTTCACTTCGCCAATGATGCCGAAGCAACGGGCCTTGCCGCCCCAGGCGACGCAGCCCTGGAAGGTCACGTTCCGGCTGACGGCGGAAGCATCGCCGCCCAGGGTCTTGACCTCAAATAGGTCGTCTCCCGAGCGGGCGAAGCAGTCGCTCACCGTCACGTCCACGGAATTGCAGACGGCCACCCCGTCGCTGTTGGTGCGGTAACCGAAGATAATCAGGTCCTTGATGTCCACATTGGTGCAGCGGTAGGTGGTGAGGGCCCATTCCGGGGCGTTCACCAGCGTGATCCCCTCTATGCGGATATTCCAGGTGAAGGTCATGAAAACGCCCCGGCGTTCATGCCAGTCCAGGGGGGTGAAATCGATGGCGCCGCCCCCTACGATGCGGACGTTCTTTTTGCTGTGGCAGTTGATAAAGGGGAAGCGCTGCTGACCGGTGCCGATCTTTCCGTCGATCCCCTCTTCCCGGACGGTGCTGTTCTCCTCGTCGCTGCGGATATCGAACTTGTGCTTCGCCAGCAGCAGCGCGCCGGTGCGCAGATAAACCACATAATCATTGGAGGGAATGTCGATGAAATCCACCTCATGCAGCCCCGGCTCGTACACCAACACGTGATCCTCACCGTAAGCGGCCCTGTACTCCTGAATTTCCTTCTCCTCATCCCGGGCGGTCCGGACAAACAGGGTGAAGGCGCTGTCCTGGGAAGCGCCGTCCACCAGCACTGTATAGGATCCCGGCCCGTCTGCGTTCAAAGTCACCGTGTCGCCGGATACCGCCGGTTCCACCCCCAGGGAGGCGGGCAGCACCACTGCGTCGGCAGGAGCGCCGTCCAGCTTGCGCAGCGCGGCGGTAAGCCGGACCTCTCCTTGGGTTTCCACCACCGCGAAGGAGTGAAGCGCTCCCCTGCCTCCGTCGCTGCCGATAAACACCTGGGCGGCATATACCGGTACCTCCCGGCCGTTCACCTGCAGGGTATAGCGGGGCGAGATCACCAAGCCGCTGCCACTGTGGCCGCCGTTGCCGCTGTAATCGTGGCCCGCGGCGGCCCTGCCGGCAAATTCATCGGCGGAAAGCCCCCGCTGTTCCAGGGTTTGCACCGCCTCGGCAGGATAGGTCACCGCCCGGAAGCCGCCCTCCAGCACCAGACCGCCGGAAGCATCCTCCCCGGCGCTTCCGGTCCCTTCAGAGACAGCGCTTTCGGACTCCGCCGCGGAAGATCCGGAAACCGGCCGGCTTTCCGCCGGGGCCTGCCCGCATCCGGCGGCGGAGAACAGCAGCGCCCCTGCCAGCAGAAAAGTTAACAGGCGTTTTTTCATTTGCTTTATCCCTCCTCTGTCTCCTGAAAAAGCAGGCATCCCGCCTCCCGAAACTGGCGGATCTTCTTATCCAGTAAAGCGGTGTCGCAGCGGAAATCCGCCGCCAGACAGGCTTTGCAGAGGAAGCCCGTCTCCGCCCCCCGGAAAACCAGCTTGCGAAATAATCCCACGTCGTCCCGGCCCAGCGGGCCGCCGCAGCGGGCGCAGCAGCCCCCGCCGCTCCCTTCCCGGTCAGGCATCCCGCATCACAGCCCGGAAGAGCCGGAAGCCGTGGGCCGGCAGCGTCTCGCAGTAGAAGTCCTGGAGCATCCGGGTTTCACCGCTCCACAGATCCTGCAGCTCCAGCTGTTTGCCGCACACCCGGCTCAGGCCGACATCCGCGATGCTGAAGTGGAACCGGCTGGGATTGTCCAGCAGGTTGAACAGCCCGATGGCGTAATCGCCGCCCTCCAGCATCCGCACCCAAACCGGCCGGTCGCCGTGGCTGTTGATCATAAAGGGCTGCCGCCCCGCCGGGTCCTGATTGACGGCGATGACCCGGCGGTTGGTGAGGGTCTCCCGGGTGACGTCGCTCATATCGCGGATGTCGCAGCCGATGAAGAGGGGGGATCCCAGCAGAGCCCACAGGGAGAAATGGAGCCGGTATTCCTCGTCGGTACAGCCGGTGAGGCCCACGTGGCCGTTGCCGCCCATGCCCACCACCAGCATATCCATATCGTTGAAGCAGCCCTGCCCGTTGGTGGCCTGGATATCCGTCTGCTGCATCGCCAGCTTTTTCACCGATTCCCAGGAATCGAAAATATCTCCGGTGGAGCGCCAGGTGTGGGCGCCGGTGGATTTGATCCATTCCCGGGTATTGTCCGCCCCCCAGCTGCAAGCGTTGAAAAGGATATCCCGCCCGCAGTTCGCCAGCGCCGCCCCCATCCGCTTGTACAGCAGGTGCCCGGGGGTTTCCCGAGGGCGGAAGCAGTAGTCGTATTTCAGGAAATCCACCTCCCACTCGGCGAAGGTGGCCGCGTCGATGAACTCATGGTCATAGCTGCCAGGATAACCTGCGCAGGTGCGTTCCCCCGCGCAGGAATAGATGCCCAGCTTCAGCCCCAGGCTGTGCACATAATCCGCCAGGTCCCGGATTCCCCGGGGGAATTTTTCCCGGTCGTGGCGCAGGCGGCCGTCCGCCCCTCGTTCCTTTTCCGCCCAGCAGTCGTCGATTACTACATATTCATATCCCGCGTCCTTCAGTCCGGTCTCCACCATGGCCCGGGCGCTTTCCCGGATCAGTTCGTCGTTGACCTGGGAGGCAAAGGTGTTCCAGGAATTCCAGCCCAGGGGCGGCGTTTTCAGTATCATAACAATGGCCTCTCTCTGTTTTAGAAGTAACGAGCGTTTTTATAGCCTGTATTTATCCTCTAAACGTCTGCGGACGCAGGCGTTTACTCCACATCCATGGCGAAAATCCGGCACGCCGCCGCCCCCCAGGTCCGCCGGGGAATAACCCGGATGGCGTCCAGCTCCCGGCCGATGGGGTGATAGACCAGCCTGCGGCGGTTGTCCGCCGCCTGCAGCAGGGGAATTTCCTCCCCCTTCAGCAGCCCCACCACCTCGTAATCCCGGATCAGGGTTTCCGGCAGTTTGTACCGGGGTTCCTCCAGCCGGTAGAGGCAGGGCATATTGTGATAATTCCGGTTCAGGCAGCTATCGAACACCAGCCGCAGCCGTTCAATTTTCCGGGGCGTATCAAAGGCGTATTCCACATAGTCCCCCGGCGCGCCGGTCCAGGCGTTGTCCTCCCCGCCGTAATCCCGGTCCATGCCGCTGCGCAGTACTTCCGCATTGGTCCGGGCTTTCAGCGTCAGGGGGGTGGGAGCCCGCCGCAATCCGGGCAGGAAGCAGTCATCCTCCATTAACATCTGTTGCAGTTTCCGCACATCCAGCCCCCGGAGGGTGGCGCCGGTTTTCACCGCCAAAGCGGCTCCGGTGCCCACCGCCTGCCCCAACAGGGCGCAGGTGGCCATCACCCGGGAGGAACTGAGGGCGGTGTGGGTGACGCTGATATTCCGCCCCGCGAAGGCCAGGTTTTCGATGTTCACCGAATACAGGCTCCGCCAGGGAATGCCCCAGGGAGAGGGCGCGGGATGATGGATGGTGGGATAGCTTTCCTTGTGCCCGAATCCAGCGGGGAAGTGGTCGTCCATGGTCCAGCCGCCGTAGGCCACGATATCCTGGAAAGGCCCGCCTGCCTCCACGTCCTGCTGGGTGATGATCACATCCCCCACATACCGGCGGCTCTCCCGCTTGCCGGGAAGAAAGCCGATCCAGTCCAGCACCCAGTTGTCCGCTCCGTGATCTCCCCGGTTCTTCACATGATCCCACACCCCCAGGGCGATGCGTAGCAGCTCATGCCGCAGCGCGTCGGCGTCGTGAATGCTGTCTCGGTCGCCCCCCAGCTCGATCCACCAGTAGTTGGTGCCGATATGATGCTCCCGGAAGGGCATGTCGTCGTCAGTGGGAAACACATACGCCCATTCCGGCGGAATAAAGGGTTGGGGCCGGTCGGTTTCCCGGATCTGAAACAAACAGCTGTTACCCATAGTTCTCCGATCCGCCAGCTCCGGCGCGATGGGTTCCCCGAATTCTGCTCGGCTCTCCCGGCCCAGCCGGAATTCCGCGCCGGTGAGGGGAGCCAGAATGGAATCGCCGGAACAATCGGCAAACAGGGCCGCCCGCACCGTATGATAGGTCTCGGAGGTCATCTGCCAGCCCTTCACCGCCGCGATGCGACGTCCCTCCATCATCGCCTCCTGGCAGGTGCAGTTGAGCAGGAGGGTGAGATTGGGCTCCAGCATCGCCTTCTCGTATACCACACTGTCCCACACCGAATAGCTGAGGCCGGTATTGCGGTAAAAATTCTCCAGCTCCATCTCCTCGATGATGCCCGTCTCCCGGTTGTTGTCCCCGTGGGCGCCGCACACCCACATGCGGATTTCTCCGGAAGCATTGCCTCCCAGCACCGGCCGGTCCTGCATCAGCACCACCCGGACGCCCCGGCGTGCCGCCGCCACCGCGGCGCAGGTGCCGGCCAGACCGCCGCCCACCACGCACAGATCGGCTTCGTGCTCCACGAATTTCATTTTATCCGCCTCCTTGCTCCTTATTTCTCATTAACAGCGGTATGCCGCTCTTCCAACAGGATCTCCGGTCCGGCAAGGATGCCCGTCTCCTTCAGCCGGTATTCGTCGCACCAGGCGTCTCCCGTCGAACGCCAATGGGTAAAGCCGTACCACCGGTCGGCGGTGTTGATGTTGTGCAGCGAACCGAAGGTGTTGAACCGGTTGCCGTACAGGGTCAGCTCCAGGGTGTGCGGCCCCGCGGCCACCTCCTCCGCCGACGCTTCATAAGGCGCGAAAACGATTCGCCCCAAGGGCTTCCCATCTAGCGCCGCCTTCACCAGCGCGCCCCGGTAAGCGGGTACCCGCACCTTCAGCCTGCCGCCTGCAAAGGGCATATCCACCGGCAGGCGATAGGTGAGATTGCCTCCGTAGAAGGGCATCCCCTGGCCGGTGATGGAGCCGAAGCCCAGTTCCCGGCGGGGGGGCCGGATCACCGCCCGGGTCCCGGACAGCTCCACGTCGAAATCCCCCAGGATATACAGACTCTCCAAACCGCTGCGGGGCCCGTAGGGCCAGGTCACCTCCAGCCGGTTTTCTCCCGCCCGCAGGGAGGGGAGGGGGACCGTGGAAATGGCCCGATCCACATACCAGCCGCAAGCCTCCATGAGCACCGGTTCGCCGTTGAGCCGGATACAGGCTTCCTCCGCCCTCTCCAGTCCCAGGGATACTCCCTCTTGCGGGCAGGCGGCATATATTTTAGTAACAATTGTTACCTTGTTCTTCGGCGGTTCCGCCGGAGTCACCCAGGGCTGGGCGAACTTGTTGGTGCGAGGCGGCAGTCCCAGCATATCCCGAATGCGGTTGTCCAGCCGCAGCACCTCTTCCCCCTCTGCCGGACCCACCGGCTCTCCGTCCAACAGGCCCTGAAATCGATCCAGCAGCAGCACATTGGGTTCCTCCCGGGTAAAGCAGGCCCCTTCCGCCCGGCGTATAATCCGCCGCAGCGGCTGAGGAGATGGCGGCGCCTGGTCCTCCCCGGCTTCTTCCGCCGGCTCCAACCGGAGCAGCAGACTGTCCTGAGGATAGAGTACCGATTCCAGCAGGGTGCTTCCCTCTTCTTCCTCTGTCCCCCGCCGTTTCCCCGGCAGAGGCCGGGTCGAACCGGTGAGGGTGTCATAACGCACGGCCTTCCACCGGCCCCGCAGGGTCAGCCGCAGCCGGGCCGCGGGAGCCACATCGGGGCAGGAGGGCTTGACGCAGGGTGCCAGGAACAGCCACCGCACCCCGCCGTCCTGCCGCAGCTGGCCGACGTACCGGCGGCATTCCTCGCCGTTCTCTTCCCGCAGGGTGCAGAACCGCCGGTCCGCCAGCGCCGTCAGCAGGGCGCTGCGCTCAAAGGGCAACACCGCAGCGGAGCGGGCCAGGCGCTCCCCCCGCCGGGAGGGGAGGGCGTTTTCCAGCCGGGGCGGTTCCCCCAAAAAGAGCAGCCGCCCGCCCGCCTGCCGGAAGGCTTCCAGTCGCTCCAGGGTGGTGGTGCGCAGGGTCTCGCAGCCGGGAACCAGCACCACATCGTAGCGCATCTGTCCCACCCGGAGCGTCCCCGCCTCCACGCCGCCCAGATCAGGCAGGGAGGCTTCGCTGATGAAATCGAAATCCACCAGTCCCTGGAGCAGCCAGTGGGTCAGATCCCGGAACCGTTCCTCCAGCATCTGCCGCCGGGCCCCGCCGGTGTCTCCCGGCCCCCAATGGAGCCAGTAGCTTTCAATGGGATGGATCACGCCGATGTTCACCACCGGCTCTCCCCGGGTGAGAACGGTGTTCAGCCGGGCGAAATGATCCTCAATATAGCTGTATTCCTTGTACCAGGGGGATTGATAATGAATGGAGGCGGGATAATCCCGTTTGGCCTCCCCCTCCATGGAGGTCCAGGAGAGATGGGGCACCCGCTGGGTGATTCCCAGCGCCGCCTGCCAGTCTCCCTGGAACTTGTGGCCTCGGAAATCGAAATCCCAATGGGTAACGCCGTACAGCTCGGAGAGCACCCCTTCCCGGCCCTCCTGCCGGGCGGCGGACTGGGCCTGTTTCGCCGTGCCCAGATGCACCGCGTCGCAGAGAATATCGATACCCGGCAGAGGGAAGGCCCGGTAGCAGCGCATGGCCTCTCCCACCGCGCAGGTCTGGTCGAAAAGGGTGTCCTCCTGCAGCATATGGCCGGTGAGCAGCAGCCCGTGATCCCGGCACCACGCGGCGCAGCGGGCCGGGAAAGCAGAGACAAACCGCTGGGTGACGTGATCGTGATACTGCCAGCGGACCTGGGATACCCGGCCATCCGGCAGATCCCAGAATACTTCCGGCAACCGTTCCGGCAGGGAATAGCCGTAAGCCGCTTCAAATGTCGCCGGAAAATCCGGTGTCCAGGCGGTTTCCACCCCCTCCTCCCCGGCGGCGAAGGCCAACCGGCGGCGGAAGGCGGGCCGGGGCTCGTCGGTAAAGACGGCGGGGATGGTCCCGCCGAAAAATTCTCCCACCGCCGCGGCATACCGGTCGTGGGTGGTGTGGATAAAGGCGTCCACCGCCGCCGGATTCAGGGTGTCCAGATAAGCCTGGTTATTGAACCAGGGGCTTTCCTCTCCTGGCAGCACAAAGGCATGGCGGATATCCGCCCCCTTTTCCGCCCGGGAAACCCGCTGATAGTTCGCTAGGGTCCCTTCCGGCGTCAGCCGCACCCGGTAGCTGGCGAGATAATAGGGGGCTCCTTCCTCCAGCGCCTGTTCCATTGGCCGGTCGTCGGTCCGGTCTTCCGGGGAAAGCCGCAGCCGGCGCTCCCGGAAGGACTTGTTCCGGGTCACCAGTCCCCCGGCCGCGCCGGAGGGCCAGCGATCCTCGTCATAAAGCCACACCCGCAGCCCCTGCTTTTCCGCTTCCTCCGCGCAAAACCGGACCAGATCAAAGAATTCCGGCTGCAGATAGGGGGTAGCCATGCCGGTACGGGAATGGATGTGAAAGCCGCCGAAGCCCATCTCCCGGAAACAGCCGATCTGCCGGCGCAGTTCCTCCTTGTCCAGGCGGCAGTTCCACGCCCAGAAGGGCGCCCCCCGGTAGGGGGCGGTGGGATGCCGGAACAGTTCTTCATCCAGTACCGGGGCCTCTTTGTCGGGATACAGCATCTTGCAGCCTTCCTTTCCCCATCGCAATCTTTAGGCCTGCCTCAGGAGTTCATGCCTCGCATTCCTTCCGATAGCCACGCAAGGCCTTTTTCAAGAGTTGGCACGACAGCGTCAATCCTCAAAGCTCTGGAATAAGCGCCCACCGGAAGAACGGCGGTTTCGCAGCGTCAGCTG
>ENA-UOJE01001016-UOJE01001016.1-human-gut-metagenome-genome-assembly--contig:-C23-NODE-1016-length-27244-cov-10.605576_pt1 | contig 27244 bp, 31 predicted proteins | sample MGYA00242341_ERZ723888 | MGnify/ENA metagenome assembly ERZ723888 | reverse complement strand
GCGCGAACTATGTGACCCAGCCCATGCTGACCCTGAACGCCATCGACGGCAACGTGGTCAGCCGGATGTTTGGATATTGACAGAAAAACCGGGAGCAGTCCGAAACGGATTGCTCCCGGCGGCTTTTTGGGAAGCTCTGATGAAATCTCCACTCACGGCCGGAAGGCGGATTGATTCAAAGCTTCCTTAGAATTCGACGAAAAGCGTATGCGTAATGGCAAAAGCACTAAAAATACAAGAGGCATTTTGGCAATAGAGACGAAAAATAAAAAATGTATTGACTTAAGGCGGAAGCCTGCATATAATATAGCTGTAATGAAACCGATTTCATCAATTAATTAACGTTATATTTCTGATTTTCAACGGAATATGCAGGAATAATGATAAATATTACTGCGATTTATTTGGAATAAAATGAAAAAATTGTATTGAATAGAAATCGGTTACAAAAACAAGGGGATGATATTATGAAGAAAAAGAAGCTGATTATCGACACCGACATCGGAACGGATTTCGACGATGCATTTGCCGTCCTGCTTGCCGGGGTCAGCGAGGAGGTTGACTTTCTGGGTGTAACGACCGTTTGGTCAAGAGCACATGAGAGAGCCAGAATCGCAAAAAAGGTGCTGGCAATTGCCGGGAGAGAGGATGTTCCGGTGTTTGCCGGAATCAGCAAGCCAATCGATCAAAGCGAAAACGTTTGGTACGGATATGAAGGCGGCGGAATTCTTGACGAAGGCGATGAAAGCAATGACGCGCTGGAACCTGAAAAGAAGCATGCAGTAGACTTCATTATTGACACAGTTATGGCTAACCCCGGGGAGGTCACGCTGATTACCTTGGGTTCGCTGTCGAACCTGGCGGTCGCCTTGATCAAAGAGCCGATGATTGCGCAAAATCTCAAGGAGGTAATCTCGATGGGCGGCGTGATCGTCCCTATCGTGGACAAAATGGGAATCTCCCGTTCTCCCATTGAGGAATATAACTTCAACTGTGACAAAATCGCTACGGAGATTGTATTCAAATCCGGTGTCAATCTGACAATCATCCCCATCGATGTCACATTGAAGGTTCCTGTTCCGCCTACATATGTGCAGATGCTCAAGGATTGTGATAGACCAATCGCAAAAGCGGCTTATCGTATGCTGGAGGTTTGGCCGGAGCAGGAAAAAATACTGTATATCAGTGGTGGTGTACCGACCGAGCACACGGACCTCTGGATGCATGATCCGCTGTGTGTGGCAACACTGATCAACAGGGACTTTGTGGATCTGTTTGACCTCCACATTGATATCGAGTACGGCCCCACGTTCATTCCCAGAGAGCTTATTGTTCGAGACGACATTCTCCGCACGGTACCCAAGAAACTGCCGCCCAACTGCCGTGTTGCACTCGGCGTTCGCAGTGAAGAATTTGCCAAGTTTATCATTGGCAGATTTTGTAAGAATTGAGCATCCGTCTGGGCAGAACTCACTGGCAAAGCGAGTCGTCGGTGTAACAGCACGCTCAACAAAGGCTGCAAATAAGAAGTCAATCTCTGAGAAAGACTTCTGTTTGCGTGATGACACGAACATGTGGCTCTGCCGGTTCAGGCAGCGAGAGACCTCGTCTCGTAGCTGACTGCCATATTTTCGATACAATTATCAATTATATAGTAATAAAGGAGATATCATTATGAAACGAGTAATTGCAATTTGCCTTACCCTGATGCTGGTTTTTTCTCTCTGTGCCTGCGGACAGTCCGATAAGCCTGTCACCGAGAAAGCCACTGAAGAGGTTGTCGAGAAAGCGGAAACTGAAAGCGCAAAGTCCGGCTTCACCATGGGTGTTGTAGTTAAGGTTGACGTACCCTGGTTTGATCGGCTGAACCAGGGACTCCAGCGGTATGCAGAAGAATACGGCTGCACGATCAATCTCTACGCCCCCTCTTCGCCGGATGCATCCCAGCAGGTGGCCTATATTGAAGACCTGATTGCACAGCAGGTTGATGTCATCGGTATTATCCCCGTATCTACTGAAGCGCTGGAAACGGTACTGCAAAAAGCACGGGATCAGGGAATCGTTGTTGTGAGCCATGAGGCACCTACCCTCAAAAATACCGATGCGGATGTGGAAGCTTTTACCGATGAGGCGTTCGGCGAATTTTTCATGCAGAGCCTTGCCAAAGCAATGAACTACGAAGGTGAATACGCAACCATCATCGAATCCCTTATGAACCCCAATCATAACATTTGGACAGATTCCGCCATTGCCTATCAGGTTGCAAATTATCCGGACATGACCTGTGTCAGCTCCAAGAATGAAACAAATGCTGATGTGAGCCAGGCTCAGAGTATTTGTGAGGAGCTCATGAAAACCTACCCCAACCTCAAAGGCATCATGGGTACCGGTTCCGCCGATATTGTCGGTGCGGGTCTCGCAATTGAAAACAAGGGTATGATTGGTAAAATTGCTTCGGTTGGTTGTACATCCCCTGCTGATGCAGCACAGTATCTGGAGTCCGGCAGCGTATCTATGATCGGCCTTTGGGATCCTGCCAATGCGGGATATGCAATGTGCAAGCTGGCGCAGATGGTTATTGACGGCACGACGACTTTTGAGGATGGCGTTGACCTTGGAATTGAAGGCTACAATAGCTGCTCTGTTCACGATAAGGTCTATGTTGTCGGTAATGCCATGATGGGCTGTTATGCCGGCGATGATGTGTCCGGCCTAGGCTTCTGATAAGCGTTATCAGGTAGATCGATATAAGCTTACGGGCAGCGCAGCGGCAAAAACGCTGCGTTGCCCTGCTCTTTGACGGATATGAGTGAGGTAATACTATGGATAGACCCATCTTAAAACTGACAGGAATAAGCAAATCATTCTCAGGGGTCAAGGTGCTGAACAACATCAGTCTGGAAATTCTTCCGGGTACAATTTATTGCTTGGCTGGCGAAAACGGATGCGGAAAATCTACGTTGATTAAAATTATTTCCGGCGTGTATTCAGCCGATGCCGGAACGATCGAGTTGGATGGCCGCATGGTGAAACGTATGACGCCTCAGGAGGCAATGAACGGGGGCATTGAGGTAATCTACCAGGATTTTTCGGTTTTCCCCAATTTGACGGTAGCTGAGAATATCGTGCTCAATACCGAAATAACAGAACGGCGAAAGCTCGTAAATTGGAAGAGCGTAACGGAACAGGCTCAGGCTGCGCTGGACAAGATTGGCGTAAAGATTCCTTTAGATGCAATGGTGGAGACGCTGCCGGTCGCAAGCCGCCAGCTTATTGCAATCTCCCGCGCTTTAGCGCACAACGTAAGAATCCTGATCATGGACGAGCCTACAACGGCACTCACAAAGAAAGAGGTGGATGCGCTTTTCTCTGTGGTGAAGGGGCTGAACCGAAGCGGTATCAGTGTCATTTTTGTAAGCCACAAAATGGATGAGGTCATGCAGCTTTCTCATCGAATCATTGTCATCCGAAATGGAGAACAGGTTGCAGAAGGGGAAAGCTCGTCCTTTTCGAAGGAGCGACTTGTATATTGCATGACAGGCCGTCATATTTCTCAGGGCATTAACAGCCCAACTCCCAGAGAGGAAGCTCCCGTTGTGCTGCGCGTACAGGATATAAGCCAAAAAGGCGGCTTTAACAACATCAGCTTTGATTTGAAAAAGCATGAAATAATCGGAATAACCGGTCTTTTGGGTTCCGGCCGTACGGCATTGGCCAATGCTCTTTTCGGAATTCGTAAAATCGATTCGGGTAAAATTCTATTAGACGATCAGGAAATTCATCTCAAGAACGTACGAAGCGCCGTTCGACACGGGATAGCCTATGTACCTGAGGATCGGCTTACAGAGGGTCTGTTCTTAGACCAAAGCATTGACTTAAACATTGTCATTACGGTTCTCAACAAGATTAAGACCAAAATTGGAAGCATTGATCACCGCCGTGTCAAATCTTTTTCGGCAGATTGGATCAACGCACTTCATATAAAGGCGCAAACTGGCGCACAACCTGCAAGGACGCTTTCCGGTGGAAATCAGCAGAAAATTGTAATTGCCAAATGGCTTGCGACAGACCCCAAGGTGCTGATCCTGAACGGGCCAACAGCCGGCGTGGACATTGGCGCGAAAACGGATATCATTCAGCTTATTCGTTCGCTGGCGGAAGACGGGATGAGTATTATTTTGGCGTCAGACGACGTATCGGAGATATTGGCCTGCTGCGACAGAATATTCATTATGAGCAACGGGCGCATAGTAAAACAAGTAAAAACCGACGAGACGAGCGAACGTGAGCTTAATGAGATGATACGCGGAAAGGAGACTCAATAATGAAACGCCTATTATCGAAAAACGAGTTCTATCTATTTGCAATTCTGCTGGCAGTGTGTGTGACCATCGGAGCAATCAATAACACATTCTTCGCCGCCGGCAATATTGTAGACCTTTTTCGTACGGCCACACCGTATGGGATTTTTGCTGTTGGAATTATGATGGTGGTCGTGTCCGGCGGCATAGATATTTCTTTTCCGGCAATCGCCACACTCAGTACTTACGCCACACTTTTGATACTGATCAACAGCGACATCCCAGGCAGCTTGCCGCTGTTCTTTATCATTTCCTGCGCTATTGGCTTTATTCTTGGCTCGATAAACGGTGTGTTTATTGCATACTTTGAGTTTCCGCCGCTCATTGTCACATTGGCAACGCAAAGCATTTACTACGGCATTCAGTACGTTTTTCTTGGCAGTAAACGACTCACCTCCCTGCCCGTGTATATAAACGATTTTTCCAAAGCCGGTTTTTTCTCCGTTGTGGATGAGTCCGGGATGACGTCCATGTTTCCACAGTACTTTGCGGTTCTTGCCGTCGTACTTTTGATTGCGGTATTCGTCCTTCGATACACCTTGGTGGGCAGAGGAATCTATGCAATTGGCGGAAGTAAGGTCTCTGCCGCAAGGGTCGGCTTCAAAGTCAGGACGATCCAGATGCTGCTCTACAGCGCTGCAGGGGTAATCGCTGCTGTGGGAGGCGTTGTGTACACGGTTATGACGAGGCAGGGAAACCCCGCGGCCTTGCTGGGACTGGAGATGACAATCATCTCAATTGCAGTTCTGGGTGGCATTGATATTGCCGGCGGCAAAGGCAGTATTTTGGGACTGACCCTCGGACTGGTATTCTTTATTGTAATCAATAACAGTCTCATCCTGATTGGACTCAGCTCTTATTGGAAGACATTTGCTTTGGGTGTGGCGATGTACATGTATGCCTCGGCGATTGCCTTAAAAAGCAAAATACAAAAAAAGAAGGTACGTGAGATTGACACAAAGGACAATGACGTGGGGAGGGATCATTCATGAACGTTCGTAAGCTTGCTCGAGCAGATACAAGAGAAGATTCCGGTAATACCTTGGTTCTGACTGGCGTATTCCTTGCGTTTTTCTTTGTTATGTCGGTACTGTCACCCAAGATATTCCTCAGCATGGGCACTATGAGGTCCTTATTTGTCCAGCTGCCGGAGTTTGGAATATACGCATTTGCAATGATGCTGACAATGCTCACCGGCGGTATTGACTTGTCAATCGTGAGTGCCGGCAATTTGGCAAGCATTATTGCCAGCAATTATATGATCTGGCGGATGTCTCAATCGCAGGTGCCCGGACAGCTGCAGATTGTTCTGACGGGTTTGCTGATAGCGTTGGCGGTGGGGGCGTTCTGCGGTGCATTGAACGGAATCTCCGTAGCCGTTGTTGGAATTCCTCCTATGCTCGCGACATTGGCCAGTATGCAGATGTTCAACGGGGTATCCATGATTCTGACGCAAGGCTCATCGGTACAGGGACTTCCGGAACTATTCTCCCAGATTGGAGCGAAAACAGTTGCCGACATCATTCCGATTACAATGCTGGCGTTTCTTGTCATTGCGGTCATTCTACACTACATACTGGACTACACTGCACTAGGATTTAAAATATATATGTTCGGGTCAAACTCTGTGGCCGCAGAATACAGTGGAATCAACAATACCGCCGTCGTTATTCTGACATACACCATTGGGGGGCTTCTCTCGGCCATTGCAGGCATTATAGTGACTAGTCGTGCCATGTCAGCAAAAATGGATTATGGCTCTATTTACCAGCTTCAGGCGATTCTTGCCGTAGTCTTGGGAGGCATTAGTCCAAGTGGCGGAAAAGGAAAAGTTTGGGGAGTTGTCCTTGCGGTTATGTCGCTCCAGGTATTGTCAACCGGCCTGAATATTCTCAATCTTTCCGCTTCCTCGTATCTAAAGAACCTGGTTTGGGGACTTCTCCTGTTGGCGGTATTGACGCTTAAGTTCTTCATAAGGAAGAAGGCGTAACGACAAACTCGTAAACTACGCCAACCGAAAAAAGAGAATCCAAGGAAACCGGGGATTCACCATACATTATATTCATCTTAAATCTATTTTACAAGAAAGGCGGCCGTTTGCCTGCACTTGTTCACTCCTATTGGTGTGAAAGCACCGCGGCCGAATGTGCAATTTATATGAAATTTGGAATCTACTACCCGTATTGGGAAAAAGAATGGGGCGGAGACGCTATTGGATATATTGAACGGGTCAAGCGTCTGGGCTTTGACGTGCTGGAAGTGGCTACAGCTGACTTCGCTGGAAAACCTGATGACTACTTTACAGAGATGCGTAAAGCGGCTGAATACAATGGCATCTTGCTCACGGGTGGTTATGGACCCAGCGTAGAAAATAACATTGGTGCCTCCAAACCGGATAACGTGCGGCATGCTCTGGAATTTTACAAGCGAATGTTTGAACAGATGGAGCTGGCTGGGATTCGCATCCTGGGTGGCGCACTGTATTCCTACTGGCCGGTTCAATTTGACGGTGATTTGGACAAGCCGGCCGATTTTGAACGTAGTGTTGCCGGAATGCAAAAGCTGGCAGAGATAGCGGCGAATCACGGGATTATTTTGAACATGGAATCTCTTAACAGATTTGAGGGTTATCTGATTAACACGTGCCAGGAATGTGTGGATTACGTGGATGCCGTCAACAAGCCAAACGTGAAGGTTATGCTGGACACCTTTCATATGAACATTGAGGAGGACTCGCTAATCGATGCAATCACTGCTTCCGGATCGCGGTTGGGTCATTTTCATGTTGGCGAAGCGAATAGAAAGCCTCCCAGACCCGGTCGTATGCCTTGGAGCGAAATTGGAAAGGCACTGAAGGAAATCGGATACGATGGTTGCGTGGTCATGGAGCCGTTTGTCGTCCCCGGCGGAAGTGTCGGCAGGGATGTCCATGTCTGGCGTAACCTTTTCCCGGAATTATCCGCAGATTATCTTGACAAACAAGCAGCCGATTCTGTAAAATATCTTAGGGAGCAATTTGAAGTATAGTATGAAGGTGGCATAATGGAGTCTGTAACAATAAAGGATATTTCCCAAAAAGCGGGGGTATCCCCGGCGACTGTCTCGAGGGTTCTTAACAATCCATCCATTGTCAATCCTGCCACTCGAGAAAAAGTGGAGCGTATAATGAACGAGCTCCATTATGTGCCATCGGCGGTAGCCCGGAATTTATCAAAGTCCTCGTCTACTATCATAGGAGCAATCGTTGCTGATATTTCAAACCCCTTTCTCAGCCAATTGCTGAAGGGTGTCCTCACAGTGTGCGACAGGGAAGGCTACATGCTTATTTGCATGGATAACAGCGATAATATGAATAGTGATTTTCGCGCACTTAATGCCATGAGAGAACAGCGGGTAGCCGGCCTGATTTACGCACCAGCGGTAGACTATTCATACTATTCAAAAACAGAAAAGCTCAAGCATTTTATCGATGCGCTGTGTGCGCCCGTGGTTCTGGTAGACCGCAAAGTCTGCTGGGATGAAATACCCTTTGATGGCGTGTTCTTCAATGATTATGAGGCGATCAAGAAAGCTGTCCATGCCTTGGCAGCCAGCGGCCATCGAAGAATTGCACTTATTAACAGCGATGAGAAGAACGCGCTGTCAGATAACCGACTTTGCGCATATTTGGATGGAATCCGGGAAGCCGGACTGGAGGCAGACCAAGAGTTGATTTATGCGAAGGGGGCGTATTCTCTGGAGTCCGGATACCGGCAAACCAAAGAATTGCTCCGTTCCAAGAGCAGGCCGACAGCCGTCATAACCTGTAACAACCTTCTTTCTCAGGGCTTTATGAAAGCGGCTAGCGAAGCAAAGGTTACGGCAGAACAGATCACCCATATCGGCCTGGACAATCTCGAAATGACAGAAACTCTGGGTATTAAGTATAATCATATAGAGCGGGATCCTGGCCTGATGGGGGAGAAGGCCGCTGAGATGCTATTCTGGCGAATGGCTCATCCTCGCGGTGCAAAGCAGGCGTTGCTGCTCGATGCACCACTTGTTTTACAGGCCAATACGATCTAGGGAACCTCTGATTAAATCGGCAAGAGCTGTGAGCGGAGCTTTTTCGGCCAATTGAGGTACCGGAAACGGCGGAATACTTTGTGTACCCGCAAGGGGTATGCCGCATCCGTAAGCCGGCTTACGCCGACAACGGTTGCGCTATATTTCCCGTTTTCGGTACCGTAGCGCGGACTGAAAAGGATCCGCTCACAGCCGCAGACGATTTATTCAGAGGTTCCTTAGTGTTAACCATTTTACAGAAAAAACTCAATTTTTTCGCCGTCTATTATACCGGCGATGTATGAACATTTCTACCGATAAAAACAGCCGGGACACCCCGACTTCCACAACTTACCCCTCAAATGCCAACTTACCCCTCAAGCGGCAAAATCGGCGGAGAAATAATTAAATTGTATCAATCTCGGTGTTTTCATATCAATCAAAACGCTCTGATATTGTTTGATAGCATTCCAAGCAAACGAGTGGATTGTGGAAGGGAGAATAAACGAATCTTTTGCAAGTCGCTCTGCAATCACGTCTACAGCTGCATTAGTATAGGTGATACAGACCACATTCTGTTTTTTTCGACTGTAATCAGACCATTTATTTGCCTGTATCCATTCAATTACTCGATTCAGAGAGTAAGTTTTGCCAGAACCCGCACCTGCTTCGACACGAAAACTGTGCCCGGTCTTAAGTGTTTCAATAATCTGTGCATCAACCTTGTCAGCTTCAGCTTTTGCAAGATCATAGTTTGCACCTGTATGCTTTCCACCCATGCACTGGCACCTCCTTACTCAAGAACTCGTTGGTTATTTAGCCATGTTAATCCCGATTTTATGTACGCCGGAACGCAATAATCGGCGTATTCACAAATAAGATCGAGAGCAAAATCCGTTTTGCTTTTGCCCTTAAATTCAAGATCTTCTTCGCTTGTGTTGTCGCCTAAATCGTAGTGCTTTCGGTTGACATTACGAACCGCTTCCTCCAACGAGTGTCCACACAATCCGTTTTCGGCTGTTTGGAACTCAATATGGCATTTGCCCCTGGTCTTGTCATCCGGAGACATCGAGGTGATTACTGTGAGGTCGATTTTTGATGTGTCGTTCTCTGGAAGACCCTTATTTCTGCGGATCCACCATTTTATGGTTTCGTTCGATGTTGTTTCCCCTTGGCTAACCACTACGGACTTTTTTACTACTTTTCCACCTTTGCTTATTCGGTCTGCTACAGAATCCAAATCAGTAAGAATCAGACATGGTACTCCCAAAAATTCAATAAATGGAATGAATTTATGTGCATAGGCTCCACCGATCTCAATCAACGCATAATACTGTGCAGATAAAGGATACTTACCGAAACCAAACACTCCGGTCGCTTCACACTTCTCAATCATGTCCGGCAGCAACAAACGCTCGGAAGCACCTTCAACAAAAATCGCTTTATCAGAAAAAAACAAATCACATTTGGTCAAAGTTAAATACTTCCGGATGAAATTTACATTATCAGAATTGGCCTGAGCAAAGGTGTTCAAATTCTTGTAAATCACACCGGCATTAGACTTTTGCGCATAGCGAACCTTTGCGAACTCCATGGTGTTTGCTATGTGAGCAGAATGCGAGGTTAGAAAAGTCTGGATTTGGACATTAGAGAGCTTGCCAAGAAACTTTTCTAAATATGTGGCAAAAGCGGTCTGCATTTGCGGATGCATATGTGATTCCGGTTCTTCAATGAAGGGCAGTGGAACACAGGCAACACCACGTTTTTCAATATCTTTGGCAAATGCAGCAAGGAGGAACTCCATTTTAATCAGATTTTTATAACCCAAGCCATTGTAAGAACTCGGCAAGCTTTCGTTTTCTGTGCGAGAGATATACGATAGCTTGGTCTGATTTTTTATCTGATCGTCAATGCTGAGCTGCGTTGTGACTCCAAGTTTCAATTCTTCTATATTGGGGTAACCGAAGCCAATAGAACTATTCACAACTGCACTCAGGATTTCATCGCTTTGCTTCTGAACATTCTTATTGGCTTTTTCTACTATTGTACGTAATCGCTTTATTTCTTCGGCAACTTCCGGATCCAAATCTCCTTCGCTCATATCAAAGAAACCAGAAATTAACGAACCAAGAGAACTATTCTGTGTATCATCCTCGCCAAGAACACGTTCAGCGGGAATAGCGTGGAATGGGAACAAATCATGTAGTTCTTTTTGGCTTTTTACTTGCTTATCCTCCAAATTGTTCGGATTAATAGCATAGACGGTCAATCCGAACAATTTTCCAAAATTATCAGCAAGCACATCATGAGCCTCCTCATTCGGAGCAAAAGCGCCGTCTTTATAATAGCTGCTTTCAATAGTTCCCACAATGTTTTTTCGTCGGTTTTTAGTCGATACTCTGCACGAATCAGAGCGGTTGTCGTATCTACATCGACATCGATAATAAATGGCGACAAAGCCCCCAAGTTGTCGTCCGGGTCATCCAATGAGTAGTCCACTAAAAAATCAATGGAAATAACTTCGACCTGTTTGCAAAGGTCCTCATAGGAGAGTTTTTTCTCCATAAACAGTGCAATTTTAGTATAGAAATCTTCCCGCTTTAACAGTGGATAATCATTAAAGGATATATTTTCCCCTTCCAGTACATTACCAATGCACACGAAGCATGATGTCTTGGCTGTGTTGTTTCTACCCACAATTAAGGTTGTCTTGGGATCGACTTCCAACTCGGCATCAATAAGCAATCTGTAATTTCTAATTCTTATTTTTGATAATTGCATATATGCCTCCGTTTTTTATCTGTAGTAAGGCTGTCAATGTTGTAGCTACCGTATCAGTTTTTCTTCCTTATCGGCACTTTTCCGCCACTGAGGATATAGATCAAATCTGCTGCCGAACCTTCATCAGAATAAATGATTTTGATAGAGAACTTTGCTTTTTTGCTTGGGGCATTGTCCCATCTCCAGTTGTTGCTGAGCGTTTTTACTAATGTTACGAGAAACAAATAGTTACAATCTATCGCTATATGGCAAAGATCTCATATAACTATCCATCCACTCCCAATCGGGAATATAGCCATCATCAGAAAATTCGTGTGTTTCATCAAACACAATACCATCAGCATTGCGTTTAACAGGAAGTTTTATAGTAAAATCTTTTCTGAAATGGGCATTCAACTCTCGACCAAATGCTTGATATTTGATCTTGCATTCATTTCGGATGAGCGTGGCAATGAACAGTTTAGTGTGATCCGACAAAGGGACTTTCTCCTGTAAAACAGCTACATTTTGTGCAGTATAAAACGGCTTCTTTTGAATGAAGCAAGAACCCAAAAAGCTACCACCCAAAGCTAACGACATTGCTCCTGCAGGAAACGGCTCTTCTCCTTCTATTTCATCCACGAAGCCTACAACCCCATTGCCGTTACTATCACGGGAAACATAGTTGTATTTTGGCTCATCACTCGTAGTAATGACTGCATCTATTCCATTTCCCATACTGCAAATCAAGATGCGATGAAGAAAAAACTCATGCCAAGTTTTTGTGTTTAATTCGGGCGGTGTTTGCTCAGTAATTGCTGTTTTTAGGGGTTTATGGTGCAGAGATAAAATGTACTTTTCCATAAATGCCCAATCTGGCGTAATGGAATCAACACTTGGTAGTAAAAGTGTTTCGGACAGGTATTTATCTTCCGTAACTTTTCGTCCATATGTGTACTTGTAGTGATTTGCCATTAAGATGGTTCTGAGAAACAAATAAACTGCAGGTTTTCTGTGTTCAGTATTTTTTAGTAAAAGAATCTTTGCTGAATCGCCCACGACGCAGCCATATGGCTGAAAAGCAACAAACCCGGCAGAACCAGTCCTTGCAACGGTAAGGCAAGGTTCTTCTACATAAGTGTAATTCATTGCTTTGCAATAATCTTTGCTTATATAGCCGATACACCCATTATTATCAGCTCCACTTTGGACTGCAGGAAAACTACCGGGATTATCTTCGATTTCTTCCTTAGTAATTCCGCTGCCATTATACAGAAAGAAAATATCAGATGCACAAAACGACTTCCAATCAGAAATGTTAAGCTTCATATATGTGACCCTCTTTGACTAAGTACGAAAGATAGTCATTTATTGTTTTCTGAAAATCCTCAGCAACAAGTGTTGAATAATCCGTTTCCATATATGCTTCAGCAAGCCATTCATCTTTCCACGAAACTCGATGCATAACCGATAACCCCGGCACTACTTTTTTGTTCTTGTACAGGTTAAGCCAGATTTCTTCCGTTTTATTCCATAGGCTATTGCCATCTGCATCGGTCCGTTCAACACGACCTAATCCTTTACGCTTGATGAACTTGTCATCTTTATAATAACCAAAGAAGGTTTCTTTATTTGCTTTTTCGTGTTTTTGGGAAAGATCAAAAATCATACAACAAGCAACCGCTGCAGCTCCAGGATAGAACATCTCTGTAGGAAGAGAAAAAACGGCATCGAGAGTATAGTTATCAAGCATTTTCTTTTTGAATGTTTTTACATCACCACTGTTACCAATAGCAGCTTGCATAGGGAGCAATACTGCCATTTTGCAGGTTGACGGGACATGGCGAGCTACCCACTCTACGAAATGTAAACCTTTGGAGGGATCTTCTTTCTTTTTGGCATCCCATCCCTTGGTATAGTCTGGATCACAACACTTTTTTGTTGCGTTATAGGGAGGGTTCATCAAAACAATATTGATATTGTTTTCCGCAATCCATTTGGCCCGCTTAAACATAGAATCCTGAACAACATTAGAGTTGCCGTCACCATGAATAAGCATGTTAGTAGAGGAAAGGCCAAACGCTCCCTCCTCATATTCAATGCCGAATATTTGGTTCTTCTTGACCTCTTCACGCTCTTCTTCAGTATCGCAATCATCCATTGCATCGGTCATAGCCCTAACAAGAAAAGCACCACTTCCGCAGCAGGGGTCCAAAACACGGGAGTTTTTGTTTACACCAACAGCTTTGCTCATAAAATCGCAGATGTGGTCAGGGGTAAATGCCTGGTTCTTATCGGACTTTCCGACATATTTATTGAATGTGGTAAAGAATAGATTTAATAAATCTTGTCCAGCGGTACTCTTGTCATTGATATAAGGAACAACATTGTCATCAATGAATTGCAAAATATCCTCAAGTTCCTTATAGGTCAAACTTGTAACATCCTGATCATCAAGCACTTTACTGTTCAAAACAGCGAGCTTTCCTGCTTTGTTCAGACTGCCGCCACGAGTAAGCAAGCCCTCCAGAATATCTTTAATGCTTTTCAAAACGACACGCTCGGGAGCAAGCTTCTTTCCGGTTTTCGGGTCGAGTGTTTCCTTTACATTCTTGTAAACAAGTCCGTTTTTGAGGGCAAGAAGACAAGTACCAACAAACTGGCTACGCAGTTTTTCATTGATGCCATCTGAATGGAGTTTTTCATTAAGCGTTTTAATGGAATCAACAACTTTGATTTTGTCGTTTACCCTACCAAAACACAAGTTTTCGTATTCTTCAAATGTACGAAGAACGGTTTCTTCTTCCATGCGATGTTCGTCATCGATAATGACAGATTGACCAAACCAAACCCAAACTTCATCGCCATCGGTTTCTGCAAGGATAGCAACAATCTTTTTGTCCGAATATGCTTTTTCGAAGCGAACATAATCCTGTAACTGACCCTGAATTTTAGCTTTATCCCAACGGCTGAACTTGTTTTTACATTCCACAAGAACTACCAAACGTTCATTTTCAAAACGGATGTCAAGGAATTTGTGTTGCGTTCCAGTTGTAGCCTTTTGATAATCTTTGATGTCCTTACCAACGGTTTTTAGCGCTTGAGCGTAGCTAAATTCTCCCGTTTCAGTGTTTCCAACACGATACTTGTCACCAATTCTGTTAATTATATCAAATCTATTCATAGTTGATCTCCTTTGCTCATCCGTGTTTATGTTCCAATGCCAGCCCAATCAACCGATCTGCCTGATCTGCCATAAACAGAGGGATGTTCAGTACATCATCATCCAGCTTCAGATTATCCAGGGAGAACCGTATACGGAGTTTTACCTGGTCCGGGAACAGCTCTTTGAATTTTTTCAGGCTTTTGCTGGACGTATTGGCTTCTGATTTGACCTCAATCGGGAAAATGTCATTCTCCCGCTGGATCAGGAAGTCCACCTCGTAGGGTGGGTTGGTCTGGGTCCAGTAGCGGGGGGTGACCTCGAACTGCGGGATCAGGGATTGCAGCACATAATTTTCCGTCAGCGCACCCTTGAACTCCGTAAACAGGCGGTTTCCCTCCCCAAAGGCCGTGGGGGCCAACTGGGCAAGGCGGCGGAGGAGGCCCACGTCTACCAGGTAAATCTTGAAAGCCGACAAATCATCATAGGCCGCAATGGGCAGTCCCGGCGCGGTGCTGCGGTAGATTTTGTGGACAAGCCGGGCATCCACCAGCCATTGCAGGGCATCCTCATATTCCCTGGCTCTAGCACCTTCTTTTACCACTTTGTAGATAAACTTCTTGTTTTCCCTTGCCAGTTGGGAGGGGATGGACTTCCAGATCATGGAGATTTTCGGAAATTCGCTCACATTGGGGTGCTTGGCAAAGTCCCGCTCATAGGCCCCAATAATATTGCCCAACGCCTCCTGCATGGCCGCCACATCCCGGGCTTGGGTCCACATGAGCACCGGCTCCGGCATTCCGCCGGTGACATAGTACATCTTGAGCTTTTCATAAAGGGGGTTAAAAAAAGCATCGGGAATCGGTTCCAATTCCTCCAAGGTTTCCAGATATTTTGCCAGGTTTTCGTCCCCATTGGCAACCAGAAATTCCGAAAAAGTCATGGGGTCGATCTGCATGAAATTTACTTTTCCCACTGGAAAAGAAGACGGCTTTGCCAGCGCAATGCCCAGCAGAGAACCGGCACAGGCAATATGATACTGTGGGGCGTTCTCGCAGAAATACTTCATGGAATTGATGACCTTGGGGCAGTCCTGCACCTCGTCAAAGATGATCAGGGCCTTTTCAGGAACGATTTTCTGCCCACTGGCCAGCATCAGATTTTGCAGGATGCGGTCAACATCCTTGGTGGTTTCAAAGAACTGCTTGTATTCCTCGTTTTCGTCAAAGTTAAAATAGGCGGTATTTTCATAGTAGCGCCTGCCGAATTCTTTCAGTACCCAGGTTTTCCCCACCTGGCGCACCCCCTTCAATATCAGGGGTTTGCGGTAGGGAGAATTCTTCCAGTCCAGCAACTTTTTTAAGATAAATCGTTCCACTAGCGTTCTCCTCACATTTTTATTGGAATATTCGTGGCTGTAATCACATTTTTATTATACGCAATCTCCCATCAAAATACAACCCCATTCACAAAATTATTATGATCTTACGGCACAATAATCACATTATTATATAAAACAGCAGGAGAAAACGTCTCTCCTGCTGTCGGTGTCTATTCCTTATTCACTTTCCATCCCATGCAGAGTTGTGCCGTTCAAATAGCTCTTAATTCTGCCAGACAGCACCAGTCCGGCATACTCTATCGGCGCATGGTATACCAGCCAATCCAAATCTGTCAGTTGCCATCTTGTGACATGATAGAAGTTCTCCACTTCCTCGCAGTCGATCATCAGCACAGAGCCATCGCTGTAAGTTAGCTCCACCCTGTTTTTGTCCATATTATAAAAGCCATGCATTACTTTCATTGTTCTGTTCCTCCATCATCATTTTAGGAAGCAACAGGACTTTTCCACAGTTTCCCCACTGTCGGTTGCTTTTTCTTCGTTTTCGTCAATTCAGGCTCTGTGGGATTATTGGTGTAAAAGTGGTGTAATTTCAGGAAGTTCCATGTAAAAATCCATTGTGGCCCTAGAGGAATTTTATTTGTATTCCTATATTGCCGTGGCATACAAATAATATCTTAATCATATGATTTTTCCTTCCTGCAACGCCCTAAAGTGCCGTATTTTGCGCCATTTTGCGATTCATGCTCTGAAATCTGTGATGTACAGAATTCTGTCCAAATCCGGTTTGGAGGGCAAAATGAGGCAAATCAGTGCAAGCAAACGTAGTCAAAACGTAGTCGAAATAGCGAAAACAGACTACTGCGGTTTTGGGCAGGTATTATTCTTCATAATACCACATCCGTCAACTTATCACCACAGAGAAAAACACAAGATATCATAGCCCTGCTACAAAAACACAAGATTTCTTCATTTGTCTCTCGCTAGTTATTCACGGCTTCGTTCCAATACGAATTGTGGCAGATCGGCTACCGTCAAGCTCGTCAAAGCATCGTCTGATATAATCAATTCGTCTGCCAAACGATTTGCTTGGTTTGAGTACATGGTTTCAAACAGATTCCGCATTTCTCGCCCGTTTGCAAAGTTGTCCGGCTTGTTGGAAATCAACCACTCCAAATAGTAATCAATGTCTTGCTCCGCCTCAGTTGTGAGCGCCATATCGTTCTGCGCACAGAATGATTTCAAAATCGAAATGAGTTCCGCCCTTGAATAATCTTCAAATATGATATTCTTGTTGAAGCGGGACTTCAAACCAGGGTTGGATTCAAGGAATCGCTCCATCGGCTCAGAATAGCCTGCCACGATCACGACAAAACTATCTCGCTTATCTTCCATGGCTTTGAGGATGGTGTCGATAGCTTCCTGTCCGAAGTCAGATCCTCCTTTTGCCAGAGTGTATGCCTCATCAATGAACAGAACTCCGCCCATTGCTTCGTCGATCTTCTCTTGTGTTTTCAAGGCAGTTTGACCAACATATCCAGCAACAAGGCCACCACGATCCACTTCAATCAACTGGCCTTTCTCCAAAACACCAAGTTGCCTATACAGTTTCGCAATCAGTCTGGCAACCGTAGTCTTACCGGTGCCGGGATTTCCCAAGAACACTAAATGCTTTGAGATGTTCGCAGATTTCAGCCCTCTTGCATCTCGGATTTTTTTCATTTTTATCATGCTGATGAGGGATTTCACTTCTTGCTTTACACCCGACAGACCAATTAGCTTATTTAATTGTTCCAGAAGTTCTTCAAGCGTTTCAACCGGCTCCGGTTCAGCTACATCATCTTCGGCGATTGCAGTTCCCGTGGAATCAGTCGCTTCCATTATGCCGTTATCATGGGTCATGCCATGCCCGGATGCTGTTTTCTGCGGTAGTTTGTTCTGACATTCTTGCTCGGAAACATAGCTGCTCAAGCGGTGGATGTAGTCCGAAAATGCCTTTACATCAATCGCTTTCTTGTCATGCTTACTCAACAAGTAGGATTTCCCCAGCTCAGTCAGAAGTGCCACAAACAGCGTGGCGATCTTTACGCCTTTCTCCTTCATCACTTCGCAATCGACTTGGCAAAACAGAGGAAGTGATTTTGGTATACCTCCTTGGTTATCTCCAAAGGCATGGTCTGAGAAAGCTCCGTTCAAATATACCACATCGAAATATTGAAACCGCTCCTCTGCGCCGGTCAATGAAATAGCATTGATAAAGTCGTAAATATCCTCAACTACATATTCTGTTATCAGCCGGAAGCCCTTATCCTTTGTGGAAATGGATTTTATTTTTTTCACACGCACTTAACACCCTGTCCAATGCGTTTTTTACATCAATGTTCATGTCATCTTTCTCCGTTGTTATGCCACACCAGCCATGCGGAAGGCATCAGACAGCAGTTCTCTCGGCACGACCAGATTATCCCCTCTATATGCTTCACTAAATGCCGCCTCAATAGCCTGCTCAACATTTGCGTTTATGGCTTCATGTAAGCTGTGCAGGAGTTCTATGTCACCAAGAGCGATGATAAGTTCCTGGTTATCTTCAACCTTTTCCCGCAAATCTCTAATCTGCTCGACAAGAGTCAAATAATATACATCAACTCCCAAGGTGTCCAACTTCGTTTCAAACATAGCATAGTCCTGAAGCATCTCAATGAACCACGGAGAGGATAGCTTGTCATACACACTCATCCAGTTCTGATGAGAAGAATGCCATACCTCTTTATCCCCCAATGCACTGCGATTATTGAAGTAATACTGTTCGTCGAAGTAGCACAAGGAAACCGTAAACATCGACAGCATAGAGAAGATCGACAAAATCATATTCTGGTGATCCGCCGCCAAACCCTTTTCAGCAACGCCGGTCAAGAGCTTCAGAACATTGTACTCAGCATCTACCAGCTCACGCATTTTTTCTTCGGAATAAGGCTTCTTCGTTTTGCGGCAGTCCATCATATTTGTATGTTCCGACAGAACCTTGTCAAACTCGTAGCTGGCTTGCAGATCGTGTCCCTGTTTCATCATGTTTTGCAGCTGAAGAAACTGCCGGTTAATCTCCGTACTCATGCTATCCAGCTTTGCGTACATTACAGCAAAGCCAGCGCAAGTGGCACATAGGTTCAGCCCATTCAGAACCAGTCCCAGCTGCTGCATTTTGGTGACATCCTGCACCAACTGTAAACTCCTCTGAGCCATGCCTGTGTTTGCGTTCAGTGCATGAATAGCCTTGTTCACCAGGGCTTGCTCTTCGCCATGGGCAAGGCCATCAAGGGCCACTTTCTGGAATGCTTTAATCCGCTTGTTGTTTCCACGAACCACAAGCTCAAGTACATTTTTTTCGTTTAGAAATGGAACCAGTTGTTCCAAAGCATTAACGAGGATTGCTTCACTCATTTTCGTTTCCTCCCTCCAAATTCTCACCTGTTATCTTGTACAGTAAGGTGATGGCGAGAATAAATGTGATGGCGTCCATACCATAAGGATCGACGGTATCAAATTTCTTTTTCTTTATGACATTGAACGGAAGGGCATCTTGCTCCTCCTTCATTGCAAGGATAATATCGTCTATCTTCAACGAGCTGGTCGCAAAGTCGAAGTTTTGGATTTCTTTTCCGTTGTTCTTTATGATGGCGGCATACAGGCACATCATAATTCGGGTATAGTCAATCATCCCGATGAGATTAAGTTTACCCTTTCTGATTTCCTGCGCCTTCTCATAATATTTTCTTGCACGGGGCATAGGCAAAGGGGCTTCATCTTTTTTTCGTTGCTGCGGAGCTTTGACCACTCGTCCAGCTACGATGGAATCCAAGTTTGAGAAATACACCTCAACAAATTTCTCAAAGGACTTTCCGTTTTTAAGTTCTGCTTTCTCAAAGTAATCGCACAATTTCTCAGCCATGATCTCTTGGTCGATTTCTTCTGGAGCGATAACAGAAAACACAATATACTGTCCAGCCAAGGCATCCTTCCACTGTGCGAAAGTCGCCTGGTTCATTTTCAAAACTGTACCTCTTATCAAATTAAGGTAATTCATCGTTTCATCCGATTTCATATCTGCAAATCTACCTTTCGACAATATTCTTAACGATTTTCATCATTCTGGGAAGTCACTTTTTCCTTCACAAAATCCATCATGTCACCGGCATTGCAATCCGGTACATCTGCAATTTTCAAGATCACCGACAGATTGACTTCTTCGTTTTTTCTAAGCCTAGTAAATGTAGCGGATGATAATCCTGCTTTCTTACGCAATTCAGCCTTACTCATTTCTCTCTCTGCACAGAGGACCTAGAGTTTCTTAAAATTGACCTTCATCTAAACACTCCTTATAACAGCCCTTGTAAATTTCGCGAGTGCCGCAAAACTCTACTTTTGTCATTTCTTTTTTATTATAGGTCTGCTATGTCGCTATTTCAAGATATCACGCACAGTTTTGCTAACTCTTTCAATAGATTTATCGATAATTATTGAGAAAATGAACTTCGTTGAGAAAAAAGCGTCCCACTGACCATCACGATCAGCAGGGCGCTCGTTCTTTCTCTTCCATGTTAAACTGCTCTGAAGCTTCTCTGGGTTACCGGCCTCTGTTCACCGGCGGCCTTTGCGACTTCTTCTTTTGCTTTGTTCAGTTCCTCCAAGCGGACCATCTCATTCTGGGCATCCTCCAGTCCCAGATTATCTTTTTTAAGATTTTAATTGGAGTTCAGTATGACAACAAAACCTCCGGCTTTCGCCAGAGGTTTCGTTCTGTTGGTCAAATACGTCCGTGTCAGCTCTCCCGCGTTTCGTAGCGCAGGGGTACGCCGTACACAGTCTCATAGGTCTCCCGGCAGAAATCTTCCGTCTTCTGCCGAAGCTGCTCCCGGGCGGCGGGGCGGGACAGGGTCTCGTCCGGCCAGATGGGCGCGCCTAAATGGGGCGTGTATTCCTGCACAGGGAACCCGTCGGCGCCGACCAAGTCGCTGTCCGCCATCGTGATGAAGCACGGCACCACCGGTACGTGGTTCTTCAGCGCCATGTCAAAGGCGCCGGGCTTCAGGGGCTTGGGCTTGCGGTAGTTCCACCACATGCTCTGTTCCGGGTAGATCAGCAGGCAGTTGCCCTCCGACAGCACCTGATCTACCGCGCGGAGAAATTTCTTCATCGTCTGCATGTTGGAGCTGAGGGGAAGGGTGTTGCAGTTGCGCATGAGAAAGCCGTAAAAGCCAGGGAAGCTGGTGTAGTTCCCCTCCCGGATCACCCGGTACATCCGCTTGGGATGCTTCGACGCGTCAAACACCTTCTGCATGATGAAGCTGTCCATGGGGTGAAAATGGTTGCAGGTGATCACCGCACCCTTTACCCCGGCCAGATGCTCCAGCCCCTCGGTTTCGCGCAGAATAAGCTCCTTTTTCCGCCGCAGATTCCAGAAATACAGATACGCCGCCCCAAAGGCCGCCGTCCGCCTGCATTCCGCAGAAAAGCGCCTGTCCGCATACTCGATCTCCTCCGGCAGCAGGACGCGGCTTGGGGGATCGTTTTCCACGTCCTCGTCAAAGCGTCCCTCCCGCTCGTACTGGGCGATTTTTTCCAGTATGGTCAGACGTTCCGGGGACTTGGGAATCTCCTGAGACGTCATACGTTCACCACCCGCCTGATCTTCCAGCGGATCAGCATATTTGCCGTCCGCTTTCTGGCCTGCCGTTTGCCCATGGCGATCAGATGCGTGGTCTCTTCGGCGGAGCGGGCGATGTGCCATTCGGTGTAGCCCTCCCGAACCTTGCGGATTTCCTCCAGATAGCCGGAACGTTCCGCATAGTCCCAGAACACGTCGCCGAAGGCCACGTCGTCCCGGTGCCAGGGCTTGAAGTCCAGATTGTAGTGGATGAGCTTGGGGGCGTTCGTGTGGACGTCGCAGGGCATGGTGTTCCACTCGAAGCCCACGTACTCTACCCGGTTCTTGCAGATAACGTTCAGGTAGTCCTGATCCTGTGCGATCTGGAAGGTCACGCTTTGCAGCAGCCGGAGGAACACGTTCAGGAAATCGCACTCCCGCATGGCGTCCAGATTCATCAGCAGTACGCCGGCGTTGAAGTAGTGATCCGCCGCCACCCGCAGGCGCTTTTTCGTGTACAGCGCCAGCGCCGGGATGGAGCCGACCACGCTGTCGGGGATCGCGCCCACCAGATTGTCCTCCAGATCCACGTCGTACAGCTCTGACACATCGCCCAGCAGCACCACGTCGCTGTCCAGATACAGCGCCTTGTCAAGCCCGGGGAACAGATCGGGGATGAACAGGCGGTAATAGGTGGATTTGGAATAGTAGTCACGGGTGTGGAGCTTGTCGGCAAACTGCTCCACGGCCTGCGTGATGTCAATAAACTCCATGGTAAAGCCGTCGGAGGCGAAGGAATCCGTCAGCCGCCGGATGTTCTCCGGGTCAAGACCGGTGTGGAGTATCCGCAGGGCATAGTCCCGCTTTGGATTGCAGTTTTCCTTCAGTGACGTGAGCGTCACCGCGAGGAAGGGAACGTAGGCGTTGTCACAGGCGAAAAATAAGTTGACGGGGTTCATTGCAGGTTCTCCTTTATGGACAGATATTCATTCAGGATGTCATCGAAGCAGGTGTAGCCGAATTTCTTATGTACCTTCTCCACCTGCCATTGCTTGATGTTTTCCGTGTGGGGGTAGGGGGTGTAAAACAGCCGCTTGGAAAAATGCCGGATCACGGTGTGGCCATGGAGGAACTTCTGGTCGTTGAACCGCTGGGGCAGAAGCCGCCGGGATGTGGTGGAGCGGATGAGCGCGGACTGATCCGCAAACATCAGCTTTTTCGTCCGAAGCAACTCCCGGGATTTTTCAAAGATCCCGGCCTCCCGGCACCGCTTCATGTTGAACAGAAGCACACCGGCATTGATATAGTTGGGGTTAACAAGGTATTTCCCGTAGTGATCCCGGGCGGCGGCGTACTCCACGGTTTCCACGTCCTGATCGTAAAGCAGGCCGATATCCTTGCAGACCATGATGTCCGCGTCCAGATACAGCAGCTTGTCCGGCATGGGCAGAAGATCCGCCAGCAGCCGCAGCAGGGTGTAGGGGGAACAGTAGCAGCCCTCGTTGGCGTTTTGCTTCAGGTGCTGCTCGTAAAGCGCCGTGACGTCATAGAGCTTTACGTGGGTGTCGGGGTTGTGTCGGCGCAGCGCCGTCTCGATGATGTCCGCATGGTGCCGGGTCATGGGAAGATAATTGGGGGAAACCCGGGTCAGCTCCATGGTGAAAATGTGGATGGTCAGCGGTCTCGGCGCGTCCAGCCGGCGCACAATGGACAGGCCCGACGTCAGCACGCCGTCGAACACCTTGTCGTTGCCGCAATACAGGATATCGGTCACGTCTTCTCCTCTTTCTTCACATATCGGATGTATTCGTAGTCACTTTCCCGACTCCGTCTGACCATGGTCTTATAGATCTCATCCCGCAGCGCCTGCGCTCTGGCTCTGGGAGGGAGACTGTGGTCCGGGTAAAAGGGGCCGTCCAGATACGTCACCGTCCGGGGCTTCCGGCCGAAGCGGCGGCGGTGGTAGGTGGTGGTCAGGGTGAAGCTGGGAACGTCCAGCTCCACGGGGTATTTCATGGACGTGGCGGGGAAATCCCGGATGCCGGTATAGTACGGCCAGATGTGGGCTTCCGGGTAGACCATGATGAAGCTGCCTTCCTCAATTCTGGTGCGGATGGCGTCCAGAAAGGAACGCATGGCTTTTATGTTGGAGGGAAGGGGCAGAGCGCCTAAGTACGGCGTGATCTTTCCCAGCACCGGCATGGAGACGTTGTTAGGGTGGACGATCATGTAGACGCTTTTCGGAAACAGCGCCAGATTGGGCAGGAACGGGTCGCCCACCTGCTGGGTGTGGTTGCCGTAGACGAAGCAGCCGGTCTTGCCGGCCTTCCTCAGCACCTGCCGGTTTTCAAAGCGGGCGTGGAGCGCCAGCTTGCAGTACAGGAATGCCGCGGGCATGGCAAACAGGCGGTAAGCGATGAATCTTGCCGCCTTCCACCCGGGGCGGGGGTCAATGTACCGGTAGCTCTCGTCAATGCGCCGCGTTTCGATCTCGGCGGAGGAAAACTCATCGTTCCGCTCGTCGGTGTAATATACGGTTCTGATGGGCGCAGGGGGTTGCGTTTTCATAAGGTGCTCCATCCAAATCTTCAGAGTGTGTCATAGTCTATCGCCAAAATCTCCGAAAGTCAAGGAGCTTCGGCTCCCCCACGCTCTACCCGCGCGTCCCGGCCTACCCCGCCGGTAGAATGGGGAAACTGCGGCTCTACCGGAGATTCTACCGGCGGGGGAGTCGATTTTTGCGGGGTTTTCGGCTGCATATCCGGTTCGGACGCAAAAGCCGGAGCCGCACTGCCCTGCGCAGTACGGCTCCGGTGGTTTTCCAGAAGCTGGCGTCTCTCCCTAATATTTCAGATACCGCCTGAGCTTGGCCTCCGCCCGTTTCAGCGTCCGGCAGACGGTGCTTTTGTTCACGCCACGGTCCGCGGCGATCTGGGTCAGGGTCTGTTCCTGAAAATAAAAGGCGATAAGGGTCTCCCGCTGCAAGGGCGTCAGCTCCTCCTGCATCACCCGCTGCACCCGCTTCAGCTGCACCTCCCGGGGCAGCCGGGGGCCGAGGTAGCCCTCATACAGTATATTTTTCATTCCGGTAGTACCCCCTGTCGTAGTAGTGGGCCGTCAGCTCCGCCAGTTCGTTCATTTGGGTCAGCATGGGGGTCAGTTCCGCAATGCGGCGCTTACAGCGCCAGATTTCCTCCGGGTCTTCCGTTGCTGCCAGCAGCAGCCGAAGCTCCCGCAGCCGCCGTCGCAGGGGGACGGCGGCTTCCTCGTAGCACACGCTCAGCTCTGCCAGCGTCATAGCGCGTCTCCTTCACAGCAGCGGCAGACGCCGTCCGGCGCGTAGCATTCGCCGCCGCATTTTTCACACAGACACACAGGCACTTGCGCCTGATCGTCTATGTACAGCATGGGTTCCAGGAATCGGATCATAAGAATCGACCTCTTTCGTAAGAAATGTAGGGTATCTAGGCAATAACCTGTCGAAATTGGCATTCTTTTTTTCGCATAATTTCCCAGCTATTTCCATGGAAACAGCATACCACACGCTATGTGTAATGTCCGTCGAAATGTGTAGGCGTCTTTATTCCCCTGTTTTTTCACTTTTTTTGTGGTATCCTTGCGCTAACCAGATAACAAGAAAGAAGTGGTCATATGTTGGGAACCCGAATTGCGGCGCTGCGCCGGGAGGCGGGGTTAAGTCAGGCGGAGCTGGCGCAGCGGCTGCAGGTCAGTCCAAGTGCGCTGGGGATGTACGAGCAGGAACGGCGGGAGCCGTCCATGCAGACCCTCGTGAAGCTGTCACGGGAGCTGGGCGTCACCACGGACTATCTGCTCACGGGAACCCCGGCGGAAAAGGAGCAGGAAGAATTGGAGAAAATGCTGCTGGGTCGTATCCGCGCCGCAGACCAGCGGCTGGAGCAGCGCCGGGAGCGTCCCTTCTCCCGGGAAGAGCTGGCGGTCCTGTTTGCCGCCATGCTGATGGAGGAATAATACTATTTCTTAGGGTCTATCTGAAAACCGGAAATATGACCAACAGCGAGGGATTTTTCGCCTGATGAAGCCATTTTTCCGCGGGAATACTTTGTGTATTGCAAGGGAAAATGGTGCACAGCAGGCGGAAAAGACCCGCTGTTTGGGCGTGTTGACGGTTTTCAGATAGACCCTAGTAAAATGATTTCATCATTTTATTTGAGCTGTTTCACAGCAGACCGCCTGTCGGCGGTAAGAAATGTATTGACTTCGTTTTTTGCGGCAATGCCGCAGGCCGCGATCCTGCGGCCTGATAAAACGCTTTTAAGCGTTTTATCAAAAACTCGTATAAGGATTTTTGTTGACTGCCCCGTCCGGATTCGCTATGATTATCCCAAAAGGAGGGATCGTCATGGAGGACACGTATTTTATGGACGAAGCGCTTGCTCTGGCGCGGGAGGCCGCGGCGGACGGCGAGGTGCCGGTGGGCTGCGTGATCGTCCGGGGGGACACCATCGTCGGCCGGGGGCGCAACCGCCGGGAGACGGACAAGTCCGCCCTCGCCCACGCGGAGATAGAAGCCATCGGGGAAGCATGCCGGCGTTTGGGCGGCTGGCGTCTGTGGGAGTGTACCCTGTACGTGACGCTGGAACCCTGCCCCATGTGTGCCGGGGCCATTATCAACGCCCGCATCCCCCGGGTGGTCTACGGCGCTTCCGACCGGAAGTGCGGCGCTGTGGATTCGGTGTGCAGTCTGTTTTCCATGGAGTTCAATCATCACCCGCAAGTGGAAGGCGGCGTCCGGGAAGCCGAGTGCGGGGCGCTGCTGACGGAATTTTTCCGTAATCTCCGGATGGAACTGCGTTCCAGACCCAGATGGAAGCCGGGGAGTAATACATAGGGCAGCACCGCACAATTCAGCAAGAAGTCTCAGGCAGGATTTTTGTTCCAATTCAAAGTTCCGAAAATGGAGGAATACTGTATGTATTTCCCATTTTCGGAACTGCGGAAGTGGAGCAAAAAGACGGCTGAGACTCGCAGACGCAATTGTGCGGTGCTGCCTTAATTTTAATCAGGAAGGCATCGCCTGACGGCGCTGCCTGTTTTGTGATTTATAAGGAAAGAAATCACAAAACAAGTCTCATATGAACGCCATGCCCTTCAGGCAATTAAAATCTTTTTTTAGGGTCTATCTGAAAACCGGAAATATGACCAACAGCGAGGGATTTTTCGCCTGATGAAGCCATTTTTCCGCAGGAATACTTTGTGTATTGCAAGGAAAAATGGCGTACAGCAGGCGGAAAAGACCCGCTGTTTGGGCATGTTGACGGTTTTCAGATAGACCCTATATCTTGGGCAGCACCGCACAATTCGGCAAGAAGTCTCAGGCAGGATTTTTGTTCCAATTCAAAGTTCCGAAAATGGAGGAATACTGTATGTATTTCCCATTTTCGGAACTGCGGAAGTGGAGCAAAAAGACGGCTGAGACTCACAGACGCAATTGTGCGGTGTTGCCCTCATACTATTTCCTGATTAAAATCAAAGATTTTAATCAGGAAGGCATCGCCTAATGGCGCTGCCGGTTTTGTGATTTATAAGGAAAGAAATCACAAAACAAGTCTCATATGAACTCCATGCCCTTCAGGCAATTAAAATCTTTTTTAAAGATTTTAGGGTCTATCTGAAAACCGGGAATATGACCAACAGCGAGGGATTTTTCGCCTGCTGAAGCCATTTTTCCGCAGGAATACTTTGTGTATTGCAAGGAAAAATGGTGCACAGCAGGCGGAAAAGACCCGCTGTTTGGGCGTGTTAACGGTTTTCAGATAGACCCTAATTTTAATCAGGAAGGCATCGCCTGATGGCGCTGCCAGTTTTGTGATTTATAAGGAAAGAAATCACAAAACAAGTCTCATATGAACTCCTTGCCCTTCGGGCAATTAAAATCTTTTCTAAAGATTTTA
>ENA-UOJE01001015-UOJE01001015.1-human-gut-metagenome-genome-assembly--contig:-C23-NODE-1015-length-27270-cov-6.392467_pt1 | contig 27270 bp, 11 predicted proteins | sample MGYA00242341_ERZ723888 | MGnify/ENA metagenome assembly ERZ723888 | reverse complement strand
CGGTTTGCGGATATAGTATCGGGGTTTTACGAAATAAAGGCAAGCGGTTATATAGGGAAGCGGCGAGAAATAATGGAGAACATCTCCGAACGCGTAAGGACGTGTTCGGCGGCATGGTTTTTCGATCATTATAAAGGCGCTGAAATATACTATCTTAAAAGCGTGAATTTGTGCAAAAATAAATTTTGTCCGAACTGCCAGAAGCTTATCCAGGCAAAAAGGTTATATACATATACTCCCGTTTTGGACGAATTGGCAAAGCGGTACGGAATGTGGCACGTAGTGCTGACGTTGCCGAACTGCAACGGGAAAGAGCTTTCTTCGGTAATAGATAAAATGTTTGTCGGGTTTTCAAAGCTTATTCGTTATTTTAAAGGGGCCGCAAAGATAGCGGGATACGATTTTGCGAAATACGGATATGTTGGAGCGGTAAGAGCGTTGGAAGTGACGAATAATTATATGCTCGACAGTTATCACCCGCATTTGCATTGTATATTTGCGTTAAGACCGGACTTTGAGCCCGAGAAGAAACATATAAACGAATACAGTTACCATAAGGGCGTATTGTGCAGGAAGTTTTCGGACTTCGAGCTCGAGCTTCAAAAGGTGTGGTATTTGTTGATGACGGGGAAAGCGGTAAAAGGCGAAACGTTGTCGGGTGTGGAAACGGGATACAGTTGTATAGCGGACAGAATAGGAGAACGTGAGTATTACGAAGTATTTAAATATGCGACGAAGTTGTGGAGCGAAGACAAGTACGTTATAAATTACGATTGTTTTTGCGTTTTGTATTCGGCGTTTTATAGGCGCAGAACGATTCAGGGATACGGAGCAATGTACGGGATATCCTGCAGCGATGAGCTTGACGACGAAAACAGTGCAGAATACGATGAGTTTATAGCGGAGCTTATGCGGCACGAAAAACCCGAACTTACGTCTTATTACATAAATTCGTTGCAAAAGGAATTACACGTCGGGAACAAGCGTTTTATAACGCGTCGAAACGTACATCGAGGCATAGCGGAAATAAGGCCCTTCGATTACGCGCCTATAGTCGGGCATGAAATAGTAAACGACATCGAGGACAACGAAACGATATATATTCCGGAAGAAATATCCGAGGAATTGAAACGAATAAACAATGCCGAAAAAATCCGTAAAAAGGTAATGTCGATAGCGGATATAATTTAATAAATTCGTTGAGTCGCTTAAGCTTTTATTACCAAAAAAACAGGAGGTAATAAAAGTATGGACAAAGACGAATTATTGCGCGGACTTACGGAGATAGCGACAATATGTTCAAGGTTGCTTAACGAGGTATGTAAGGAGCCGCCGAAGGTAATCGAAGAAATGGGAAAACTTATATACGTGGATTTTCACGCTAAGCGCAGATTAAGAGAGTTGCCGGAAAAAGAAACGTTCGGAGAGTTTTTGCGTTATTGGTACGACACGTTTGTATGTGGAAAAATTCGGCCGTCTACGGCGCAGAATTACGAACTGTATTTATTCGGGGATATAACCGAAGGTCTGGGAAGTTATCCGCTTGAGCGAATAACACCGGAGATTTTACAAAACTATCTTGAATCTGTGGAAAAAAGCAATACGCGTGCTAAGCAAGGTTTTTTAATAAACAGGGCGCTTAACAAGGCGGTGGCTTTAGGAAAAATAGAACGGAATCCTTATGCAGCGATTGAGCCTTTAGCGCATAATACAGTGCATTACAGACACTTGGAGTTTGGCGAGCAAGAAAAAATGTACGAGTATTTTTCAAAAGACGAAAAGTACAAAGCCGTGTTTATGATCCTTTGCTGTACGGGGTTACGTATCGGTGAATTTCTGGCGCTGGACCTTGAAAAAGACGTTGACTTCGAAGAAGGCGTAATAAGGGTAAGTAAAAGCGTTGATACGAGAAGCGGAGAGCTCAGAGTGTGGACCAAGACGGAATCGGGGCGAAGGTCCGTTCCCGTTCTTGCGGAACTTAAAGAACACTTTGACACGTTAAGAAACCTTGAAAATCCCGTTACATACAGCGCAGTAAGGTCAACGTTTCGTCGGGCATATTCAAGGTTAGGGATAAACGGTGCGAACTTACACAGCTTAAGACATACGTTTTTGTCTTTGTGCTATCTTGCCGGGGTTAAGCCTAAGTTTATGCAGGTGATAGCAGGCCATAGTAAATTCGAAATGACCATGAACGTATATACGCACATGCTGAAGAAAGGAAAGTCGCATATACTTACGTATATACGTAAGCTTGCGGCATACATAGAAGATAATTATATCTGACAAACGGAAAAAGAGAGGCTGAAAACCTCTCTTTTTAACTTGGTGGAGCTAAGGGGATTCGAACCCCTGACCTTTTGAATGCCATTCAAACGCGCTACCAACTGCGCCATAACCCCATGGCCGAGATATATTATATAGTATGGCGCGGCGTTTTGTCAAGGAATTTTGCGCAACAAAAAGGTTTGACTGCGGCGGTGTAAAATTTTAACGGCGGCACGTCTTGATCGTTAGATTGCATATGACTGCATGACGATTAAGTTTTGATTGAATGTTATAAACGGTTTCCGTTTCTGCTGATGCACTAATTCTTTAATTCTATGAGATGAAGAGCTTATCCTTGCTTATGGCGTGCGGCAAGTATAAAACGCCGCGTTCTGAATACATATAAATTTACTGGATAAAGTAAAACGCCGCGTTTTTAGCGTCGGAATTGGACTCCGGCGGAGCTTTTCTGATTCATAAAACTTTAGGCGCCTCTGTTGTTTTGAGGATTGTGGATAAATCGAATCGCAAAAAAGGCAATAAAAATTCATCAATCGTGTTGATTTTTGCCTATCCGGTATAAATGATCAAAAAATAACATTTTTTTAAAAAATCGATAAATATATGTAAAAAACTCTTGACAGATGCGGGGGGGGGGTATGGTATTATATGATATAAGCAATACTGTTTGTATATTAACTTTTTACTTATTTTCGTCGCGCTTCGCGCGAAAAAAACATATGAAAAACTGAAAAAACACCGGGTTTAAGATTCCCGATGTGGATAAACGATTACGCGTATCTAAAACGGGGGGGGGTATTTTTTACGGATATCCCCGAAGGTGGTCATATGGAATGGATAAAGGAAAATACGGTATTATTTTTTTGTCTTATAGGCGCCGTCGTGATAATCGCAGCGCTGCTTGTTGCATTGTATTTTGCCGGCAATCATAAAATCAGATTCGATTCGTGCGGCGGCCGGCCGGTAAAAGCTTTGCATGCGAGAAGAAGCCGTCTGGTAATTATGCCAAGCACGTACCGCGACGGTTATATTTTCGGCGGGTGGTATTTCGACAAGGCTTGCACGATGCCTGCGGTCATTTCCACAATGCCCCGTCAGAGCGTAAAGGTTTATGCGCGATGGGATAAGGAAAAGCCGGATATTCCTCTCCTCGAAAGCGCGGCGACGCTCAGTCTGCCGGCGCCTTTGTACGCTTCAAAATCCGCGGCTCGTCCCAAAAGCTTTCTCAAGCAGCTCAAGGCCTCGTCTAATTTTAACAAAGAGACGTTTACCGAGGTGTGCGCATGTATTTTGGGGTATAAGGGCGTCAGAGTGAAATACGGCCGTCGGGAAGCTCTTATCCGGATGCGCGGAGCGGCTCTTATCCGTGCGACGCTAAGCGGAAATACGCTTAAGCTGTATTACGCGCTTAAGCCGGAGGAATACGATAAAATATTTATCATCATAAGTTCAGCAAGGTCAAACGCATGACCGATACTCCGCTGGAGCTTGCCGTTCGGTCGCTTCGCACCAGAAAATATGCCGTAAAGCTTGCTGATGACGCGGCTCGTTCAAAGGGCTTGCAGCTTAAAGCAAAATACGTTCCTTTGGATTATAATACGCTGGTGCTTGCGCGCGGAGGCAACGCTCTGACAAAAGCCGGCAAGTCGGCGATGATAGTTCCCTCTGTCAATGTGCAGGACGTGGGAGTTCTGAGCGACGATGAGGCCGCGGCTATGACGGAAACCAAATATGTGGCTCCAAGGCCCGAGGGCGCTAAAATCGAGCTTATAAATATAGGAACACTGTCGGACAACTTTGCGGACGGAGCGAGAGTTGACCTTAATATGCTTAAAAGGAAAAAGCTTGCGGACGCCGACGCCGACGGATTTCGAGTAATAGGAAAAAACACGCTTGAAAGAAGTCTTACGGTGGCGGCCGACGGATATAATTCGAGCGCTGTCAAAATGATTTTGCTTACGGGCGGTCGGGTTATACGGCTTCAGGAGAAAAAAGAAGCCGAACCGACGGACGTAAAGCTTTGATACGGGCTGCGCGTTTGCATACAAGCGCGCGGTTTTTTAACGGAAAGCATATATTTCGAGCCGCGTTTTTACGGCTTTTGTTTCAGAGGGTAGTCTTTAATGAAAATATCAATAAAACGTAAATCGGTAATATTTTTGATTTTGTTATGCTGCGTCGCGCTGGCAGTTTTTTGCATTCTGTCCGTCCCGCCGGGAAGCGAAACGCGGCCGGTATCGGGCGGCGACGCTCTTATAAGACGTTTCAAAAACGCATCGACGGACTTTACTACGGTTACGCGGATAAGCGTGGGCGCCGAGGACGGCAAAAACGGCGCTGTGCTTATCGTAAACCGGGAGGACCTTGAGCCCGGCGAAACCGAAGTGCGCTTTAGGGCAGGTTCCAGGGTGGAGATTTCTTCCGTCAAGCCCGATGCCAAAACGGAAATAACCGGAAACGGCGTGTATTCCGGCGTTATTTTCAACGTTCCCGTAGTTGTCGAGGCGGAGTCGGAGGTATCTTTCGGCGTGGACGTCGAGTTCAATTCAAGCGTTACGGTCGAGGGCACAATGTATCTGGGCGGCATGACGCTAAACCGGGGCGAATTTACGGTTGCCAACGAGTATAACGAATTTGCCGAAATACAGCGGCGCGGCGTAATCGTCGGCGGCTCGTTTAACAACGACGCGTATTCGGGCGGAGCGCTGACGGTGAAAAAAGGCGCTTCGTTTTCGATAAAAGGTTCGGGGACTTATTATGCTGACGGTAAAACGATTTCCGACTGCTCCGGCGGAGCGTTGTTTCTTAAAGCGGACGGAAGCGGGTCTCTTGCTGTAAAAAATGACGGCGTTATAGATAATTCGGGCAGCGTAATATACGATTCGGCCGCGGCGAAGCCTGATATCGGCGGTGTGGTCGTAAGCGCGGACTTCGTCAACTCGTATTCTTCCGCATTGGGCGGCGGCACGTTTGTTTTTTACAGCGGCTCGTCCTTGGACGAGGAAAACGAAATTACCTTTGACAACGAGATTGCTTTTAACGGAAACGCCGTATGGCTTTCTTTCGGCCAGACGGTTTTGCGCGCTGCCGGCGGAAACGCCAGGATTACGGTGTCCGGAAATAACCGCTTTGTCAGTCTCGGCGGCGCGGAAGCGAACGGCACGGTATATACTCAGGGCAAAAACCGACTTATTTTCGACGGCGGAGCAAAATGGACGGAAGCCTCCGGTCATGCGCTCTGTTTCAACGTAAGCGATGACCTTGCGGAGGAAAGCGCTTTTGTCAACAACGGCGTATATTCCCGCTATGCGCTGGTAACGGTAGGCGGCAAAAGCGCAGATTATAATTCCTCGCTGAATATATACGGCGGCGTAAAGATTACTAATCATGAGACGCGCGCCGGACAAAATATAGGCGGCGGCGTCGGCGTGCTTAAAAAGTCTGCTAATTTGAATAATTCGCCATCGGTGAATGTTTACGGCGGCGAAATTTCTTACAATGCCGTGACGCAGAGCGCCAATAACGGTACGGGCGCCGGTATCTATGCCAAATATTCCGTCGTTAAAATATACGGCGGAAGCGTTACGCGTAACGCGGTGGCCAATTACGACAAGCAGGACTCGGCCGACGGCGCAGGGCTTGCTCTCGACGGCAGCAGACTCAGTATGTACGGCGGCGAAATATCCTATAACCGCGGTTCAAGGGCGGGCACAGATCCCGGCGCGGACGGCGGCGGAATCATCGCCCGCGTCGAGGAAGGCGTACAGTCCTCGCTGGAGCTGCACGGCGGCCGGATTTCAGGCAATTATACGGGCGGATCCGGCGGCGGCATAATGCTGTGGTGTTCGACTCTTACTATGACGGGCGGAGAAATCAGCGGCAACCGCGCTTCTTACGGCGGCGGAGTCAGCTCCGTTTCGGACGGCTCGGCAGAGGCTGCCGTCACGATTTCAGGCGGCCGAATTTCCGGCAACTTTGCCGTGGTCAACGAAAGGATCGCGGGCGGAGACGCAAAATCCAGCGGCTACGGCGGCGGAATCTGCTCGGGTTCCAATCAATATTCGTCTGCGGCTTCGATAACCGTGACCGGCGGGGAAATCAGCGGCAACCGGGCGGTATTCGGCGGCGGCGCGGCGGTATATACTTCCGATTCCGCTTCCAGCAATACGCTGACGATGACCGGCGGCGTGATTACGGGCAACGTTGCATACGATAACAACGACTTCGGCGACGGCAACGTTAATCACGACCATGGCGACGGCGTTTACGTTTACAGTAAGGATTCGGTTTACAAAAACGGCAATTCCATACTCAGGCTAAGCGGCAGCGCGTCTATAGACAGCTCCAACAACGTTTCCTTCAGCTTCAATACGCCCGAAGGACTGCCTGCGGCGCTGAAAACCGTATATGTTTACGACGCGCTTTATGAAAAAACGGGCGTTATTTTTAGCAGATATGAGCGGCGCAGCGAAATGCAGTATGACGGCATTGTATATATTGCGGCCGATTCGTCGTATTACGGAATGATCGAAAACGGATTATTGTCAGAGGACAATTATGCAAAACTGCTGGAATCTGCGACAAACGCTCAGCCTTACGTTGACGAAAGAGGCAATGAGGCAGACGCTGGCAACGCTTCGGATACATTTGAGGCGGTTGACAGATATATCACCGTAGCGCCGGTCGAGGTGACCGGACCGCTTACCGGCGACGGGCTGGCGGCGCTTATCAAGCTTGAAAACGAGGCCGGCTGGAAGGACACAGATATTATAAAATATTCCGGAGGAGCAGAGCCTAACGTCAATAAATTCTTGTTGGACAGCGCCGTTAACAGCTTTACGGCGGCGGCGGGCGCGCTGCGCATTTCCGATTCGGCGTCCAATCCCGTTGCCAGGATAGAGGGCAAGGGTACCTACGGCTCGGTATCCGACGCGGTAAACGCGGCGGAAAACGGCGATACGGTGCTTATAATGCAGACGTCGACGCTGGTTTCGCCCGTAACCGTCAAGGGCAAAAGCATTACCGTCACGGCCGACAGCGACGACGATTATACTTTGGGCGTCGCTACGGATTTTTCTTACGGCAGCGTAAGCAATCCGGCGTTGTTTATGGTGGAAAGCGGAGCGTCGCTTACTCTCGAGGGCGGCGCGGGCAGACTGGCGGTGGACGGTAATATTTCCTCGTCGCGCGGACTTGCATTGGTAAGCGTGCGTAACGGCGGCGTATTTACTTTAAGGGACGGCGCCACGCTCAGAAACAACTCGTCAACTGATCTCGGCGGCGCCGTTTATGTCGGGTCAAACGCCGTTGTCAATATCGAAGGCGGATCTATTACGGGCACCAGGGGCGCGGGCGGAGCGGTTTCGGTAGTCTCGGGCGGTACCGTTAACTATTCGGGCGGAGAAATCAGCGGAAACTATGATCTTGACGGAAACGCTTACGGCATTCACCTTTCAAGCTCCACGGCTGTGCTTAACCTGAACGGCCCCATAAATTTGAAGGACGGGATATACACCGAGGGCGAGATAAAAATCGGCGCCGGTTTTCCCATGGCAGGTACGGATACCGTTTTCGGCGTGACGTTTCCGGCGGGCAGCGACGCAGGCAAAAGCATAGTCACGATTCCGCTGGAATTCGTTTCGGCATATAACGCCGCAGGCTACGCTGACGCGGGAACAAGCGCGGCTTCCTACGTGCTTTCCCGTTTCGCCGTCGCAAATATGGCGTCGGATTTCAGGATAGTCGTGCGCGACGCGGCGACAGATACGGCCAACGCTCTTATAGTAAGCAAATCCGTTACCTACGTATTTTATTTCGATTATAAGTCCGGATTCGCCGATAACGAAACGTTCGGGGCGGAGCTTGGCTACGGCGATTTCCACGAAACGATCTGGCAGGCAGTCAAAACCTATAATCCGGCTTTTGCCGATGGCGGAAAGGTTAAGCTGCGCGGCAACGCTGTGCGCGTATCCGTTCAGTACGGAGAAAGCTTTAATCTTATTGCGTTCAGCTCCGATTACGCGCGCGTTACGGGCAAAACGCTTATAAACTGGCAGGTGGGTGGCGCGGCGGGCGAACTGCCCTATAACGGCAGTCTGGAATTCAGAAATTCCAGTGCGGAAATTACCGTGCGCTCCGTGTGGGTGGATAATACCTATGTCGTCAGTTTTGACCGTAACGCTTCGGCGTCCGCGTCCGTCGGCGGCAGTATGGAGCAGGCTGAGTTTACCTACGGCTCGGAGGAAAGTCTGCGGCTTAATGCCTTTACTCAAACGGGATGGGCGTTTGTCGGCTGGGGAACCTCTCCGGCCGGCGGCAATATCATAAACGACGGCTCGGCGTTCGGCGAAATAAGCTCTTCTCTGATTTCCGAGTCGGATGCGCCTGACAGCTATCGCACTGACGAAAACGGCAGAATTGTCGCGGCCGTGTATAACCGCACCGTTTACGCGCAGTGGCGCAGTATTTTCGACGGCGGCTACGGTTCGGCGGCAAGTCCTTTTGTAATCTCAGACGCAGCGGATCTTTATGTGCTGGAAGCCACCGTAAACGGTACCGGTACTGACGGAGGGTTTGTTACGGTCGCGGCGGAGGACGGCTCAAAGCATATTTATTACAGCGGCAACGACGAAAGCGGCGCGGCGGTTTATTCCGCCAACCCATACGAGGGCTTTTATTTCAGACTGACCGGCGACGTTTCGGGCTTTACGGGCACTATCGGGCGTATCAGTACCGACCTGTCTCAGTCGTCCGCGCATCCCGATCAAGACCATCCCGTTTACGTTCAGGAGTGGTATATAACCGAAGCCATCTACGGTAAGGAGATGTCGGCCATTGTCACCGGCGGCGACGGAGCCGCTCCGGGTACTCCGTTCAAGGGAAATTTTGACGGCGGCAATCATACGGTTGATCTGAATATAAACTCGGAATTGGCAGGCGCGGGACTTTTCGGATATACGGATCACGCCGTCATATCTGACTTGCGTCTTACTGGGTCTGTTTACGGTTATTCTCACGTCGGCGCTTTGACGGGTTACGCCTTCGGCGGCTCCGTTTCGGGCGTTTACAGCGCGGCCGCGGTAACGTCGCCCGGTCACGACGTGGGCGGCGTTATAGGCACCTTCTACGAAAGGGCGTCCGATTACGCGCGCTCCTCGGTAAGCCGCGTATTTTTTGCGGGAGAGGTCAAATATTCGTCGGCGGGCGTTGATTTAACCGACGAGGCCGACGTGAATCTTGAATGGAACGAGCTTGGCATGGTTTCCGACGCGATCGGAGTGCGTTTCGGCGGAATTGTCGGCTCGGGCATATCGCTTCGGCTTTCTTCCGCTTTTAATACCGGCAGCGTCACTGCGCGTTACGGAGCGGGCGGATTGGTCGGTACTCTCAGATCCATGGATGTCTCCAGGACGGACGATTCAGTGATTACGGAATCGTTCAATGCCGGACGCGTTACGTCCACCGCCGGACTTTATACGGAGTTGAATTATCAGACTGCCGAGGGCGGTACGGCGACGATACCGTTTATCACCGCTTCCACCGGCGGAGCAGTGGGCCGGCTTGTGGGTGCGTCCAGTATTCATCGCGTATTTAATTCCGGCGAGGTTACCGCGCGCTTTGTGGGCGAGGTGACGGGCTCCGGCAACTCAGTAAAGATTTCTCATGCGTTAGGCGGCGCGCCGGAGGCAGGCTCTCAGGACAGTAAATTTTATCTAGGCGCACGCGGAGTGGGCGGCGTCGTGGGATTTGTTTCCTATGATTTCGAACTTCAGGAAGGCGGAGGAGAGGCCATAAGCTACGTTTACAATACCGGCGGAGTTTCAGCCTGGTCGGCAGTTGGCGGCATCGTTGGATATCTTGCTCATTCGGGAGTTCAGTATGCGTTTAACGGCGGAAACATAACGGCGACCGGTACGCATTACGACGAAACGCTGCAAAAACGTGTTTACGGCGGATACGACGGCAAGGTCAATTATCTCGGCGCGATCGTCGGCCGCGGAGTCACCGCCAGCTTAGGGGATACGGTTTATTTTAATACCGACAGCGTTTATACCGGTTATACCGACAATACGGTTCAGTCCATCGGCGACAGCGCTTACGACGCTACGATGTCGGTAGTCAACAGCTCCAACGCCTTGGGCCTTACGGGCAATCGCATGCGCGTGCCGGTAACAGGTTCAAAGCCTGTCGGCTTTACGACCGGATTTTATCCCAGCGGCTGGAGTTATTTGGCTTATGAAGACGACGCGGACGAGCGTTATTACTATCCTCAGCTATCCGCGTTTACGTTGTCCGGCACAATAAATATAGGCGGCGCGGAATGCGATATTGCGGCTCTTAGCAAAAGCAGCGTTCAGCTCAAAAAGACCGTTGACGGCGGCAGCGAGCCTATAGAGCCGACCAATATATTCAGAATAACGTTTGTGCTGAACGGCGGTTCTTTTGTTTTCGACGAATCGCTTGCGGACGGCGATAATAATTATTTTACCGCCGACGGAAAGTCTTACGCGCCGGCCGGCGCCGACAGCTATTACTATGAGTCGGAGTTTTCGGAGGAGCGCCTCGAGCTGCCCGTACCGCCTGTGCGCACGGGTTACGTTTTCGGCGGCTGGTTTACGGATAACGGTACTTTTACCGGAGAAATGAATTTTGACAGCGTGCCCGGCTCCGACGTAACGGTTTACGCAAAATGGAGCTGCGTTACTTACGATATTATTTACGAGGGAGTTACCGGTCCTGGCGGGACAATGACGGGCAGCTATCCTACCTCCTTTACGATAGAAAGCGGCGGCCGTGAAATGATATTGGCCACCGCCGCAAACACGATTCTCCGAGGCTTCAGGTTTGATCGCTGGCAGTATCAAAGCTACGATGTGCGCGGCTTCAGTATAAATCTAGACGATCCCGATAATCCGAAGCTCAATCTTCACAACCTGTCGGGAGATCCGGCTACAAGCATACCGTTTGCAAATCTTGCCAACGGTCTTGCTCTCAGCGCGGTATGGATTCCCGAGGAGTATTCGATTGAGTATTACGACGAGGACGGCGTTACGTTTTTAGGCTCGGATACCTATACGACGGAGGCCATGGCTCCGCTGCTTCAGACGTGGGAAAAGACAGGCTTTCGATTTGTAGGCTGGCAGCTTGCTGATTTTGAATCAGGCGATCCCGTTAACGCGTCGATGTACGAAATCGGCAGAAGTTATACCGTCGTGCAGCAGGGCAGCGTCGGTACGTTCAGATTCAAGGCTGTGTACGAGCCTATTCCGTACACTCTTTATTTTAACGCGGGCGAGGGCGGCGTAATCGACAATGCGGCCGAGCTTGGGCTTACTCTGGATACAAACGGACTTTACAGCATTACTCTTAATTACGGCGATACTCTGTTTAAAGACGGGCTTAACGAGGGCTTGCGCGCGTTGGTAGCGCGTACCACGCAGGAGGGCAGAAGCTTTGACGGCTGGTTCTATAACGTAAATTTCGCAGACAATACCCGTGTAAATCTAGACGGCTCGTCGGACAACGGCACGCCATTTTCGATGCCGGCGCGCGATTATACGCTTTACGCAAAATATAAAACGGATAGCTATACCGTCACTCTGGATCTGTCGTCGGGCTTTAATGCCGAATCGGAAACGGGCGGCCGCAGCTTTAAGGTGCAAAGCGGACTTGTTCAGGCATATTTCGGCGGCAGATTTGCGGAAATCGGCGAGGGAATATGGGAAATCAGCGACGTGTCTTACGGTACGGATTTGACTGCTGATCTTAACTTCTTTGTTAACGAGTGCCTGATCGTGACAAGCGGCGACGGATATCATTTCGACGCCTGGAGTCAGGAAGGCGGCAATTCCGCGATTTACCGCGTGACTTCGGATATGCGCCTTACCGCCGTTTATTCGGTGGATAAAATAACGGTTAATTTCGTCGGGTACGATAATAATACGCTTAAATCCTATAATATAGATATGGGCACGCGCCTCAAAGAAGAGCTCAGAGCGGAGATTTCCGCTCTGCTGAAGGCCGATCAGTCTGCGGCTGTCGGTTACGATTTTCTGCGCTGGGAATATGCGGACGGCACGGAGTACAGAAACGACGGTACGGACGCCGTATTCGCACGCTCCGTAACGATTTACGCGGTTTATTCGCCGCGCGTTCTTACCGTGACCTTTTACGTTGTCAAGCCGGACGGCTCCATGAAAGTCGTGGACGAAGTGGGCGAAGGCTGGACTACGGTTTATCGCTACGACACGCGTTTCGGCAGTTTTCCGGAGCTCGACGCGTTGACGGCAAATTTCGATAAGTCGGATTATCTCGGATTTCAAATTGACAGCTGGTACGCCGACAGCCGGCTTACCGAGCGTGTTACCACTCAGACAGTTGCGCGCGGCGAAAATTTCAGCGTTTCGCTGTATGCCAAGCTGGGCTATAAGCAGTATTCCGTGACTTTTCTTGCCGGCGGCGGCTCTTTCCAGTTAAACAGCGGACAGTCGGCTTCAGGCTTTTACGATCACGGCGGAACGGTAACGCCGTTTCCCGCGCTTAACGCCCGTACCGGCTACGAATTTACCGGTTGGTCGATGCAAACAGCGTCCGGCGCTTCCGACGAGGAAATACGGCTTCTTCCCGAGGATAACGGCGATTATTCCAAAGCCTTCATGCGTATGGTTGCGTCTGAGGGGATTACCGGTCCGGTAACGGTTATCGCCGGCTGGAAGGTTCAAAGCTTTGAGGTCTGGTATTCGGCAGGAGAAGGCGAGTTTACGGTATCGGAAACGTCCGAAGGCGCTTTTTATGCCGATACCGATAAAACGCCTGCCTCGGATAAAGCAAAATTCTTTGTCGTTACCGTCTCATACGGCCAGACGCCCGCGCATTCTATGCGTCCGGCGCGCCTCGGCTATACTTTCAATTACTGGACTCATTCAAGCGGAATAAACGCGGTTATTTCCGCCGAGCAATACGGCAGCGGAAGTCCTATTATGCCGCAGTTTACGCTTGACGTATACACGATAACTTATATCGTTAACGGCGGCAATCCCGTAACGGCGCTGCCTTCTTACAGCTACGGAGACGATACGGCGCTGCCTGTGCCCATTAAAAGCGGGTATGAGTTCGGCGGCTGGTATAAACGTGCCGACTGCTCGGGAGAGGCTTTGACAAGCGTATCGGGAGAGGCGGGCAATCTTGTGCTTTACGCAAAGTGGATTGCGCCCGTATACGAGCTGATTCTGGAAATAACGGTACCGGTGGCTGCCGACTCGGTCAAGGATTACGTTGATGGCAGATTGACGGCGGAATTCGGCGGCGACGCTGACGTTAGCTTTACCGTTTCGTCTGCGGAAAACCTGCTTACCGCGGTTATATCCGCACCTTACGGCAGGGACGTTTCCGTGCTTAACGGCATTCTGCCCAATAATATTTCCGGGTGGGTGCCGGGCGGCTGGCAGTATAACGGACGGAATTATTATTTTACGACTGTTGAGGGATCAGCCCTTTATACGGCGGGCTATACGGAAGCCTCGGACGGCAGCTATACCGTAGAATATTATTTTACCGCGGATAAGCTTTACACTTCGTTGTTTAACGTTGTCGACGGAGCGCCCATACTGGAAATAAGCAGAGAAGGATATACTTTCGACGGTTGGTGGACCGCGCCTGACGGCGAGGACGGCAGCCGTTATACCGATATTATTCCGGCAGAGGGCGATGATCCCGTTGTCAGGGTATATGCGCGCTGGACTGTAAATCGTTACAACGTCGTTCTAGAGTACAATTCCGGCACGGTTTCCTTGAATGGGGCCATGACCGACGGAAAAGCCGCCTTCGGCGCCGAGCTGTCTTACGGCGCCGAGGATAGTCTGCTGCCGACGCTTACGCGCACGGGTTACAGTTTTGACGGCTGGTTTACCGATGTCGGACTGCAGATGAGAGCGGATTATATGCCCGCGCGCGATATAACCCTGTATGCCGGCTGGACTCCGGTAACATATCAGATAAATTTTATGTACGGCGACACGGACGGTACGCAGGCCGATTATGTTCCGGCGGATACTTTTGAGTTTACCGCCGCTTTCGGAAGCGCGCTCAGCATACCGGACGCCGGTAAGAATTATCCGTATTATTCTTACGAGTGGGAGGTTTGGCTTGACGGCAGATCTATGCCCTTCGGCGCGGATACAATGCCCGCATTGGACGAAGATTTTTCAGGCTTTACTCAAATATCGGAGGACGGCACCGTAATGTTCGTCAACGTTTACGCCGTATATTCGGCGCGCGCGTATTCTACGGTCATGTATGACGGTCAGGGCGGAAAGCTGGGCGACTTTTCGGTAAACGTACTGTCGGCGGCGGACGATTTCATGCAGCCGGCGGCTGAGGATATACCGGTAGGTTACGGCTACGGCGGCTGGGATATCATGACTGACGGTAAGCTTTATTCTGTGGGCTGCGTCAGTTACAAGGTTCTCTTTGAGGACGGCGTTTACCTGTTGAGTATGATAAACGGCGAAGGGGTTGTTTATAACGTCGATATCACGCGCATAGGAGAGTTCGTTTTCGTGCTAGGGACTAAGGCCGACGAGTATGAGATAAGCTTCGAGCCGGGAGAGGGCGGAACGACGGACGTAAAATCCAAATTTGTCACTTACGATGCGCCTTACGGTCCGCTTCCGCTGCCGGTGCGTCCCGGATATACTTTTGCCGGCTGGTCGCAGGATAAAACGGGCGGAGAATACGTCTATGAGGATTCAATCGTCAAGGTAACGCAGGATACGCTGTTGTACGCCGTTTGGTCGGCCAATACGTATCGGGTTATGTTTGTCGGCGGCGGCGCGGACGGCGGCTCGGTCGATGCCGTTACGTTAACCTACGATATTACGGCGGAATTGCCGGCAAACGGCTTTACGCGATCCGGATACGCTTTTGCCGGCTGGGCAAAGTCGGAAAACGGTAAAAAGGTTTACGACGATAGGGCTGAGGTAATCAATCTGACGGCTGAAAATAACGGGACGGTGCTTCTTTACGCGTGCTGGCAGGCAGAGACGTATTCCGTCACCCTGAATACGGGAGAAAATACTGAAAAAATCACGGTAACTTACAAAGAGACATACGGGAAGCTGCCCGTACCCGAAAGGAAGGGCTATACGTTTGAAGGCTGGTTTACGTCAACAGACGGCGGGAGCATGGTAACCGAGGGAACGACGGTAAGCGATACGCAGGATCACGAGCTGTACGCGCGTTGGAAGCTGAACGAATACGGGATAACGTATGTGCTGAGCGGAGGAAGCGACGGAGAAAATCCCGCAAGCTACACCGTAGAGGACGAAAAAATAATTCTTAAGTCCGCGACTAAAACGGGATATAAATTTCTGGGCTGGTACGAGGAAGAGAACGGAGCGGAAAAAGTAACGGAAATAGATACGGCAATAGCGTCGGACATAACGCTTTATGCGCGCTGGGAAGCCGAAACGTATACCGTAACTCTCAACGGAAACGGCGGTAAATTCGGTCAGGAAGCTGTAAAAGAGATAATCGTGACCTTCGGCGCTGCGCACGGCTCGCAGCTGTCCGACGAAAATGCGCCCGAGAAAATCGGATATATATTTACTGGCTGGTATCTGTCGGCCATTTCGGAAAACGATCTGGTCGATAGCGATTCGTTAGTGACGACGGCAGGCAGATATACTCTTTACGCGCATTGGCAGGCTGTTGAATATGACGTCGTATTTATTTCCGGCGGCGAGGAAATCGGGCGTCAGACCTTAACGTATGATAAGGCCGAACGGCTAAACCTCTTCTCGGCCGAGCTTGAAGGATATTCTTTTGCCGGCTGGCGCGACGAGGCGGGCGCAATGTATTCTGTAAATGCGGAGGTAATCAATCTTTCGGACGGAAAAGACGTCGCGCTGACCGCCGTGTTCAAGGCGGTGATAAGCCTTACCGGCACGGGGCTGGGGACAGCTGAGATTATATTCTGTTCGGATGACGGCGTGGCGGTGCTGCCCGAGCCCGCGGTAAGGACGGGTTATACCTTTGTCGGCTGGAAAGCGGCCGGAGAAGAAGCGCCGTTAAGCGCCGGCAAGATTCCGGTTTCAAAGCTGGAAAAGCTTTTAAGCGCCGGTAAAATCGATCTTGCGGCCGAGTGGAGAGAGCACGTATATACAGTGCGTTTCGACGCCAACGGAGGTATAGGCTCGATGCCGGATCAGGTTTTTGCGTATTCGGAGACGAAAAAATTATCCGCCATGATCGGGCTGGAATTTTCCGGATACGGGTTTTTAGGCTGGGCAACCGAGGCCGGCGGAAGCGTTGTTTATGACGACGGCGCTATGATAGACGCGCCGCTGACTGCCGAGGACGGTAAAACGATTACGCTTTACGCGGTATGGCAGGCCGGCGGGTACAGTGTTGTTTTCGACGGCAACGGCGCCGACGGAGGAGATACGGATGAACAGAATTTCGTTATGGGCGAGTCTCAGCCGCTGCGCGTCAATGCGTTTACGCGTACCGGATACAGCTTTTTAGGCTGGTCGGAGGACAGGAAAGCGTCTTCGGCCGAGTATGCTAACGGAGCCGGCTTTATAAGGACGTCGGCCGTACCCGGCGGAAAGGTCATTCTTTATGCTGTTTGGAAGGCAAACGAATATACGGTTTATTTCAACGGCAACGGCGGAACGGAAAGCGCGCCAGGTCAACCGGCGACGTTCGGCAGCGAGTTTAAGGCTGCGGCTTCGGCGCAAAGGACAGGATATGTTTTCGCCGGCTGGTGGACGGAGCGCGAGGGCGGCAGGCAGCTTTATATATACGACATAGCGTCGGATATTACGATTTATGCGCATTGGATCGCGGAAAGATATATTGTATCTTTTGAAACGGGCTGCGATATAGAAGATCCCAAGCCGATAGAAGTCGTTTACGGCAAAAAATACGGAAGTCTGCCGTCTGTTACAAGACCGGGATATATATTCAACGGCTGGATGACGGCGCAATCGGGAGGAGTTCTTATTTCGGAAGATACCGTTGCGTCCGGGCTCTCTTTGCCTGAAATGACGGAGAATGCCGGTACTCTTTATGCAAGCTGGACGGCTGCGGATTATTCGGTAAGCTTTGACAGCCTGGGTGGAAACTATGTAGGCGATATTACGGTAACTTACAAAGAGACATACGGGAAGCTGCCCGTACCCGAAAGGAAGGGCTATACGTTTGAAGGCTGGTTTACGTCAACAGACGGCGGGAGCATGGTAACCGAGGGAACGACGGTAAGCGATACGCAGGATCACGAGCTGTACGCGCGTTGGAAGCTGAACGAATACGGGATAACGTATGTGCTGAGCGGAGGAAGCGACGGAGAAAATCCCGCAAGCTACACCGTAGAGGACGAAAAAATAATTCTTAAGTCCGCGACTAAAACGGGATATAAATTTCTGGGCTGGTACGAGGAAGAGAACGGAGCGGAAAAAGTAACGGAAATAGATACGGCAATAGCGTCGGACATAACGCTTTATGCGCGCTGGGAAGCCGAAACGTATACCGTAACTTTTATTGCCAACGGCGGAAGCGACGTAGGGGCGCAAACGGTCGTTTTTGGAGGACTTGCCGCCTTTGCAAAGACCGAACGTGAAAACTATATGTTTGTCGGTTGGTATGTCGACGAAAATATGTCTGAAGAGTATGATTTTGCTCAGCCCATTGACGGAAACCGTACCTTATACGCCAAATGGCGTCTTACCGCAATAACGACGGTATCGCAAAACGGGATAAGGATCAGCGTTAGCTCCGACGAGGGATTCGACGACGGTTTACGCATAATTTTTGAGGAGGCCGGTTCTGAACAGACGGAGCAGGCGGCCGGAGCGCTGGCCGAAAACGTAACCGTCGGCAGGCTGTATAACATCAGGCTTATCGATGCCTCCGGCAGCGACGTTGTTTTTCAAGGTCCTTTGTCCGTGCGCATTTCGCTTGACGGTATGGGTGCGGCGGCGGGCAGATACGGCGTGTTTTATATTCCGGACGATTATAATGCGGACGGCGCTAAGGAAATTACCTCAACCGTCGTTAACGGAGAGATTCTCTTTTACGCAGAGCATTTCAGTTTTTACGCCATTGTCGATATTTTACCTGTAAGCGCGTTTGCCTGGTGGTGGATCCTTGTCGCGGTCGGCGTGTGCGCTGCGATAGCGGTTGTTATCGCGTTAATTATAAGGTCGCGCCGGACCTATGAGCTCAGCTATGTTAACGGCGGAATCATGACTCAGAAAAAGCTGGAGAGCGCTCTTGTGGAGCTGCCCTCGCCAGAGAGCGACGACAGAATTTTTGAGGGCTGGTATTACGACGATAAGTTTACCGACAGAGCGTTTATAACCGCTATGCCTAAGCAAAACGTTATACTGTTCGCCAAGTGGAGGGCAATGACGGAAGAGGAAAAGCGCGTCAAAGCGGAAAGCACGGTCCGTGCGGAAATCGTTTCTACCTGATAACGTAAAAGCGGTTTTGAAAAAGCCGAGCTCTGAATATACAAGAGCGCGGCTTTTTTTGATCGTCAAAACTCAGCAACGCTCGCCTTTGTGTGAAAGCGTTGTTTCTGTAAAAAAATAAGGCAAAGGCGGGAGGAAAATTATCAAAGCGTCATAAAACGCTTGCGCACCGTCGTAAGACGGAGTATAATTTTTGATATCGCGCGCTTCGCTTTATTCGTCGGCGCGCAGTTTGCATCGGTAAAGGAGATTCGTAAAATGAAAGTCATATTGGTAAACGGAAGCTCTCATGCAAACGGTACGACCATGCGCGCTATTGCGGAAATGGAAAAGACGTTTGCCTCCGGCGGAATCGAAACGCAGGTTATTCAGCTCGGCGGCAGCCCGGTGCGCGACTGCATACAGTGCAATTCCTGCCGTAAAACCGGCGAGTGCGTTTTTAAGGACGACGGCGTAAACGATTTCGTTCGGGCGGCATCCTCGGCGGACGGATTCGTTTTTGCGACTCCGGTGTATTACGCTCATGCAAGCGGCCGCCTTCTTTCGTTTCTTGACCGAGCCTTTTACAGTTCGGCCGGATATAAGGAATTTAAATTCAAGCCCGGCGCCGCCGTTGCCGTTTTAAGGCGTGCCGGGGCGACCGCGGCGATTGACGACATAACCAAATATTTCGGGATTGCCCAGATGCCCGTGACCGGCTCGACGTATTGGAATACCGTTTACGGTATCGACGCCGAAGAGGCGGAAGTCGATGCGGAAGGGCTGGAGACGCTTCGCAATCTGGCAAGCAATATGATTTGGATGATGCGTTGCTTTAAGGCGGGGCGCGACGCGGGTGTCGAGCTTCCTAAAACCGAAAAAACCGCCGTGACCGGATTTATAAGACGATAAACGGTCTCAGTGCGTTCATGCTCTTGCAGAAACCGTCGATTTGCCGTCGTAGTTTGATTAAAAACCGTCGCCGTGGCCGAAAGAAATCGGCGCTTTGAATCTGGCCGACGTAAACGCGCAATATATTTTATCGGAATTTATCTGAAATCACTGTGGAGGGACGGCTTATGAATACGCCCAGATTGGAAACCGAACGACTGATCTTGAGAAAATTTACGGAAAACGATATCGAGGCTCTTTTCCTTATTCTGAAAGATGAGGAGGTCAATAAATTTCTGCCGTGGTATCCTTTGAAAAGTCTTGAAGAAACGCGGAAATTTTACGATGAAAGGTATGCGGCAAAATATGCGCTTCCGCAGGCTTACGCGTATGCTATTTGTCTTAAAAGCGATAATTTTCCTATAGGCTATATCAAAGTGGATATGGAAGATCATCACGATCTGGGTTATGGGCTTCGAAAGGAGTTTTGGCGGCGCGGTATCGTTACTGAGGCGGCAAAAGCCGTTACGGAGCAGGTCAAAAAAGACGGTCTTCCCTATATCACGGCGACTCATGACAGAAACAATCCGGGAAGCGGAAGGGTTATGCAAAAGGCGGGCATGAAATATTGTTACTCGTATGAGGAGCTGTGGCAGCCTAAAAACTTTCCCGTGATTTTCAGAATGTATCAATTAAATTTTAACTGCGACAAGAATTTTGTATATAAAAAGTATTGGGATATGCACGATAATCATTTCGTTGAAGAATTGTAAAATCGGCCGCGGTGATTATAGCCTAACGTAATTAAAAATTTTTGCCGGCCACGGTCTTCAAAACCGTACCTAAACGCCTGTATTCCGTAAAAAGCTTTGCGGTCCGCCGTAATTTATCTTTATCTTATGCGAATAAAACAAATCCGGACCGATCTTGTCTCGGTCCGGACTATATTGGGTGGAGCGGAAGACGGGACTCGAACCCGCAACGTCCAGCTTGGGAAGCTGACACTCTACCATTGAGCCACTTCCGCAGATCCGATAAAATTATATCACGGTTATTTTGAAAAGTCAATTAAGTAAAAGCCGGCAGATATATTCTTTAAGGTTTTTTAGGCAACGCTATTTTTTAAATTGAGCTTCGGCGGTTTTTATGTTTGCGCCGCTGATGAAACGGCAGGGGGGACTGGCGGCTAATCAATCCGGTAAAAAATTTTAAATTTCAGCAGTTATAAACTTGATATTTAACGCGCGATATGCTATAATTATCCCTACAAACGGAAACGCGGCGTTTAACGTCCGCAATTTGGAGGTATTGCACAGCTGGTTAGTGCGCATGCTTCACATGCATGAGGTCATAGGTTCGAATCCTATTACCTCCACCAATTCTCTTTTTACGCGTTTTGCCGTTTGTTTCGCAGTGCGGAGGTATAGCTCAGTTGGTTAGAGCGTTTGCTTGACATGCAAGAGGCCATAGGTTCGAGCCCTATTATCTCCACCAAAAGGGAACTATCCGAACATTTCGGATAGTTTTTCTTTCTATGAATGTTCGGACATGTTCGATTTTTTTCCACCAAAAAAGGACTGTTCGAACGCTGCTTGTAGCAAAGCAGGTTTGGACGGTTTTTATTTAATTACTTCGGCAGCAGTCGAGCCCGACAAAATGTAATTTATAAATATTATTTTTGTTTTCCTACGATAATAACGTGATAGGATTACTGCATTTTTGTTAGTACAGAAAAGAGGTTGGAAAAAATTTAATTTCGATATACCGTGAATTTTAAATTTCGGGGAGGAATGTTAATTTGCAGTCGGAAGATATTACGGCGATCATAATAATAAGCATATTAAGCGCTGTAATAATAACTATATCTATTATCATGCTGACGGGGAAAGGCGCAAATCTGATAGCCGGTTATAATACTTTATCGAGGGAAGAAAAAGAAAAATTCGACGCAAAAAAGTTGTCCGTATTTTTAGGTAAAGTTTTTTTGCTCATAGGCATTTTATTTAATTGTATTTCCGTTGGAATTGTTTTTTGTATACGGTGGCTTCCCTTCGCGGTAGCGGCGGCTGTAGCGGCGGCGATTATTTTTGCGGCAGTTTATTGCAATACGGGCAATCGCTTTAAGAAACAGTAATATTGCCGATAAAATCCGCTGCGGCTCAAATCTTTTTACAGTGCTCTTATGCGGCGCGAAATGTTCGTTTATGTAAAATTAGGTTTGCCGGGGGCGCATTTTAGTGTCAATCTCGCGTCGGCGCATGTTAAATCGGTAAAAAGTTACGGATTGGCATGATAATATTTGTAAAAGCAGGGAAAGTATGCTATAATACGAGTATCAAATTAATTTTGGTAAAGGAGCGAAAATCAAACATGAGAATGATTCTGAACGAAACCAGTTATTTCGGAGCGGGCTGCCGCAAGGAGCTCAAGACGGAAATGCTCGGACGCGGATATAAAAAAGCTTTTGTCGTGTCCGATAAGGATTTGATAAAATATAACGTGGCAAAGCTTGTCACCGACGAGCTGGACGCTATGGGTGCGGAGTACGTTGTTTATGACGACGTCAAGGCGAATCCTACCGTAAGCAACGTACAGAACGGTTATAAAAAGTTTGAGGAATTCGGCGCCGACGTCATTATAGCTATAGGCGGGGGATCGGTTATCGATACGGCGAAAGCGATAGGAATTATTGCGACCAATCCCGATTTTTACGACGTAAAGTCGCTTGAGGGAGTGGCGGATACTAAAAACAAGGCGTTTCCCATAATCGCTTTTGCAACGACGTCCGGCACTGCGGCGGAGGTGACGATCAATTACGTCATAACCGACGAGGATGCGGGAAGAAAGCTTGTCTGCGTAGATCCGCACGATATTCCCGTCGTGGCTTTCAACGATGCGGACATGATGAAAAGCATGCCCAAGGGACTGACTGCCGCTACGGGTATGGACGCTCTCACCCATGCGATAGAGGGCTATATCACCAAGGGCGCGCACGAACTCAGCGATCTTTTGTGCTGGAACAGTATCAAATTTATTGCTGAAAATCTCGAGGCCGCCGTTAAAAACGGCTCCGACGACAAGGCGCGCGAGGGAATGGCTATGGGTAGTTATGTAGCCGGCATGGCCTTTTCAAACGTCGGTCTGGGAATAGTTCATTCCATGGCTCATCCTTTGGGAGCAAGATACGATATTGCCCACGGCGTGGCAAACGCGCTGCTGCTGCCCTTCGTCATGGAATACAATATGTCTGCGGCAAAGGCAAAGTACGGCGACATCGCGCGCGCAATGGGTGTGGATATTAAGGGAAAAACCGAGGGCGAGGCGGCTAAAGCGGCAGTTGATGCGGTAAGAAAGCTTAGCAAGTCGATAGGTATTCCTCAGCGGCTGTCGGAAATCGGAATAAAAGAGGAGCAGCTCCGTCAGCTTGCGGAGGACGCGATTATCGATCCCTGCACCGGCGGCAATCCCAAGGACGTCACCGTGGAAGATATACTGGAAATTTATAAAAAAGCGTTGTAATTTAAATGCGAGCAAAGCGCCCGGCCGATCAGGTCAGGGCGCTTTTTTATCGGAAAAAGCTTTTGCTGCGCTTTGGCAAAGCTTTAAAAAAGCAGGGTTGAATATTTCGTTTTTATATGGAAAAGGCTGTACGGAAAAATAATTTTAAACTGAAAAAACTTGAAGAAGCAAGCCGTTTATCAAGCGGCTGTAAAATTGTCTTGACGGTTGCCGCGATAAGGACTGACACGGACGGTTTAAGCAGACAGTCCGGTCTATAGCGTAAATTTTTGGCCGGTGAAAGGCTTTTTCTTATTTTTTTATCTGAAACAAACGGAGCGTTTTTGTCGTAGGTATTGACCTTAGGTTAAAAATGTAGTATAATAAACTTTAAATAAAGCACTTGTTTTTGACGGAGGAAAGCATATGTTGGATTCTGTTTATGTTGACGGCCTGTTCGGCAGGTTCGATTACAGCATCAGGCTTAAAGACGAGGGGATAACAGTACTTACGGGGCCTAACGGTTTTGGTAAAAGCACGTTGTTTTCTCTGATAGAAGCTGTTTCCAAATGCGACAGATCCGTGTACCGTCGCACTACGTTTAAAAGTCTGCGGCTTAATTTTTCGGACGGAAAGGCCTGCTCGTTTCTTAAATCCGGCGGCGGTCTTTATGCTGACGGCGTTATGCTTGACGACGGCAGCGGTATTTCGGAGGAGGAAAAAGCCGCGGCGCGCTCGCTTGGCCAGGTACGGACGATCGGCAGCCGCCGTCTTTTCGACAGCGCGATGAACGACGAGGGAAAGCTTGCCGAATATATAGCCGCGATTAAATCCATTCCTTCAAAACTCGGCGCTAAGCTTTCTTCCGGCGAAGCCGATGCCGCGGCGCGCGCAAGCCTTTTCAAGCGCCTTCTGACAGACAAGCTGGCTTTCAAAACTCCAGTAACCGATAGTATCGACGGACTGTATTTTGTCGACGGCGACGGCGGCAGACTTGCTTTTACGGATTTATCCGCAGGAGAAATACAGATAACCGCGTTTTATTACGAGCTGCTGTTTGAATGTCCGAAGAACGCTCTGCTGCTCATTGACGAACCGGAGATTTCCATGCATATAGTTTGGCAGCTTGGGCTTATAGACGATTTAAAGGCGATATTATCCGTTTTGGGCGACGCGCGGGCGGTTGTCGCCACTCATTCGCCGCAGATACTGGGCGGACACCGCGACCTTCAGGTTGATCTCGGAGAGCAGTATGAGCGCTGATTCGATATTCTCAAATCTGACGGCGGAAAATACCGCCGCGGAAATCAGTCTGATTTTAAGCGCGGATTATAAGCGCAAGAAAACTGTGATATTGCTGGAGGGAGAGGACGACGTAAAGGCTTTCAGATTTCTTGTCAGCCGCGACGTTACGCTGATAAAGGCTTACGGCGCTTCGACTACCGTCGATAAATTTATGCCTGAAAATTTCCCCGACGAAAAACGCGTTATCGGCATACGCGACCGCGATTACCAGGAGAAAAAGAAATTCGGCCGCATATTTTATTGCGACCATTGCTGCTGCGAAATGATGCTTATAAGCGACGACGAGACCTTTCAGAGAGTGGCCGTCAATTTTTACCGCGGCAGGCTTTCCCCCGACCGGCTCAGGTACGAGCTGCTTAAAAAACTTTTTTATATTTCCGCATTAAGACTTTGCTCGGACAGGTACCGCTGGGCCTTGAGGATATCGGATACGGATCTTAATAAAATCGTAAATCCGCGGGTTTCACCCGGTAAGAATGCCGTAGTGGCGTTTGTAAACGCGTATAATCCCAAAAACAAGGTGGACGGCGCCCGGCTTAAAAAGCTTGCCCTTGTGCGCGATACGGGCAGACTTGAGGATTATCTCGATATCACAAACGGACATGATTTTGTGGAGGCTTTGCGTATTTACTGCGCGGAAAGCTCCTCCGGGAACAAGCGCCGTTCGATTTCGGACAAAGCGATTGCGGGGGCGATAAGATGCGCATATTCGCTGCGCGCGTTTGAAAATACGCGGCTTTACGCCGAGCTGAAGCTTTACGGCGAGGAGAACGGTCTGTCCATCGTGGCCGAATGATTCGGAAGCGGCCGCCGGACGGAAATTCTTAAGCCCGTATCAAAATACGCGGTTTTTCGAGTAAGATAAATTTATGTAGATTTAAGAAATCAAACTTAAACATAACAAAAAAGCAACTGCAGTATTCTTTTTGTTTTCACGTCGGGTTTGTGCGGTTGAATTGCTTTGACAGGCGTCCATTACGGCGGTATTTCGGATAAACTCGGTTTCGGGCTGTGTGTTGCCGTCGTCTTACTGTCGGTATGCGCGCTCGGGTTTATAAATCAAGTCGCAAAACTTCGCCGCGATATTGTTTTTGTTGCGGACGATAAAGGATTTGCGACTATTCCGGGCGCATTGTGCTGAAGCCGATTGCTTACGATGAGATAAAAAGCATAGAATTTAAAGAATTTTCGGTAACGATATCAAGGCAAGCTAGCTTAGGCGTTTTAAGTAAAATCGAAAGACGAACGCGGTTATATGAAGAAACTCGATCCTTTGCAAAAAATAAGTTTCGCTTTATCGCTTAGACATATCGAATTACATATATACTGTGCCAAAAAGACAAGAATCAAAATCGTTGCCGAAAAATTAAAGCAAAACCCGGAAGCTTGCAATCATAGTAAATTCATGCGGCAGTCATTATCCAAAAGGAGAAGAATAATTATGGTTGAATTCAGATCTAAATTAAACAGCGGCAAAAGCCGTGCTCTCAATAACAATATGTTTAAAAAACTGCTGTGGCTGTATGTTCTTCTGACGGTTTTGCTTATCGCAGCAGGCGTTGTCGGAATCGTCTTCAAGGAGGACAGTTCGGATTTCGCCTCAGGCGTAGGACTTATCGTATTCGGCGTGTTGATTACTCCGCTCGGGTATTTGCTTACGCTCTTTTTGCAAAAGCGCAACGATAAGGCGGCGACTTATATAAGCGACGATACGGAAGAAGTCTATTTGTTCGACGAGCAGTTTATAACGCTTACGCAGACAAGAGGCGACGTTTTCACGTCCACGCTTAAAGCAAGATATTCGTATATCTATAAGGCAAGCGAGGATAAAAATTATTTTTACTTGTATATTTCTAAAATGCAAAGCCACGTTATAGACAAATCGTCGCTCACGCAAGGCACTTTGGGGGAAGCGGTCGCGCTGTTAAAAACAAATCTCGGCGATAGGTTCAAGAGTAAGTAAACTATCTTGAAGACCTGATTGAAAAAGCCGGATAGCCAAGGACAAAATGTAACCTCGGTTATAAACGATCAATCTGCATGGCGATCATGCAAAATTTATTTTGAATTATAAAAACGCCTGAAATCACTTTCATATGCGAGTTTCGAAATTTGTATTTTAAGGATTATTCAGCGGCGTTTTAAAACGCGTTTCAGCTTAAGGTGTTTTTGTATTCCTCGGCCGCCGCCATAAAAATACGCGCGGGCGATACGTAAAGCACGGGCAAGGAAAATTCCTTGGCCAGTTTTTTGATCCGCTGCTCGTTTTCCGGACGGTATTCAGGCTCCAAACTGATTGCCACGTTGCAAGCGCCTCGGATTTTTTTTAAAATAAAACCTACGCGCGCATCGCCGCCGGTAAGCACTGCGGCTTTCGCTTTGCCGGTGTTGTAAATTTTTACGGTTCCCGACCGGGTATAAGGCTCGGAAACGGAGCAGCTGTCCGTCACGTCGGTAAGCTCTCCTTTATGCGCGACCGCGGCCGACAGTTTTTTTATGCCGCCGTAATTAAGCATGATGCCGGCGATGACGGTATTGTTTTCACGTTCGCTCAGCTCGGCTATGCGTTTTAAGCAATCGGTTTCGCCTCCGATTTCTTTAAACAAATCCACCGGCTCTGAGAACGCTGCGTGGGACAGCACCGTAATATCGCTTATTTGAGTACCGCTTTCGTAAAGGGCATATGACTCTATGTCCGCCGCCGACGCCGTAATCGATAACGGGCCAAATTTAAACTTTTCCATGGTTCATACTATGTCGCTTCCGGAGCGATAGTGAAACGCTTTTTTCTTGCGCGATCGGTTTTTGACGCGGCCGTATTATTTTCTTTGACGCA
>ENA-UOJE01001011-UOJE01001011.1-human-gut-metagenome-genome-assembly--contig:-C23-NODE-1011-length-27307-cov-11.136834_pt1 | contig 27307 bp, 22 predicted proteins | sample MGYA00242341_ERZ723888 | MGnify/ENA metagenome assembly ERZ723888 | reverse complement strand
TGAAACATTCTAAGCCATATAAAGATACAAATTTTGCTACCCGCATGAGGCTGCTGATGGGAGCAAGAAATGTAAAACTGAAAGACATTGCCATAGCCACAAGCTGCTCGATTAGCGCTGCAAGTACCTGGCGGCGCGGCCGCCTGCCACGAAATTACAAGACAATATCCAAACTCGCCCGAATATTCAACGTAAGCGAAAATTTTCTCATAAACGGAGAAGATGAGTGCGTAATTTTTTCAAATGAAAAAAGCTGCGCCGAAAAATCTGCAAAAAATTCCGTAAAAATATGCCCCAAAGACGGCGAGAGCGAATGCGGACATTCCCAAAGCCGCTTTTCGCGCGAGCGCGAAGTAATGGACATTTTTAAAAAACTCGCAAACATCGCCGAGGAATCCGACGACGGATACAGCATATTGTTTGAAAGACTCCTAAAAGCCTTCCCAGAAGCTGCGCCAAATAATGGAGAAATTTCCGAAAAAAATATGGCAAACAAAATGTTTGCCTAAGTTAAAAAAAAAATACGTAATAAAAACTATGACAACGCAAACTGCAGCATACTCTCCGGCGGAGGAAATGTGGAACGCCGCGACCCATGGAATAGGGATTATCGCAAGCGTTGCAATGCTTTCAGTGCTCGTGACATTGGCGTCAGTGTACGGAAATGCGTGGGGAATAGTTTCCAGCTCAATTTTCGGGGCTTCTCTCATTTTGATGTACACTGCCTCGACAGTTTACCATGCGGCAAAAGGTGAAGTCGCAAAGAAAATCTTAAAAAAATTCGACCATATAGCAATCTACTATTTAATTGCTGGCAGCTATACCCCGTTTTTGCTCGTGGCAATGCGCTCGGCAGTAGCATGGACAATCTTTGGCATAATCTGGACACTTGCTATATTGGGCACTTTTCTAAAAATCTACGCGGGGGGCTCCGGAACAAAATGGTGGTCTGTCGGGCTATACCTCGCAATGGGTTGGCTCATTGTTTTTGTCTCCGGAAAGCTTTTTGAGGTACTGCCAACGTCTGCGCTCGTTTTCCTCGTTTTGGGAGGGCTCTTCTATACAGGCGGTGTGTTCTTCTATTTGAGAAAGACAAAAAAATTCTCGCATGCTGTCTGGCATATTTTTGTTTTGTTGGGAAGCTTTATGCACTTTTTTGCAGTTCTGTTTTCCGGCGTAATTGTCTAAAAAATTTCCTATGGAAAATTCTGAATTGATTAAAGCCGTGGAAAATGCCGTGCGCTCGTGGGGGCGCAGACCCACCTGGGACGAATATTTTATATGCGCCGCAATACTTATGGCATCGCGCTCTGCATGCGACCGCCTTCATGTTGGCTGCGTAATCGTAAGCGGTGGGCAGCATAAAAACAGAATCGTCGCCGCTGGATACAACGGATTCCTCCCAGGCGCCCCGCACTCCTCGTGCGTACGCGACGGGCACGAGCAGGCAACTGTGCACGCCGAACAAAACGCAATTTCCGACGCTGCGCGAAGGGGCGTTTCTCTTAGCGGCTGCACCGCATACATTACGCACTTCCCATGCGTTAATTGCGCAAAGCTTCTTGCCGCCTCTGGCATTGCAAAAATAAAATACCTGCACGACTATAACAACGACGAACTCTGTTTCAGATTTTTTAAAGACTCAAACGTGGAAATAGAAAAGCTCTAAAATGAGAAACTTTTACAACGACATTTCATGGAGTTTTTTAATATCGTCTCCGTCCCACACCGGAGACTTTTTTGAGGAGGCTGTAATACTGCTTCTCGAAGACAACGAAGACGGCGCATTTGGCATTGCAATCAACAAGCCGCGCGGAAAAAAGCTCGGAGACATTTCCGAGGAGTTTGAATCCACTCCGCTCGAAGATGTCGAAGTTATGGACGGCGGTCCAGTCGAAAGCGGCACCATAACCCTCGCCGTATGCTCATGCGAGGGAAAATGTGAATGCGGCGGCACTTTCGCATTCGGGACTTCCCCCAAAAATGCAATCGAAGAAATTTCAAATAACCCCGACGCAAAAGTTGCGGCTTTTGCCGGATATTCCGGATGGGGACCGAATCAGCTAAAAGCCGAAATATCGGAAGGCGAATGGATAGTGTCAAACGCCGATATTGGACTAATATTCGATATACCTCCGGAAGATATTTGGCGCGAACTTTTAATTAGAGAACGCCCGGCATTCGCGTGCCTACAGAAGCCAAAATCGGACGCCTCCTTAAATTGACGCTCCCGGACGCAGAACTTTCCGCTCTTTGCCCCGGAATCCTCCATTAGAAAATTTGGGATATAATAGCATGAATGAAGCATGCTACAAATTCGTATATTGCACGCAAGCAATCCGCCTGTAAAAATTGAGATTTCAAACGTGTGAAAGCACAACGATCCGCTTGTGGCGCGCCATAAGTCATCAGGCAGAAAAGCCTAATGAAAAATATTAAGCGAGAAAAATTCAAGCAGCCCACCTATAAAAAAAACGGAATCTCCACATTACGCTAAAAATCGGAATCTTTGACTTCAACGCGTATCGTTGGGCTCCCTGAACGCATCTCTTCCGGGACATTGAGAATGTCGAATTGTCTGCCAATATTGTCGTCGACTTTCTCCATAGATCTCAATTCGCCGCGATAACGCTGGGGAGGAACATTTTTATTAGGCGCCGAAGACGTCGTTCTTGGCGCGGCTGTCGGGCTTGAAGGAGAAGCCGCCGGTTTGGAAATTGTTGGCGGTGAATCTGGGGCATCAGAATCCACAATATTCCCCGATGAATCAAATTTTAGTTTCCGCACAAAAACTCTTCCCCTGCCTATTTTCTTATTTGGGGATAAAAAGTCCCAAAAAGACTCCTCGTTATTGCGCAATGCGCCGCCGGCGGTCGTTATCGGGATACCCGGATCCGCCGAGTGGGACTCGCGAAAATAAAACTTGTTTATCTCGCGCATGGACATTTCCATCAACTCGGAGTATTGGTCGCGCAGGTATTCCTGATACTTGCTATCCCGCTTATTCACGTCGATTTTGCCGAGGTATTTTTTTGATAGATTTCTGTCGGTATTTTCCATTGCAAGCGGGACGTCCGCCCCGCTCCACAAATCGCTTTTTGTTTTGCCGTGGTATTCGGGTGTCACAAAGTCCTTCTTATTGTCAAAAGCCCTCTGCTTGGACATTTCTGCGCCGGGCAAGCCTTCCTCAAAATGGGGCTTCTCTTCTCTCAGATATGATACGTCTCCGGTATTCTCGTATAATTTACGCTCGAGCATCTTGCCGGACTCGCGCGCTTTTTTCCCCTGCATTGAACTCATTTTCGACTCCTCAAAACGGCGCTTGGAGAAAGTCGAGTTTGCCCTTGTAAAGTCGTTGTTCAACAACGCATGCGCATCGGCGAAAAACATTGCGCCGACGGCCACAAAGAGAAATATTTTCGGATTTATCGTCAAATTAGATTTTTACCCCAATAATTTCGAGAATCCTCTGCAAATCGTCGTTGCCGAGATATTCTATTATTATTTTCCCCTTTTTGGCGCCGTGGCGGACTTCAACGCTCGCGTTTAGGCGGGTCGAGATTTTGTTTTGTATATCGCGCACCACCGCAGATTGCGCGACTTTTGCCGCCGGAGTCGATGAGTCCGCCCTTGCCTCGCCATCTTTGAGCCTTCTTACGGCGTCTTCCGCGCCGCGCACGTTTAAGCCGTTTTCTATAATTCGGCGGGCGAGTATCTCTTGCTGGGTTTTATCCTCTACGGAAAGTATTACTTTGGCGTGTCCTGGGGATATCATTCCGCTTGAAATATATCCCTGCACGCTTTCAGGCAGCCTTAGCAGCCTTAGGGAATTCGCAATGCTCGAGCGCGGCTTGCCGAGCCTTTGCGAAACTGCGTCTTGCGTCAGACGGAAGGTCGCTATAAGATACGCTATCCCCCTCGCCTCCTCCATTGGGTTGAGGTCGGCCCGCTGTATGTTTTCAATCAGCCCCTTTGCCGCCGCAGACGAGTCGCTCGCATTTTGCACGCACGCGACAATCTTTTTCATTCCAAGCAACCTGCACGCGCGCAGGCGGCGTTCGCCCGCAAGAAGCTCGTACGTTCCTCCGGGAATCTGGCGGACGAGAATCGGTTGCAATAGCCCCTCCGAAGATATGGAGTCGGCAAGGTTGCGAATCTCCTCTTCAGAAAATTCCTTGCGCGCTTGGTACGGGCTCGGCGCAACCTTGTCTATCGGGATTTCGCTAAACAGTCCGTGTGCCGAGATTTGCACTTTTAACGGCGCCGGCGACGGCACCGGCTGGGCGCCTATCTTCTTCGCGCCGGAATCGGCTGCCTTTTTGGCTCCGGCAGAAATTATTGAGCCAAGTCCTCTTCCCAGTGATTTACGTTGGATTGCCATATTTTTTTATTTTTGCGGTACGAATATTTCGTCGCCTATTCTTAATCCGCGCGACGGATCGGCGATTTTATTGGCGTCTTGAATCCATTTTATCCTGGAATTCATCTTCCTTGCGATTTTGCTTATGGAGTCTCCCGCCTGCACGGTGTAAGTGACGCCCGTCTTTGGATAGTCGTCTGAAAATGTTGTGGGAAGGTCAGACTGCGGTCTTGTGCCTATCGCTGCGGCGAGTTTCTGCATATTGGCATTGGTCTGCGCTGCCATCGATTCCAAATCTTTTTTTACGAGCGATATTATTTCTCTCTTTAAAGTTTCATTTTGGACGGAAATCTCGCTCTTTGCGAACGACAACTGTTGCCTTACATTCTCGTTGTCGTCGCTCGAAGACTGTTTGATTTTGCGCAAAAGCTCTTCGTTCTCGCGTCTGAGCTGTTCGACTTCGAGCCTCAACTGCCCGACCTCGCGCTTCAAAAGCGCCATATCCTGCTGCAAATCGGCAACTGCTGCCGTCTGTCCACACAATGTATATGTCGAGGCAAAGGCCGCAATGACAACCGCAAAAAACTTTATTCCCATATCTTATAAATTTTTCGTTTAAATTTTCGGGCCGCAATATCAACACGCCCCTCCAAAATCAAAAGTATCTTTTATTTTATCGGCATTTCAAGTTTTTTTGACACCCGTTCATAGATAATTCGATGTTTTGCAATTTTTTTTGCCGCGTTAAAATATAAAAAATTTCTTGTGGTCGATTTTTTCCAAGGTGCTGCATTGGCAATTTGTTTTTTTGCAATTTTTCAGCGCCTTTTCACAGCAATTTTTTTTTGTTGAGAAACGCATAAAAAATTCCGATAAACCTTTATATTTCAAAAAAAAGCCATTATAATATAATTTTATGTGCGGAATAACTGGATACGTGGGAAGTAAAAATGCCGTTCCAATACTTTTGGAAGGGCTCTTGAAACTCGAATACCGCGGATACGATTCCGCAGGAATCGCTTTGCTCAAAAACGGAATTTTGCGCGTATGCAAAAAAAAGGGGCGCGTCGGCACTCTCGCAGAAGAAGTCCGCAAGATGAATTTTTCCGCAAATACGGGAATTTCCCACACCCGCTGGGCCACCCATGGCGGCGTAACAGACGCAAACGCACACCCGCATGTTTCATCTGACGGGAATTTCGCCCTCGTCCATAACGGCATAATCGAAAATTTCGAGAACATCAAAAATTTCCTTTTGACAAAAGGCTACACCTTTTCAAGCCAAACAGACTCCGAGGTTCTCGTAAACCTAATTGCATACCACTACTCGCAAAGAACTGACGAAAATACCGAAAACAGGTTTATGGAGGCTGTCCGCAAAGCCCTTCTGCACGTTGAGGGCACATACGGAATTGCGGTTTTATGCCGCTTTAACGACGGTGAGATAGTTGCCGCAAGAAAGGGATCTCCGCTCCTAATAGGTGTCGGGAAAAACGAAAGGCTCGTTTCGAGCGACGTCCTCGGATTCGCAGGCAGGGCTTCAAACGTCATATATCTTGAAGACAACCAAATTGCGCTCGTGACAGCCGACAGCTGCGACATTGTCACTATCTGCAACAAGCCCATAAATTATACTGTAAGCGAAATCGACTGGAACCTCGAGTCCGCAGATCTTGGCAACTGCAAACACTACATGCAGAAGGAGATTATGGAACAGCCCGCAGTTCTTGAGAACGCAATACGCGGGCGAATTTCCGACGACGGCTCGACAGCCGTCCTCAATGGCCTCAATATGACCCCCGCCGATATGAGGCAAATCGACCGCATTCTATTTTGTGCATGCGGAACTGCATGGCACGCATGCCTCGTAGCCGAATATCTTATTGAAAAATACGCGAGAATCCCGGTTGAAGTCGAGTACGCAAGCGAATTTAGATACCGCAACGCGCCCCTCGATAAAAACACGCTCGTGTTTGTAATCAGCCAAAGCGGCGAGACTATCGACACCCTGCAAGCGCTGAGAGAATCCAAACGAAAAGGCTTCAAAACACTCGCAATCACAAATTCTGTGGGATCGACAATTTCGCGCGAGTCGGACGGCGGACTATACCAATATGCGGGGAAGGAAGTGGGGGTCGCCTCGACAAAGGCCTTTACGTCGCAAATCGCAATCTGCTTGCTAATCGCGCTCTACATTGGCAGAATGAGAGACCTATCGTTCTACGACGGAAGGCTGATTGTTGACGCTATAAAATCCCTTCCGTCGCTCGCGGCAAAAGTTTTAAAACTCGCTCCTTCTATCGAGAAAATCGCAAAAAAATACGCGCATTTTTCGGATTTTCTGTTTGTAGGCAGGCTGAGCGAATTTCCGGTGGCTCTTGAAGGGGCCCTCAAACTCAAGGAAATCTCTTACATTCACGCCGAAGGCTACCCCGCCGCCGAGATGAAGCACGGGCCTATCGCCCTCGTGTCTCCCGAATGCCCGACGGTTGTTCTTGCGACCTCCGACGAAATACTCCCGAAAGTCGTCTCAAATGCGCAGGAGATAAAGGCGCGCAAAGGGCCTATAATAGCGATAACAAATCGCCCCGAAGCCTTTGAAGGCATCGCCGACGACATCATTTCCATTCCCGACGCCCACGACTGCGTAAAAGCTATTATTGCGACCATTCCGATACAGCTCCTCGCCTATTACATCGCCGTACAAAGGGGCTGCGACGTCGACAAGCCGCGGAATCTTGCAAAGGCAGTGACAGTAGAATAAGAGATTCTATTTGCCCTTGCATTTCCTATAAAATACAGTCCGCATTTTCTTTTAGCGCGCCTTATTGATGCTGCGTAAAAAACAAGCTTAGATTTTGCGCGCTTTTTTTGCGCTCAATAAAAACGGTAAAATTTCTGTTGCCCCAAACCGCTATTTTAACTTCTAAGCAATGTTTTGTTTTCCCTGCGGAATCTGCGGGACTGAGTCCGGTATATGCGCTCGACATGTTCGACCGTGTCTTTTATATTTTTGTCAGCCGCTATCGCAATGCCGCTTTTCATATAGTATGGCGTGCGCGCCTTCAACAGCTCTCGTATCCTAGAGAGCGGATTTTCAACGCGCATGAGCGGCCGCGTGTCGCTTTTTGAGACCCTATCGTAAATATCCTCAGGCGTTGAAAATAATACCACGCAAATTCCCTTTCCTCGCACGAGCTCCGGCATTCCCTCGCGGCAGCAAAGCCCGCCCCCGCAAGAGATCACGCATCCGCTTTCCGGATGCCCGCTTTCCATAAAATCGCGCTCCATCTGCCTGAATTTTTCCTCGCCGTATTTTGCAAAAATATCGTTTATCTGCATGCCGGCAGATTTTTCTATTTCCGCGTCGGAATCTAAAAACTTTAATTTTAGCCGCGCGGCTACCTTTCGCCCCACTGACGATTTGCCGGTGCCCATAAAACCCAATAAATATAAGTTTGGGCGGTATAATGTCTTTTCTGGGCGCTTCGTCATATTTTCCCAATATTGACAAAATACAATTTGAGGCAAGTTTATTCAAATGCCAAAAGGCAAAAAACTTTGCCGGCAAGCGGCCACAAACTTGCAACAAACATTTATAACTGTGCCTAAGCTAAAAGAATTATTGCATCTGCAATTTCTACATCGCAAATTTAGCCTCAGCCGCTATTCCAGTCAAAATGCAACACTCTTTCTCCCTGCCATCGCCAAGCAGCGCAAATAAAAAGCGCGGTTTTCCTCCGCGCTTACTGTTTCTTATAGACTCTACCGTACAATATTAGACGGCGACTCCCTGGCTTTTCCTTCCAATTTCGCCACAATTTACGCCAGCCATCGGCTCGCTCACTCTGCGCGCGAAGCCGAATCTATCATGCTTTCGTCTATCACAACTTCCCCGCTTTTCTTTTTGTCGGGAAGCTCGTACATTATGTTTAGCATCACGCTTTCCATAATCGAGCGCAACGCCCTCGCCCCCGTGCCAAAATCCATCGCCTTGCGCGCTATCGCCTTTACGGCCCCATCGGTAAATCTTAACTTGGCGCCATCTAAGGAAAGCAGTTTTGAATATTGCTTTACAAGAGAATTTTTTGTCTTGGTCAATATGTGGACCAAATCGGACTCCGTAAGCCCCGCGAGCGAGCAGACTAGCGGCAAACGCCCTATAAATTCCGGTATAAAGCCAAACTTCACCAAATCCTCCGGCTGCACTTTCTTCAGTATCTGCGCCTCGCTCTTTGCGTCTTCCGCAATATCCGAATTAAATCCCAAAACTTTTGACTCCGTTCTGCGGGCTATTATTTTATCAAGCCCCACAAAAGCCCCTCCGCATATGAAAAGTATATTGCGGGTATCCACGCGCAAATATTGCTGGTCGGGGTGCTTGCGCCCGCCCTTCGGGGGTATGTTGCAAACAGTGCCTTCAAGAATTTTTAGGAGGGCTTGCTGCACGCCCTCTCCGCCGACGTCGCGGGTTATGGAAACATTCTCGTTTTTGCGGCATATTTTGTCTATCTCGTCTATGTAGACAATCCCGCACTGGGCGCGCTCTATATTGTAGTCTGCAGCGCGCACAAGGTTTAAAACAAGGTTTTCAACGTCCTCACCGACATATCCAGCCTCGGTGACTGTCGTAGCGTCTCCTATCGCAAACGGAACGTTTAGCATTTTGGCGAGCGTCCGCGCCAAATACGTCTTGCCGCTGCCCGTGGGTCCTATGAGAAGAACATTGCTTTTTTCTATTTCTACGTCCGGATATTCTTCGTCCCCAACGTTTAGCATCTCCGCCCTCAGGCGCTTGTAATGGTTGTACACGGCAACACTCAATATCTTCTTTGCCTCTTCCTGCCCGACTACATATTCGTCGAGCCCCTTCTTCAGTTGAGAAGGTGTCTTTATATCGAAGTCAAGCATAGCGTCCATGCGCTTCGCCCTATCCTCCATATCGCGCAATTCAAACGCATTGTGGAGTGTTTCGACGCACATCGGGCATATAAAAGAACCGTTTATTCCGGCTACGAGCGTCCCGACTTCACGCGCGGGACGCCCGCAAAAGCTGCATGTTTGAGTGTCTTTGGCCATTTTCTTAAACGTCGCGCTTGCTCTCTATGACCTTGTCGACTATCCCGTATTTCAAGGCCTCTTCGGCAGTCATATAGAAATCCCTGTCCGAGTCCTTCTCTATTTGGGCAACGGGCTTTCCCGTAGTCTTTGAAAGTATCTCGTTTATTTTAGCTCTCCACCTCAGAATTTCGTTTGCCGCTATCGAAACGTCCCTCGCTTGCCCAGTGGCTCCGCCATAGGGCTGGTGTATCATAACCCTCGAGTTCGGAAGCGAATACCTCTTGCCCTTTGTTCCTGCCGCAAGCAATATTGTTGCCATGCTCGCCGCCTGCCCAACGCAGTATGTCACTACATCGCAATGCAGAAAATTCATTGTGTCGTAGATTGCCATGCCCGCCGTAAGCGAACCGCCGGGGCTGTTTATATATATGTGGACATCTTTCTTGGCGTCCTCCATCTGTAAAAATAGAAGCTGCGCTATGACAGCGTTTGCAACTCCGTCGGTAATCGGTGTCCCTATAAAAACTATCCTGTCTTTCAGCAGGCGCGAGTAAACGTCCCACGACCTCTCGCTTCTGCCGTCGCGTTCAAAAACTGTCGGTATGTAATATTCTCCCATAGTATATTTTCCTTATCGCCGGTCGGCTATCCTTCCGGCGGTCGATAATTCTGTTTACCATAAAAAACCGCGCGCTCCAAAGGCTTCTGTACAATGCCCCGCTGCGCGCGATATTTTCGCTCTATAAAATATCGGCTTCGCTGACTTTTTATAAAACAATAAAATTCGCGCCCGAAACTCAATAAAAATATTGCCGTTTTTTGCGCCTTTCGTCTGCTTCAAAAGGCGGCAAAGCCGCCACAATCCAACCCGCCAACGGGAACGCCAATTTTTTGCGTAGTTATCACAATGCTCGCGCAATATAAAATTTCACCCAATCGCAAAAAGTTCCAATACCTCGTTTGGACTTTCGCGGCGCAAAAAAACCGCGCGCCCCGCCGCCGTTTAGGCGATGAGCCGCGCGGAATTTCAAAGTTCTTTTACAAAGCTTACTTTGCAGCCTCGGCAGGCTTTATTTCGACCTGAGTCTTTTCAGCTATAAAGTTTATAGCCTTTTGCAACAAGGCGTCGGAACGCAAGCGGTTTGCGCGGGCGGGATCCTTGCGAAGCTGCTTTATAAACTCTTCCGGCTTCGTGTGCGAGCGCATTGCTTCCTGCCACAACATGCGGCTCATGTCCTCGTTGTCTATCTTCAAATCGTTAGCCTTGGCGACGCGGTTGAGGAATATGCGCATTTTTGCGCGGCCCTCTGCCTCTTTGCCGGCGTTTTCATAAATCGTTTCCTTGTTCTTTTCGAGGTCTTCGCGCGAAGCGCCGGACGACATGAAACGCATCATCATTTCTTCAAGTATCGACTGCCTTTCGTCTTCCAGCGCCGTCTCGGGAAGCGGGAAATCCGTCTTGCCCATTAGCTGTTCGACAGCAAACTGCCTCTTTAGTATTTCGTTGTTGCTCTTCTTTTCGTTTACGATGCTGTCGCGTATTTTATTTTTAAGGGCGTCGAAGGAATCGACTTCAAAAGCCTTAAAGAAATCGGCGTCGAGCTCGGGCAGTTTCTTTTCCCTAATCTCGAATATCTCGACCTCGTAATCGGCCTTTTTGCCGGCGAGATTCTCATTTGGAAATTCTTTCGGGAATTCGTGAGACAGCGTTTTCTTTTCGCCCTTCTTCATTCCTATTATTCCCTGCACTACCCCCTGCACTCCGGGAGCGCTTTCGTTGCCGGCTTCTTCCCACGTCGATTTCTGCTCGCCGAATATCGGCAGATTCTTTTCGATTTCGGATATGAGGGTGCCGTCGACGCTTCCTTTGTACGACAACCTTACAAAATCGCCCTTTTGTATTTCCCTGTCTACCTCGTCGTACTTGGCGCGCTGGTTGCGGTAATATTCCAAAGCGTTTTCTATTTCCGCGTCGGTGGCGTCGGTGGAATCAAGCTCTACTTTCGTTTCGAGTGTTTCGGGCAATTTCACTTCCGGATATATGTCCGCAACAAACTCAAACTCGAATCCGCCGTTTTTCTCCTCGTGCTTCATATCCGCTATGGCATATATATCGAAGTCCTTTATTGCGTTTAGCTCTTCGACTGCCTTGCCCGTAAGCGAATGTTCGAGCTGCTCCTTTATCGATGCGGAATATAGCTTTTCCACCATGCTTTGGGGGGCTTTTCCGGGTCTGAAACCCGGTATTTTGACGTTGCGCACAAAATCCGCTATTACCTTAGCGTTTTCTTCCTCAACCTGTTCCGGAGAGAAGGTTATTATTATCTTTTTTCTCGTGTCGCCGATGTTTTCAATTTTTGTATTCATAATAAATAAATTTACCGCGTTAGCCAAGCGTCGCAGCCGAACGCAAAGGTTCTTTTGTAAAAGACTGTATATATTGGAATAATTCCCGCTCCCGTCAAGCAATTTGCCTCGGCAATTTCACAAAATTATACATTTGCTTGCAGCCGCTATTCCAGAAACCGCGAGGATTTCTCCCCCACCCCAAAATTCATAAAAAAATGCGCCACCTCTATACTTTTATCAAAACGCGGCATTGGCTAAAAAAGCAAAAAAACCCTTTTCTACGACAATTTAAATGCCAATTCCACCGCATTTGCAAAACTTCCGCAATCCGCCATTCCGCGCCCAGCGATTGAGTATCCTGTCCCGTGGTCGGGGCTTGTCCTTACAAACGGAAGATTCATTGTAATGTTTACAGCCTTGTCAAACTCAAGCGTTTTTAGCGGACCAAGCGCCTGGTCGTGGTACATGGCAACCGCGGCGTCAAACTCGCCCCTTCTCACCCGCGAAAACACGGTATCGGGCGGAAGCGTTTTGGAAAGGTTCGGATAGCGCGCGCGCAGTTTGTCGAGAATAGGGTCGATAATGTCGATTTCTTCGCGCCCCATAAGCCCTCCCTCGCCCGCATGCGGATTGAATCCGCATGCCGCAATTTTCGGGTTTTCCAGCCCGCGCAATTTTTTAGCAAGTTCCGCCGCAGATTCTACCGCCCTCGAAATCCTGCCGAAATCAAGCAATTTGGGCACGCCTGCAAGCGCGTCGTGCCAGGTCACAAGCGATACAAGTATCTCCCGTCCAGCAAAGCACATCACGGGAATCCCCCCCCAGCGCTCGGCAAAAAACTCCGTGTGCCCGGGATAGTTAAACCCGATTTTACGCATTTCAAACTTTGATATGGGCGCAGTTGTCACGCCAAAATATTCGCCGCTTACGCATCCGCGCGCGGCGGCCTCGAGGGCAAGTTCAGCTATCTTGCAGCCCTCTGCCGACGGCTCCCCCGCCCGCGCCTCAAAACATGCGTCTCCGACAGGCCTCTTGCCAAGTTCGGCAGGCAGAGTGTCGAGAAATTTCTTGTTCCCCAAAACTTCGACTTTTTTTAAAAGCGAAACGGGCGCAGTTTCCGCCCACTTTTTTATTACGTCCGGCCCTACTCCAGATGGGTCTCCTATCGTAACAGCGAGCTTTTTTAACATATTTGCTATCTTTGTTTGTCTCTGTCCAGATGTATAAAATGCCTTCCAGGCTCGGCAAAAAATCTCAAAAAATTTTCACCCTCCGAAGTCGAATACGCCTTTTCCTCCAAAAGCCTTAAAGCATTTGTATGCGCAGAAGTTCCATCGTAAATAGCCATATAGAGCCTTTTTACTTCGGCTATAGCCTCTGCCGGCACTTTTCTTCTTCTCATTCCAATCAAATTTATTCCCGCCACCGTATTGCGCTTGTGCGCATTTACGTAAGGCGGCACGTCTTCGGAAAACGCTGACACACCGCTCAACATAACCCCGTCACCCACGCGGATTTTCTGGTGCAGCATCACTCCGCCGCTTACAAATGCGTCACAGCCCATCCTCACAAAGCCTCCAAGCGCGCAAAACGGCGCGAGAATACAGCGGTCGCCAACTACGCAATCGTGCCCTATGTGCGAATTTGCCATTAGCAAGCAGTTCTTCCCCACACGGGTAGTCCCCCCGGGAACTGTCGCCCTATGGACGGTTGCACCCTCACGTACGGTTGTTCCGTCTCCTATTTCTACAAATGTTTCAATAGATTTGTCAAAATGCAAATCTTGGGGGTCGCCGGATATTGTAGTAAACGCGCATATCGTGCATTTTTTGCCAATCCGCGCGCCTCGCTTTAAATGAGCATGGGCCTCGATTATTGAATCGTCGCCTATTTCCACTCCGTCCTCAACCACCGCATATGGGCCTATTTCCACATTGTGGCCAACCTTTACCGTATTTGGAACGATTGCTGTATTATGTATCATAAAATTATTCTTCAGCAGCGGTCGCTATCAAGAGCGTGCGTTTGTACCTGCGCACATGCACAATCTTAATCAGGGCCGTAAACAATATGCCGAAAAGCGTCGACGCATACGCTGCCATGAGACTCGCCGTTACAATACCAACCGTAAGCAGTATCAGCGAAAATACTGTTCCCGCTAGCCCTATGTAAAGGCCGAGGTCAAAGAGGTTTTCCTCGTTTTCCAACAGTTTTAGTTTGAGCTTGGCAGGCGCTTTCACGCGTTTTATTATGGACAGCCGTATCAAGCAGAAGACGTATACCATCAGCTGCAATACAAAAAACAGCGCCACCGCCGCCAATGTTGCCGTATCGGTTTCAAAATTCATAGTTTCCTCCTCAATAGTGTTGATTACTTTTTCAAATGCAAACCTTAACTCGGGCGCAGGCCCATTTTCCTGTATTTTTATCATGAAGGCCTCGGGCTCCAAAAAAACAAAAAAGGTCAGAGCAACCACCAGAGCCTCCAGCAACCCGCGCGCAAGCGCAAGCGGCGAATACCACTTCGGCGTATCCCGACGCAGCTTGAATAACCGGAAAAAACCTCGTATAAAAAAATATCCGCCCACAATCGACAGCGCAACTTTCACAAAGACGGCCGCCCCGGGAAATTTTGCCGCGTAAGGCGCAAATTCGGCTTTCAGCGGCGAACAAATCGGGGAAATCAACCGCCCAAACGCCCAGTCCTCATGTATCGGGGAATCCAACTTCAGCAGAAAGTCCAACGCGCCCTCGCCTTTTACGAAAGCATAGCGGAAATTTTCCCACTTTTGCGCGTCCGCGCCTTCGAGGTAGCGCGAGCACATCGCAGGATCTCCGCTCACAAACATTCCGGCAAGAAGCAGATTTTTATTTTTTCTGTCAGGAACGGATTCGTAAACCTTGGCGAAATCGTACGCCTCGTCCACCGAAGAAAAATGGGAAAATATGCTTCGTATAATTGTCCAGTCGTAGCGTTTGGCAAATGCCAATGTCGCAAGGCAATATTTTTCAAAAGCCTCCTTTTGCTCGGGCGATTTGTCGAGCCCGTCCATAAGCAACGTTATTTCCCTCAAAAACCTGCGGTCGAAATCCCCCGTCTGAGCCAATAGCGCATTTATTAGCAAGGCGGCTTCCAGCGGGGCGCCTGCCGATGAATATACCGGCGGAAACATCACAGAATTCAAATCCCGCATAGATATAAATTTCTTAACAAGCCCGCCGTCCGTCTGCGATAGAAAATCAAGCATTTTTTTGCGCCCGTCGGCAGTCGCGAGAACTGAATACAGCGGAACCGGCGCCATCGCTCTTGGCGACTCCGCAAGGCTCGAATAAAACGCCTCAAAAAACGGCTCATTTCCTCCAGCCGGAATCCACTGAGGGTTGGTCGAGTATAATTTCTCCACGGCTCCTGAAATCTTATCGTACTCGCCGGACTCCTTTGCGATCAAAGCCGCCGTCGACAATTTTGCGGCGTCGAGATATATCTTCGATATCGCAAGCGGCTGCGGTGTCCCTATTCCCGCGGCTGCGACTGTCTCGCGCCCGCACTCGCAAAAGTACGCTGGGATCCCGGCCGCCAACAGCAAAAGCGCCGCGCCAATGCACATTCTCGTCGCGGACACTACAAAGTTTACGATAAAATTCATGTTTCTCCCCTCGAATCGCGGCGGGCGAATATGCCTCCGCTTAAATTTTTTAAAATATAGCATTCGGAAGTCGTTTTAGTCAAGGCAAACATAAACAGAATTCAAGGAATTTAAGCCACAAGCAGAGAATCCCAAATTTGCGGTAAAAGTTGCAGACTAAAAACAATAAAAAATTAGTACCGCCGCGCGAAAAAAAAGGCAGTTTATATATTTAAAAAAATTAGCAACGCCACCCCGCAACAAAAATTTAACGCGGCAATAAAAAAGGCTCTAACGCGGCTTTCTCGCTGAAGACTGCAAGGCGCGCGCCATCTCAGGCATTATCAAGCCCTTTTGCGCGTATATTTGCCGCGCCTGCATGCTTATTTTCTTGCGCCGCGATTCAAATACCGCAAAAGAAACAACGCATACAACCCCGCAACAAGCCGTCACTACCGGCAGCCCTACATACGATGAAATCCACCCCTGCAATATGCTTCCAATCGGCGGCACCCCGAAAAATGCCATCGTAAATACGCTCATCACCCTCCCTCTCTTGGAATCCTCCACGAGAGACTGAAGCATCGTATTGCAAGACGCCGCAACCGCGACCATTCCAAAACCTATCGGTATGCAGACAAAATATGCCGCAATCGGATTTTTTACGAATGAAATCGCCACAAGTGACACTCCGAATAAAACGCCTGCCACAACTATAACCCGCCCAAGCCCGAGAACGCTTTTGCGCGCCGCCAAATAAAGCGCCGCCGCGAGCGCCCCGCAGCCTACGAAACTCATTAGATTCCCAAGTGTTTGGCTTCCGCCACCAAGATCGCCTTTGGCGAATGCCGGCATAAGCATCGCAAACGGCAAGCCAAAAAAGCTAAACGTCATCAATATTATTATAATGAGCCTTATCGGTCGCATGTCGCGGATATACGCAAACCCTTCCACAATCTCGTGAAGCGCCCCGGAAGCTGAATGCGAACGCTCTGACGAAAGCTTTATCATGTAGAGCGAAAACAGTATCGCAAAATAGCAGAACCCGTTTATAAGGAAACAATATCCTTCACCGACAGACGCAATGAGAGAGCCCCCTATCGCAGGGCCAATGAACCTCGTCCCGTTTATGGCAGTCGAATTTAGGGCTATTGCGTTCCCTAGGTCTTCCGGCGGGACGAGCTTTGAATACAGAGACTGCCTTGCAGGTGCGTCAAAGCTGAAAACTACTCCAGAAACGAAGCAAATCAAAAGTATGACGCCTATATTTATAAACCCCGCAAGCGTCATCGCAGCGAGAATGAAGCTTAGCGACATCATGCAAAGCTGGGTGACTATCAGTATATTGCGCCTGTTGAATCTGTCCGCAACCACCCCCGCAAAAGGAGTAAAAATTAGCGCTGGTATTTGTGACAAAAATACCGAAAGCGACAAAATAAACACCGAATTTGTCACATTGTACACGAGCCACCCCATCGCCACTTGCTGAATCCACGCCCCTATGAGCGAAAAGAGCATTCCTCCAAAATATAATGCAAAATATCGGTGCTTTAACGATTTGAAAATCGAAAGCAAAGCCCTCGGATTTTTTGGGACGAGCACCGAGATATTTTTCCAACTGTATAGCGATTTTCTTTCGTCGTCCATATTGTCAGTAAAGACAAATTTCTGCCACCGATTGTTAAAAATTCAAAGAAAAAAATCTCCGACCAAGACGGTGCGGAGATTTTGCCAATTATTTACACTTATTAAAAGATAGAGGAATCTTTTTTATAGACTGCGTTGTACTTTGCCCCAAGAGCTGTCAATGCGGTGAAGCTCTTCGAGAGTTTTGTCGTCGCAGAGTCGATGTCGGAGGCAAATGCCGGCCACTGCTTTTTCAAGTTTACCGTAGCCTCGACAGGATTCGACTGGTAATCAGATACGAACGTAGCAATATCGGAAGATGCCTTTTGCATATTCTGCGCGTACATCTTCTTGGTCACATCCACGAGCGCCTCCCAACCTTTGATATAGTCGCGGTATGCGTCGACAAAGTCAGCAGGGCAGCCGTTCAGTCGAATAGATTGAAGCTTGTCCACCACTTCCGCCGGAGACTTTGAATTTGACGCCACCCGGGAGTCAACCGAATATACGGCCTGAATTGCTAGTTGTTCGGGAGACGCTTCCGGCGCCGACTGGCAGCCGCATAGCGCCGCTCCCAATACCGTTATTGCTATTATTTTTTTCATATTTTTTTTACTTGTATTTAAATTTATCGGCTAAATATATGCCCAATATTAAGAAAATTTCCACAATTTATTTTTTTTAACGGCCATTTTTGTTTTTAGACTGTTTTTTAGATTGTAGTGCGAAAAAAAATTCTTCTAATCAAAATAATGGCACTCGAAAAAATCAACAACGTAAAAGGTAAGGCGGTGTTCGTTCCGGGCAACGACATCGATACCGACAGAATAATACCCGCGCGCTTCATGGTCTGCGTGACCTTTGAGGGGCTCGGAAAATACGCCTTCTACGACGAACGCAAAAACGCCGACGGCACCGACAAAAAACACCCATTGACCGACCCGCGCAAGCAAAACGCGAAAATTCTGCTTTCCGGGGCAAATTTCGGCTGCGGATCGTCGCGCGAGCATGCGCCGCAATCGCTGTGGCACTACGGATTCAGAGGCATAATCGCACAGAGCTTCGCGGAAATATTTTTCGGAAATTCGACCACGCTTGGCATTCCGTGCGTTTGCGCATCCGCCGAAGACATCGCAAAAATTGGCGAACTTATCGAGGCCGACCCAGAGCTTCCCGTCGAGATTAATCTCGAAAACATGACTCTTTCTTGCGGAGATTTCTCCTGCAAATGCTCAATGCCTGAAAACGCGCGCGCGGCTTTGATATCGGGAACATGGGATCCAATCGCGGGTCTTATCGATGCCGAAGATGAAATCGCAAAAACTGCGGCAAATCTCCCATACTACAAATAAAACATGAAATTTATCCTCGAAGGCGCCGGGATTTTTATCTATCCGCTTCTGCTTTGTTCGTTCGTCGGTATTTATATAATCTTTGAACGGCTCGTTGCTTTGCGGGAATCTAAAATCGTACCCAGGCAAATTGCCTCGGCGCTTCTATCGGGGAAAATATCAGACCACGAAGGCGACCTCTCCACGACTGTCGGCAGAATACTGTTTTTCAACAGAAATTCAAACCCCGATCCCGAGGCGCTGAAAGCCTTTGCCCAACTTGAAATGACGCGCCTCGAAAGAGGCATGTTCGCCCTGGATATAGTAATATCCGCAGCGCCCCTTCTCGGCCTGCTCGGGACTGTCGCGGGGCTTGTCACGGTATTTGCTTCGGGCGAGGCTTCGCCCACGCCGGAAGCCATTTCGCGCGGGGTTGCGCTCGCGCTCTCCACTACAATTCTCGGGCTATGCATCGCCATTCCCGCCATCGTTGGAAACTCTTATTTAAATAGAAAAATCGACAAGCTCTGCGCCCAAATAAATATTTGCGTTGAGAGACTGATCGATATCCGCAGGGAATCTGGCAAATGAACATATTGCACAGGAAAAGGCGCCGGCGCGCAGAAATAAACATCGTGCCGCTCGTCGACGTGCTAACGAGCCTCATTTTCTTCTTTCTGCTTACGATGCAGTTTAAGGAGATATATGCGGTCGACATTACCCCACCCTCTATGAAATCTTCGGAAAGCGTCTCAAAAAACAAGCCGGAAACAGTTTCCGTGACAAAAGACGGAAAATTTTTTTGGAATTCCGAGGAAATATCTGAGTCTGCGCTCGAAGCTAAAATTAAAGAACTCTCAAAATCTACTACAGCGGAACTAATTGTCTTGGGCGACAAGGAATCGTCATTGCAAAATGTGATGAAAGTAGTCGATTTCGCGCGCTTGGCAAAAATAAAAAAGCTTTCTCTTCAATCGCTCTCTCAGTAGCGTGCCGCTGAACTTTTGTTGTACCCATTTTTTTGTCCAATTTTAAGTTGCTGACGCAGGGTTTACAACAACATAGCGGTATTTCTCCGCAGCGCGAAATTTGCTGCTTGCCTACGAATTCCCGGGAAATCCAATTCAATCTTTACACTTGGCTATTTGTAAGCGCCACTTGCAGTAAATTAAATTCGCTGCTGCAAATTATACCACGCACTGCGCTAATAAATTTTGCGCATTTTCCACTTTTGTTTGCCACTACGCCGCCGATAAAAATTTTAGCCAGTCAAAAATTTTTCTAAAATTCTTTTTTTTAAAAAAAGATTGCCTTAACTTGCAATCTCTGGTCTGATAAAGAAACAAAATCCGCCGAAGTTCTTTATGTCTGAATGAACATTGTGGCGGATGCCGGTAAAATCTCTTGAATCTGCGGCAACCGCCCCGAGCGGGCTTTTAAAAAATTTTAAGCTGTGTGAATTTTACCGCGCCCATTTGCAATCCAAAACCCAATTAACAGCGTCCTGAGCGCATATATGGAAAATAAAAATCTTGAAATTATGGAAGTGTCGGGAATTTTCGCACCGACAACAAACAACAACGGCGTATTGCTCGACCCCAAACGCTCCGGCAAAATGCGCAACACCGACCCTTACGTTCCCAAGGAGCTCGTCCAGCGCTTCAACGTAAAAAAAGGCCAATTTATTGTCGCAAAAGCCCACCAGGCAGACGGCCACCCAAACCCCAAAGTGCGCTTTATTGAAACAATAGACGGACTGCCATGCGCCGAGCGAAGAAAAGTTCAGCAATTTAGAAATCTGACTACTATCGCCCCGGAAGAAAAGCTTAAACTCGAAACAAAAGAGGAGCGCATGAGCGCGCGCATTATGGATATTTTCTGCCCCATAGGCAAAGGAACGCGCGGGCTGATTGTCGCCCCGCCTCGCACCGGCAAAACTACTCTTCTTAAAGACATAGCATACGGCATTTCCGCAAACCACCCCGAATGCCATCTCATGATTTTGCTCGTGGACGAACGCCCGGAGGAAGTCACCGACTTTAAAATGGATCTGCCACAAGCGGAGATTTTTGCCTCATCGAACGACGAAAACATAGACACGCACATAAGGATTGCGGATCTCGCCCTCGAGCGCGCAAAACATCTCGTGGAGGTCGGCAAAGATGTCGTGCTTTTGATGGACTCCATAACCCGCCTCTCCCGCGCGCACAACTCTGCAAAGGCAAACGGCGGCAGGACAATGACTGGCGGCCTTGACATACGCGCCCTTGAACGCCCGCGGCAAATTTTCTCGTCGGCGAGAAATACCGAGGAGGCCGGCAGCCTAACAATTATCGCCACCGCCCTCGTCGAAACGGGCTCGAGAATGGACGATCTGATTTTTCAAGAATTTAAGGGCACCGGCAACATGGAAATGGTGCTCGACAGAAAAGTGGCGGAACTGAGAATATGGCCCGCCATAAACCTCTCCGCATCGGGAACCCGGCGAGAAGAACTGCTGCTGTCTGCAAAAGAGCTTGAAGCGTCGTCGTTCCTCCGCCGCGCAATGGCAGGTTCAAAAGTTGAGGACGCCGCCGAGACCCTAATCGACCGCATGGGGCAGACAAAATCCAATGCGGAATTTTTGGCGCTCATACTATAAAAATTCCTTTCTACACATAAAATTGCCATTCTTTTTAGTGCCCTGCACTCTTGCGGCCGCTGCGCGCGTTTGACAAAAAATATCGTTTCATAAGATATTTTTTTGCGAACACCAATGCTCTATTTCTCGCTCCAAAATACGCTCAAAAAATATTCTTCGCTTCAGGAAGGGTACTAACTTCCCAAACAAAATACCTTCGCGCATTTTAAAGAAAACTCCAAATACTTTGCGGAGGAATTAGAATTTTGCGAACTGCTCTTAATAGATGCCGCCAATATTTTTCTTTGGTGAATCGCAAAAAATTGCTTTATGCGCAGTGCAACGTTAACGCCGCTAAAGACATAAAAAAAGCGCGGAATATCAAATATTCCGCGCGCTATATTGCTTGAGTTGCTTACCAATTATGGAACGCGTCGCCGTCATAGAAATCCAAGTCGTCTATGTACGGAGACCATTCATTTGCGGAGTCCTTCTTGCCGAGCTTATTGTGGCGGTATTTTTCGGACGAAAATACTTTTAGGTTTTTGCCAAGGCCTATATTCATATTGTTAAATATATTGTTCCAAACCCTCGCTATTTTCTCCGAATTCCACGCGCCCTTTACGTCGTCCGGCGCAACTGCAAAAATCGCGTTCATTCCCGTTGTTCTGTCTATTGCGCCAAAGAGAGCCGGCTTAGTCGAGCGCATCCATTCTGGCGCGTTTTCAATAACGGGAAGTTCGCGGGCGTTTCTAAAATATAAATCCGCGTCTGCAATGCCGTCGAATAGCGGGTCGTTCTTGGGGGCGAGCGCGCGGAAGATATTTTTTTTGCCTATCTTCAAGCCTCCGCCAAATACGCTTAAATCCGCCCCTGGCAAAGCGACAACCGCAATCGAGTTTGTCCTGCCGGCAATTTTGCCGACGGATTCGAGAAGCGCCTTTTCGGCGCCCGCTCCAAGAATCACAACTTGCGCCGATCCAATTTCCCATCTGTTTTTCGGCGTCAGCCGCTGGTACTGCATTCCCATTCTATCGAGAATTTTTGCGCCTTCGTCTCCTCCGGCATACGCGACGCGCTGCGGGCCTACCGGCAGATAGCGGTTTGTCATTTCCTTTAGAATATTGTCTGCCAGCATTGTGGCGGCCGGATCTTTCCCGTATCTTGAAGTAACGTCAAGCTGGCAGAATAAAACTATTCCGTGCCCGCGGCGCATTTCGAGCAGCGATGAATGCATGAGGTTAAACCCGCAGTCGACAATCGCCGTAAAATTGCCGTAAGACGGCTTGCGAATGACGTTCCCGCTCACTATGCCGCCATTGCCGCACTTCCACTTGGAACGTGGGTAGTGCGGAGAATTTTCCTCGGAAACGACAAACGCCTCTACGGTGTCAGAATCTCCACGCCAATCCGAGAAATCCTCGTCACAAAGCCCCGCAAGATACGGACTTTTCGGCGAGCGTATAAAAGCGTTGCGGTAGCTCGGAGATTCAAATACAAAATTTGCGACATTTGCCGTGGCTTTTTGCTCGAACACCAGCACCTTCAACCCCTTGTCTATAAGTTTGGACTCCTCGACTTTTGCGAGCAACTCTGAAGGCTTTTTGCCTATCGCATTTTGCCCGATTATAAGCAATCTTGCGTCGCCAAGCTCCTCGAATTTCTTTATTTTTTTATAGGCAAGCCCCGCCTTTTCAAGCAGCTCCGCCGTATTTCCCTTCGGATCGTACAATGCGACAGACGCGTCCTTAAAATTGGGCTGCACTCTTTTCGGGAAAAATTGCAGTTTGAAGGAATCCTCCTTCAAGAGGGATCCGTCGCTGTTTAGCACTGCGAGCTCGAGCTTCGCATTGGTGCGCTTAAATACATTAGGAGCGGTGATTTCTATCGGGAATTTTTCAAGTCCCCCCGCTTCAACCGTCTTTTTAAACTCCCCGGATGCGGCGGGCTCAAAGCCGCCTTCAACAGTGAGGCGCCATTTGAACAAGAGCGTCTGGGGAGTTGTCCTATCGTTTACAGTCACCGCGCTTTTTACAAATTTTTCACCCGCATAAAAAGCATGGTCTTTCGATGTAAAATTCTTGGGATCTCCGCCTATGAAAACGAGAACGGGAGCAAAACAGTCGGCAACAACGTCGTTTAGATTCGCCCTCTTTGTGTAGTCCGTGAGCAAATGGCGCTGGGTTTCGCTCCAACCCAACGGATTGTCTGGGCGCAGGCCGGGCGCCTTTACATTGGCGTCGACAAGGGTGTCGAAAACAACATTGTGGTTGTCGTACGTAACAGCCGTATGGCACATGTCACGCCCGCCGGGGAAGTCGCCTAGCGCCGACATGTCGTATCCCCTCCACGCCTTCACAACGCGCGTATACATCAGCGCGGATAGGCGGCGGATATTCTCGTTGGGATTTGCGTACGGAGAATACTGCCACTCTTGCGTGTGCGGAATTGGATTAGTCTCGGCAGCGTATACGGAATCACCAAAATACCTTGCGGCATGCTCCGCCCCCAGGCTTCCGACTGAGTCGTCGTCAAAATGTCGCCACTGCCCCGGATACGGGAAGGCGGACTCCACTACCATCAACGGGCGCTCATGCTTCTTGGACCACTGCTGCGGCCAATCCTCCTGCTCTTGAAGCGGAGTTCCGAAAGACTGGTAGTTCATAGACGTGAAAATCTTGCCGGAAGCCCCGCCAGCATGCTGGAAAAGCTCGCGCGACGGGTCGATTGCGCGCATGGTGTCTTCGGCAACCCGCGCGCGGCGGCGCGGCTCGCGCTTCGACGGCGGATCGTATGAATAGTCCGTCAGCTTTGCGGGATCCTGGTTCCAAGGATAGGAACAAGTATTGAAATCCGTATACCACATCAATATTGAAGGGTGGTTGCCATAATGCTCCAAGAATCTCTCGACCTGCCTTGAATATTCGCCGATTTCCTCGTCTTCATATGGAGGCATTTGAAAGAGGTTGTACAAGCCCGCGCGGTCGCATTCGCGCAAGTATTCTGGCCATGCGACTTGCGAAGTCTTTCTGTACGGATCAAAACGGACGGTATCGTAATTCATTCCCTTGATGTGGGCGACGTACTGCCCCATGGAGTTGGGATGCCCAAAATATTGGCGGAGCCTTTCAAGTGCCGGAGACGTCCACATGCGCATGCGCATTTTATTGCCATTCAGCCTAAATTCGCCGCCCTCAACCCATGCCTCGCGGAATCCAAAATCCTTCGACGGAAAAGTGTCGGCTATCTTCGAGTCTGCAAACAGCGCAGCGCTCATTTTGTAGAGATTAGGATTTTCGGCGTCCCAAAGGACTGGATTCTTCCATTTTTCGACAAACCTCACAACCTGCTCGCGTTCGCCGGTAATTTCAAATTCTTTAGAAAAAGTCTTTGTCTTCCCGCTTCCATCCACAAAAGAGAATTCCACCCTTCCCTCGCCTTTTTGAGCGCCGGGATTCTGAATCCTCGCAAGGAGCGAAACGTTGGAATTTCTGAACGACGGCAATGCAATGGCCGACGATATAAACATACGCGACGGAGCCTTTTCAAGCCAGACATCTCCGATTGCAATCTCCGCATGGTCACCGATACTTGGGACTCCGCGCCACAGAGCAACGTACGCCCTATCAATATACACAGTGACAATATTTTTTCCGTCCTTTGAGAGCAAGTCTGTGACGTCTATTCTCCTTGAATTTGGGATTACCGGGAAGCATTTGAAATCCTGCCTGAACGAGTCTATCAGTTTCCCGTTCAGATATACCCTGCCGTAATCGCCATTAAGGTTTTCAAAATTAAGATAGACGCGCTCTCCTTTCAATTCGGCGGGAACCTCAAAGACCCGCTGGTACCAGCCGGACCTGTTTTCGATAAGAGACTTGCCATTCCAGTATTGTGTGCCATTCCCGAGCTTGTCGCCGGCAAGCGGATAGATGTTGTACAGGGGAGACCTAAAACTTCCGGGCACGCGCATGTACCACCATTTGCCTGATGGAGCATAAGAGTACTCATTAGCCGGTATAACGCGCCAATAGCCGTTCAAGCATACGCCCGACCTTGCGCCGTCAGAACGCCGCGCCGCGTCTGACAGAGTCCACAAATTATTTTCAGCCGCGTTTGTGGAAGTGTCGGAGAGTTTGTTTAAGTCGTCTTTTGACGGGAAGCCCGTATTCGGATATGCCGAAAAATCCTTCGCAGCCTTTGCCGCAATAATTTTTGTAAAAGATGCGTCCTTGACAGAGCCTTGTAGCGAATCGTCTATGTAAAATTCGATATCTTTCCCGTTTTGCTTTATAAGGATTTTATGCGGCTGCGATAAATTAAGAATGCAGGCCGACTCTATCGCCGAATTTTTAGAGCTTCCGCCGTAGACAAAAGATATTTTACCTGACGCCCCCATGGATACAATGGAGATCTTGTCGGCGCCCAAATCGAGCTCGAGCAGCTTCTTGGGGCCTTGATACTTTGCATGCTTGTCTGATATTATGAACTCGGCCGACCCGTTCGCATACGGAATGATATCCGGATTTATTTTCGCTAGCTCCGAGTCCGAACCCGAAGTGGATAGCGCAAAAATTTCTTCTTGCGGAAGAGCCTTGTCGAATATCTTAATTTCATCGTAGAGACCGTTGCCGACTTTTGCCTTAAAGCGGTCTCCGCCCGAATTACCAAGCCATATATTCAGCGAATGCTTGTCGAGCTTCTGCGAGCGCGAAGAGTCGACTTTCTTGCCGACCATTTTCCCATTTATATATAAAATGGCCTCTCCCTTTTTTGTGTCCCACGAGAATGCTATATGCGCCCATTCGTTTTTTTTCAGGACATTTTTGCAGAGTATTTGAAGCTGTTGCGGCGCGCATACGCTCAGCTCGATATGGCCTCGCGCACTCTTGACGAAATAAAAGCGGAAATTTTTGCCGTTAGCCGTAAAAATTGGGAATCCTTCAGGGTCTGTTTCTTTCCAATACGGTTTAAACCAAAAAGAAACTGTCGCCTCGTTCCAATCCTTTTCCGGGAGCCCCGCAAAATTCAACGCAGTGGCTTGGTCGTACGCATGCCGTTTTACTTCGAGCGCCTTTCCCGAGACACCTTGAAAATATCCGGATTTCCCATATATAATACCGCTTTTGAGCTTTGAACCGTCGGGCTCAATGACTTCTGCTGAATCGTCGAGAGGCGCATAAAAGATAGGTTGTGCAGCCATGGAAAGGCACGGCAAGGAGAACAAGAAGATTGCCAAATATTTACTCATAATATGTATAACATTAAAAGATAATAAGAAATTAAATAACGATAACATCGTAAAAAATCCACTACAAGAAAAAATTTTATAATATCCCCAGCTTCTACATTAAAAATAGATGGCAGCCTCCTTCATCAGCCCCTTATTCTATCAAAATAGTTCTAGCGATGTCCTACCGGATCTATTTTCTTTTAGGTCAGTTAGAATTTTCATTTATAATTTTACGTTTTACCCCACATCTACTTATATTTTCAGATAATATCAGTCTTACAGGCATCATTAACCCACTGGGAAGTCTTTCATACTGCAATGCCTTCAGCTACATCGCCTATATTATATTTTATTAATAATATAGAAAGATTAGGATAAAAATTTCCAGAAGATTTTATATGTAAAGCAAGATCAACCACTGTTATAGGATTGTTGCCGATATTTAATATATTATCTTTCTGCACATTCGGTTAGAACGCTTCGCAAGCACTATATTATTTATAAACACACTATCTTCCATGTGATATATCTAAAATTTCAGCATTTTGTTTATCTATTATCACTTTAATTAAACCACCTCTTTCATTGCTTAAACCCGAATTATGTCCTTGTATTATATATGCCCCATTAGATTCACTTATCACCCAAGGGCGTTGCAATAGAACTCCTTCTCCATATACCTTCACCATAATAATCTCCGCAATTTTTACAGCTTCATCTTTTGATAAATTTAAGTTTAGCTTTAATGGTAAATTTTTCTTAATTACATAATTTTTATTTAGACCATTTCTATCGACAATAGCATTTAATATTTTTAGGATTTCAGATTTAGATAACATTAGATGCTTCTCAAATTTTTCAATTGAGTTAATATATTTATCCAATAGTTTTTTTTCTATATCAGAATATCTTTCGCTCCCTTTTAAGGACTTCCCATTTAGAATTAAATTATTAAGTTCCTTTATTTCTGTGCTACTCAAATTTAAATTTTTCATTAGAATATTTAAGCTTTCTACATAATATGTAGTGACATTAGGCGGGTCTTCCACTGCTAATAGGGAAAACTTTAAAACAAACAATATTACAAATACAGACTTATAA
>ENA-UOJE01001007-UOJE01001007.1-human-gut-metagenome-genome-assembly--contig:-C23-NODE-1007-length-27462-cov-9.152187_pt1 | contig 27462 bp, 26 predicted proteins | sample MGYA00242341_ERZ723888 | MGnify/ENA metagenome assembly ERZ723888 | reverse complement strand
AAAAGGTGTTCGACACCAACTTCGGCGCCGACCTTACCATTGTGGAGGAAGCCAATGAATTTGTGGATCGGGTGAAGAACGGCGGCGTGCTGCCCATGATCACTTCCTGCTCCCCCGGCTGGGTCAAGTTTGCCGAGTATTACTACCCGGATCAGCTGGATCATCTCTCTTCCTGCAAATCTCCCCAACAGATGACCGGCGCGGTAATCAAAACCTACTATGCCGAGAAAATGGGCATCGATCCCAAGGATATCGTCAATGTTTCCGTCATGCCCTGTACAGCCAAGAAGTTTGAAATTGGCCGTGACGACGAGGATGCCGCCGGCGTGGCGGATATCGACATCGCCATCACCACCCGGGAGTTGGGCCGGATGATCCAGCGGGCGGGTATCAAGTTCACCGACCTGCCGGACGAGGAATTTGACGCGCCCCTGGGTGAAGACACCGGCGCGGCCGTGATCTTCGGCGCCACCGGCGGTGTGATGGAGGCGGCGCTTCGTACCGCCAATGACTGGCTCACCGGCCAGGATAACGAAGCGGTGGAATTCACCGATGTCCGCGGCACTGCGGCTATCAAGGAAGCTACCTACAATATCGCTGGTCTGGAAGTCAAAGTGGCCGTCGTCAGCGGTATCGCCGGCGCCAACTATGTGATGAACGCCATCCAGAACGGCACCGCTCCTTGGCATTTCGTGGAAATTATGTGCTGCCCCGGCGGCTGTGTCAACGGTGGCGGCCAGCCCACCCAGCCCGCCAGTGTGCGCAATACGGTGGATCTGAAGGCCCTGCGCGCCAAAGCCCTGTACGATCAGGATGTGGGCATGCCCCTGCGGAAATCCCATGAATCTCCGGTGATCAAGAAGCTGTATGAGGAATACTTCGACGGCTTCGGCGGTCACAAGGCTCACCACATCCTGCATACCAGCTATGTGGGCCGCAAAAAGTTTAAATAAACGCCTGCACACAAGCTTGCAGTAAAAACCCGGCGGTCATCGTCACAAAACGATGACCGCCGGGTTTTGTTTTGCCTTTTCAGCTTCAGCTATCGGCAGATTCCTCTGTCCGGGACTGCCGCTGTAAGACTGTTCCATTCTCCATCCAAGCCTGTTGGGAGGACCCTTCCTTCTGAAAAATGAAATTTTCCTCATTCCGGGTGAAAAAATACCGCTCCTTCTCCATTCCTTCTGTTTCAGCATCCAATATCAGGGTATCTCCCGTCAACCGATAGGTGCCGTGGGCGATGTAACTGCTGAGAGCGTTGGAATAAAAGGAAAAGGTTCCGTCTTCCATCAATTTCAGGGAAGCGCCCTGTCCGCCGGTGTAGGTATAGGAAAGCACAGCCTTCTTATACCCGCAGCCGGGCAGGACCAAAACAAACAGCAAGATGAACAGCAAAAGGAAAAGCGGGATCCCGACAGGAACGGTTTTCCTTTTCATCTTTGGTTCTCCTCTCTCAGTTCACCTGGAGCGAACACATCACCGACTGGATATCCTTCTTGTTAGCATCCGCCCGATTGGCAAGGGTCCAGCCAAGAATCTCCACAAAACTGTCGTCTGTTTCCAGGCAGGAAATCCAATAGGTAACCTTCAGATTATCCACGGTGCCGTCCACCCTGGCGATGGATGCGCTCCGACCGGCGATCTGCACGGTGGATTCTTCGGAGACCATCCCGCCGGTAACGCCGCCCGCAATCTCCTGCACCAATATGTCCGTCACGTCCTCCAGCGTCATATCGCCTTCCAGTTCCTCTTTGGTGTAAGGAATAACCGCCACATATTTCTCTTTGGCGGGCACGGCAGCTTCCAGCACGGCATAGTCATTGAGTTCCCCTGCCGCGACTCTCCAACCGGCGCTCATGGTAATGGAGTATTCGCCGTCCTGACTCTCCAGCGTTTTATCTCCCATCACTTCCGCCAGCTTCACCACATAACAGCCGCTGAAGGACACCGTCATCAGGCAGACAACCGCCAAAAGCGCTGCCCACGTTTTTATCCGCAACTTCCTCTTCATAACCAACACCTGCTCCCCTCTTAAAGCGCACCGATAATATTCAAATAAATGCCCGCCATCCAGTTGACAAGGGAGGCGATAAGAAAAACGATACTCAATACCAGCCCTGCCGTCGCCATCCCTTTAGCGGTGGATTTCCGGCCCATATTGCCTGTGACAATGCCGGCAATGCCACAGGCCACTCCCGCCAGCGGCACAAAACAGCCAGCGATACTCACCAGGCCGCAGATCAGAGACGCAACAGCCTTGCCGGAAGGATTATGTACTGCCAAGGGAATCGGCTGCACCGGCGGCCCCGTATCGGGGGGCCTACCCGCAGGAATCCCCTCCGCACCGTGATAATCGGGCTGCGGCGCGTATACACCGTCCACCGTCAATACCGTCTGCGGCGCCGCAGACGGATCCGGCGGCACGGGTACAGCCGCCGGCATGGAAACAGGAGCCTCTATCGGCTGATACAGCAACCGCGCCAAAGCGTCCACCCGGTCCTTCAGCAACTTTTTAATGGCGAAGCCATAGGCGCCGTTCAATCCCATTTCTCCCACATACACCCCCGGCAGGATCGCCTGCTTGATCCATGCCTCCAGGTGCACATTGCCCTGATAGGTACTGAACTTGATGAACTGCGGGGCAGTGAGTATCCCGGTACCCTTTTTCCAAACCTGTTCTCCTTTATAAATCTTCTGCTTAAAACCTTCCTTGTTCAGATAGTCCTCCGCGATAAACCGCACCATGTCGTCCGGTTTTCCAGTGGGCATCTCCGCCACAAATCTTGCCACCTGTTCCATCCTCCTATTCGGACGGCCGTCCGCCGCTCCTCCGCCAGCCGCAAGATGAAGCGAAAGCGCGCCGTCTTATTCTCAAAAACAGTATAGCATATTGCTCCTGACAGGCGCAACAATAAATGCCGCAAAGAATGCGAAAAGGTCTCAGCCGATGCCTGCGGCTGAGACCTTCTATGACTTTATATATGTGAACCAAGCTTTCTATCTATTTCCGAAATCTAGTCAGATGCACGCCGCGGCAGGTAACCATCCCTTCATCCCCCACCTGCAGCCGGCTGTACAATCGGCTGGGGCAGCGAAGATGCCGGCTTCCCTCCTGCGTTTGGAATTCCAGGACATAGGCCTCTTCTCCGTCCTCAGGGCTTTCCATCCGCTTATCCACCAGACGGGCCGGCAGACGGGTCCCTCGAACAGCGCGGATCAAGCGGAACAGTACGCCGAATATGAGCAGCAAAAGCACTCCGCTTATCAGGCAGATGAAAATCCACATTGTCATTCGTTCCATTGTCGTTCCGCTTCCTTTCCCCTGGTTTCACTATAGTAGTGTCAAAAAAAGAGGAAAACGACAATGCTTGTATGCAATTATTTGATTTTTGTCATTTTTCACAAATTCAATTTGCTAGAATCATGCATCCATGTAATATACAGCTTACGGTACTGATAAGGCGTCATCCCCACCAGCTGTTTAAAGCTGTGGATAAAGCCGGTGCTGTCGGAGAACCCCACCTGCCTGGCGACGGATTCCACCGTCTCCTCGCTGCCGCAAAGCAGTTTTTTGGATTGATTGATCCGCAAATTGGTCAGATATTGATAGGGGGATTGCCCTGTCTGCTCCCGAAATTTTCGGATAAAGTAGTAACGGCTCAAATGAACCTGGTCCGCCAGCCCGGCGACGGTCAGCGGCTTCCTGAAATTCTTCCGTATCAGGCGAATCGCCTCTTCCACCGGAGGCGAGCAGGGTGGCCGAGCCTCCCGGCGGCTGTCGTCAATCATTGCGTCCAGCATCTCGGTGATAATCCTGCAGATGTGTACATCCCGAATGTCTTCCTCACCCTCCGCCAGAATGTTGATGGCCGCCAGATTTTCCAGCCATTTGTCCCGGTCGGTGATCCGCACCGCCTTTTCTCCGTTGTCAAAGAGATAGGACAGATAGGCGGCGGCACCAATTCCGGAAAAATGAATCCAGGACATCTCCCATGTTCCATCCTTGCTGCCGTAACGGTGCCATGTGTTCCCGTCCACCAGCGCCGCATAACCCGCCGGCACAGCAAAACGATGCTGGGGCGTCCGTATTTCCCCGCAACCGTCGATGGTAAAAAGCAATAAATAGGTATTCAGCCCCTCCCGTTCCGTGAAATAACGGCTGCCGTACACAAAATGCCCCGTGCATTCCAGAAAAAGCGGCAATCGCTTGGCCTGCAGAGACGGGGTATAGGTGCAGGAATGAATAAACCGCTCTATGATCACATCACTTTTCAGCATGCCGTTCCCTCCAGAGCAATAATTCAGGATTTATGAGCAATTAATCGACTTGCCCTCCGCTCCTGTGCGCGGTATGATAAAGGCAATAACCGAAAGGGGGATTCCTGGATGAATCTGCGGGAAAATGTCCGCGCCATTCTTCACTATGAATCGTTCGACCACATGCCGGTGGTGCACTTTGGCTACTGGCCGGAAACGCTAGAAAAGTGGTGCCGGGAAGGCCACCTGACGGCGGAGGAAATCGAAAATTACTGGGACGGCAGCCCTTCGGACATCCGTCTGGCCGAAAAGATGGGCTTCGACTACGGCTGGCAGCCCACCGCCTGGGTGGATTCGGCGCTGGTTCCTGCCTTTGAAGCCAAGGTTGTGGAACGCCGCCCCGATGGCACCCGGATTGTCTTCAACCCTGACGGCGTGCTGATGATGGAAAAGGAAGGCATCGTCTCCATCCCAGTGGAGGTGGGCCATACCCTGGTGGATCGGAAAAGCTGGGAAAAGGAATATCTGCCCCGAATGCAGTGGACCGACGACCGGGTGAGCACCACTTTTTTGGAGAAACTAGCGGCGGAGGACGCCGGGCGCATCATTCCCCAGGGGTTGCATGTGGGCAGCATGCTCGGCACCATCCGCAATTGGATCGGCGTGGAAGGGCTGAGTTATCTCTACGCCGATGATCCGGATTTGTATGAGGAGATCATCAACACCATGGGGGAGATGATTTATCGGTGCACCGCCCGGGCTTTGGAGATTTACGACGGCTTTGATTATCTTCACTACTGGGAGGATATCTGCTTTAAAAACGGGCCGCTGGTGATCCCCGATGTTTTCCGGGAACTGGCCGGCCCCCATTACCGCCGCATCTCTCAGCTGGCGGCGGATCACGGGATCGACATTATTTCGCTGGACTGCGACGGAAAAATCGACACCTTGGTGCCTGTATGGGTGGAAAACGGCGTCAACACCATGTTTCCCATCGAAGTGGGCACCTGGGACGCCAGTATCGCCCCCTGGCGAGAAAAATTCGGCCGGTCTGTCCGCGGCGTGGGCGGCATGAACAAAACCGTCTTTGCCCAGGATTACGCCGCCGTGGACCGGGAAATTGAACGGCTGAAACCGCTGATAGCTCTGGGCGGTTATATCCCCTGCCCCGACCATCGGATTCCCCCGGATGCGATTTTTGAAAACGTCCAGTATTACTGCGATAAAATGCAGTCTCTGCGGCTTTAATCCTACCGCATTTCACCGGAATGGGCAAGTATTTTTGCTCATTCCGGTAATTTTATGGGCAATTCGGACCGTTCGACCCTTTCCGTCCCCTTTTTTCTTGCATTAATGGCGGGGAATGGTGTATGATATAGGCAAACACTGGAAAGGATGGCGCTCCTTATGTTGGACAAACCTATGCAGGAAAAGTATACGCTCTGGCGGGAAAAGGCTGTGGACGATCCCGACCTAACCGCCGAACTGACGGAAATAGAAAATGATGAGGAACAAATTTACGACCGGTTCTACCGGGAATTGGAATTCGGCACCGGCGGCCTGCGGGGTGTGCTGGGGGCCGGCGACAACCGAATGAACGTCTACACCGTACGCCGGGCCACCCAAGGACTGGCGGATTATCTCAACGCCCGGTATGACCGGGCGGCAGTGGCGATCTCCTTTGACAGCCGGATCAAATCCGACCGGTTTGCCCGGGAGGCCGCCTGCGTACTAGCGGCCAACGGCATTGGCGTGCATCTGTTCGGGGAACTGAATCCCACGCCGGTACTCTCCTTCGCGGTACGCGAGCTGAACTGCCAGGCGGGAATCATGGTGACCGCCAGTCACAATCCGGCCAAATACAACGGTTATAAATGCTACGGCCCCGACGGTTGTCAGATGACCGATCATGACGCGGGAGAGGTCACCGCCTGCATCCGCAAGGTGGATCTTTTCCGGGACGTGAAAACACTGCTCTTTGAAAATGCGCTGGCCGACGGCCGGATCAACATGATTCAGGATTCTCTCATTGAGGATTTTCTTCGGAACGTCCTCTCCCGACAGGTAAACCCCGGCGTCTGCGCCGAGACGCCGCTGAAAGTGGTTTATACCCCTCTCAACGGCACCGGCAACAAGCCGGTTCGGGAGGCGCTGCGCCGCATCGGCGTATCCTCTGTTACCGTGGTGCCGGAGCAGGAGCAGCCTGACGGCCGCTTCCCCACCGCGCCCTATCCCAACCCGGAGATTCGGGAAGCCTTCGGCTGTGCCCTGAGGCTGGCGGAAAGCGTCAAACCGGATCTGCTCTTAGCCACCGATCCCGACTGCGACCGGGTGGGCATCGCCGTGCGCAGCGGCGACGACTATACTTTAATGACCGGCAACGAGGTGGGCTGCCTGCTGCTGAACTATATCCTCTCCTGCCGCGCCGCCAAGGGGGATCTGCCTGAAAATCCGGTGGTGGTGAAAACCATCGTCACCACCGACCTGGTGGCCCGCATCGCGGAAAAATACGGCTGTGAAGTGGTGGAGGTGCTCACCGGCTTCAAATATATCGGCGAACAAATCGGCCTGCTGGAAAAAGCGGGGCATCCGGAACGGTATATTTTTGGTTTTGAGGAGAGCTACGGCTATCTGTCCGGCACCTATGTCCGGGACAAAGACGGTGTGGTGGCCTCCATGCTGATCTGTGAAATGGCGGCTTACTACCGCAAACAGGGCAAAAGCCTGTTGCAGGTGCTGGCGGATGTGTATGCGGAGTTCGGTGTTTTCCGCCACTCACTGATCAATGCCGAGTTCGAGGGCGCCAGCGGCATGGCCGCCATGCAGCAGCTGATGACCTCTCTGCGGGAAAACCGGCCCGCCTCCATCGCCGGACTGAAGGTAGTGCGCTTCTCCGATTACCAAGCCTCGGAGCAGACCGATCTGCTTACCGGCCGGACCGTTCAGCTGGACCTGCCCAAATCCAACGTCCTTTCCTTCGGCTTGGAAGGAGGCGCCGGCGTCATCGTGCGGCCTTCCGGCACCGAGCCGAAGATCAAAGCCTATATCACCGCCACGGGAGCGGATATGGCTGCTGCCGATGCCATGACCGCCACCCTGCGGACCGCGGCGGAACAGCTGCTGAAAGCCTGAGCCACAGGTATTATCCTTTAAAGCCCGCCGTCGTTTGAGTGAACGACGGCGGGCTTATGTGTCTTGCCGAATCCGGCGGAACATTTTATACTGCCCATATAAATCCAGAATAAGGAGGCTGCTGAAATGAAAAAATACGAAATGAAGGCTTTGCTTGCCGACGCCATCCACCCCGCTAAACTATGCCGTGTCTTTCTGACATACGACCGGAATTACCGGTATTATTTTCCTTTAAAAATCAGCGACAGCCTGTTTCTCGGTGCTGAAGAAGATGATTTTATTCTCGACGGCTATTCTATCCGCAGATTTCGTGATGTGGAGAAGATCGAAATCAAGGACGATAAATGCCTGGAAATCGACAGGGCCGAAGGACTTCTGGACCAGTTGGTGACGCCTGATGTGGATCTGACGGACTGGAGATCCGTTTTTTCTTCCCTGGACAAAATCAGCTGTCACATCATCATCCAGAGGGAAAGGCTGGACGAGGAAAACGAATTGTTTGCAATCGGCAGAATTATGCGCGTCATGAGCCGTCATGTACTGCTGAAACATTTTGATTCCGACGGAAACTGGCAGGAAGAATGCTGGGCCATCCCCTATTCCCAAATCACCTCCGTTACCTTTGGTTCCTGATATGTGGAAGTCTTCTCTAAGTATCTGCCGCCGATTTCCTGAATCCGCCGGCAGATTTTTTATAATTTTTTTCACAGTCGCCAATGAAAGGACGCGCTGGCGTCATATAGATACGGAAGGGGTGGAACGGTATGGAAAAACGGGAGCTGGACAGTTGTCTCTCCAGCATCGCAGACGGAGACATGGAAGCGCTCGCCCGTTTGTACCAGCACTTTTACCGGCCGGTGTATCTGCTGGCTGTCTCCAGAACATCCGACCCTTCCCTGGCGGAGGATATCGCTCAGGAGGTTTTTCTCACCATCCGCACCCAGGCCGCATCCTATGAAAGCGGCAACGCCCGGTCCTGGATTTTCGGCATCACCAAAAACGTCACCCGGTATTTCATGCGGCGGAGCAGGCGGGAAACCGCCGATGAGGAAGCGGTGGCCGACGCGCCTTGGCCCGCAGAGATGGAGAAAGCCTGTCTGGACGGAATACTGGTCTGCGCGGCGCTGGAAGGGTTGAATCCGGCGGAATACCGCACCACCGTACTCCATGTCTACGGCGGCCTGAAGCTGACGGAAATCGCCTCCTTTACCGGTATCCCTTACGGGACGGTTCTATGGCAGTATGCCACCGCCAAAAAGAAGCTCCGTGCTTTTTACGCTTCCGCCGATGCGAAAGGGGGACTTTCAAATGAATGATAAAAAGCTGAAAAAACGTCTGACAGCCGACACCATCGATGCTATTCCCCATCACCTGCCCGGCATCACCGGATCCGTCTACAGCACGCTTCCCCGAGAAACCTTTCTGCCGGGAAAGGATACCCGCCGGTGGCCGATACTGGCGGCGGCTGCCGCCTTGTGCGTTGTCACTCTGACCGCCGGGCTTCTGGTTTTCTTTCCCCCTCCATCCCATTCTCCTGTTTTATCCAACTACTCAATGGATATCAATCATGTGGATAAAATTATTCTGTGGACGCATGAATCCGAACGCCAGCTTACCGCAGAGGAAACTTCCGATATCATCTGCCAATACAACGCGTCGGAATATGGCGGAAAAGCCACTGGGGAAGGGGGGACGCCCGACTTCGGCCTGCGGATCTTCACACAGGATGGCGAAGCCGTAAGGATGAATGATTTCTACGGCAAATTCGAGGTCTTCACGGAGGAGGGGGCCTTTTATCTTCTCAATGAACAGCTGTATCAATTCATCAAGAATTTAGCTGCAGAGTCGGTGCTTCGGCAAACCCTGCTGAAACGCATGATTGGAGACAGGCCGGACGCCGACTCCGAAATACTGACACAGCACTATCAGGATACTCCGGTGACGGTGCTGGGAGAGGTAAGCGGTTACGTCATCTGCTCCTATCCGGTAAATCCCGGCACGGAAAAATCCGGCTATGTGATTCTGCAGGGGCATCGTATCAATGGGAATGCGATATATGATCCCTCTCCCTCCGGGTTGTATGCGGTAAAAGGCAGCGAGGTGCTAACCCTGGAAGATGCCTGTTATCAGCAAAGCGTTGACATCGACGCGGCCTATGAACTGATTCCCCGGGAACGCCGAGGCGGAATGACCACCGATCCGGACGGTTACTATTCCTATGGTCGTGACCACAGTGGAGCACAGCTGGTAATCGCCAATTTGTTCAGTGCCCTGAATTCTCCAAAAGAAACCGACCTCACCGCTCTGCTCACCGATCAGGGCTTGGCACAACTGGATGCATTGGCGCTGCGCCAGGGCGGGGAAACGCTACTCTATCTTTTTGATTCCTATCCCGATATTTCCCAGAACACCAATACCCTGCAGTACTTCGACGTTGTCTGCCGCTTTTCCACTCAGAAGGGAGCGTCCAGCCCCATGGTGCTTGGCTTTACTCTTGTACGCCAAGCGAAAGGCTGGCGAATTGACGCCATATCCCCTAAAGACGCTGCCCAATCGAACTGCGTGGAACTGGTTCAAAAATATTGCGACGCCGTGAGCCGGGGAGATGATGAGACGGTGCGCTCCCTGCTCTCCCGCCGGGCTCTTTCCACGCCGCGGAAGGCTTTAACCGCACCCGTATCGGTGGAGTTTACCAGCGATCTCGAACCGGTTATCAATGGGGTCGCCGTTGCCGGAGATGGATGGCCTCAGGCTTTCCTTCTCACCTTTAACAGCCCCGCCTATTTCTCGGAACAGTCCCTGACAGGAGAGGTTCAATTGGATTTCCTTTTTGTTTTTGAAGGGGGTTCGCTGCGCATTGACGGTCTCTGGGATATCCAGGGCAATCCTTTATATCCGTAAATCCTTCTTCAGAAGAGAGCCTGCTGTGACAACGAGGCAGCAGACGCTCTCTTTTCATAATTTACCCATATGGTTTTATAAGAATCCCGATTGACTTCCAGAGAAAACACTGCTATGATGAGGGAAATTCCTGGTTTCTGTAATTCAAAAAAGGAGCTGGAGACAAATGATCGGAATCAAGCAGGGCATGGTGATGCAGCGGGGAACGGATGACCGCTGCGACATTTTATTGACAAGTGACACGCCTCTCCGGACGGCATTCTGGGCAGGCGACACATCCGGCCAGGCCATGCTGGAGGACTGCGGGGAGGGTGTCTATCGCCTCACCGGCATACCGGCAGGAGGCCCCTATACCGTAACCATCGACGGAGAGCGGTTCGACGATATCTATGTCGGCGATCTGTGGATTCTGGCGGGACAATCCAACATGGAAGGGGTCGGTTGGCTGACGCCGGAAGATCGGGCCTTTACTGGCCGGGATACGGTCCGGGCGCTGTACATGACCGACGAATGGGATGTGGCCAACCATCCGCTGCACGAGCTCTGGAAAGCTGTCGATAAGGTCCACACCGACGTGCTGGGGGCCGGCGATCCGGCCCATATTGTGGTCCGCCGGGTGGGGCCGGGGCTGGAATTTGCTCTGCAGATGGAGCGCTACTTCGGCGTGCCCCAAGGCGTGCTCTGCTGCGCTCACGGCGGCACCGCCATGGAGCACTGGGATCCGGCCATCAAGGACCTGGGTGGTGATAAAAGCCTTTACGGCGCTATGCTGCGCCGGGTGAAAACCAACGGTTCTCATGTGCGGGGGATGTTCTGGTATCAGGGCTGTTCCGATACACATCAGCCGGCAGCGGATCATTTTACCGAAAATATGGAGCGTTTTGTGGCAGAATGCCGCCGGGATTTCGGCGCGGAGCTGCCCTTCGTACAGGTGCAGATCTGTCGCATGGTGACGGCGGATGAAGCCGCCGCCTCCCCCATGTGGAATACCATCCGGGAACAGCAGCGCACTCTTGGCGAAAAAATTCCTCACCTGGCTACCATCTCCACCATCGGTAAACGGCTGGATGATATCATTCATATCAGCAGCGATTCTCAGCGGCAGGTGGGCCGGCAGGCCGCCGAGGCCATGTACTGGCTGCTTTGCGGCACCGATCGTTATGGCTGCCTGCCGCCGCCGGCTTACCGGGGATATCGGATCTATGAGGATGGAGTCACCGGTACGGCCATCATCGAGGTGTCCTATGAGAATCTTCATGGCAGTCTGACATCCGCCGGCCGGCCGGTGGGCTTTGCCGTCAGCCGGAAGCCGGACGCTCTCACCGATCCGCTGGTACTGGATACCTGGCTGAAAGGGGACAAAGCGCTGGTGCGTACAGGCCTCGCCCCGCAGGATTTGGAAGGCTGCTGGCTGTTCTACGGCTTCGGTATTGATCCCGTGTGCAGCATTCAGGATCAGCTGGGCCGGGAAATCCCCGCCATGGGGCCGATCAAGCTGACCATGGAATGAGGAAAAAAGGCTGCCGTACAGAAGGGACATAAGTTTTTATGAAGATAACTTTTCTTGGAACCAGTCACGGCGTACCGTCGGCCAGCCGATACTGTTCTTCCGCCTTAGTCGAATGCGACGATAACGTCTATCTCATCGACGGCGGAGCGCCGGTGGCGGATTTGCTGATTCGATACGGCATCCCCTATGAAAAATTGCGGGGCGTTTTTGTCACCCACATGCACAGCGACCACACCTTCGGTCTGCTGCACCTGTGCAGTTTGGCGGATTGGTATTTTCGTCAGTCCAGCTTCGATGTGTTTCTGCCGGAGGATGAGGGAATCGACGCTTTCCGCCGGCTGCTGCTGGTGAGCGATAAATCCTTTGATGAGGAGCGGATTCGCCTGAAAAAAAGCTGTTCCGGCGTGATGTACGCCGACGGCTGCCTGACGGTTACCGCTATTCCAACCCGCCATCTCAATGACGGTTTCCCCTCCTTCGCTTATTTGCTGGAGGGGGAAGGAAAGCGGGTCGTCTTTACGGGCGATCTGCACGGACAGGATGCCGCCGATTTCCCTGCGCCCGCGCTGCAGCAGCCATCCGACGCCATTGTCTGCGAAATGGCGCATTTCAGCCCGGAAGTGATTTTCCCTTATGTCGAGCAATGTCCCACCAAAAGATTTCTCTTTAACCATATTTACGACTCTGACGGGGAAGCGTTCAGGAGAATTGAGGCTCTGAACGACAGGCTTCCGATTCCGGTCATCGCCGTTTCCGACGGGGATGTCTTCCAAGTGTAAATCAAAGCAAGACCGCGCAGGTGTTCCTGCGCGGTCTCAGCGTGTCGGCAAAGTCGACGCTTCTGGATGGGGACGCCGGATCGCAGCGGTTTGCTCACACTAAGCTTGCTTCTGTACTCTTGCGGCAAAAGCCGTCCCGATCCTATTTTTAAAAAATGGCATGAATGCTAGCATTCATGCCATTTTTCGTTTATAAGGAGTGTTTGCGAGGCGCATGTACCCACAAATGCGAATCGGCAACCCGCCACTCGCTTTTTGGGGGACGGACGGCGGAGCGTACTTGTTCGCCAGTCTCTTTGATCCATTAAAGGAGCACAAAGCCCGTCTTTTTCATCGCCTTTTTCAGCGTCCGTTCCGCCACAGCGGAGGCACGCTGGGCACCGGTGCGCATCAGCGCCTCCAACTGGGCCTTATCCTTCATCAGATCCGCGAACCGCTGCTGAATCGGCTCCAGAGTTTGGGCTACTGCCTCGCCCACCGCCAGCTTGAAATCGCCGTAGCCCCGGCCTTCAAATTCCCGGGTGATTTCATCCGGCGTCTTGCCGGTGACGGCGGCATAAATCTCGATGAGATTGTTGACCCCGTCCTTGCCCTCTCCGATGCATACCTGGGCTTCGCTGTCGGTTACCGCCCGTTTGAACTTGCGGATGATGGTATCCTTATCATCCTTGAGGGAGATGAAGGCATTCTGGTTCTCGTCCGATTTGGACATTTTCTTGGTAGGCTCCTGGAGAGAACGCACCCGAGCGCCGCTCCGCATAATCAGCGGTTCCGGCACGGTAAAGACGTTGCCGTACAGATTATTGAAACGGATGGCGATATCCCTGGTCAATTCGCAGTGCTGCTTCTGGTCCGCCCCCACCGGCACCACATCCGGCTGATAGAGCAGAATATCCGCGGCCATCAAGGAGGGATAGGCGAACAGGCCGGCGTTGATATTGTCCGCGTGTTTCTGGGATTTATCCTTGAACTGGGTCATCCGGGACAACTCACCGAACTGGGTATGGCAGGCCAGCAGCCAGGCCAGTTGAGCGTGGGCGGGCACCTGCGACTGCACGAACACCAGACTCTTCTCCGGGTCCATGCCGATGGCCAGCAGCAAGGCGAACATCTCATTGATCTGCTGCCGCAGCTTGGCCGGCTCCTGCCGGACGGTGATGGCGTGGAGATCCGCCACTCCCACGCAGCAGTCGTATTCCTCCTGCAAGGCCACCCAGTTGCGCATGGCTCCCAGGTAGTTTCCCAAGGTGGGCACACCGGATGGCTGGATCAAGCTCAACGCCCGCTTGCGGCGGGGTGTCTCGTTAACAGCTGTTGCTTCAGTCATATGCTTGTCATCCTCTCCCGATTAGCTTTTCAGAAATTCGCCGGCGAATTTGCCCAGCCGCTCCAGGCCCTTTTCCATCGCCTCGTCAGTGGGGGTGGAAAAGTTCAGCCGGAAGGCCTGGCAGGGATCGCTTTCATTCACCAGAAACGCGTTGCCCGGCACCACCGCCACCTTGTGCTCCTTTACCGCCAGCGTGCAGAAGGTGCGCATATCCGCTCCCTCCGGCAGCTCACACCAGATGAAGAGGCCGCCCTGAATGGGATGGTAAGTGATGCCGTGAGGCACCAGGTGCTTTTCGATGAGAGCAATCATCAGCTGCGCCTTATGACGATAGATATCCCGCAGCTTATCCAGATGGGCCTCGTAATCCACCCCGGTCATAAATTCGGCGGCAATCATCTGTGCCCAGATGCCGGTATGCACGTCCTCCCCCTGCTTGCAGACGATCATCTTTTTCAGCAGGGCAGCGGGACCGATGGCATAGCCCACCCGGATACCGGGGGACAGCACCTTGGAAAAGCTGCCTACATAGAGCACCACGCCCTCGTCGTCCATAGACTTGACGGCGGGTACGGCTTCTCCCTCAAACCGCAGATCCCCATAGGGGTTGTCCTCCAGCACCAGCACGCCGTAGGTCTTGGCCAGCGCATAGAGACGACGCCTTTTGTCCATACTCATGGTAATGCCGGAGGGATTCTGAAAATTGGCGATGGTATAGATCAGCTTGGTATTGGGATTGGCCTTCAGGGCCGCTTCCAGCGCCTCCATATCCATGCCGTCCTCCTCCATGGGAACCCCCACCAGGCGGCCGCCCAGGGAACGGATGGAATTGAGGGTGCCCACAAAGCTGGGCTGCTCGCAAATCGCCACATCCCCGTCGTTGCACAGGGCCTTCACCGCCAGCTCAATGGTCTGCTGGGCGCCGGAGGTAATGAGGATGTCGTCGAAATCCCGGCCGATGCCGTGCTTCTGCTTCATATATGCCATGAGATGACGGCGCAGGGGGCCGTAACCCTCGGTGGTGCTGTATTGCAGCGCGTCGATGGGGCGCTCGGTCAGAATCCGGTCAGAGATGCGGCGGATATCCTCCACCGGGAAAGCCTCCGGCGCGGGGTTGCCGGCGGAGAGGGAAACCACCTCCGGGTCGGAAGCGTATTTGAGAATCTCACGGATAGCCGACGGATTCAGATTTTTGACATTGTCGGAAAAGCGGAATTCCATATCGTCACGGTCCTTTTCGATTATTTCACACGCGGCGGAGATAATCGGCTGCGTATATACGTTTTATTGTAGCATATATCGATTGACTTTTTCAACTAAAAACGGTAAAGTAAGAAGAGATATTGCCAAAATACGGAATTGCGGCAACAAGCGCCATTGCGAAAGGACTGGACTGCATGACAGCATTGGACAGGCTCGCCGAAGCCATGTTCCCCACCATCGATAAAACGCCGGAAGAATATGAAGCGCTTTATCCCCCTCGACAGCTTCCCGAGGGGGCGCGGGTGACCCGTCTGGCCCCCAGCCCCACCGGCTATCTGCACCTGGGCACCCTGTTCACCGCCATGGTGAACTGCCTGACGGCCCGGGCCACCGGCGGCGTGTTCTATGTTCGGCTGGAGGATACCGATAAGAAGCGGGAGGTGGAAGGTGGTGCGGACGATATTCTCGCCGGCCTGAACCACTATGGCCTTTCCATCGACGAGGGCTTCGTCGCCCCCGGCCGGGAGGAAGGGGCGTACGGTCCCTATCAACAGAGCCATCGGGCGGCGATCTACCAATGCTATGTCAAAAAGTTGGTTCGGGAGGGACTGGCCTATCCCTGCTTCTGCACCCCCGAACAGCTGGGAGAGGTGCGGCAGCGGCAGGAAGCCGTCAAGCAGCGCACCGGCTATTACGGGACCTATGCCGCCTGCCGTGATCTTTCCCCGGAGGAGGCGCTGGAAAGACTCCAATCTGGTCTGCCTTATGTTGTGCGGCTTCGTTCACCGGGCAGCGAAGAGCGGCGGGTCAAGTTCGACGATATGATCAAGGGTACCATTGAGATGCCGGAAAACGATCAGGACATTGTGCTGCTGAAATCCGACGGCATTCCCACCTACCACTTCGCCCACGCGGTGGACGATCACCTGATGCGCACCACCCATGTCATCCGAGGAGACGAGTGGATCGCCTCGGTGCCCATCCATCTGCAGCTGTTTCAGATTCTCGGCTTCAAGCCGCCGAAATACGCCCATGTCAGCCCCATTATGAAAGAGGAAGAGGGCGGCAAGCGGAAGCTGTCCAAGCGGAAGGATCCGGAGGCGGCGGTGCATTTCTTCGCCGAGCAGGGCTATCCGGCGGACAGCGTAATGGAATATCTTCTCACCATCGCGGCCAGCGATTTTGAGGATTGGCGGCGGTGCAACCCCGCCGCGCCCCGGAGCGCTTTCCCCTTTAACCTAAAAAAAATGAGCGCATCCGGCGCGCTGTTTGATTTGGACAAGCTCAACGATGTCAGCAAAAACGTCATCGCAGCCATGGACGCCGACAGCGTTACCGCCGCCGTCCTGGAATGGGCGGCCGCCTATGCGCCGGATTTTCACCGGCAGCTGGCGAGCGATCCGACCTATGCCAGGGGGATTTTCTCCATTGACCGGGGCGGCCCCAAGCCCCGGAAGGATTTAGCCAAGTGGGCGGACGCGCCGGATTACGCCGCTTATTTCTTCGACGAGACCTTCGACGGCGCTTTCGAACTCCCCGACAACATCAGCCGGGAGGATGCCGCCGCCATTTTGGAAGCCTATAAGGGCGTTTACGATCCCGCCCTGGATAAGCAGGAGTGGTTCGCCGCGGTCAAGGCGCTCTGTCCCTCTCTGGGCTTCTGTCCAGAGGTTAAGGAGTACAAAAAGAATCCCGATGGCTATAAAGGCCATGCGGGGGATGTCAGCACCGTCATCCGGCTGGCCGCCACCGGCCGTCGGAACACCCCGGACCTGTGCGGTATTCTGCAGCTGCTGGGAAAAGACCGGGTGCTGGCGCGGATGGACCGGGCGATTGCCCGGCTGAAAGATTGAGGAACCGAAAAGCTGAGGAGAGGAATTGACTATGACGGAAGAAAAAGCGGTCTCCGGCACGCCGGAGGAATCCGCAGGCAATTTTATTCATGAAATTGTGGCCGAGGAAATGGCTCCCGGAGGACGGTGCGAGGGAATGACGGTGGTCACCCGTTTCCCGCCGGAGCCCAACGGCTACCTGCACATCGGCCACGCCAAGGCCATCAACATCGATTTCGGCACCGCCAAAAAGTTCGGCGGCGTCTGCCACCTGCGGATGGACGACACCAACCCCACCAAGGAAGATGTGGAATATGTGGATGCCATCCAGGAGGATATCCATTGGCTGGGCTATGACTGGAACGGCTGCTTCTATTACGCATCGGATTACTTTGAAGCCATGTATGACATCGCTGTTTCCTTTATCAAAAAAGGGCTGGCCTATGTCTGTCAGCTGACCCCCGATGAGATGCGGGAAAACCGCGGGGATCTGACCCATCCGGCGGTGAGCCCCTACCGGGACCGGCCGACGGAGGAGAGCCTGGATCTCTTCGCCCGAATGAAAGCAGGGGAATTTCCCGACGGGGCCATGACTCTGCGGGCGAAGATCGATTTGGACAGCGGCAACTTCAATATGCGGGATCCGGTGCTTTACCGGATCAATCACGCCCATCATCACCGCCAGGGGGACAAGTGGTGCATCTATCCCATGTACGATTTTGCCCATCCCCTGGAGGACGCGCTGGAGGGGATCACCCATTCTCTCTGCTCCCTGGAATTTGAGGATCACCGCCCCCTGTACAACTGGGTGCGGGATCACGCCGATCTTCCCGCCAAGCCCCGGCAGATCGAATTCGCCCGGCTGAACATCAACCACACGGTGATGTCCAAGCGCAAGCTGCGCAAGCTGGTGGAGGAGCATTATGTCTCCGGCTGGGACGATCCCCGGATGCCCACCCTCTCCGGCCTGCGCCGCCGAGGCTACACTCCCGCTTCCATCCGCAATTTTCTGGATCGTATCGGGGTGGCCAAGGTTCCCGGTACGGTGGAGGTGGCGCTGCTGGAGCACTGTCTGCGGGAGGATTTAAACCAAAACGCTCCCCGGGCCATGGCGGTGCTGCGGCCGATGAAGCTCACCATCACCAACTACCCGGAAGGGGAAGGCGAAACCTTTGACACCGACATTAACCCCGCCTGCCCGGAGGCTGGCACCCGGCCGGTTTCCTTCTCCCGGCAGCTGTGGATTGAACGGGAGGATTTCCTGGAAGAACCGGTAAAGGGGTACTTTCGCCTCTTCCCGGGCAACGAAGTGCGGCTCAAATCCGCCTATGTGGTGCGCTGCACCGGCTGTGTCAAGGACGCGGAGGGCAACGTCGTGGAGGTGCTGGCGGAATACGATCCCGCTACCCGGGGCGGCAATACCCCGGACGGCCGCCGGATCAAAGGCACCATCCACTGGGTGGATGCCGCCACGGCGGTGGATGCGGAGGTGCGGCTGTACGATTCCCTTTTCCTGGATCCCAATCCGGACGCCGGGGATAAGGACTTCCTTACCTGCCTCAATCCCGCTTCCCTGGAGACTCTCACCGGCTGCAAGGCGGAGGCTTATCTGGCAGAGGCCAAAGCCCCCGACGCCTTCCAGTTCCTGCGGCTGGGCTATTTCTGCGTTGACAATGTGGATTCCGCACCGGGAAAGCCGGTGTTCAACCGTTCCGTATCTTTGAAGGACAGCTTTAAGAAGTAATCGCAAAAGCGCTGCCGCAGGTGGAGCATTTTCCATCCTGCGGCAGCGCTTTTTAGAGTTGTTTAATCCCTGAATTTCTTATTCTAAGAGAATGATGCATGCTTTTTCTTTCATACCGCCTGTCCGATGCAGGTCTCTCCTTCCCTGCCGGTGATCAGTACCGACAGAATATCACCCGGCTGAAAGCTCGCTAACGGCAGACGCACCGGCGTATAATCCGCCGCGTATCCCTCGGCGAAGCCGTCCTCCCCTTTGGTTTCCAGCAGTACCTCCACCGTCCGACCGGTTTGTCCATCCAGGTATTCCTCCCGGCTGCGGGTACAGCCCTCAATCATCCGGTGGCTGCGGGCGTTTTTCTCCGCCGCCGGCACCTGATTCGGCGCAGCGGCGGCCGGCGTGCCGGGCCGCTGGGAATAAGCAAAGACATGCACCTTGGAGAAACCGATTCCGGTGACAAATTCCAGCGACTGACGGAATTCCTCTTCATCCTCTCCTGGGAATCCCACCATCACATCGGTGGTGAGAGCACAGCCGGGAAAGGCATTCCGCAACGCGGCGCATACTGCCGCGTAATCCGCCGTGCTGTAATGCCGGTTCATTCGCCGCAAAGTGGCGTCGCAGCCGCTCTGCAGGGAAAGATGAAACTGGGGGCAGAGCTTCGGCTGGCGAGCCAGCCGGGCAATGGTTTCTTCGTCCATGGCGTCCGGCTCCAGCGAACCCAGCCGTACCCGGCGGATCCCCTCCACGCCGCAAGCCGTCTCCACCGCGTCCGCAATGGTCCGGCCCCATTCCTGCCCGTAGGCGGTCAGGTTGATCCCCACCAGCACGATTTCCCGGTAGCCCTTCTGTGCCAGCGTCTCCGCTTCCGCCCGCAGTTCTTCCGGGGGCTTGGAACGCACCCTTCCCCGGGCATAGGGAATGATACAGTAGGAGCAAAACCGATTGCATCCGTCCTCAATCTTGACAAAAGCCCTGGTCCGGCCCTGGAACTCGTCGATGGCCAGGGATTCAAAAGCTTTCCCGTGAGGCGTCACCTCCACGATTCTCTGCCCCAGGGTGAGAAAACGGCGCACCTGTCTAGGAAGAGAGGCACGGGCGGCATTGCCCAGCACAATATCCGCATCGGCCAGGGCTGCGGCTTCCTCTGGAAATGCCTGGGGCATACAGCCGGTCAGCACGATTACCGCATGCGGATTCTCCCGTCGGCAACGCCGCAGCAGCTTACGCAGCTTGTGGTCACTCTCCCCTGTTACCGTACAGGAATTGATTATAACGACCGCGTCGCCGGCGGCAGGTTCGCCGGGAAGATAGTCCGCCGTCTCGCAGCCGTCCTCCTCCATCAGGCGGCGCATCGCCTGGGTTTCATACTGATTCACCTTGCAGCCAAGGGTATAAAAATATGCCTTCATGAGACCGAATCCTTCCGTTTTTCTAGGTCGATTGTTTATCATTATAATCGAAATAATCCGGCTTTTCAATCTACAGTTTGTTTTCTTTTCCGGTTGTTTTTGACAGGGCTTGCGGGTATAATATTATGCATGTGTTAAGAATATGCCGCGGCAGGACGGGAAAGGTGGCAGTGAAATGGTAAAGACGAAGGTGAAGTTTGATACCGTCGTTGAGGCCAAGGAATTTGTCGGCGTCTGCAACGAAATGGATTTTAAGGTGGAACTGGTATCCGACCCGTATATCATTGACGCAAAATCCATCATGGGGCTGTTCAGTCTGGATCTCTCCAAGCCGGTGGAATTGATGGCCCACTGCAAGGACGGCGGAGAGGATTTTCTCCAGCGGATCGGCAAATTTGTGGTGAAGGAATAATCGTGAAATCAACAGCCCGGGAAGCACTACACGCTTCCCGGGCTGTTTTGCTTTTCTCAGGTCAGCTCGCAGGCCGCTTCCCGGGCCTGATCCAGATACGGCTCAATGGGCCGGCCGGCGTCGCTGCCGAAATAGTGGATGCAGGCGGCCAGCCGCCCATTTAGGATTGTCAGCGGCGGCCGCAGCTGCCGTTCCACCATCTCTCCGCCGGGCGGCAGTCCTCCATCCTCTGTGCGGTCATCACCAGACACCGTGATAAGCACCACCTGTTTGGGGCGGGAAATGGGCGGGCGCACCCCACGGAGAAAGCGGGCGGACCAATATCGCTGGCTGCGGTCAATCAGCGCCTTCATGGGCGCGGGAAAGGACAAATTATAAATGGGCAGCGCGAATACCAGTATATCCGCCCTCTCCAGCAGGGCATAATACCCGTCCAGATCCCGCTTGGAGCAGCCGTCCTCATGGGCGCAGTAACCGCAGCCGTCGCAGGCGCGGGGATTCAGCTGAAAACAATCGATGCGCTCCACCGCCGTTCCCGTCCGCACCCCCTCCAGGAAAGCGGCAATCAGCCGGGAAGTGGGACCCGCTTTGTGAGGAGAGCCGTTGAGCAGCAGCACCCGCTTAGCCGAGGAGGGTGCGTTCTTCACAGTAATCACAGACAAGGAGATCACCATTCTTTCGGAAGGTACGGGGCAGATAAAGCTCGGAATTGGTGATACAGGCGGGATTGGCGCAGCAGGGCGCCTCCCCTTTGGGAGCCGGATCCAGATGCTTCACATCGCCGTTGAGCATCTTAATGATCAGCGCCATTCGGGCGTACAGCCCGTACTCGGTCTGTTCAAAATACTTGGCCCGGGGATCATCGTCCACCTCCTGGGTGATCTCGTCCACCCTGGGCAGGGGATGCAGCACAATGAGATCCTTCTTCGCCAGCTTCATTTTAGCGCCGTCCAGCACATATACGCCCTTCTGGCGTTCATATTCTTCCCGTGAGGGGAACCGTTCCTGCTGAATCCGGGTCATATACAGCACGTCCAGCAGGGGCATGGCTTCGGCCAGGTTATCGATTTCTTCAAAAGAGCAGCCCGCTCCCGCCAGATAATCCTTTATATAAGAGGGAATGCCCAAATCCGGTGTGGAGATCAGAACAAAGCGGTTGTTTGGGAAACGGGCCATGGTTTTGATTAAAGAATGCACCGTGCGGCCGTTTTTCAGATCCCCGCACAGGCCGATGCACAGGCCGGAAAAGGTGCCTTTTTCATGGCGTAAGGTCACCAGGTCGGTAAGGGTTTGCGTGGGGTGCAGGTGGCCGCCGTCTCCCGCGTTGATAACCGGTACCCGGGAATAGAGAGAAGCGGCACGGGCAGAGCCCGCCCGGGGATGGCGGATCGCGATAATATCCGAATAGCCGCTCACCACCCGGACCGTATCCTTCAGAGTCTCCCCCTTGGAAACAGAGGAGTTACCGGGATTGTCAAAACCGATAATGCGGCCGCCCAGCCGCAGCATCGCGGTTTGGAAGGACATCTGCGTGCGGGTAGACGGCTCGTAAAACAGGGTTGCCAGAATCTTTCCCCGGCAGACACCGTAATATTCATCCGTGCGTTCCCGGATATCGCAGGCCAGACGGGTGATTTCCTCCCAGGCGGAAACAGATAAATCCGCCAAATCGATCAAATGACGTGGTGACATGATAAACTTCCTTTCGCCAGTCTCGGACGTGGCTTGGAGCATCGGCCGGGAGTGTTTTTTTTATTCTAACAGCTTATGACAAAATCCGCAAGAAAACTTTTTGTAAATCTCCTCTACGGGCTTGCATTTTTCCGCAGTTTACGGTATAATCATTCCTGTTCATGCCGGTGTGATGGAATTGGCAGACGTGATGGACTCAAAATCCATTGGTAGCGATACCGTGCCGGTTCGAGTCCGGCCACCGGCACCACACCCGCGGTGAGCAATTCGTGATGAATTGCTCACCGTTTTTTAATTTTACAGCTCGACTGCAATATTGTATTTTTTCTGATGTTCTTTCAGAAACTGGAATCTCACACATTCTTTTGTTTCAAGAAGGTCTGGATTTTTTTGCAGGCCGTTCTCCATTTCTATACTTTTGCGGCTTTTTTACTTTATATAAGGAAAAAGAACTTTTCCTGTATGGCCTGCGGCTTGGTGGCGCAGTTTCCGCAGCCGTCGCGCTGCCCATTTTCCCATTGGCCGCAGGCACTCACCCCCTCTCCCTTTGCCGGCATACCCTCCAGGTACATGTACGCCGACGCGAAACAATTGATGAAGGTAGTGGATGCGAATCCGGAAAAGGTACGGTAAAATCCAGCTTAGCCATGGCTGCCATTTCCTCTTCACTTACAATCTTTGTTCACGGGAATTTTTTAATCTTACCATACATTGGCATACCTGCATAGTCTCTGTACAGAATAAAAAACGTCCCCTAGCGGGGACGTTTTTGGTTCTGCAATTGTTTTTACAAAGCAGCGACCACCGCGTCGCCCATGGCGGCGGTGCCCACCTTCGTGGTGCCCTCGGTATAGATGTCCGGCGTACGGACGCCGTTGTCCAGCACCTTTTCCACCGCCGCTTCGATGGCGTCGGCCGCTGCAGCTTCGTCCAGAGAATACCGCAGCATCATCGCCCCGGACAGGATGGTGGCGAGGGGATTGGCAATGCCCTTGCCGGCGATATCCGGCGCAGAGCCATGGATAGGCTCATAGAGTCCCCGCTTGCCCTCGCCCAGGGAGGCGGAAGCCAGCATGCCGATGGAACCGGCGACCTGGGAGGCCTCATCCGAGAGAATATCGCCAAAGATGTTGGAGGCCAGCATCACGTCAAACTGCTTGGGATTGCGCACCAGCTGCATGGCGGCGTTATCAATATACAGGTGGTTCAGCTCCACATCCGGATATTCCGCCGCCACCTTGAGCACCGTTTCCCGCCACAGCCGGGAAGATTCCAGCACGTTGGCCTTGTCGATGTTGGTAACCTTCCTGCTGCGCTTGCGGGCGGAATCAAAAGCCACCCGGGCGATGCGCTCCACCTCTTTCACGGTGTACATCTCGGTATCAAAGGCAGCTTCCACGCCGTCCACCGTCTTGCGTCCCCGCTCGCCGAAGTAGATGCCGCCGGTCAGTTCCCGGACCACCATAATGTCCATACTGTCCCCGATGATATCTTCCCGCAGAGGGCAGGCGCTTTTCAGCGGTCCGTAAATCTTGGCGGGTCGCAGGTTGGCAAAGAGCCCCAGCGCCGCCCGGATGCCCAGCAGCCCAGCTTCGGGACGCAGGTTACCCGGCAGGGTGTCCCACTTGGCGCCGCCCACGGCTCCCAGCAGCACCGCGTCGGAGGTCAGGCAGGTGTCCACCGTTTCCTTGGGCAGGGGCACGCCGGTGGCGTCGATGGCGCAGCCGCCCATCAGCGCGTCGGTGTAATTCAGCTGAAAGCCGAATTTCTGGCCTGCAGCGTCCAGCACCTTGATGGCTTCCGCCACAATTTCGGGCCCGATGCCGTCGCCGCGCAGCAGGGTGATGTTGTACTGTTTCATAGGAATCTGTCCTTTCTTAAGGTCCGATGTCCTTTTGGCGGGACATAAAACCGGATATACAGCAGGATTGCCTTATTGGTTGAACCGCGCCAGAAAGGCGCGGGTGCGTTCGCTTTTGGGATTCTCGATAACCTCCCGCGGATCGCCTTCCTCCACGATAACACCGCCGTCCATAAAGATCACCCGATCGGAAACATCCCTGGCGAAAGCCATTTCATGGGTGACCACCACCATGGTCATATGCTCTTCCGCCAGGGTGCGGATCACCTTGAGGATTTCACCGGTGAGTTCCGGGTCCAGCGCGGAGGTGGGCTCGTCGAAAAAGAGGATATCCGGGTGCATAGCCAAGGCCCGGGCGATAGCCACCCGCTGCTGCTGGCCGCCGGACAACTCGCAGGGATAGGCGTCCGCCTTCTCGGATAGTCCCACCTTCTGCAGCAGAACCATGGCCTCTTCCCTCGCTTGAGCCTTGTCACGACCCAGCACCCGGACGGGCGCCTCGGTGAGATTGCGCAGCACGGAAAAATGAGGAAAAAGATTGAAGTTCTGAAAAACCAGACCGAAGCGCCGGCGAATCTGCTGCAGCACCGCCGGCTGAGCATACAGCGCTTTGCCCGTCTCGTTGTTTTCGCACATGGTGAGGTCACCGTACGCAATGCTTCCCTTGTCCACCGTCTCCAGCAGGGTGGAGCAGCGCAGCAGGGTGGATTTGCCGGAGCCGGACGGCCCGATCACCGACAGCACCTCACCCTGGTTGACCTCAAAGGAGATGCCCTGGAGCACCTGATTTTCCCCAAAGCTTTTGTGAAGCTCTGTTGCCTTCAGTACGCTCATGTCCATCCCCCTTACTGATAATAGCCCAGTTTCTTCTCCGCCACGGAGAAGCACTTGGATACGATGGCGTTCATCACCAGATAAAACAGACCGGCCACGAACACGGGCAGCAGCGTCGCCTGGGCGGAAGTGATCTCCCGAGCCAAAATGAACAGCTCCGCCACACCGATGGTGGAGGCCAGGGCCGTATCCTTCACCAGGGTCATAAACTCATTGCTCATGGGCGGCAGGATTTTCTTAATCACCTGGGGCAGCACGATATGGAAAAAGGTCTGCCGGCGGGAAAAGCCCAAAACATCGGCGGCTTCCTGTTGTCCTAGGGACACGCTTTCAATGCCGCCGCGATAAATTTCAGAGAAATACGCCGCGTAATTGAGGGTAAAGGCCACCACAGCCGCAGTCATCCGGTTGTTGAAAAAGAAAGCCACCACCGGGTTGGAAAAATCCAGATTATGAAAAATGGTGGTGGGGGCGAACCAGAAAAAGATCAGCTGCAGCATCAGCGGGGTTCCCCGCATCACCAGCAGATAGGCCCGCACCGGCCAGCTGATCCATTTGTGCCGGGACATCCTCCCCTGGGCGATCAGCATGCCCAGGGGAAGCGCCAGCAGCAGGGTGAGAAAAAACAAAATCAGCGTACCGCCGGAAGCCTCCAGCATCTGCTTAAGCATTTTGACAAAGACCGTCCACGTCATGGATCCTTCTACCTCCCGGCGCGCTTGTATGAAAAGATTCACCGGGGCGGCAGCCGCCCCGATGAATCCTCAGCCTCCGCGGCCTTATTTAACCTCGTTCTTGTGGCTGGCATAATACCGCGCCACCACTTCATCCATCAGCACCACGTCGCATTTGCCCTGGGAGAGCTCCAGCAGCGCGGTCACGTTGTCATCCAGCTTGGTAGGCTCTCCGCCGGCCAGCTTCTCTTTGATTTCCGGATGGGCGTCCAGCGCTTCCGAGGCGGTGGATCCCTTCTGCAGGGTCAACTTTTTGCCCTCCAGATCATCTTTTGACTTGATGTCGGAGCCCTCCATCACCACCAGCACCTGGCGGTTGCCCATATAAGCGGGGGTCATATTCATGGCTTCTTTGCGCTCGTCGGTGATGGTCATGCCGTTCCACACCACATCGATTTTTCTGTCGTTGAGCTCCTTCTCCTTGTTGTCCCAGATGATGGGGGTGATCTCCAGCTCCACGCCCAGCTTCTTACAGACAGCCTTAGCCAAATCAATGTCAAAGCCGGTGATGTTGCCGTCTTCGTCCCGGAAGCCCATAGGCGGCAGCGCCACGTCCAGGCCCAACACCAGTTTGCCTTTGTCCTTGATCTTCTGCAGGGAATCATCGGTGGCTTCCTCCGGCTCATAGGAATCCGGCAGTTTGCTGACGTTCTCCCCGAACCATTTCTTGCTGATGGTTTCGAATTCGCCGTTCTGGTTCATCTCCACCAGCAGCTTCCAGACCTCGTTGCGCAAGGCCGCGTCTTCCTTGCGGAAGCCGATGCCGTATTCCTCGGAGGACAGCGCTTCATCCAGCACCACATAATTCTTCCTGCCACCGCCGCAGCCGGCCAGCATGCCTGCCGTCAGCACCGCGGCCACCGCAGCGGCCACCAGTTTTCTTATTTTCAAACCAAACAACCTCCTCAACACTTCTTTAAGGCTATATTACACTATCCTGCTAACAAAGTAAAGTGTTAAAACCGCCAAAATCCGCCTTTTGGGCCGTCCTATCCACGGCAATAGATCACAGCCTTCACCGGATGTTATGCCGGCGATCCTACCGGTAATACGTATAATAAGCCACAACTGTATCCGGCTCGCCGTCGGACCCGATGCATTGAATCACTACACCGCCCAGACTCAGCAGTTCGCCGCATTGGGCGCCCTCCTGAGAACAGCGGAACACCTCCGCCCCGTCGCAGATAATCACGATCTTCCCATCCTTGGTGTTGATCCGGCCGGTTTTGCCCAGTACGGTTTCCACCGGACTGCCCTGTTCATCCAATTCCCGCCGGACTACATAGCGGACACCCTTGCCGTCCAGCCGGGCGATGAGCCGGGCATTGTCCTTGTCTTCCCGCCGCTGTTTGCTGTTGAAGAGTCCCATGAATGCCTCACAATTCCTCGCCGCGGCCCAGGCGCGCCTGGACGTCGGCGATAAACTGGCGGGCGTACCGGGGAGAACGGGCGCCCCGCTCCAGCGCCCAACGCTCAGCGGCGGCCAGCAGCTTCTGCCGGTCCACCCGGATGCCCCTGTCATCGGCGATTTGCTCTACAATCTCCAGGAACCGCTGTTTATCCGGCATCAAGAAGGTGAGACTAATGCCGAAACGGTCGGAAAGGGATACCGCCTCCTGCACCGTATCCGCCTGATGCACCTCGTCCCCGTTCCGGTCGGCAAAGGTTTCCCGCAACAGATGACGGCGGTTGGAGGTGGCATAAATAATCACGTTGTCCGGCCGGGAAGCCAGGCCGCCCTCCAGCACCGCTTTAAGGGCGGCAAAACTATCGTCGTTGCCGGAAAAAGAAAGATCGTCGATAAAAATGATGAACTTCATGGGCAGTCCAGCCAG
>ENA-UOJE01000997-UOJE01000997.1-human-gut-metagenome-genome-assembly--contig:-C23-NODE-997-length-27660-cov-6.539975_pt1 | contig 27660 bp, 27 predicted proteins | sample MGYA00242341_ERZ723888 | MGnify/ENA metagenome assembly ERZ723888 | reverse complement strand
TGATCTGCGTCGTGCCATCGTGTTTCCTCCGATGACACACAACAAAAAAAAGAGCGGCCTCGACTTATTGTGCAAAGTGAGGCTCGCCATGTATCTTACTCCCCTTAACTTGGCAGCTCCCCCTTTGCGAGAATGGGTCTTGAAACTCGTCGGAGCAAAGGGGTAAGGAGCTGCCGGGGCTTGGACTTGACATTTGAACAAATAAAAGCTACGGTAAAAAAGGCCGATCCCGGCCAGCTCCCGGGACCGACCGCGAGGAATTCAGTATGTGCTCGCCAGTGATCATAAAAGGTCGAGGCTTTGAGGATACGAATTCCTCGCTACCGGGCTCCTTAAGTGCCGAACTACTATCATAGACATAAAAGTCTGCATTTACATGGTTGGCAATCGGAGAACGGCATTTTACTATACCCCTTAAATAAAGAAAGGCAAACAAAAATGGAAAAGAAAGACATCTGGATCGGAACCGATGTGGGAAAGAAAAACTGCGTGGCTGCTGTTGATTTCCCCACAGCTGGGTCTTCATTCTCCAGACGGAAAGTTGCGGATCTTCCGGCATTTGAATTTGAAAATTCACTTGTCGGGGTCAAAAAAATGCTGAGGTGGATTGATCGACTGACAAAGGAATACTGCCAGGAGAATAATATACCGGCAAATATCGTTGAGCACCATTTTTTGATGGAATCGACGGGATGCTATTCCCGTCAACTTGAAGGTTTTATTCTTGAAACCAGACCGACTCTTAAGCCGATCATTGAAAATGCTGCTCTGATCCATTCCTACCGCAAGAGTCTGAATCTCAAGAATGAAACTGATTTTCTGGATGCCAAAGGTATTGCCTATTATGGAAGTGATCGGCAACCGGAATATCGGCAGAAAAATCCTGAAATTTATCGAACACTTGCTGAGATGTGCCGTCTTCGTGAACTTTATGTCACTCAGCTGGGGGCATTGCAGAACTTTTATGAGTCTTTGCAAATGCCCATGCTGAAACGAATGAATACAGCGACAATCAAAATGCTGAACAGCAAGATCGATGATCTTACCCGTGAAATTCAAAAATTCGTCAGAGAGCATGAAGAACTGAGGCAGCAGGCAGAAATCATGGTTTCAATGCCAGGTATCGCAATATTATCAGCATCAATTATCCTTGCGGAGATTGGTCCTCTCCGTGATTTTTCCAACAGAAATCAAATCGGAGCATTCTGCGGACTCAACCCAAAGCAGAAGATTTCCGGGACCAGTATTCATCGTTCAAAGTTAAGTAAAGCCGGGTCTTCGCTGGCGAGAAAGATTCTATATCTGGACTCAACTCAGGCAGTGAAAATTGATCCATACCTGGCTGAATTTTATCATCGGCTCATCGTAAACGGAAAATCTCCCAAGACTGCAAAATGCGCTTGCATGCGGAAGATGCTGACTATCCTGAGAGCCATGGTCGCTGCTAATCGGAGATATACCCCGGAATTATTTACAAAAAAACTTCAGAAAACAGCTTGACTTTTGAGACACTATCATGTATATTAAGGTGGATAAGTGTGTAAAAACAAGGCTCGTAACAGAAAGTGAGGCTCGCCAAATGGATCTCTATGCCCTTGCCGCATTGCACGTCAAAGCGATAGTCGACCTGCTGAACCAGCACGGCCCGACCGACAAGATTGTTCTGGCTGCTTATAACCGGGAAGAATACAACGAGCTCCACAAGGCTCCCGGCGAACTGTCGTATGACGACCACCAGCGGCTGCTGCGGATCGTCGCCGAAACCCTCGTGGGGCTCAAACTCCACGACCGGGTCGTCTTTCAGGAGATCGAAAGCGCCGAGTATTACCACTGGCTGGCGGAGAAAAAATTGTCCGATTCTCAGGCGGCACGCGCCAGCTTTGCAAACGAGAAATACGGCAAAGAGAACTAAGGATTGACCCGGCATTGCGGAGAGTGTGAATGGCTGAGCGAAATGTCAGTAAATTACTTAATGACGGGAAATCCTTCTTTGTTCCGTTTTATCAGCGAGGATACCGCTGGACTGACGAAGAGATCGAACAGTTACTGGATGATATCTCGGAATGGCAGTCGGATCAGGGTTATTTTTTGCAACTCCTTGTCGTGTGCTGGAATAACGAAGAGAACAGATACAATATCGTCGATGGACAGCAGCGCCTCACGACAATTTCTCTCATCCTTGAAAACCTGGGGGAAAATGGTTGCAATATTACATATGCACGGGGAGAAAAAGGAGCAGCCGATGAGAGATTTCGGGCAAACGCCCGGCGCATAATTTCAGAGTGGCTATCCAAATCTGATGTTGACAAGGATTTGCTGAAGAAGAACATTCTCAATGCAGCGTTCCTGTATCACGAAGTTCCCCCGGAAGAGGAAGAGGCGATGTTTCAGCAATTGAACACATGGCGAATCCCTGCAACGGATGCGGAACTCGTCAAGTGTATTGTCCTCTCCAAAGGAGAACCAGAAGTCATTTCTTGTCGTGCATATGAATGGGATTTGGTGGAGCGATCCCTGCAGGATAATTCTTTCTGGGGAATGTTGGGAATTGATGAGAAAAAACACCCGAGCCGGATGGAGGCTTTTTTACAAAAACTTTTTTCCCGTACACAGGATTCTTCCCAGAAGTTTCCAATATTTGAAACGGTCAAGACCAAGGACAAAAATGGAATTGCGGATTGGTGGCAGTCATTCTTGAAGGAATGGCAGGCAAATCAGACCGACTACGGGGAGATCCTGCGATTCAATTATACCGGCTGGAAAAACAACCGACGCAGCCGTGAAATGATGCGTTTTTACAGAGATTCGGCACAGTTATCAGCCGATTTGTACAATGACGATCCTGACTATGTTCGAAATTATCTATTGCTGGCAAATGCCGCATATTCGTGGATGAAAGGCGAACGCTATGATTTTTACCGTCACAGAAGAGACAGGGCAATTTCCATCGAACACATTCACGCGAGAAACCAGCATAAGTTAAGCGAAGACGATCTAAAAAAAATCCTGCCGGATAAGGTAAAAAACGAACATTGGGATGAAATCTGGGAACCATACAGCTGTGAGCCGGATGTTGTGAAGGCAGAAGACCTGCTGGCAAAGTATTTATTGGATCATAAAATACGATATCCGGAAAACAGTGTTGACAATTCCATCGGGAACCTTGCGCTTTTGACTGAATCAGAAAATTCATCCTTTGGCAATGGAACATTTTCTGAAAAAAGAGTGAGAATGAATGACAGTATTATCAAAGGTGATGTTTTCTTTCCAAGCCTAACACAAGCTGTTTTTCATAGGACATTGCCATGCTTAACGGACAATAGTTATTGGTCACCGCCTGATCGTCACGCATACAGGCAATTCGTGAGCGAAGCGATTTACCGGTTTTTGGAAGCCGCACGGTTTGCCGGGATATATGATCCAGAGGTCGTGGTGGAGGTGCTTCCATGAATTTGAATTTACGAGATATGCTGCGGACTTATGATGTCGAAATCCCTGCGTTGCAACGCAACTATGTGCATGGGGCGGATACCCCGCAGGCGATGGAGATCCGGAAGCATTTCATGGACGAATTTGTGAAACTACTGTCCCCCCTGTCCAAGGAAACGTTTGATCTTAATTTCATTTATGGAGAAAAACAGGACGGGAAAATTATCCCCGTTGACGGACAGCAGCGCCTTACGACATTATGGTTGCTCGCTGCATATATCGTGAACCGTTTCTGCGATGATGAAAAAAAGAGGAATGACTGGCGGGCCCTGCTGGAAAAGTTCAGCTATGCGGGGCGACCGTTGGCGGCTTTTGCATCACGTTGTATTGCCGATGGCGCGATCTATAAAGAAAAACTCGAGGAGTCTGGGCTTTGTTCGGACATCACGTCGGGAGCAATGGCACGAACCCTTGCCACCATTGCGAAATATGAGAATCGGCTAAGCGAATACAGCTTTGAGGTCCTTGAAGATGCTATTGAACGGGTGACATTTGAATTCGAGGAGATCCGCCAGAGTGCCGATGAGACCTATATCAAAATGAATGCGCGAGGGAAAACCCTTACTCAGTGGGAGAATTTCAAGGGCAAGTTTGCCGAACTACTCCCAGATGATGACAAAAAGAATGGGCTTCGGGCAAGGTGGAACCGGGCAGTTGAAGCCGCAACAGACGAATATATCGCACTTTCCCGCGTTGGCACGCCGCTTCACGAACTTCTGCCGGATGTCTCCTTCTTTGCCCTCGTCGCGCGAATTTTACTTTATGAATCCGGCAAGGGTGACGATTTTCCAAATCTCGCATTACTGGGTGCATTTCAATTTGACAAAAAAGCAGTACCGTTTGTGCCTTTTGATGAATTCAAAGCCGTTATGGACGCTCTGGGCAAGGATCGTTTTTCTGTCGTTGAGAAGTGCATTTGTTTCATAATTCGAGTCACAGGCAACAGAGATGATTTCTTTAGTAAGAATTACTTCCCATATTGGGATTCGGAACAGAAGACGGCTTTGTGGGCTGCCATTTTCAAGCCCAGTAACGCAATGGAAAGGAATTTCGGCCTCGTCTTGTATGAGTATGTCAATAAATTCAAGGAGGAAGAACAAGATATTCTGGCTGTGCGGCTGATTACAAATCTCCTCGAGAACGACGCCTCCGATGATCGAATTGGTGACTGCCTGAAATTTTTTGCGAATGGTCCGACGCTCTACGGGAAAGCAATATCTGAATCAAGTGTGGCGCAGGTTGCAGAGGAAATCAGGAAAGGATACATTTATACGCACGAAGATGGGGATTTTGTGGCTTCCATGCAGAAACTTGAAGTTTTCCTGCATGGCCGCATCCGCATTGCTATTTTTGATCTTTCAAAAAACATTAAGGATGGTCTGGCTGATGCATTCGATGCCGAGACGATAAAGAGAAGGACCAATACCACAAACGAACTGTTGGAAAAGTGGACGTCTTTGCAAAGTGATAATGAACGGGAAGACTATTTCTTTGACAAGGTCATCCCCGCTCTCCCATTTGATATCCAGAGCGAAGTTATCCTGAATTTCGATCCCACGGGACTGGCAAATTTAATCCGATCCGGGAACGACAAATGCCTACAACATACTCTTGTCAACGGCAAAGCGAACCCCGTTTTCTCTGGGGAAGGCTCTGAACGAGACTGGCGAAGCGTTTTGCAAAACAAAAAGTTTCAGAGTATATTCAGGGAAGGACAGCGCATTCAAAAGCATCGCTGGGGAGGACTTTATCTCTACTGGAAGTCCCACGTCACAGATGCGTTACCAATTTCCGATTATCGAATTGATCTGCTGACGGATAGCGAATTTGAAAGAGCCCTGCGGGAAATTTGGCCCGAGTCTCCGGAGAAACAAATAGACCTTCCGCGAATCAATGACGTCGACACCGTGTCGTTCAGGATGGAGAATGGGCTGAGGTGCTATTTACACAGAAACGGACTCTCTGTTGTTGCCTTCGGCGAAAGAGGGACAAGATTGAGGGAAGAATGGGCCTCATATGAGGACGTCAGCGCCAGCATACCGGACTTTCTTTCAAAATTGGGGCAACTAACATTCGATGGTTTTGTCGCCCAAGGCATGGGGATGACGGGGTCAGTTCCGAATTGACGGTGGTGGAGGATGTTCGATCATGAAATTTCAAAAAACGCGATTCCATATTGATTTCGGACCGCCGTCTCTTTTCTCGCGCATCCTTTTCAAAATGGCAGATGTGACCCAGATAAAAATGCATGGCAAGCATTTTTCTGCCCGTTGTGCCGAGCGCAACATCCCAGACAATGTTCTCGCAAAAATAAAGAATTTTTCTTGTAAGGAGTGGAGCCTGAAGACGTGCGAGGTCCGCAACGATACTGGAAAGTTCGTGAACAGCACTTGGGAAATGGAGGCAAACGGTGACGTGTTCTGGCTTACCATTGGATTCGGTAATGTCGCAGAAACGATAATCCGCAAAGATTCCAGCGGGACAGGTGGGATTGTTACGGACGGGGATTTTTATAATTTTGTTGACCGTGTTAATGCAGACCTGATGATCCAGGACCAACAGCAATAACAGAAAGCTGAACCTATGAGCCACAAGCAGGACAAAGCCGCCAAACGCAAGGCGAAACTGAAGGCGAGAAAAGCTCACGCCGAGCTGCATCGTCTGCATTTGGCAGGCCGCGTTACCGATGCGCTCATGGATCTGTGTGCTGACGTTCTGCCGGAGTATGTGGACGATTCCAAGGGGCCGGACCTTGTCGGGCGCAATATTCTCTGGCGTTTGGGCATGGTCGCGTGGAACCTCGCCGTTACCGGCCGTAAGGAGATCGACGATTCCTCAATAGACGAAATGAGAGTGGACGCCGAATCCAAGAAGATGGTCCGGGATGAGATCAACGGCCTCGTCCGCCGAAAATACGAGAAATTCCCGGAACTCCGGACAGCCATCAAGGACGTGGCGGCAATCATCGTGGCCGGAGAAGCCAGAGTGAAAGTTTCCCTCGGAGACACATTCCCGGCGATGCCGATCCCAGAATTCGACGAAAAGCCCGAACCGCTCGCTCCCGATCAAATCCTTACAAAACGTAAGGGGTTGGGCCTCTCGCAGGTCAAGTTCGCCGCCGCGCTCGGAGTGTCCCTGAAGAAGGTCTCTGCGTGGGAGCACGGAAAGGCTGTGCCGTGTGAGGCGGAGATGGAGAAGATTAAGCACATAACCGCAGGGATATAGGAGACAGAAGTTATGCGCCACGAATGTAAAATCACCGTTTTGGAAACAAAGGTTTTTCCCGAACTGCAAAAGAAATACCTCGCCGATCCAAATGCCGGTCCGTGTCCGTTTTTCAAACCAGGAGATACATTTTTGCTGAAGCGGACTCCCGAGCAGGATGATTTCTACCATCTGCTGAACGGCAAATTCTGCGGCGAGGCGTGGGATGCCATCAGCCGGTATGTCTACACCGCGCTGCAGGGAGGTTCGATCATGCACAAATGGACCAACGATGACCGGATGATGATCGCCTGCTGCAACGACGGGACTCGGCCGGTTATTTTCAAGATCGAGCGCATCGACATTCCGGAAACGCCGGAGGAAAAGGAATGGCTGGCGCGTCAGAATTTCCACAACACTTCCGACGATGCCTATACTGGCTAAACAGCATTTGATTGGCAGGATGCCGCAATGTCCCGTTCCTACATCGCCATTGATTTGAAATCCTTTTACGCCTCATCTGCCACTACTCGACAGCGCCGCACAGTTCGCGCCGCTTGCCGCGCTGACGGGCTACGAGGCGGCGTTAGGGGAAACAGCCCGGCTGAGCGTCGAAAGGCGCGAACTGGACCCGCAGGAGGCCGAAGAACTGAACCGCCGTCTCACCGATCTTGCCACCCGGCTGCCGGACCATCCGGAAATGACCGTCGAATACTTCGTTCCCGATGACCGGAAAGCCGGTGGCGCGTATGTGACCGTCACCGGCCGGGTGAGACACATCTCCGTTCCGGAGAAGACGCTGGTCTTGGAGGACGGGGCGGTTATCTCGCTGGAAGATGTTGACTCCGTTGTATTTTGAACGGCATTCTTCTGCATGCCGAGGGTTCGTATCCTCACCCGAAAAAATCGAATTTGTGATATGAATAACCTCGCCAGTTACAATAGGGGGTATTTTGAGGGTAATTTTGATTTACCCATGATGAAAAAGCGGATAGGGAACGGGAAACGGACACCCCGAAAAATGGCTGAAAAAGGGCGGTGTTCGGTCTCTCAATTGACCAATTGAGATAAGGGTATCACAAAAAATCTGAAGTCTCCCCAGGAAATCGCCAAAAACGCCAGAAAAACTCAGAATTTTGGCCGATTCTCAGAATTATTCCGGCAAAATCGGTCGCCTGGCGGATTCTGAGTGTGTTTTAAGCACACGGGGCAAAAAGTCGTAAAACCCTTTGAGTAAACGACTTTTAGCGGAAGTCAGAAATTTTCACTTCTCGGGGCAGATTGAAAAAAAGGCAAAAAAATGGCGGAGAGAGGGGGATTCGAACCCCCGGTACAGTGTTACCCGTACGACGGTTTAGCAAACCGTTCCTTTCGGCCACTCAGGCATCTCTCCACATGGTCGTCTGTCTTATGATCGACAAGGTTAATGACTATAATACATTTTTTTCCGATTTCAAATCAAAATCATGGGAAGTTATGCAAAAAAGCAGACTTTTTTCACCCATACGGACAGGAATCAGTTTCTGCCCCAATAAGAACGGAGCTGTTTGACACGTTTGCCGATATCCGGTGCCTGGGTGATCTCCGTCACCATTGCAATATATCTGGCTCCAGTGGCGAGAAGTTCCGGGATATGATGTTCTTTGATCCCCCCCATTACCGTAAAAGGAATCTTCAGAAGCGGACCGGTTTCCTTAATGATTTCAAGTCCGAGGGGATGGACCGGCGTGTTTTTCGTCTGAGTCGGATAGACCGGACCGAGATTCAAGTAGGCGGCACCCTGTGCCTCCGCCTCCAATGCCTGTTCTCTGGAATGGGTCGAGCGGCCGATGATCAGGTCAGGGGCAAGTCGGACCGCCTGTTCCAGCGGAAGATCGTCCTGCCCGATATGGACGCCGTCCGCGCCGGTCAGGAGGGCGATGTCGATATGGTCGTTCATAATCATTGTAATATCATAGCGGTCGCAGATTTTGCGGAACTGTTCCGCCAGGTGGAACAATTCTTTTTTCGTAATGCTCTTTTCCCGCAGTTGAACCAGGCGGATTCCCGCATCCGCAGCTTCTTCCAGGACACGCAATGTGCCGCGTCCTGCGGTAAACTCTTTCGTTATGACCAGATAAAGATCCGCTTCACGGAATTTTGCAATGCGTTTGTTTTTCACTTCACTCATGATTTTTTACCTTATATTATCCCGATATTCAATTTTTCAGAGAAAATATAGCTCGATTTGCAAAAAAAGAAAGGGTTCATAATTGATTTAGCAGGGGAGAGCGGTTATATTTACGGGATATGGCAATGGAGTATGAGGATATCAAATAAAGAAGGACAGAGTTGGATCATGGCGAAAAACTTGAAGAAAATGACCTCGAAAGGCAATGACAATCTTGTTGATGAGATCAGCGAGGATTTTGACAGATTTGAAGCCTGGGTAATTGAAAACGGAAAATATCTGGTTGCCGGATGCATTGTCCTCGTTCTTGTTGTGGCGATTGTTTTTACCGTGATCGTGATCCGCAACTCCAATGCACGGAAAAGCGCCGAAATGTTTGCCAGGGCGAATACGCTTGAGGAGATCACGGCGGCTCTTGAAAAGGCTCCTTCGGCGGCTTCGGCTCCGGCTGCCCGCTTCAGGCTTGCATCCCTCTATCTTGAAAAGAAGGATTATACCGCGGCGAGAGCACAATTTGAATTGATCGCAAAAAACACATCCAATGCATTCCTTTCCGAAAAAGCCTCTCTCGCCCTTGGTTATCTGGATGAACTGACGGGCAAGAAAGAAGATGCGTTGAAAGTTTTTGCCGGAATTGCCGACAATATGCAGACGCTTCCCGACCTGAGAGCCGAGGCCGCCTATGCAGCAGGGCGCATCTATTTTGAACAGAAAAATTACGAGCGGGCAAGGACCTATCTCTCCCGTTTCCGCCCTGATTCCGGCACTGTGACCGGTGTCTGGGGCACATATTCAAATGCGCTTCTCCAGAAAATCCCGGCGGCACCTGCCACAGTAAAAACCGCGGCGGAACCCGTGGTGAAAAAATAAGGATTCCGCATTGCAGCTTACCAGACGTCAGGAGGCATTGATCCGTTCCCTTTCCACACGGCATGGACGGAAAGGGAGTGAGTTTTGTATCTGTGACGGATTCCGTTCTTCACGCGAAATATTGAATTTACGTCCGGATCTCGTGGAATTGCTGATTCTGCGAGAGGATGTCGTGCTGCGTGACAGTCTGCCTGTGGAACCGCTGATCCTGCCTGCGGTGGAATTTGACCGCATTTCCAATACCGTCATTCACTCGCAGGGCATCATGGTTGTGGCACGCAGACCGGAAAAGACACCGCGGGAGGTTCCTGTTGCCGATCCGTTCGTATTGCTTCTGGACCGTGTCGGGGACCCCGGAAATTTCGGAACGATCATCCGGACGGCGCGTGCAGCCGGGCTCAGGGAAATCTGGATGACAAAGGGGTCTGTAGACCCGTATTCCGATAAAGCGGTGCGTTCGGCTTCCGGCGCCCAGTTTGCGTTGACCATGAGGGAATATGGGGCTCTTGATGATGTTGTGGAGCTTCTCCGTGCCAAAGGATATTCGAATATTTTTCGGACCGCACCCGGTGGCGGACGCAGTATTTTCACGGAGCCTGAGCTGTTTGCAAAAAGTGTGATTGTGCTCGGCAGCGAGGGGGCGGGAGCGGGAGAAATCCCCGGTTCCGTGAATGTTCTGATCCCGATGCCCGGCGATGCCGAGTCGCTGAATGTGGCACAGGCGGCAACCGTCATTCTTTTCGAGCATGTGAGACGGCTGAATGCCGCCGGAAAAATTTGAAGGGTAATGCGATGGACTGGCTGGAGGAACCGTTGTTCAGACCGCCTGCCGAGGCGGAAAGCCTGATCTTCCAGGTGTCACGGGGGTGTCCTCACAATGCCTGCCGTTTCTGCGGAATGTACAAAGGAGTACGCTATTGCGAACGTCCGCTGCGGGATATTTTCGGGGACATTGACCGCGCCTCCGAATCCGGATGGAGGAGCGTCCGGCGGATTTTTCTGGCGGACGGCGATGCGATGTTTCTGCCGTTTGGTGCACTCTGCCGGATTCTGGAATATCTGAATGAAAAGTTTCCCCGTCTGACACGGGTTACGATGTATGCAAACGGTTCCTCCGTGCTGTCGAAAACGCCGGAAGCGCTGGAGCGGCTGCACAAATTGAAACTTTTGCTTGTCTATATGGGACTGGAAAGCGGAAATGAGGATGTGCTGCGACTGGCAGGCAAAGATGATACCGCGGCGCATATGACGGAGGCGGTGCGCAGACTCCGGACATCGGGAATCAAAACCTCGGTCATGATTCTTGCCGGAATCGGCGGGCGGCGTTTCAGCGACGGACATGTGCGTGACACCGCTTCCGTATTGAAGGAGATGCAGCCGGAGATTCTTTCCCTGCTGCGTTTTATCGAAGTGCCGGGTTTGAAGATGTATGAGGGCTATGAGCCTCTGACGGAATACGGATCTGTGCGTGAGATGCGGGACTTGATTGCAGGTCTGGAACTGGCTTCCACGGTCTTCCGGGCGAATCATTCCTCCGTGCCGTTTCCACTGGAGGGACGTTTCCCGAAGGACAGGGAACGGATGACGGCGTTGCTGGACCAGGTGCTTGCAGAAGGAAGTCTTGACAGAAATGGCGCGGGGAAAGTCCCGCTGTTTTTATAAGGTGAAGGAATGGCTGACAGGAAAGACAATGCACTCCGGCTGCCGGCGACGGAGACCGCCGGATCGCAGGCAATGAATAACGTGCAGAATGAAATCCATGAGATCAAGGCACGGGAGCGGATGCGGAGAACCGACATGGAGGCGACTGCGAAGATTGATCCGAAGTCGCTGGATATCGATGATTTTGTGACGGCAAAGCTTTCGGTCAAGCCGCAGGATAAATATAAATTCCGGCGGAGTATTGGCCGCGGCGGCATGAAGATGGTGCTTCAGGTACGCGACAACGATACGATGCGCGATGTCGCGATGGCTCTGATGCCGGATATCGAACACCGTTCCCGTGCGGAAATCCTGCGTTTCATTCAGGAAGCGCGCGTCACGGCAAGTCTGGAACATCCGAATATCGTTCCGGTTCATGACATCGGCATCGATTCTTCCGGTTCGCCTTATTTTACGATGAAACTGCTGAGCGGCGAGTCGCTGGCTTCACTTCTGAAAAAGATGGATGAAGGGAACCCCGCATATCTGAAAAATTACAGTTTCGACTCCCTGATGCGTATGTATCTGCGTATCTGCAACGGTGTGGCATTTGCCCATTCCAAAGGGATTATTCATCTGGACCTCAAACCTGAAAATGTGCAGATCGGAGAATTCGGCGAAGTATTGATTCTCGACTGGGGACTGGCCCGGTCCATTTCCGGAAAGCATACCAATGTGAGCGAGGAACAGCCGGTGCGCAACACACGCCTCGGAAAAGGGTATTCCAATTTCAAGCTGACGATGGACGGCGTCATGAATGGAACGCCGGGGTATATGGCGCCGGAACAGGCGGCGGGCAGAAACAGCCGGAGCGATGTCCGGACAGACGTTTATGCACTCGGCGCAATTCTTTACGCCATGGTGACTTACAAAGACCCGATTGAGCCGGGCGATCTGAAGAGTATGCTCCAAGATACGATCTACGGCAACATTATCAGACCCGGTGAACGTGTCCCCGGACGCGAAATTCCCTACGGCATCGAAGCTGTCATTCTGAAAGCCATGAGCGTAAACCCGGCAAACCGTTATTCTTCGGTCAAGGAACTGCGTGATGAGGTTATTGCCTATATCGACGGTTTTGACACGAAAGCGGAAAAAGCCGGTGTGTTGAAAAAGTTTCTGCTCCTGATCAAGCGTCACCGCCTGATGGTGACTTCGATCTGCGTCACTTTGCTGCTGGCGGTCACACTGGGATTTTATGCCTTCTTTGAAATTTCCCGCTGGCAGAGTGACTGGGTTCCCGTCTATCAGCAGACATTTACGCGTCCGGACGCCACGTTGAACGGACTCTCCTTCATGGATTCCACGCTTGGCAAGCCCGCACCGGAATGGAAGCTGACTCAGGAAGGGCTGGAAATGGCAAAAGGCGGCTGGCTCTGGCTGGATTCCAGACTTTACGGCAATGTCAAAGTGATATTGACGGTTTCCGCTCCGCCGGTTATGGAGGCGTTGGAAATCTCTGTCAACAGCCATATTACACCGCTCAAGGACTGGTGGCAGGTGCCGCCCGGATATTCTTTCATCATTGCCGGATTCGGCGGAACCAAGGATGCGATTGCAAAAGTCAATGACCCGCTTTCCGTGGAGTATATCAGTTCCGGAGAAACGAAACTTGCTTCGGATCAGGATGTTACGATCACTGTGATCCGCAGGGATGACCATCTTTCCATGACGATAGACAAAAACCATTCCGTCAGTTCCTACGATTATTTCCCCCCGACAGGCGAAGGTCTCTGCCGGGTCGGGATCCGCGCCTTTGCCAACGGTTTGAAAATCCGGTCGCTTTCCGTCTACCGCCTGGCAATCCCCGAAAAAACGACTCCCCTGATTGCCGGCGATACGTTGCTGGAGGCACGTCTTTTTGACGCTGCAATCGGAAAGTATCTGCAAATTGCGGACAGCTACGCAAGGACGCCGCTTGCGGAAATGGCTCTGGTAAAAGCATATATGACAGCGGCATCCAAAATCGCCGACCCGGAGCGGCGCACCGGCACTCTGGTCGAGATCAAGAAACGGATCGCCGCACAATTTGCGAAGTTCAAGTACCGTGACCGTATTCTGGAATTGGATGCCTCTCTGCTGTGGCGCGACGGCAACTATATGCAGGCGCTTCAGCTCATGCGCGAAGTCTTCGAGTTAAACCCGAATACCAATGTGATTACACGGATTCTTCAGTTGCCGCACCAGGAATTGCCGCAGGATGCGGCTGATGCCCTGATGTCGATGATTGCCCGTACAAAGAATCTCAAACGCCTGGATGTTTCCGGTTTCGGTCTGCGTTCCCTGAAACCGATTGCCTCGCTTCCTCTGGTCTATCTGGACTGTTCCGGAAACAAGCTGACATCTCTGGACGGAATCGAGGGAATGCCGCTGGAGGTGTTGAGCTGTCAGGGAAACAATATTTCCGACCTGACGCCTTTGCGCGGCATGATGCTGAAAAGTCTGAATTGCGCAAACAATCAGATTCAGGATCTGACTCCGGTGCGCGGCATGCTTCTGGTCTCCCTGAATGCCGCGGATAATAAGATTTCGTCCCTAGATGCATTGCGTTCTGCGACTGTGGAGAAACTGAAACTTCGGGGCAACCGGATTCTTTCACTTCAGCCGTTGTTCGGCATGGAAACGTTGAAAGTTCTGGATGTCGGCAGAAATCCGCTGAAAGATATCGGACCTTTGAAAGGGCTTCCGCTGGAAGCGTTGCTGATTGATTCGACAAATGTTTCCGATATTGATCCGGTGCGCGATATGCCTCTTCTGATGCTGGACTTGGGCAATTGCACGAAACTCAAGGATATTTCACCGGTCTATTTGATTGAGACGCTGGAGTTTCTGAATATTCCCAAAGGATTAAAAGATATTGATCCGTTGCGGCAGATGCCTTTTCTGCGGGTATTGACGGATAACATTTCAACGATCATGACTTCTTCCGAGACAACATCTCCTGAAGAGTTCTGGCAGCATTATGACAGCAGACAGTCGAAATAAAAAATAGCTGGTTTTTTCAAATTCTGCTTGACAAAATCGAATTCTGCTTTATATTTTGGAATCTGATCCGGAACGGAGAGATGGCCGAGTGGTCGAAGACGCAACATTGGAAATGTTGTGTAGGGGTAACTCTACCGTGGGTTCGAATCCCACTCTCTCCGCCATTTTCGAGATTTTGCCAAAAAATGAACTTTTGGCTTTTTAAATCGCAAGATGCTTATTATTAGCGGCTTGCGATTTTTTGTGTTTTGAGCTCAGAATAACGTTTTTGATTTTCATTATTTTTCCATTGAAAAATCGTGAAAAATAAGAACAAAATGGTGATTTTCGCCTTGTCCGGAACCGGGTGCATGGGAATAATGACAAGTTTATGCGTATCCGGATCTTTTTTGTAGCCCATCGGCGGAATGCCACACAGAATTTCCTTTGCCGGGAACATTCCGCAATTTTGTCGCGAATCCGTTCCGGGGTCATTTCCATTTCATATTGTGCAAAGGTCATCAGCAAATTCAGAAGCATGCGTTCGACGAAACCGGTGGTGTTGACATCCTGAGATACAATACCATTAAGTATACATATGTATCAAATAACATTCAAGGTTGTTCTGAAATGAACATGATCCTCTTCTGGAACACACTGGACAACATTGAATCATCAGCCAATATCTTCTTAATGGCTTCCTTTTTCATCAACCAGCGTCTCCCGGTTAATTCCCTGTCAGCATCACTCTTGACCTCAACAACGGCAATGCCAATTTTCTTGCACTCATCACAAGGCTGAATACCACCTTTGAGGAAAACATACATCGGCATTTGTCCATCAGGACGACCATTCTTCTTGGCCCATTTTTCACCTACAGACGGATGCTTCCTGCATACAAACTGAAATAATCCCGCGCCGCGTATTTTCTATGTTTCACAGGCAATGCCGGTTGTATTTTCAGATGAAAGAAATTATAGTATAAGCTAATTTTTTTCAATTGGAGTGACATCATGCTTTCTTTTCTTCAGAAGACCAGCCGCATTCTTGCGAATCAGACTGCGTTCTTTGTAATTCTTGTCGGATTGGCTGCGTATTTTTACCCGCCGTTGTGTCAATGGGTAAAGGGCGCCTCACAGACCATTGTCCTCGGAATCATCATGCTCACGATGGGAATGACGCTGACAAAGGACGATTTCCGGATTCTGGCAAAGCGTCCGCTGGACATTTTCATCGGGGCATGCGCTCAATATACACTGATGCCTCTGCTGGCATGGGGACTGGTGCATTTCTTTCATCTTCCGAAAGGAATCGCGGTCGGGCTCCTGCTCGTGGGAACATGCCCGGGCGGAGTGTCCAGCAATATCATGAGCTATCTGGCGAAAGGGGATGTCGCGTTCAGCGTCGGCATGACGACGGCAAGTACTCTGCTGGCTCCGGTCATGACGCCCCTGCTGATGTATTGGCTGGCGGGTGAGACGATTCATGTCAATGCCTGGGGTATGTTCCGGAGCATTCTGATCGTGACCCTGATTCCGGTTGCGGCGGGTGCATTCCTGAATCTTTCCTTCGGTGCAAAGAAATCCTATCGCGAGGCGATGCAGATCATGCCGGCGGTCAGCGTGATCGGGCTCGCCTGCATCGTCGGCGGCATCATGAGCTACCACGGAGACAAGTTCTTTACATCCGGGTTGATGATTTTTCTGGTGATTGCCCTGCATAACACACTGGGCTATGCAACCGGGTATCTGGTCGGCGGAGTGACAGGCATGAATACGGCAAAGCGCCGGACAATCTCCATTGAGGTCGGCTGTCAGAACGCAGGGCTGGGAACGCATCTTGCGACGGCTCATTTCCCTGCGCTTCCCGAGGCTGCGCTTGCGGCTGCCGTTGCATGTGTTTACCACAGCATCAGCGGTACGGTGCTGGCGAATCTGTTCGCCCTGTATGACCGTTTGAAAACAAAGGGCTCCCCCCGATCCGGGGAAAAAGTCAGGACGGAGTAAGGGCTTCGATCATCAATACGGCATTCAGCCCGCCGAATCCGGAATTCATGGAAAGAATGCGTGGGATTTTCACTGCCTGCGTTTTGCCTGAAATCATGCCTGCCGCGGCAGGTTCCGGTTCCAGCAGGTTCGTCTGCGGAAACAATATCCCCGTATCAAGAATATGAAACGCCATACATGCCTGAATGATTCCCGCGGCCCCAAGAGTATGCCCGCATCCGCCTTTCGCCGAAGCGAGAGGCGGCGGAAAAGCAAATACCGTATTCAGGGCATTGATTTCCGCTTCATCGTTGTAACGGGTCCCGGTTCCGTGCCCGATCACACATCCGACTTCCTCCGGCGAAGTGCCGCCGAGCGCCTGCCGGATTGCGTTTGCAAGCATCCGCCCGTCATGGACCGGCGCCGTGATATGAAGCGCATCCGTACTCATTCCCCAGCCGCTTAAACGGGCTTTCGGCTTCAGCCGATATTTTTCCGCAGTCTGTGCCGAGGCAAGGACAATGACGCCTGCCGCTTCCCCCATAATGAGACCGTCGCGATGTTTGTCATAAGGACGCGCCAGTGTCGGAGACATTGCCTCAAGCGAGGAGAAACCGGAGCAGACGAATTCACTGACAAGATCCGCCCCGACAATTACGGCAGTATCCAGCCTGCCGCTTTGTATGAGTGCCCCCGCCCGCGCCAGCGCGACGTTGGATGAAGCGCAAGCGGCGGAGACGACCCGCCCGTTTCCGACCCGGAAAACTGTTTGCGCTTTTTGAAGCAGAGAATGGAGTGTGTCCTGTTCCACAGTTTCGAGCAGGTCGATTTCCCCGACAGTGCTTGCAAGAAAAAGTTCTGTTCTGCCGTATGTTTTCGAGGCATACGGGCGCAGAAAATCAAGCATCGGTTCCAATAAGGAATGCCCACCGTGTTCCGCAGACAGACCGGGAACCGTCGCCGCAAGCCGTGAACGCATTTTCGATGCGTCGAAACGCTCAATTTCACGGAATGCGTGCCTGCCGGAAAGCAATCCCTCCCAACAGAGTCTTTCTCCAAAACCGTATCCGGTTACGAGCTCGGAGGCGACGATGACGGGGTCATGCTCCGACATGGAATTCTCCTTTGCGCCAACGCTTGCGGCACTCCTCCCAGAGCGGCGGATTCAGCCAGAGCGCTTCCCCGGTTTCAAGGCGGATGAACATCTGAACCGTATAACCGGTGCAGATGAGCCTGCCGTCCGAAACTGTGATTTCATATTCCGTATTCAGACGCGCCCCTTCGTTCCAGAAAAGCGACGCCCTGACCGTAAAAACATCGTCCAGATGCAGCGGTTCGAAATAGTCGATGTGCATTTGCGCAATGGGAGCACCGATTCCTGCCTGCTGATAAGCCGCATAAGTCAGCCCGCATTTGTGCCCGAGTTCCGTCTGCGCCTCTTCAAAAAACAGCGGATAACGCCCGTGCCATGCAATCCTGAGCGGGTCCGTGTCGCTGAAACGCAGTCTCCGCTGAATTACCGCCGTAATCGGCGGCGGATCGTCCGGCAGAGATTCAAAATAATGCTTTTTACGCCTCATTGCAATTCTCCTCCCATGACAGTTTCAATGCGCAGATTTTCTTTTCTCCGGACATGATTCTGCAGGATGCGGTATTCTGACTGATCGCGCAGGAAAGTTCCAGAACCTCATCCGCCCCGGCGGGTGCGAAAAACTTTGCGTTCCTGATTTCCGCATGATCCGCATGGATTCCGGCGCCCTGCCGGAGCAGTTCCTTCAGAATCATGATTTCACAAACTCCGGGCAGAGTCGGATTCCCCGGGAAATGCCCCTGAAATCCGGTAAAAGAGACAGGCAGGGCAATTGTGCCCGCAAGTTCCCGTGTTTCCGTGTGAGAGTTTATGTTCAGAAGATGAAGTATTTCAGACCGGATGCTCATTGCGTCTCCATGATTTTTCGTGTCCTTATGATCAGCCGGTAGGAATACCGTTCATTCTCCAGAACGATGTCCGCCGGATACCATTTGCCGTTCTGCAATATATACCGGTAATAGGAAATTTGCCAGAGCAACGTCCCGGCGCAGAAGCGTTTTCCGAACCATGTCAGGGCAAGTTTATGGCATTTCTTCCTGACCGGCAGCGGCGGATTGCCTGCAAAAAGATACTCTGTCCGGGTGCTTTCTTTTCTGAAATCATCGACATGAATTTCCCATTTCCCGTTTTTTTCCATGACGGAGCATTGCTCCGGAGGAAGAAGATCTGTATAAATATGAAACAGATCCCGCATCATCTGCTGCGACGCCTCTTTCTCATACGCGGACCAGGGTTGATTCGGAAGCCACCAGAACGATTCCGCAATACCGTTTTTTCCCTGAAGTTCAAAAAGTTTCGCTCCGGCGGGAGTCAGCCCCGCAACGGAAATTTCATTCTTTTTCAAATCAACTTTTGCAAGGGTAAGCATGGAAAAGGCCTTGAAATAATACTCTGCGACGACTCCCGCCTCCACAAGATAACTCTGCGGCATTTCTCCGCGCAGGCGGTTCATCCTGTCCTTTGCTTCGGAGACCGGCGGGACAGGTTGAAATTCAGGGTATTGAAACGGTTCCGTCCGACATCCGGAAAACAGGAGAAGAAAAAGAAGCGGAAGAAATTTCCCGACATGTTTCAGGTGATATAGAGCCGGAAGCAGGATCACGCTTGCCGCCCATGCCGCGGCAATTCCGGCGATCAGCGTGAATCCGGCATCCCGGAGCATGGGGTGTGTCGTGAAAACGACCGTGGCGCCGCCCGCCGCCGAAGTCGCGGCGGAAAGTGTCAGCGCATGAAATACATTGCCGTCTCTGTGCCCGCATTCCGAATGCACCATGAAAATACCGTAGTCAATGCTCAATCCTGCAAGAATAATTCCGGCGATTAAAGTGGAAAGACTTACCGGAATGCCTGTCAGGGCAAAGAATGCTCCCGTCAGAAGCAGTGCGGCGCAGACCGGAAGAAGTGCAAGAACCGTTTTTGCGGCGGAACGGAAAAAGAGAAACGCCACGGCAACCACCATGAAAATTGTCATCAGGGCAAGAGAAAGAATCCCCGTTGAAACCTCGCGGGACATCAGTTCGGGAAGGGAATCCTGAGAAATCACGGGCGCATCCGGAAACAATCCGGAAACAGCCGCAACATCCTGCGGCGTATCGGGAAACAGAATGGCACAGGTATGAAAGCCGTCCTTATCCTGAGAAATCAATCTTTCCACAATAGGACGGAACAGATTCGGAAGATTTGCAGGCGTATTGATGCCGAGATGCAGATTGTTGAAAAACGGAGCGAAGAAGTCATTTTTCATTCCGTATTCCGCTCCGGCTTCACGCATTCCGGTTTCCAGTTGTCCGAGTGTTCCGCTGTTCAAGGCGGAACGCCAGAGCGCCAGATTCTTTTCCCTTTCGGAGAGGGGCGGCAAAAGATCGGAAGGCGAGAAGATGAGAATTTTTTCCGAACGCAGAATTTCCGACGCTTCCAATGTCTTTTCCAATGCAAGCTCGCGGGAGGGCGCGCTCAGGAGAAGCATTGCGGGGCGCGGTCCGCTCTGGAACAGCGAGTCATACTGTTTTTCCATCTGCGTTATTTCCGGCGGCGTGGCGTCAAACCGGCGGATATCCATCTGAAACCCCAGTTTTCCAAGAATGAAAAAGGAAGAAATGAAAACAAGAATCCATACGACCGTACAAATTACCGGATGGCGGACGGGAAAACGGAAAGGTTTCATGATCTCCGGGATTTTCCTGCGTCTTCCCAGAAGCGAAGGAAGCAGCAACAGCATCAGGAAAAAACTGAGAAGCAGACTTGTCCCGGCAAAGAAACCGAGCTGGCGGCAGGCGCTGATTCTCGAAAAGAGAAAGAGACCGAATGCCAGCGCCGAGGTGACGGCTCCGGCGAAGATCGCAGGGGCGAGACGCGCCAGTTTCCGGCAGGGGGAACGGGAGCTCCTGACTGCGGCGTAGGTGTGGATGCCGTAATCCACTGCGAGGCTGATCACGACTCCGCCCATACCGACGATGAAGAAAAGGCATTCCCGGAAGATCAGTGTCATTGCGCCAAGAACGATCAATGAGGCAAGTACGGGGAGAACAGGTATTGCCAGACTGCGGAAATCGCAACGGTAGAACAGCACAAAAAGCAGAGAAAAAAGAATCACGGACATGATTCCGACAGTGCCGATGTCTTTTTTCAGAATCGTTTCATTGCTGACCGCGTGAAGGTGCCCCGATATGATTTCTGCTTCCATTTCCGGGGGAAGTTTTTGAAGAACTTTGTCCAGAGAATCCAGCAGTTTCCGGCTCCCTGCGGCATCGGAAACGGGAACCGTCGTTTCCAGAAGCATCATCGCGTGTTTTTCGTCCTGCGACACAAGATACGGAAAATTCGGCAGGAATGACGCGCCGGAAACAGAGCGGAATTCGTCAAGTTTCCGGTAAAGCGGAAGATTCAGTCCGAAAGGATCGGCACGCAGAAAGCCGGTCTGCCCGGCGGCGGACGGCAGATAGAGGCGGCGGCTGATTTTCCGGACGGTATCCTGTGCATTTTGCGAAGTAAACAAAGAATCCGGCGGCGCGGAAATCTGAGGCAGAAATGCCGTAATCCCTGCCAGCTCCCCGCTCAGCGATTCCGGGAAGAAGCGGTAATCCGCACGTGTGATATAAGGATTGTCTTTGAGGCGTTCCGCCGTTTTTTCGATCTCCTGCGGAAGCCCGGAACCGGAAAAGACTCCCTGTTTCAAGTGGAAAACAACAATGACTTTGTTGAACATCGGACTGTTGGCGATCCGTTGAAAGGCAAGCGCGGAGCGGGAATTGTCCGGCAGCATTTCCGCAAGATCATTGGTAAAATTTGTACGGACGATCAAAAAAATGGAAAGCCCCAGCAGGGCAAGAAAAAAAAGACGCAGAAAGAGACGGTATCTTGCCGCCATCGCAAGAACCGCAAAAATGCGCTTTGTCAACGTGGTTTCGCCTGCCATTTCGATTCCGGTAATACCTGGTTCAACTTGACATTCTGGAATGTGATTTCCGTTGTGTCGGAATTGGACTCGACAAAACGGACCTGCCGGATATGGGAAAGGTCCTCCGCCGGAACAAATGTGATGGTCCGTATGAACTGTCCGGCGATGCTTTCCCGGTGCGGCGTCAGAAGCAGTGTTTTATTTTTATCCCCGCGTATGTCGAACTCCTTTTTCATCGCCTCGAAATCGCCGGAGAAATAACCGTGCATGGATGCCGCCAGCATCTTGAGTGCAGGATTCTTGTCTGTCCGCAAAGTCATGACCTGATCCGAGTCCTCGTCCCATTGCGTAAGTTTGTTTCCTTCGATAATGCAGGTGTAGCGGACCGGCGAAAACACACGCCACGCCATACGCCCCTTTTTGTCGAGGGCGACTTCTCCCCTGATGATGAGATCATGCTTCATGACGTTCAGGCGCTTGGTCTGGATGAAATCCGCGGAAAGGGTTTTCGTCTCATTCATTCTGCCCTGAATCGCGGCAGCAAGCGCCTCTGCGGATTCCTGCGGGTAAAGCGGAAACGCCGCCATGGCAAATATGAGAATCAGGATTCGAGAATACATAATTTCATAACTCCCTGTGCAAGTTTTTCACCGTTCCGGTTGAATGCCTCGAAACGGATGATGTGCCACGGCATGAACTCCGCCTCTTTTTCAAAACGGATTGTGACGGCATCGCCTTTGCGGACGGAACGCAACGACATGAAATCCGTAACGCCGGCAAGCATTCCCGGACTCACTTTTTTTTCATGCATGAAACTGTCCAGAGCCGCCGCGGACTGTGCCGCAAGTTCGATCAGCGCGGCAGAGTCAAGCACACCGTTTTCATCCAGAAAAGGATTGTCTTCATGAATCCGGGAAACGGTTTCGCCGCCGTGATCGGTGATCTTTGCAAGCGTTTCCGCCATTGCCATCGGCGGACGGTGCGGAATCAGCATCCGGGCGTCAAATGGAAGTCTGTCGATCCGGTCGAGCTGATCAAGATTGCGCCAGCAGGTCGGATCGGCGGCGAGATAATCTCCCGTCAACTGCCACGCTGTGCCGCGGCAGCCGTAACATTCCTCCGCTTTGTCGCACTCCCTGCAGGGCGATTTGATGTTCGCACGATGATCCTTGAGCTTGCGGATGATGAGACTTTCCGTCAGAATTTCTTTCAACGGCGTCTTTCGGACGTTGCCGATGACTTCCGTCAACCCCACGCATGGCGTGACATCTCCGAAGCTGTTGACCACGCAGGAGTATTTATGCCGCAGGCATTTCTGACCGACCAGCGGCGGCTGGCTTTCCCATTGGAAACCGTATTCCGCATCAATCCGCCGGATCTCCTCGAAAACCTCTCTGACCTTCATGACCTCCGGCAGAAGCGAACGGTATTCCAGCAGCCTGCCCTGCGGCGTAAGACACTCGAAATAAGGAGCGATCTTCCGTTCGCGCAGATAACGCCAGAGTTCCGGCGCAGCATCAAGATTGGAGGAGGAAAGCACCGTCGTCGCGCAAAGCATGCCGGGGCGCGAATCATACCCGGCGCCGCGCAGCAGCCAAAGCGCATTCTGCGACAGTTCAAGCGAGTTGCGGTGCCCGGTAAGCCTGTCGTGCAGAACCTTGTCCAGCGTATTGAGTTTGACGACAAGGCGGCAGTTTTCGGCAAAAAAGAACTCCGCCAGCTCCCGCGTCACCAGAGAGCCGTTAGTGAAGATTTCCACTCCCATATCCAGCGAACGGATGAAACGGATCATCTCTTGCAGATACGGATAAAGCAGAGGCTCGCCGCCGAGAATTACGATCTTGCGCGCCCCCAGTTCCGCCGCCAGCGCCAGTGTCGAGCGGATTTCATCTTTTGTGAGTTCATTGGAGTAGTCGTAATCGCCCGCCGCATAACAGTAGGGACAACGATAGTTGCATCTGCGCGAAAACTCAATCTCCATTGAGAGCAGGTGCCCTTCGGGAAGCGTGCGGATCTCCTCGTCCGTAAAATCGAATTGCGCGCTGCACATTGCCGGATTCCTTAAAGATTGAGTTTTGATTTTTCGCGGCGGTCGATGAAACGGACCGGCTTGCGGGAAACTGAGAAAATCCGGCGCCGCGCCTCGTCGATCGGCACTTCCGTAACGGGAACCGTCAGGCGGCATCGCGCCTTGAGGCGCTCGGATACGGCTTCCAGACTCGAATGCGGTTCCTTGAGCGCGACGAATGCCTCAATCCGGTCGGAAAGTTCATGCCCCGTCGCAACGATATAATATTCCAGGACTTCCGGTGAAGAATCAAGCACGGAAAACAGAGCCTGCGGGTAAAGCGTTGTGCCGCGTATCTTGAGCATCTGCGCTTTGCGTCCGAGAATCGGTCCGAGACGCGGCAGGAAACGCCCGCACCGGCAGGGTTCATCCGTCATGAAACTGATGTCGCCCGTCCGGAAACGCACCAGCGGCATCCCCGTGACCTGCATCGGCGTAATGACCACCTCTCCGGTTTCACCGGGGGGAAGAACATTGCCGCTTTCATCCACGATTTCAAGGATGGCAAGGTCTGCACGGAGGTGTCCGCCGCAGCATTCGGTGCAGTCGCAGAAACTCGACACGATTTCCGAAGATGCGTAGGTGGAATGAATTCTTGCATTCCAGAGCTCCCGAAGCTGTCCGCCGAGTTCGGAAAAACCGAATTTTTCATCATGAACCGGTTCCCCGATGCAGATCAGCGCGCGGACACTGTCGACGGAAACGCCGCGCTCTCCGAGGTGTTTGCCGAGATGACGCAGGAAAGAGGGAACGCCGACGATCATGCTCGGACGGAGGGTCCTGATGACTTCCGCATGGCTCTCCAGCGTATTGAGACCGTTGCGGATTGCGGAGGCTCCCAGGCGGCAGACGCCCTGGTAATACGCCATGCCCGCGACAAAACAGCGGTCCAGCGTACAGGTCAGGAGCACTTTGTCGTCCGGCGTCATTCCGGCGGCGGCGAAACAGCATTGTTCGTTATAGGCGAGCCGCTCCATGTCGCCCGCCGTATAGACAATCCGGCAGGGGGTCCCGGTGGTGCCGGATGAAAAAACCACATCCATGACGTCGCGCCACGGCGACGCCTGAAAATCCTCCGGGTCTTTTGCGATGTAGCACTTCTCCGTAAGCGGAAGTTCGGGCAACCGGTCAGGTGTGAACCTGCTCCAGTCGCGATTTCCGAAAAGCCGCTTGTAATAAGGGGAATACTGCGAGCAGAACTGAAGATGTTCCCGCAGGATCAGAGTCTGCATGACGCGCAGTTCCTCCGGCGGCAGGAAATCCAGCGACGGATCGAATTTGAAACGGTAAGTCTTCATGAGCCACTCTCCGCATCCATTTTTGCGGTTTCGTCCATAAGAAGCCTGCGGACGTGATTTTTCAGTTGAAAGGGAGGCAGCTCTGCAATGACTTCCATTGGGATGGGAGACAGTTTTCTGATGCGGATTCTGCCGCACGTGATACGGTAGTCCCGCGACGGTATCCGTTCATTGCCCGTGATCGCTACCGGAATCAGCGGACAGGAGAGCTCTTTCGCAATCCGGAAAAAAGTGCCGTGAAACTGGTTCATCTCACGGCTCCCGGAACGCGTTCCTTCGGGAAAGACGAACAGCGGCACATGCTGTCCCAACAGATATGCGGCGCGCTCTTTCGCCTGTTCGTAATTCATCGAAGTAATGTCGAGATACTCCCCGATCCCTGCAAAAAAACCGAAAAACGGCAGGCGCATGGGCCAGCGGTTGACAACCTGCGCGGGAGAACGCCGCACTGCAACAGAGGATACGAGAAACGGATCAGACGCAGAACGGTGATTGCAGATGAAAATTCCGCCGTTCTGTTCAGGCGAACGGTCCTCGAATTCAACCCCGGCAAAAGGGCGCAGCGCAATGCGGACGACGGCCCTGCCATACCAGAGAATGAAAAAGCGCATGATGTTCCCGATGCGTTTCCGGCTGAATCCGCAGAACAGAATGGCGATTGCCAGGGGAAAAACCGCCAGAAGACAATAAACCACTGTAACCAGACCCATCAGCAGGTAACATGCAATTGTAATCACCACTGCGCTTCATCCTCCGGACGGCTCAGGAGTCCTGCTTTTTCTGTTCAGGCGACTTCTGTCCGCTGTGTTCCTGCTCCATTTTGACAAAGAAATCATAAATGTCCCCGAGCGTGACGATTTTCCTGATTTCCTCATTCTGGCGCAGAGAGATTCCGAATCGGCGCTGAAGCCCCGTCATCAGATCCACCATGTCGAGACTGTCGAGCCCCAGATCTTTGAAAATCGCCTTTTCCGGAGAGAGTTCCTCCGCCGGAACTTCCAATATTTCGACAAACGTCTTGTTGACGGCTTCTGTAATTTCTTCCCTAGTCATTCCAGTTCCCGGATTTTTAGTTATATTTTTGAGCAAATCAAATTAGCATTGATTCTGCTAAAAGCAAAGGTCTTTTTCAAAAAAACACCGTTTTTACGCACATGCCGTCTGCAACACTTATCGGAAAGTATTGCACATGTTTCATTCCGGTATGTGCCATCCGTCGCAGCTTATTCCGTCAGAAAACATACTATTACGGTAACTGCCAAATAAAAAAGTCTGATTTGGATTCCAGCTCATTTTCCATACCGTCCGGTAACTTGCTGAAAAAATCATAGCCGGTAAGTTTTTCAATATCATCAACAGTAACGACAAAACTTTGGATTCGACGTTTTGTAGTCTTGTTAGGAATGAGAAAAGCAATCATTTTCATAGGCGGTGTCATGTCAAGAATAACCTTGTAAAAGGCATAGGGAATCGGTATTTCTGTGTTGCCAAGTGTTTTTCCCTCGTCCTTAAAAAGCGGTCCGGTAATGACACTGAGACTTTTTTCTTTAAACGCCCATCGGCGAACCTGATTTTCCACACGTCTCCAAATTCCGCGATTGCATCCGGGAATCTGAGGGGAAATATTTGTCATAAAAAAAGAATATTTCATAGTCTCTACAGAATATGTCATATCCGCAGCCGGAGCAAGATGTCCACGGTCATACCCTGTTCCAGAATAATTTTGTGGTAAAACAGGATGGTATTTCACAGCCGGATCGACTTGAAATACATTAATTCGGTCAATCTGCTTTTTCTCAAGTTGTTCAGCTGTCAAAATATAGCTGACCCAAATTGCCTGCCGATATTTTTGGCTATATCCAATTGAGAAACCGGTACGGCTTAAAAGTAAATCCGTTTCCTGCGGAATACCGTAAGCAAGATGATCCAGTAAAATATTTTCGCCAGAACAGACACAGCTGGATAGAAGTATCCAAATGGACAGTATCCGGAATATCATTTCAAAATTGATTCCATTGATGGCTACCGGATGCAGGACAACCGAATGACGATGGACGTGTAGCAGTTTTTACCTGAACCCGGCATTTGCGGCATTGATAGTGTTCCCGTCCGTTTTTTCCGAGAAAACTCCACTGATGACTGCCAGATGCAGGACAGGAAATACAACTGGGTTTTCGTGATACATATGCTGTAATCCGGCATTTACGGCAAAGGAAGACTTTCTCGCCGACGGGAGCAAGTTTTGTCCATATATGGAAACCGGAAGCATTGCAATTTGTTGAAACAGGGGTATGATCAGTAACCGTATAGACAGCACATTTACGGCAAAGATAAGCTGTATTCTCAGCAAAGACAACAGTTATACCAGAAATCATAGAACAAAGAATCAATACAATTTTTTTCATTTTAAATATCCCACTGTGTCGTTTTTGTAAAAACATATAACCAAGAGATTCATCAGAAAAGAAAGCAAATTGCTCCAAGGCTGAAAATAATCACATACAAAAGAGTCGACTGTGTTTTTGATCGACTTTTAAATTTCAATGCTGTCCCGAAACTACTTTTTGCTGATACTTCAAGGATTTTGACAGAATACATTTCATCCAAAATCAGATGTGATAAAAAACCTCCCAGGACAGCCGTGGTGTAAACAAAGCGAGATTTTATATCTGCATCCCAAAACAGCAAATAGGCAATTTCCGCACACAATCTTCCAACAGGGACGCTATGCCATAATCCGCGATGTACCGTCCAAAGGGATAAAATATGTTCAAGCAAATATCGTGTCAGAAAAAATGTTATGATAACAGCGATTAAAATATTCTCAGTAGCAATATCTTTGGCAAAGTTCAAGAATACCCCCACTGGCAGCATAACGCCTAAAAAGGACAATACCAAATCACGGGGACGTCCTGTCGGAGAG
>ENA-UOJE01000992-UOJE01000992.1-human-gut-metagenome-genome-assembly--contig:-C23-NODE-992-length-27779-cov-7.241524_pt1 | contig 27779 bp, 22 predicted proteins | sample MGYA00242341_ERZ723888 | MGnify/ENA metagenome assembly ERZ723888 | reverse complement strand
ACCGTCTGCGATGGACAAAAATCCCTGGGTTGAATTCAAATTATCCCATTCATCTCCACTGCATCTGGTGAAGCTTCATACTCCGTCCGGAAACTTGAAAACCGGAAAAATCAGGATCGGCGGGAGGCTTTATCCCTTTGACAATTCCTCCGGGAAAACGGAAATCCGAATTCCTCTGGACGGAATTGAAGCAGATACGGTCCGGATCGAATGCGGACGTTTCAACACTGCGGGGGAAGGGATTGCCGGACGTCTGCTGACCGAGGTGGAAATTTTCGGCACCTCATCCGGCAGAACATCCCCTTGAATCTATCCCGGCGGTCAATGAGCGTATTCATTGACCGCCGGACAGCAGAACAAATCAGTAATGGAAAACCACCATCTGATGACAGGTCAGACGGTCAAGTTTGACTTCATACCTGCCGTCCGTCTGCTGTACGGGCAGTTCAATGCCCTGCGGTTCCAGAGTGATCCTGCGGATTGTTTCGGGAACCTTTACCGAAGCCGTGATATTGTCGACCGGATTCAACTCCTCAATCACTTCGATTGTCGTTGCATTGCGGACGTTTCCGCCGGACATTTCCATCTTGCTGCCGCGGTTGATCGTATTCACGTAAAGCAGGTGCAGAACATAACGTTTCTCATCTTCCTGCTTCATCAGCGTGGCGCGCCCCTGCGACGGCAGGTTCGTATGAACCGGCAGCTCCCGCCCCGCAAATGCAAGGATCGCTTTGGCAACAAACTGTTTCAGCGCGACATTGCCGTATCCCGCATAGAGCCCGAACACCGGATGCGCAAAATAGAGGATATTGTCCGTCATGACGCCCGCATCGTAACCGGAGGGGTCCGGTTGATAGGGTGTATGCTGATGCGAGGAAAAATGGGCATAGGTTCTGTTGAAGTAAGGATCGTAAATTTCACCGAGCGATGTGCCGGATTTGACTTTGATCCGGTGTGACGGCTGATACATCACGAACGGCGTTTTCACGAAGTCCGGGGCAAATTCAGGCGCTGCCTTGATGTAATCGGGAAACAGCGGATTGACTCCCGCGTATTCGCAGGGCAGATCGAATGCCGGAACGTCTTCGTCTTTCCGCAGAATGGAGGCGCCGGAGAGAATCAGTTTTCCGCCGCGGGCAAGAAATGCGTCGAGGCGCGTCTTGAGTTCCGGCGAAATGCGGAGGTCATCGGCGAGAATCAGGAATTGATAAGGGTCGAAACTCATTTCCTGATCAAGGGCGTCAAAGTGGATATGGCTTTCCAGAAGGAGCCGAGAGGCGCCGACTTCCCCGTAGGGAGCCCAGGCGCCTTCAGGAGTCGAACCGGGATTGAACGCCGTATTGGAAAGGATCGCGACATTGGCAGCGCTTTTGACGTGTCCGCACCAGGGTTCTTTCTGCTCCACCTCCGAGTAGGCCGCTCCGATCAGCTCATAGGTGCTCTCGTCAAGATTGCCGGAGGGATGAAGCTGGTCGCCGATGCTGCATTTCGACCCCTGAGCCAGCATTGCGGCGCACTCGTAACGGAGCGCATTCGGATGCTTGAATCCGCCGAATTCACCCCACGTGGTATGGAATTTTCCAGTCATGCCGAGGAAATCGAGATCAAGTTTCCGGCAGTAGGCGGCAGACATCGGATAATGGTCATAGCCCCAGCCGCCGGTCGGCAGGGATTCCAGCTCCAGATGGCTGAAATAAGGCAGGATGTCACGATTTCCGGCGGTCACATTGCCGCTGTTATGGAAAACCGGCATATCCGGGTTGAGAGAACGCGCGGCGGCAGTCGTGCGCTGATAATATTTCAGCAGAGTCCGTCTGGCGAAATGTTTGCGGTCTTCCGGATTGAGGGGATCGTATCCCTCTTTCGCCATATCCTCCATGCACCACTTGCAGCAGCAGGGAGACTGGCTGATGATATCAATGAAAACACCGTTCGCATCGGGGAAGAGATGCACCGCCTCCTCAATCATGCGGCAGAGATAGTCCAGATAAGGAGTGTTGAAGCAGAGTTTTCTGAATCCCGGTTCAAGCGGGCTGCTGACCCAGCCTGCCAGCTTGCCTTCGGCTGTAATCTCCCGCCATTCCGGGTGTTCTTCCGCGGCAAGGTTGTTCACTCCGCCCGTCAGATAGATCGGGACATTGACGTTGATCTCATGGCAGGCGTCCATTTGTGCACGGAGCAGATTGAAATTGAGTCCGGGATGCATTTTCCCGACTTGTGTCGGATGATAACTCCAGCCATGATGGCATGAAGAAAAGCAGGTGATCGAATCGACATGCGCCTTTTTCAGCGTGTCCTGCCACTGTTTTTTGTCGAATTTCGCGCCGATTGACGGAATATGGGGCGAGGTGTGAAAATCCAGATGAACCTGGCGGAATCGAAGTTCTTTCATGAGAAGCCTCCTTTTTCATGGCTTGATTTGCTCTTTTTTTATTTTAAGATAAGTGTTTTCAATAGAAAATCAATGATTTTTTTATGAATAAAACCACCTATTTTATGTACTGAAAAAGCAAAATGAACCCGAAAAGGAAACAGCACGGATCAAAGTGCGGAACCGCCGGAGACGGGCTTCGCAGGGCAAAACGGTTACGGAATCCCGTTCTCCTGCCCTGCTTCGGAATTTCAGGCTTCCGCCAGCCTGCCGAACTGCGTATCATGAAGCTTCTTGTATCTGCCGCCGAGACGAAGCAGTTCTTCATGGGTGCCGGCTTCCACGATATGCCCTTTGTCGAGAACAATGATCATGTTTGCGTTCTTAATGGTGCTCAGACGGTGTGCGATGGCGAACACGGTACGGTTTGCCATGACTTTATTCAGCGCATCCTGCACCAGTTTCTCCGTGACGGTGTCAAGCGCACTGGTGGCTTCGTCAAGAATCAGGATCGGCGGATTCTTGAGGATTGCACGGGCAATGGAAACACGCTGTTTCTCTCCGCCGCTCAGCAGGAACCCTTTCTCTCCGACAATGGTGTCATAGCCGTCCTTGTGGCGCCCATCCGTAATGAAGCGGTCCGCGTTTGCCTGCTTCGCCGCCTGAATGATCTCCTCCCGCGACGCATCGGGAACGCCGTAGGCAATGTTGTTTGCAATGGTGTCGTTGAACAGAACCGCATCCTGCGACACAATTCCGATCAGGTCGCGCAGGGAATCGGTCTTCACATCCCGCAGGTCGATGCCGTCGATCGTCACTTTTCCGCTGTTCACGTCATAAAAACGCGCAATCAGGTTCGCGATCGTGGTTTTGCCGGAACCCGTTTCCCCGACGACCGCAACCACATGTCCTTTCGGAATCGCCAGATTGATGCCGTCGAGGATTTTCTTCTGATCGTAAGCGAAAACCACATCGGTAAAACGGATTTCATTTTTGAATTCCCTGATTGCTACGGGATTTTCCTTCTCATGCAGACTCGTGTCAATATCGATCAACTGGAAGTAGCGGTCTGCGGCAGCCATGCTCCGCTGGAACTGCGCGGAAATCTTCGCCAGCGCCTTGATCGGGGCGTATGCGAGGAAACAGGGCGTCAGGAGCTGTGCCAGTTCGGTCAGGGTGACTCCCTGGCTGTAGCTGAATACGAAAAACACCAGCGTGGAGCCGACGGCGACGGTTTCCATCAGAGGCGCCATGAAAAGCTGCATTTTCAACGCCCGGTTCACGGAGTTGAAATATCTGGCATTGGTCTCCTCGAAACGCCGGACCTCCCGGTTTTCCGCATGGTATGCCTTCACGACGATGATGCCGGAAAGCACCTCGTGCATCCGCGTCACGACATCCGCGATCTGGGAAAACGAACGCCTGTAAATCTTGCGGATTTTTCTTGCGATGATCATGATCGGAAGCACGCAGAGCGGAAGCCCGATGAAAAGAATGACGGCAAGCAGCCAGTTGTTGTATTTGAAACTGGCGAGAAGAATCGCGGCAAAACAGGCGAGGATCTCCAGCGGGCAGCGCGTGGCGTCCGCAATGGAGTTCGTAATTGCCGCCTCCAGCGCTCCCGTGTCATTGGTCGAACGGCTGATGAGCTGCCCGACGTCGATCTGTCCGTAGAAGCGCATGGACTGGTTCATCATCTTCCGGAACGCTTCGTCGCGCATATCCGTCGAAACTTTTGTCCCGACCCAGCGCGTGTAGTAGTTGTTGATGAAGATGAAGAGATTGCGGATCACCCAGAGGAACACGAACCCGGCGACGAAAATCGAAAAGAACTGCCATGTCATGCTCCCCGATGCCGTTTCCGCCGGCAGGTCCAAAAGAGTCGTATTCCCGATTGAAAACACGATATCGCCGTTCCGGTAGGAGATGTGCATGTTCCATGAGGCGGGCACAATATTGTTGAGCTGTTCATCCGCTTTGACCAGCTTCTTTTCCAGCTCTCCCCGGTTGTCGGGAGTCAGCAGGATCGAGGCGACCGTTTTGATTTTTTCCTGTTCCGTGGCACCCTGTTTATTTGTGCTCTGGACGATGCGTTCCGCCATTTGCTTCTGGGGGCCCGCAAGAATATTGCTGACTCCTTTGACTTTCTCCTGAGGTTCCGTTTCCCGCTCCATGACCTGAACGATCTGCGTCGCCGTCTTTTCAACCGCCGCAACATTTTCCGGTCTGTTGGAATCGACCCCTTTCATCAGGTAAGGATCATGAGCAATCCGCCGAACAGCGAACTGCTGGCGATGAAACCTGCCAGAATTCCTATCGTGAGACGCCATTTATAGGGTTTTGCATATCCCAGCAGACGCCAGTAATTCATGAAATCGCGTTTTCGATTGTGGTGAGACATCAGGGTTCCTTACTTTAACAAAAATTCATTTTTCCGGTTGCTTGATAACGCAATAAGATATCACAGAAACTTTTTTTTTCCATTCCCGCGCAGGAAAAAGAGAAGTTATTTCTGCCGGAGGGACTCCCCGGATCAACCTGCCGGAGATCGGACAGGAGAAAATGAAGCGTTCAGAACAAAACAGGAAAAAGCCGGACTGAGTTCAGTATCTCAATATCCGGCTTTTTTCGCTTCTTTTTTTTATTCCGGTATGCCGGAGCTTTTGCGTCACGGCACGATTTCAGGCATTTGAACCTCGTTATTCTTCAGGAGCCTGATGTATGACATTGGAGGTGAAAACACGCATATTGCCTGAGCCATACACCTCTTTGCCTTTGGAGTCGCGCCGTGAAATGCCGGAACGGTTGCCGAAAGCCAGTCCTTCAGCTCCGCATACGAAATCTTCCAGAACCAGCATTTTCGGCAAGGCTGCCGCATGGAGAAACGCCAGACGGCAATAACGGTTGGCATGTTGGGAAAAACCTCCAGAAATCATGACCGAACCATCCGGGGAGAAATTGCAGAGTGTCGTCATACCCATGAATTCGCCGCCGAAACGGTTGCCGAAACAGAAAATCCTGCCGTGATTGTCAATCCAGCGGGCATTTACGCCCCACTGTTTCTCCTGGAACTTCCCTATGTCCTCGCGTCCGTTCCCGATTTTGGTTTTCGGAAGAATCGGCACCAGCAGGTTGTATTGAAACAGCAGTTCGCCGCCGCGGTTCACGAAAAGTCCCGCGTCATGCATTCTCCCGTCGTTCATGCACCAGTTCTTTTCGATTTCTTTCCGTGTCAGATCGGCGTCGAACGCGCACATGGTGCCGAGGAAACGGCTGCGCCCGATTTTGAGTTTGCTTTCATCTCCTTTTTTTGCGGCGCGCGCAAGAACCGAGGCAGAGGACTGATCCGTGAAAAGGCAAAAATCGAAACGGTATTCCCCGTCCGGCGCGGCTTTGATCTCCACGGCATTGCGCCCGCCGGCAAATCCGATGCCTTCCCAGACATTCCGGCGGTTTCCCTGAACGCGGAAAAGCGGTCCCGGAAAATCTTTCGGCGCAAGAAACAGGGAATTGCCATATGAAGACAGCCTGATATTGTCCGGGATGGAGAGTGTCCGTCCGATCTGAATGTTGGCGGAAGGGAACACCAGAGTCGCGGGAGCCTCTTTTGCGGCGGCGGCAAGAGCGGCTTCCACGGCGGCGCTTTCATCCTTGCCTTTTCCCGTCACCCCGTATTTTCCTGCATCGATCCGTTTTACAAAGACTGCATCGGGGTCAAATGAAAATTCAACCGGTTTCACTTTTGCGGACGCGGCAATCTTCTCCGGCAGCGGAGGATTCAGAAAATCACGTGCTCCGGGCGTCAGTTCGGGATCAATGTTGTCACTGCAGCCTGAAACGCAGAATCCGAAGGTAAGATCGCAGCCGAAGTTCCTGTAATGAAGATAGCTGAGCCGGTTGAGAAAATCGTCTTTCGACAAAGATTTCCCATAACTTACCGCACGCACTGCGCGTCCGCTCGGGTCCGTCACATTGCGGATTGCGATCAGATTGGGCGATGTTCCCGCCGCAAGGGAAACAATTCCCCCTTCGGGGCAGCCCGCGCTCCTGATTCTGGAATCCGCCACCCGGATCGCCGTGCTGATATAACCGGGCTTGAGATTTGATTTTACAAGACACCAGCCGTCTGCGCCTTTGACATCGAATTCACATTCGTCGACGTAAAGAAGCGCTTTGTTTTCCACTGTTGCCGAAATATCGATCCAATACGGAGAATCCGTTTTGCTTCCGGAGCCCATGCCTTTCACATTTCGGAAATAGACCTGGTTCATCAGCAGGAATACCGGACCTTTCTGCGCTTTCGGCGTCGCAATCCGTGAATTGCGGATGACCGCCAGATCGCATGAGAGATCCATGACACGGGCGCAGTTTGAAAAATCGCAGTTCTCGATGTCGAACAGTGTGGAATTCCAGAACTCCGAACGCCCCGGTTCTGCGGGAACGGGCGTCAGTCTGGGAACAGCCTGTGAAATCCAGCTCACCTGATATGGCGCTTTCAGCACTTTGTTTTCCACGGGAATACGGCAGACGATCGCAGTGTCCGAGGAGCCCTCGAAGCGGCATCCGTCCAGGTGAACCATCGCCGTATCGGAATTCGCTGTCCATACCTGAAGTTGTGTTTTCCCGCCGCGGAGAACGAGGGAGCGAACCATCAGGCGGAATACGTTATTGAGATAAAACAGGTCCGCTTTCGGATCGCTTTGAACGATAACGGCGCCTTTTTCCCCGCGTAAACTGATTTTACGGCTCTGTGAATTCGGGCCCGGGTAGACCAGCGGACGTGTGATTTTATAGGTGCCTGCCGGGAAATAAACTTCATTGAACGCCCCTTCCCCGCCCCAGCCGCATCCGAAACTGCCGCCCATCGTGCTGATTAAAGCGAAGGTCTCGGAATATGACGCGTTCAGCAACGCTTTCTGAATCGCGACTGTATCGTCCGCCACGCCGTCTCCCGCCGCACCGAACGACTTTACATTGAATCTGGCTCCGAAAACGCTGAGGGTTCCAAGCAGCAGAATCCCGAACATAACACAAACCTTTTTCATAATGGATATGGTCTCCTTTTTCAGTCGTTGATATTGCCGTTGTAATCGGGATTGAAGTAATATTCAATCCTGTTCGTGGGACCGCCGGGATTCGGGTAGTATGCCTGAAGTTCGCGGATCGGTTTTACAAGGCTTTCCGTGTGGCCGTCCGCCCAGACAATATTTGCCGCCCCTGAGTGACGTTCATGAACGTGTGTCCATAATGTATAATACATTTGAGCATCATAAGCGCCCATTTGATTCATGCTGTTAAAGGAGTCAGTTAACAAGAGTTTGTGCGAAGGTCCTTTTACGTTGCTGACTTGTGCCGAACCGACATATCCTCCCCAGTAATCGTATCCCCCCATGCGTCGGTTGTAACCGTAGGAAATGTAAAGATACATCCAGCCATTTCCTGGATTGTTTAAGCTGTCGTGTTCCTGCAGCGTGGCAGCATAAGAGGGCAGAGAATACTCATATTTTGTATAACTGACAATGGAGTCACAGAAATATATTTTGGACCTTGCATAACCCAGACGTGCCAGAATTCTGCTCCAGTTTTCATCATAATAAGTGTTGGCTAAACCTTGCGGATATAGCTCCGGCAGTCTTCCGGCATAATCATCTGCATAGGAATGCATTGCAAGGCCACACTGCCGCAGGTTGCTGTTGCAGGCGATTGCCCGGGCGCGTTCTCTCGCCTTGTTCAATGCCGGCAGAAGCATTCCTGCAAGAACCGCGATGATCGCTATTACGACCAGGAGCTCTATCAGGGTGAAAATCCGTATCTTCACCCTGCGAAGAAAGAATATCGAACAGGGAATTCTGAAGGAAGAAGGAACGGAAAAACATTTGAATGATTGAAGGAAGAAAGGAAAAGTAAAGCAAGGCGCGAATTGACACCGCCGGAATGAAATATCCTTTTTACAACTTTTCCTTATAAAGAGCTCTATCAAAGTGAATGCCTGTTTTTTCCTGATGGAAAGAGAGTTTGCCGGATCGCAGAAAGCACCCCGCCGCAAAGCAGTCCTGCATCCCGTTAACGAGAATCTTTCGAGGATTCCCCTTTTCTTCTTCCGCATGGAATTTTCCTCCTGACACTTGCCCCATGAATTCATAAGCTGTTTTCCTTTCTCTTCAGTGCATTCTCCGCTGAAAAGTTACAATCCGCCGCTGTTTTCATCTCTTTGCCGCCGCTCCTCTTTGTTTTATATTTTCACGCAACTTGAAAAATACGCTTTTTTCCGAAACCATGCCGATGGATTCCCGCGGGATGAAACGCGCATGCACGGTCTCGATAAAACTTTCCAGCGGAAGCGCCGGATCGTTGAGATGACGGCAGAGCAACTCCCAGGCGCGCCGTCCCATGAGATCACCGCCGGTGTCAATCGTGGAAAGCGAAATGGTATTGTATTCGGCAAAAAGGTCATTCTCCGAGCCGATCACTGAAATATCTCCGGGAACGGAAACTCCCATTTCATAAAAACGGCGCATGATTCCCATCGCAAAACGGTCGCTGAAACACTGGATCGCCGTGACACCCGGTTTCTCCTCCAGGAGCTTTCCTCCCGCCAGATATCCCTGTTCGAAGATATTCAGATTTTCATGCAGCTCACAGTGAAATGCAGGATCCCAGTCATGAATCCCGGCGGCTTTCAGCTTTTCGGTAAGAAACCGGTGGACATCGGATATCCCGCTGGAATATACCGTGTGGGCAATGTGGCGGTGCCCGAGTTTGAGAAGCAGGTCGATGCACTCTCCGACCGCATTCAGATTCTCCATTGTGATCCCGTAAAGCCCCGGCATGGGGTGCCAGTCCTGCGGAGGGCCGAGCACCACCAGCGGTTTCCGCTGAGCAAGGAATTTTTCCACCAGATCCTCCAGCGGTTTCAGCCAGGTCATCTGACAGATTGCCGCCGCGCAGTTGGATTCCAGCAGAAGCTCGAAACTGCGGCGCTGACGGGACGGTTCCAGCTCCAGCTCAATCATATTCAATTCATAGCCGTCATTCCGGACGCAGTTGCGCAGTTCCACGGCAATCTTGCTGAACGGGTGCGGTGTATGAAGCATGGTGATCATCCGGTTCACGCCGGATTTCAAGGCAACGGCATTGGTGTTCGGACGGTAGCCGATATCACGGGCAATCGCCATGATGCGCTCGCGGGTTTCCGGCCTGATCTTGCCGATTCCGCGCAATGCCATACTGACAGTCGCATGGCTGACATTCGCCGTCCGCGCAATATCATAAATCGTTGCCATAATCATTCCTGTTAAATTTTAATTTACTCGATTAACTTATATTAATTATATAACAAAATCCTGATATTGTCAATAGGGTAAACTGCAAAAAAAAGGATTTTTTCGGAAAAAATGCGGGACAGGGCAAAAGGCAGACAGGAAGCCGGAAAGAAACTGAGTTCAACCCGGCTTCCTGCTTTTCCCTGAAACTTCCGGAGGTCAGAATCCGTAAATCGCGGAATATTTCTTTTCCAGAAGACCGATGAAACAGTCCGGATCAATCCGGTCGCTTCCGGTGGAAAGACGCAGCGTCTCGTCCGGAGTGAACTTCGCCCCATAGACATGCAGATCCCGGCGGAGAAATCCCAGAAGGGATGAAAGATCGCCTTTGCGGATGGATTCTCCGAGCGACGGCAGCTCCTGCTCCGCACGTGCCCAGATCTGCGCCGCAATCAGATTGCCGAGCGCATAAGTCGGGAAATAACCGAACTCGCCCATCGACCAGTGGATATCCTGAAGAACACCCTGCGCATCGTTCTCCGGCGTGATTCCGAGGTAATCCTGAGACTTGCGGTTCCATGCCTCCGGAATATCCCCGACCTCGATCACGCCGTTCAGCATATCCTTTTCCATCTCGTAACGGAGCATGATATGCAGATTGTAGGTCGCCTCGTCCGCTTCCGTGCGGATGAAGGACGGTTCGACTTTATTGACCGCGCGGTAAAACTCCTCCAGCGATACATTCGCCAGATGTTCCGGGAAAGCCTTCCGGAACTCCGGGTAAAAGAACACCCAGAAGTCATGGGAACGCGCCACGAGGTTCTCCCAGAGGCGCGACTGGGATTCGTGGAAACCGAACGAAGCCCCCTCGCCCAGCGGAGTGCGGTTCAACGCCTTGTCGATTCCGAGTTCATAGAGGGCGTGCCCGCACTCGTGGACACTGCTCAGGAGGCAGGATACCGGCAATTTCCTGAACACTTTCGTCGTGATGCGGACATCGTTCAACCCGAAGCTCGTAGTAAACGGATGCGCACTCATATCCTGCCTTCCGCGCGTGAAATCGTATCCCATCCGGACAATGACGCCGTTCACAAACTCAAGCTGTTTCTTTTCATCATATTCCGCATGGAGAAAAGAGTCGTCAACCTGTTTGCAGGAAGCAATCTTTTTCAGCAGGGCGACCTGTTTTTCGCGGAGCGCCGCAAAGACGGGGTCCACTTTCGCCACCGTATATCCCTCCTCGAAATTGTCGAGCAGGGGATCATAGATGTTCTGATACGGGCGGAACAGTTCCGCATATTCGCGCCGCAGGTCGATCAGGGACGCCAGATAAGGCTGAAAGATCGAGAAATCGGACTTCTCTTTCGCTTCCGCCCACGCATGATGGGCTTTCGCGGCGGTACCGGCGGTTCTTGCGACAAGAGAAGAAGGAACCCGCGAAGTTTTTTCAAAATTCCGCCGGAGTTTGCGGCAGAGACACACTTCCATGGAATCCGCCGGCATGGATGCGGTCTCTCTGGAGGCGGCGTCAATCAATCTGCCGAATTCCGCGGAGGATGCCTTCTCATGCGCGAGCTTTGCCAGAGTCCCGATCTGCCCGGAACGGTCGGCTGCGGAATTCGACGGCATATACGTCTGCTGATCCCATTCCAGCAGAGCCATTGCTGCATGAAGATCCGAAATCTCCGCCACGGTTTCCTTCAGTCCGTCGAAATGTTTCATCACCATGCCTGCCCGTGTTTTTCAAAATAGGACACCACGTTCGGGATGATCGGCTTGATGAGCTGTTTGATCGCTTTTGCATATTCGCGGATCTCCCACTGCGCATGTTCACTGTCGCGCAGCTCAAGGAAATGGAGCAGGTTGCTGAGGTCGACCGTTCCCCAGAAAGTCACCATCATATTCTGCGGCAGAACCCCGCGCGCCTGTTCGCGGCAGACGCCCGCATCAAATAACCTGTTATAAAGCGCAAGAGAGTTCTGATTATGCTCGCGGATCAACTGCCGGAGCTCCGTATCGTCGAAATCGGGGCTGTCCACAGACGCCTGACGGTTCGTTTCCGCCTGTTTGCGGAGTTTCGGCGGGGTATAGAACTCCAGATCGACTTCCGTGTATCTGCGTGAAATTTCATTATAAGACCACGTGCGGTGGCGGTGCCACTGTCCGCGGATGAACAGCGGGCAGTGAATGCTGAAAGTAAACACCAGATGTTCCAGCGGACTGGTGTGTTTGTTGTCGATCAGATAGTGAAGCAGTGTGACATCGCGTTCGTCGATCTCTTTTTTGAGCTTGCCGAAAGACACTCTCGCGGCGTTGACGATGGTTGCCTCCGAACCGAGATGGTCGATCAGTCCGACCCATCCCTGCCCGTCAAGGACCTTTACATGATTTTCGGGGGGAATGTTGAGATGCTGGATGTTGCTCATTTTACGTTTCCTGTCTTGTATATTATGATTGTTTTTCCTGTTCTTCAAGCAGAGAATTCGCTTTCTTCAGTTGGAACAGAACCTCGTTCCAGGAAGAATAACGGTTTTTCGGATTCTTCATCGTCATCCGGCGTATGATGCCTTCCGTGACACTCGTGACCTTCGCGTTTTCATTGCGGTCTTTGATGAACGGCAGCGGGTCTTCGGCATGCATTCGGGCAAGCTCCTGCTCAGTTTCCGCGCGGAACGGCAGGACTCCGGTCAATATCTGATAGAAGATGATGCCCAGCGAATACATGTCCGACTTCCATGTCAGTTCCTGTCCCGCGAACCATTCGGGGCTGGCGTACCATTCGGGACGCTGTTTGAAGTTGTTTTTCAGATGCGCCCGGAGCCACGCCGCAAGCCCATATCCGATCATGAGAGACCCTTTTTGGGAATAAAGAATTTTAGACGGCTTCAAATTGCCGTGAAAGATACTCTGCTGGTTGGCGTCGTCAAGAATTTCAATGATCGAAAAAATAATCGGCAGAGTCTTTTTCTCATCCAGAGGAGCGCGTGCGGAAATCATGGCGGCAAGCGATGGATATTCCTGAAAGTCCGTCGTGTAATAACAGTATTCCTCACTGCGGATTCCGCCGCCGGTATAAGGCAGAAGCGTTTTCGGGAGCGTTCCGGACTGAAACCCGGAGATGATGTCCGAGAACTCTTTTCTCGCTTCGGGATCACTCTGCGGCGTCTTGAAGATTTTTATGGTCCGCCGCTGTTCCGGCTCATGGTCTGTCAGCAGGTAATGGACGGACTCGTCGCAGGCGGACAGCACCGCCGCGACCACCATTCCGTCGATGGATGCGCCGGGAGTCAGGTTCTGAGTGTAATTTTTCTGCATTCCGGGAGCAACCGAAGGAATGACAGGAGCATAGGAGAGCGGATCGATGTTGAGCGGGTCCACCAGTTTCACATCGGGCTGCTCCTGTTCTCCGCGGAACGTGAAACGGATCGCGCCGACCTGAATCCGGTCGCCGTCGTTCAATGTCACATCGTTCTGGCTGATTTTCACCCCGTTGAGCTTCGTCCCGTTCGTGGAATGCATATCCGCCAGGGCATAAGCATTCAGATTCGTATTGAAATAGACGACGCAGTGACGGCGGCTCACCTGCGGGACGCCCGCCAGGCAGATTGTACACTGCTGATCGCGCCCGATGAAAGTCTCCCTGTCGCCGGCAAGATTCACTCTTCTGATTGTCCCGTGGTCGTCATACTCCAGATACGGCATAAAAAGTCTCCGATTGAACTCTGATATCATAGCACTTACAGGGAAAACTTTCAAGCCGGATTTCAAGGTTCGGAAGAGTTTCTGAAAAATGGCGCGGAAATGAGTCTTGCAACTCTGGCGCCTTCCTCGCCGGAACAAATTTTCGATGGTTTCCATTCGGAAAACCTTTCAAAAACCTGCAAAACATCAAAAAAACAGAATTATTTTCTTTCAATAGTTTGCAAAACCGCGCAAAAGGTGTCATATTTTATCACAACAAAACAAAAACGCGGGTGAAATATGGTTCCTGAGAGGAAAAGGAAACTGCTCTCCACAGAGAGGGAGACTCTGATTTGCAGAAGTTTGTCGGAGGGTGTCAAGACCATCTCCGAGCTCAGCAATGAGCTAAGGGTGTCGGAGGCGACTGTCCGTCGCGATCTTGAAACGCTTGAGGCAAACGGAAAACTGCGCAGAGTTCACGGGGGAGCGGAACTTCTCCGCCAGCATCAGGAACCGGTCTATGAGGAAAAAGCCTCACGGAATGCGGCGGAAAAGGCTTACATTGCAGAAAAAGCCGTCTCTTTCATCAAGGAATCGGATACGATTTTCCTCGACGGAGGCAGTACCGTTCTTGAACTTGCCAAGATGCTGGAGCGTTTCCATGACCTGACGGTCGTGACGAACTCGCTCATGGCGGCTTCGGCGCTGATGGAACGGAACTTCCGCCTGATTCTCGTCGGCGGTGAATTCAGGAGCCTCAGCCGGACACTGGTCGGGCCGCTTACCGCAAAAATTCTCGACGGAATGAACATTTCCAAGGCATTTCTCGGCACCATCGGTTTCGATCCGGAAAAAGGCATCAGCACGACCGACACCAACGAGGCTTACACCAAGGAACTCGTCATGAAACGCGCGGATCACGTATTCGTGCTTGCGGACAGCTCCAAACTCGGAGTATCCTCCTTTGTCTTCAGCGGAGACATTTCCGATATCGACACCCTGATCTCCGATCCGGGGATCCCGCAGAATATTCTGAAAAAGCTGAAAACTCAAAATATAGAAGTGATATTCTAACAAATTCAAGGAGAACGAAATGGGCAACTACCTGAGCGATTCCGGTCCGAATTTCAAGGCCGGAGAAGTAAAACTGAACTCCATCCCCGAGTATCAGTATAACAAAGACATGAAGAAGGAACTCAAAGCCGGACATGTCAAAAAGGAAGATCTGGCGGAACTCTATGAGTCCATGCTCGTCATCCGCGAGTTCGAGGAAATGATCCTCAAACTCAAAAACGGCGCCTATGAAATCCTCAGCGACTATGAATACCGCGGTCCGACACACCTTTCCATCGGTCAGGAAGCAACAGCCGCGGGCGTCTGCTCCGCTCTCAACATCACGGACGAAATCACCTCCACCCACCGCGGACACGGTGACTCCATTGCGAAGGGCTTCCACGCCATCAAGAGAATGACCGAGGCACAGCTCAAGGCGCGCTGCCCCGAATTCTCCGCCCTCTCCGGCGACGCACTTCTGGAAGCCGTCCTCGAGGACCATATTTTCAGAACCATTGCCGAACTCTTCGGTAAAGAAGCCGGCTACGGCAAAGGACGCGGCGGCGGAATGCACATCGCGGACTTCCGCGTCGGACACCTCGGAGCAAACGCGATCGTCGGCGGCGGCATCCCGATCGCCACGGGCGCGGCAATGACCAACCGCATCGACATCGATCCTTCGCACAAAGGAAAAGTCGTCTGCGCATTCGCCGGCGACGGAGCTTATGCCAACGGCGTTGTGCTGGAATCTTTCAACTGGGCATGCCAGGGACAGTTCACCGATCCGGCTCTCTCCAGCATCAACTTCGGTCTTCCGATTATCTACTGCCTCATCAACAACCACTTCGGCATGACGGGCAGAGCCGACCGCGAAGTGACGGGCGTCAATCCGCTTGTCCGCCGCGCCGCCGGTTTCTCCAATGAAAACATGCACGCGGAAGTCGTCAACGGCATGGACCCGCTGGCTGTCAGAGACGCCATCGAGCGCGCCAAGAAGACCATTGCCGAAGGCAAAGGCCCGGTCATGCTCGAATTCAACACCTACCGTTATTTCGGACACTCCCTTTCCGACCCGAGAACGGAATACCGCACGAAGGATGAGGAAGCCCAGTGGAAGGCGGTCGATCCGGTTCCCTGCTTCCGCCAGAAACTGATCGAGAACGGCATCTTCACGGAAGAAGAACTTGCCGGGATGGAAGCAAATGTCGTGGAAAGAAACAAGAAGGCTGCACGCCGCGCCGCGGATTCCGACGATCCGAAGCCGGAAGACGTCATCAAATACATGTATACCGATACGTCCAGCGACACCGTCCCCGCTCCCTACAATCAGCTCATGAAGCGCGGCGACCGCCCCGTCATCAAGCGTGACGCGGAAAGCCGCATCACCTACAAGGACGCGATCAAGGAAGGCATGATCGAGGAAATGGAACGCGACGCGCGTGTCGTTCTCTATGGAGAAGACGTTGCGGACTATGGCAATGCGTTCAAACTGACCAAGGGCATGCTCGAATACTTCGGACGCGCCCGCGTGTTCAACACCCCGATTTCCGAAGCCGCGATCGTCGGCACCGGCGTCGGCATGGCAATGACGGGCTACCGTCCGGTCGTCGAACTCATGTATATGGACTTCGCGCTGATGGCTTCCGACCAGATTTCCAATCAGGCGGCAAAATGGCATTACATGACAGGCGCATCGACCAAAGTTCCGATGGTGATCCGCTGCTCCGTCGGCGGCGGCAAGGGATACGGCGGACAGCACTCCCAGTCCCTCGAATCCATCTTCGCCCACATTCCCGGCACCTATGTCGTATATCCCTCCAACCCCTACGATGCAAAGGGACTCATCAAAACCGCGATCCGCGACGACAACCCCGTCGTCTTTGTGGAGGGTCAGCTCCTTTACAATATGAAAGGTGTGGTTCCGGCGGAAGATTACACGATTCCGTTCGGCGTTGCGAACGTTCTGCGTGAAGGTTCCGACATCACATTCGTCGGCTGGGGCCCCGCGATCAATGATGCCGTCAAAGCGGCGGATGCTCTCGCGGAAGAAGGCGTCAGCGTTGAAGTGATCGACGCCCGCACACTCGTTCCGTTCGACTGGGAAACCGTCTTCGCCTCTGTCCGCAAAACCGGCAAGTGCGTTGTCATGAGCCAGTGCGTCGATATCGGAAGCTTCACGGGCGAAATCGTTTCCAGGATCATGGAAGAATGCTTCGACTCTCTTGACGCACCGGTCCTCAAGATCGGCGCGAAGAACGGTATTGCTCCTCAGGCGCACTGCCTTGAAAAGGCGTTCCTCCCGAGCGTCGAGGAAATGGTCGCAGCAGCTAAGAAAATCCTTTGATAGAGAGAAGGTCGCTAAATGGCAACTAAGATACCAGTACCCAGACTCGGTCAGTCCGAGGAGACCGTCACGATTCAGTCGTGGAAGGTCAAAGAGGGCGATGTCATCAAGAAAGGCGACGTTCTGTTCGATGTCGAAACAGACAAAGCCGTTCTTGATGTGGAATCGCAGTTCGAAGGAACCGTCCTGAAGATTCTCGTTCCGGCGGGAAAAGAAGTTCCGGTTCTCTGCACAGGTCTGATCGTCGGCAACCCCGGTGAAGACATTTCCGCACTCGTGGCGGAAGCGGCGGCACCGGCACCCAAAGCTGCGCCTGCGGCTCCGGCTCCGAAAGCGGCTCCGGCGGCTCCGAAAGCGGCACCGGCGGCTCCGAAAGCAGCTCCGGCGCCTGTCGCGGCACCTGTTGCTGCGGCTCCCGTCGCGGCTCCGGCACCGGCGGCGGCAGCCCCCGCGAAGAAACCGGTCTCCCCGAGAGCCCGCGCCTTTGCAAAGGACTATCTGATCGACCTCAACAAGGTCCCCGGAACCGGCGGAGATGTCGGGCGCGTCACGGAAAAGGACGTGAAAGACTATCTTGAGGCTTCCGGCTACAACGCGAAAAAGATCACTCCCGCGGCGCTGAATGTCGCCAGGGAGAACAAGCTGGAACTGCTCAGCCTGAACGGCAGCGGCGAAGGCGGCAGAATCACGCTTGCGGACGTGAAAGACGCGGTTGCGGAACTCCCGAAACCGATGAGCACGATGCGCAAAGTGATTGCAAGACGTCTTTCCGAGTCCAAGCACGTCATGCCCCACTTCTATGTCACGGTTTCCATCGACATGAGTGCGGTCAAGGCGAAACGCGCGGCTCTGAAGAAACAGAATATCAGTATCAGCGTCAATGTGTTCATCGCGAAAGCGGTCGCACTTGCCCTGAAGGAATTCCCGAACATCAACGCCGAGTGCATCGGAGACGCCGTCGTTCACAAGACCAAAGTAAACCTCGGCATCGCGGTCAGCCTCGACAACGGGCTGGTCGTTCCGGTCATCCGCAATGCCGACAGAAAAGCATTGGATGAACTTGCGGACGAGATTGCGGAACAGGCCGGCAAGGCACGTTCCGGCAAACTCACTCCGGAAGACATGTCCGGAGGTTCCTTCACGATCTCCAACATGGGCATGATGAACGTGGAAAACTTCTGCGCGATCATCAACCCCGGCGAAAGCGGGATTCTTGCGGTATCCTCCGCAATCCCGACTCCGGTTGTGGACAAGGAAGGCAATATTGTCGTCCGCGACATGATGAAAATCACATTGAGCGTGGACCATCGCATTGTCGACGGCTCCGAAGGAGCGAAATTTGTGAACGCAGTCAAGGCAAAACTTGAAGATGCGGCACTTTGGGATTCATTGATCTGATCTTGCGCTGATCGCTGTTCCCTGCGGGAAAGGACAACCTGTTTTGTCCTTTCCCGCTTTATTTTTCCGCTTTTCATTTATATTTAACAATTTTATGTTAAATATAACATAAAAACAGGCTTGATTTTTCCTTTTTTCATTATATTATATGTTCTGACGCTGAATCATCCGTAAAAATAAACAAGGATCAATCTTATGAATATCAGTGATTTGCCGATGGGAAACGCACCGGTTCCGGTCTGTTTCGAACATTTTCCGGTCAAATGGCAGGCTTTCCTCTGGCGAAACTGGGAATACGTTCCGCCGGCGAAACTTGCAGAAATTCTTCAATGTCCGGAGCAGACCGTTCTTGATGCCGCGGCGGAGCTGGGACTTCCTATGACGCATGAAGTCAACCCGAAGTGGCTGCTTTTCGGCTACCTGACGATCATCCGCTCGAACTGGCACCTTCTCAACTACCGCCAGCTTCTCCAGCTTCTGGACTGGACTCCGGAACAGCTTGCCTACACGCTCAAAGAAGAAGATTTCTTCTGGGCGAAACTCGGCGCCCTCAAACCCGCCTGCGGGGAACTGAAATACATGCCGCTGACTCCGGAAGAACGCAAAGCTACGGCTCTTTTCCGTGAGCGGGTCCGCAAGCATATTCCGCAGGAATGTGAAATGAATTATTCGGAACAGCCTTTCACTTTTGCGGAGAAATACGCAGCGCAGAAATTCTCCGGCGGCACGGAACGGTTTGAATTGAATTTCATCCACTCCTATGCGGCAAGCTGCGGAGACATCTTCATCGACATCGAAAAGCGCGACCCGGTCCCGGAAAATCTGCTTCAGCAGTATGCCTCCATGGGAATCAGGGGGGTCTGGATGCACGCGATTCTTTATCTGCTCCATCCGGTGAAAGGTTCGGAGGAGTTCTCCAGGGGATATGAGACACGTCTCCGCAACCTCTCCGTTCTTGCGGAACGCTGTAAAAAATACGGGATCGGCATTTATCTGTATCTGAACGAGCCGCGCGGAATGCCCTATGCGTTTTATGAGAAAAACCCGGACTGGGCAGGAGTCGACGTTCCCAGAAATCATATGCGCGCCAACTGTACAAGCAGGCAAAAACCTCTGGAATGGCTTGAGGAGGCATGCGCGGCGGTATTCGAGGCGGCTCCGGCGCTTGCGGGCGCATTCATAATTACAATGTCGGAAAACCCGACGCACTGCAACTATGCGTTCAACAAGACGGCATGTCCGTTGTGCAGAGACCGGGACGGTGCGGATCTGATTGCGGAAGTCGTTGCGGCGGCGGAGAGAGGAATTCATGCATCCTCCCCCGGAGCGAAACTGCTGGTTTCCGACTGGGCATGGCGGGAAAAGGGAACCGATACGGATAACGCCGCATTCAAGCGGAAAGTCATTGACAGGCTTCCGAAGAATGTCTGGTTCATGAGCATCAGCGAATGGGGCAAAGAGACCGGCGCCGGAGGCGTCAAAGGCAGTGTCGTGGATTATTCGATCTCACAGGTCGGACCGAGCAGGGAGGCAGCCGAAGTCTGGCGTTACGCACAGTCACGCGGGCTCAAGACCGTGGCAAAGATTCAGATGAACAATTCGTGGGAACTTTCCGCGGTGCCGTATCTTCCCGTCCCGTATCTGCTTCAGGAACACCTGGACAATCTTTCGCGTCTCGGCGTGGACGGCCTGATGCTGAGCTGGACGCTCGGCGGCTATCCGGGCGGCAATCTTGAGCTTCTTTACAAGAATGTGGAAGTGCTCGCCGCCGATAAATTCAGCGTGAACGTCGCAGGAAAAATCTGCGAGGCGTGGCACCTGCTCAGCGACGCATTCCGAGAATTCCCGTTCAGTTGCCCTGTGATCTACGTCGGACCGATGAACTACGGTTCCATGAATCTTCTGTATCTGAAGGACACCGGCTACCGGGCAACCATGATCGGTTATCCTTATGACGACCTGACCGGATGGAGGGACATTTATCCGGAAGACATTTTCGAGGATCAGTTCCGCAAGGTTACGGAGGGATGGAAAAAGGGGCTGGAGCTTCTGGCTTCACTCAAGGAACAACTGAAACCGTCGGATCAGGCTCCCTATGAGGAACTCCGCCGCATGGCGGAAGCATCCTACTGCCATCTGCGGAGCACATACCTGCAAATCCGTTTTGTGCGTCAGCGCAACGCCGGCGACAAAGCAGCGATGATCGCGACAGTCCAGGAGGAATTGTCTCTGGTTCATCAGCTTTACGAGTTGGCGCGTATGGATTCCCGGATCGGATTCGAGGCAAGCAATCACTATTACTACTCTCTGAACGACCTGATTGAAAAAATGGTCAACTGCGAGGATGTAATCGACCGTCTGTCGAATTAAACCAATTATTCGAACTGGCGGAACGGCGCGGAAGCTGACATGGCTCCCCCTGTTCCGCCAGTTGACGCAGCGGGAAAAACTACTCCTCCAGCCCCTCCGCACGGACACGGAGCGAACCTTTGGAAAGACGGGCGGTCAACAGGGTTCCGGGAGGAGCTTCCAGTGCGTCCGTGACCGGTTTGCCGCGGGAATCGAAGATCATTGCATAACCGCGGTTCAGAATGCTGAACGGACTCAGGCTTTTCAGTTGCCCCTGCATCATGCGGAGCCGGGCGTCCGCATCGGACACGGCATTGTCCAGGGCGACGGACATATCTTTCAGAAGCGTGTCGATCTCCTGGCTCTTTTCCATAACGAAGTAGGAGGGACGGCGCAACGCCTCCGAGGAAATCAGGGAGTCCAGACGGCTCTTTGCACGTTCATACGCCAGGGAAATCGAGGCGAGAATCCGGGTCCGCATGGAATCCACGGTCTCATTCAGCGCCGCTTTATCGGGGACGATCATCTCCGCCGCACCGGAAGGGGTGGGCGCACGAAGATCCGCCGCAAAGTCGGCGATCGTGAAATCAATTTCATGCCCGACCGCACTCACGACGGGAATCCGGCTCGCCGCAATCGCACGCGCCACCACTTCTTCGTTGAACGGCCAGAGATCTTCCAGACTGCCGCCTCCGCGCGTTACCACGATCACGTCCACTTTTCCGTAACGGTTGAAAAAATTCACTCCGGCGGCAATATAGCGTTCCGCGCCCCTGCCCTGAACGGGAGCCGGGTAAATCTTGATGTCAAGCGTCGGAAAACGAGAAAGGGAAATTTTCAGAAAGTCATGCAGTGCGGCTCCGTCGGGAGATGTCACGAGCCCGATGCGCGCCGGAATATATGGAACCGGCTTTTTCCGGGATTCGTCGAACAGTCCCTCTGCGGCAAGACGCTGTTTCAGCAGTTCGAACTGACGCTGGAGATCGCCGAGCCCCATGGGGCGCAGACTGCGGATATTGAGCTGATACTCTCCGCGCTGCATATAAACGGACAGTTTGCCGTATGCTTCGATCTGGGAACCCTCGCGCACTTTGAGTTTGGCGCATTCATTCGCGCCGCCGAAGTAGACCGCCTTGATCTGGGATGAAGCGTCTTTCAATGTCATATAAGCATGGCCGCTGCGGTGAAGCGTCAGGTTTCCGACCTCGCCGCTGACCCACATCGGGCGGAGCGAACCGTCGACGATGTCACGCATGATCCCGTTCAGTTCGGTCACGCTCCATATTTTCTCCTCCTCCGGCATCTTATGCGCCTCCGCCGATCAGATGTGCAATCAGGGATACCAGCAGAGAACCGATCACAAAAAGAAAATTGACTCCCAGAAAAGCGATAAGCATGATAAACAGCATGAATCCCTTGATGACTTCCGAGGATACGCTGTTCAATTTCGGGAAAATGCTCGCCAGAATATGCCAGCCGTCCAGCCCCGGCGCGGGAATCAGGTTGAAAGAGAGAAGAACAAAGTTGTAAATGCCGAAGAGAGCCAGAAACTGCTGAAGCATCGTTCTTGCCTGTTCCTCAAGCCCGGGAACCCGGTAGCTTATGCCGAGCAGAATGCCGCCGGCAAGGAAAAGCACGAAGTTGGCAACGGGACCGGCAACGGATACCTTCAACATGCTCCAGCGTCCGCGGAGCAGCGTCGGATTCACGGGAACGCCTCCCCAGGCGATTCCGAAAAACGCCATCATCAGCAGAGACATGAAGCCCATCTGTTTCACCGGATTCAGGGTAAGATGGTCCTGAAGAGTATAGTCCCCCTCCCTGACTCCCATCCATGCATGAAAATATTCGTGCAGGCATACCGAAAAAGTCACAATCAGGCACACGGTGAAGAAATAAACCGGATTGGTCCATAATGTCTGAATAAAAAGCACTTTTGTTCTCCCGTTACAGTTTCATGAAAAGCTTTATTATACAATCGGAACCCTCCGTTTTCAAGACGGAGCCTTCGCGGGAAATTCGCAATGCGCGGAAACGGCATTGATAATTTCATCGTTCAAGGCGAGAAAAGTCTGCCCGCGAATCGAAAAGAGACGCGGCGAGTCGAAATCCAGATCATAAAGCCTGTCGCAGATTTCACCGCTCAGCAGATCGTCCCCGGCGGGAGTCCTGCCGTGAAAGCCGAGAATGCGCAATGCCGGCAGCGATCCGGCAATATCCCAGATTTTGCATCCCGTGACATACGCCGCATCCTTGCCCAGCGCAAGTTCCACACAGGAATAAGCGCAAGTCCCGATGGCGATGACCGGATTCGGGCCGCGGAAAAGTCCGCGCTTCACCATCGCCTGCGAAAGATTGATCACAGCCGCATCGTCAAAATGAATCTCCGGCGGAACCATCTCCCTCATATTGGAACGCAGGGAATCCGCGTCGGGAACTCCCGGCACATGCGAATAAAACGCCCTGCCGCCGGAAGTGATCATCATTTCGCCGAGCTCCGGCATGTAAACGCCGCCGTCCCGGATTACGCCGCCCTCGGCAAACGCAATGGAAATCCCCCACAACATGCGCTGATGCGCAAAATTGGCGGTTCCGTCCACGGGATCGATGATCCACGTCTTCCCCGTCAGAGCACGGGCAAGGTAGTCCGAACTTTTCTGACGGTGCGTTTCTTCCCCGAGAATATAAACTCCATTCGTTTCGTCGCCGAGCTCTGCGGCCAGAATCCGCTCAATGGTTCGATCCGCATCCGTAACAAGAGTCCGGTCATATTTCAGTGCGGCATTCGGATGTTTCTTGATTTCAAGAGCCTGTCTGCCGCACTCGGCAAACAGTTCTATGATGCGTCCGGCGTTCCAGAAATCCATTGGTCAGTCACCGATGATCTTGATCAGGGCGCGTTTTCTGCGGCCGCCGTCGAACTCGCCGTAAAAGACCTGTTCCCAGGGGCCGAAATCAAGTTTGCCGTTGGTGATCGCAATCACGACCTCGCGCCCCATGACCTGGCGTTTCATATGGGCGTCGGCGTTATCCTCGCCCGCCAGATTGTGAAGATAAGCTGTCGTAGGCTCATGCGGAGCAAGCTTTTCAAGCCACTTGTCATAGTCCTGATGAAGCCCGGATTCATCGTCGTTGATGAACACGGATGCCGTGATGTGCATGGCATTGCAGAGAAGCAGTCCCTCCCGGATGCCCGATTCTTCCAGCGCTTTCTGAATCTGCGGCGTGATGTTGACAAAACCCCTGCGTCCGGGGATGTTGAATACCAGTTCCTTTCTGTAACTCTTCATAACTGCAAATCTCCTGTTTTTCCTGAATTTACACTTGACACAGTAAGGAATGTAACACGAATCCGTCAAAAAGCCAGCATGATTTTACAACTTAGACTTGATTTCTCTGCAAACTGCTAATATTTTATTGGTTTTAACATTATGAAAGCAAGTCCTGCGAAAAGGAGAAAAGAATCGACAGGAGTCTCAGGAAGACCGTTTCTTTTCAGCCGCAGACAGAAATTTCAGGCGCCACAACGATATTTTGGAGAATCAGCATGAATCAGATCAAGATCGGCACCATAGTGCAGGCCAATGAAAAAGCCGCCTCCTACATCGAACAGATCATCCCCTATGGGTTCGAGTGTTTCACATTCACCTACGGCGGAGGAAAATTCAACGGCTTTGAGCCGGAGAAACTCGCGGATGCCGTCATGCCGGTCCTGCGGGAAAAACAGATTGAGGTATCCAATATTTCCGTCTTCGGAAACATGCTGGAACATACGGAAGAAGCGGAACACACGCGGCAGTGTTTCAAACACGCGATTGATACCGTCGCCCTGTTCGGCAGCAATCTGGTGACAGGTTTCACCGGACGCGAAACCGGAAAATCCATTCCCGACAATATCGGGCGTTTCAGGGAAATCTGGCTCCCGCTGACGGAATACGCCGCCTCCAAAGGAGTGAGAATCGCCTTTGAAAACTGCCTGATGGGCGGCAACTGGAATACCGGCAGCTGGAATATTGCAATCAATCCCGATGCATGGGAGCTGATGTTCGATGCCGTCCCCCTGGACAATATCGGGCTGGAATGGGAGCCGTGCCATCAGATGGTTCAGCTGATTGACCCGCTTCCGCAGATCCGCGAATGGGGGAAAAGATTCTTCCATATCCACGGGAAGGACGCCACAATCCGCCGCGACGTCATCGCGAAACACGGTTTTCTCGGCAGGGAAGCGGCGTGCTGGCACAGAACGCCCGGCTTCGGAGATTCCAACTGGACGGACATCATTTCAGAACTGCGCCTCGCATCCTATCGCGGGAACATCGACATCGAAGGCTGGCACGATCCGGTTTACCGCGGCGATCTGGAAATGACCGGGCAGGTGGCGGCATTGAATTATCTGAAGAAATGCCGAGGCGATTCTTTCATCGCCAATCCGGTATGAGGAAATTGTGCAACCGTCAGCATTTTTGCCTTGCAGCAGAGTTTTTGCAGTCATGATTTTCAACGCATAGAAAAGCGGAGGTATGGATATGAGATGTCCCAGATGCGCTTGCCAGGATGATAAAGTAGTGGATTCCAGAGCCACCAAAGAAGGTGCGGGGGTTCGCAGACGCCGCGAATGCCTCAACTGCGGGCACCGTTTCACAACTTACGAGGAGATCATTCAGGCGGAACTGAAAGTCCTGAAACGGGACAACACCCATGAGGATTTCGACAGGGAAAAGTTGCGCCGCGGGATCGAAAAAGCCTGTTGGAAACGCAATATCCGCCCGGCGCAGATTGATACGCTTCTCTCGAAGATCGTCATGGAAATCGAAACAGAATATGACCGTGAAATTTCCAGCGTCGAAATCGGCACCAAAGCAATGGCGGCGCTGCGCCAGCTTGACAAAGTCGCCTATGTACGCTTTGCCTCCGTTTACCGGGATTTCAAGGACATTGAGGAATTCATCTCCGAGATCCGCACCATAGGAGCGAAAAAACGTTGACGGCATCATGAAATTTCTTCTATTCACGAAAGAGCTCATTCAAAATTACTCCTTCATGGGAGTGATCCACCGCACACTCGGCGATAAAGGCTATATCCTTCTGTTGAGCATTGTCGTCGGAGTCATCTCCGGCACCGCGGCAGTACTTCTGAAACTCTTTGCACACGGCTGCCATGACCTTGCAAGACTGCTCGCCGAGCGCCTTCCGTGGATGATGTGGATTCTTCCCGTCGTTCCCGCAATCGGCATCTTCGGATGTATCGTGATCGTCCGGTTGTTTTTCAACAAGGGGCCTTATGAAAAAAGCCTGGCGGGAGTCATTATGGCGACCACCAACGGAACCAGCGACCTGCCGCGCAGCAAAACCTATTCCCATATCATCACCAGCGGACTCGCGGTCGGCATGGGCGCATCCGCCGGACTTGAGGCGCCGATCGCCCTGACCGGTTCCGCCATCGGTTCCAATGTGGCGAAAGTGCTCCAGCTCGGACGCGAAAGCAGGACGCTTCTTCTGGCGTGCGGAGGCGGCGCCGGCATCTCCGCCATCTTCAACAGCCCCGTTGCGGGAGCCCTTTTCGCCTGCGAAATCCTGCTTCCCGCATTTTCGGTTCCGGCATTGGTGCCGCTCCTGATGGCATCCGCAGCCGCCGCAGTCATTTCGGAAATCTTCTACAACCAGCATACGTTCATCCAGCTCAATGAGGGAACCGTATGGACCGTCACCAATATTCCATACTATGTGATCATCGGACTTGCCGCAGGGCTTGTCTCCGCCTTCGTCATCAGAACTTCTGTCATTACGGCAAAAAAATTTGAAAAGTATAAGAACGTCTGGATCCGCGGCGCGGTCGGCTGCCTGATTCTCTACGTTTTCTTTCTGCTGTTCCCGGCGCTGAAAGGCGAAGGCTACGGCTATGTTTCCGATCTTCTGCGCGGAAAGGAAAGCGTCATCGCCGTCGGGAGCCCGATCTCATCTCTGTTCAGCGGACCGAATACTCTGGTGATCCTGCTGGGACTCCTGATCGTCATCAAGCCGTTTGTTTCGGCGGTGTCCGTCGAAAGCGGCGGCGACGGCGGTATTTTCGGACCGTCCATGTTCATAGGTGCTTTTCTCGGCTATTTCATTTCAAAAATCCTGAACCTTACAGGCATCACCGTGATTGACCCGGTCAACTGCATCGCAGTCGGCATGGGAGGCGTCCTTGCCGGAGTCATGCACGCGCCGCTGACAGGGATGTTCCTGATTGCGGAACTGACCGGCGGCTATAAACTGTTCGTCCCGCTGATGATCGTCGTAGCGCTTTCGAGCTTCATCAGCAAGCGCATTGCCAAACATAACGTATATAAATCCATGATTGTCATGAAAGGAGGCACGCCGGAGCAGAAAGACGATGCCGTCATGATGATGCACAAGCAGCTCCGCGACCTGATCGAAAACGATTATGTCCCTGTAAAACAGACGGATACCTTGCGGACTCTCCTGAAAGCTCTGATGAAATCCAAACGGAACATTTTCCCGGTGCTTTCCGATGACGGCGCAATCGTCGGTATCGTGCGTGTGGACAATATCCGCCCGTTTATTCTGGATACGGAACTGTATGACATGGTTCTGGTTTTCGACATCATGTCCCCGACAGGCCCGGCTCTTGAGGCAACGGATTCCCTGCATGATGCCACGAGACTGTTCGAGAGTCTGCGCGTCTGGAACCTTCCGGTCGTGGAAAACGGCAAATATCTGGGCTTTGTATCGAAAGCCGGCGTTTTCGACAGTTACCGCAAGATGCTCAGCACGAAACCGGACCTGTTCTGAAAAATCCCGTTTTCAACAATCTTTCCTGATCAGCACATTCCAGAGAATTTTTTGGAATATGAGGACATCCGTTCTCCCATGCTTCAGATTTTTCCGGGCTTTCCATATCCCGCGTTCATATTGTGAGAAGATCAACTGAAATATTTTTGATATTTTTTCTCTTTTGAGTTTGACATTTTGCGGATCGCCATGTATCTTACAGACCTATTCCCAAACGGCAGTAATGCCAAGTGGCGGGGTAGCTCAGTTGGTAGAGCAACGGACTGAAAATCCGTGTGTCACCGGTTCGATCCCGGTCCTTGCCACCATTTTATTGCGATTCATTGATATTCAATTGTTTATATATAATTAAACATTCGAAAAAACTCGAATGTTTTTTGTTTTTTAAATTCTCTGTTTTGCGAATCGGAGAATGCGTTTGGAAAATGGAGAGAGCTATAAAAGAACCGAAAATCTCCGTTTGGCAATTTTTGGGGAACACGTCGTTTATACTCAAAACAACAAAAAATTCGTTTTCAAAGTGGAA